>Ga0302324_100006416_pt1 | contig 25344 bp, 24 predicted proteins | sample Palsa_T0_1_FD_201949 | JGI IMG/M metagenome (GOLD analysis project Ga0302324, IMG submission 201949) | Peat permafrost microbial communities from Stordalen Mire near Abisko, Sweden - Palsa_T0_1 | ecosystem: Environmental > Terrestrial > Soil > Palsa > Peat permafrost | place: Sweden: Abisko... | reverse complement strand
CCCTCGCCGGGCTGGCCTCGGCCGTGGCCGTGGCCGTCATCCTCCTGCTCGCCTACAAGGTCTTCGACGGGTCGGGTTCGGCGTTCTCGAGATTCGGACTCGGATTCGTCACCGCGAAGGTCTGGAACCCGGTCACGAACCAGTTCGGCGCGGCATCGTTCGTCTACGGCACGCTCATCACCTCGGCGATCGCAATGCTCTTCGCCGCGCCGCTGTCGATCGCCATCGCCCTCTACCTGACCGAGCTCGCGCCACGTCGGATCCGCCGTCCGGTGGCCACGCTGATCGACCTGCTGGCGGCGATCCCCAGCGTCATCGTCGGCCTCTGGGGCATCCTCGTCATGGTCCCGTTCATGGTCAACCAGATCGAGCCCGCCCTGCATAGCGTGCTCGGATGGATCCCTCTGTTCGGCGGCTCGCCGTCGCCGTTAGGGCTGCTGCCCGCCGCCGCCGTGCTCACGATCATGACGGTCCCGATCGTCAGCGCGATCACCCGCGAGGTGTTCGAGACCGTGCCCGGGGACCTCAAGGAGGCCGCTTACGCACTTGGCGCGACGCGCTGGGAGATGACCCGGATGGTGATCCTCCCGATCGCGCGCCCGGGGATCGTGGGAGCCACCATCCTCGGCCTCGGCCGCGCCCTCGGTGAGGCGATCGCGGTCACCATGGTGATCGGCGGGGCCGTCGCCATCAAAGCGTCGCTCTTCCAGCCCGGTGACACGCTCGCCAGCCGCATCGCCTCCCAGTTCCAGAACGCCAGCGGCACCGTGTACATCTCCTCGCTCTTCTACCTGGCGGCGATCCTGCTCGTGATCTCCCTGATCGTCAACATCGGCGCGCGCCTACTCGTGCGCCGGGGCGTCCCCGCCCAAGTGATGAATTGATCAGATGAGCGCGACCACCGAATCCCCGTCGCCAAGGCTGCTGGGCGCGAGTCCGCGGCGCAAGCGCGTCAACCGGATGATGGAGCTGCTCTCGAGCCTGGCGGCGGGGCTCGCCGTCGCCGTCCTCGTGATCGTCGTCGGCTCGGTCCTCATCAAGGGCGTCAGCGCTCTCAACCTGAGCTTCCTGACCGAGACGCCTGCACCATTCGGAGTGGCCGGGGGAGGGATCGCCAACTCGATCGTCGGCACGTTCCTGCTCGTGGTGATCGCGAGTGCGATCGCGGTGCCCGTCGGCCTCCTCATCGGCATTCACGCCAGCGAGTTCGCGCGACCGAGGACCTCCAACGCGGTCAAGTTCGCGCTCGACATCCTCAGCGGCGTTCCCACCATCGTCACCGGCATCTTCATCTTTGGCCTGCTCGTCGCCGGGCACCAGCAGAGTGGATACGACGGCTCGGTCGCGCTCGCGATCATCATGCTGCCGATCGTCGCACGCTCCGCACAGGAGGTGCTGCAGCTCGTTCCCAACTCGCTGCGCGAGGCTGCGGTGGCGCTCGGCATCGCGCGCTGGCGGATGGTGCTGCGGGTCGTGCTGCCGACGGCGGCCGGCGGCCTGATCACCGGCGCGGTCCTCGGCGTCGCGCGCGTCGCCGGCGAGACCGCCCCGCTGCTCTTGACCTCCTCGATCGCCTCCAACGCGGTGTCGTGGAATCCGGGCCAGGCGCTCTCGTCGATCCCGGTCACCATCTTCACCCTGTCCGAGTCTGCGAACCCCGCCGATCACGCTCGGGGCTGGGCGGCAGCGCTGGTGCTGATCGTCGGGGTGCTCGCGCTCAGCGTATTCGCCCGCAGCCTCCACGAACGCAGCCGCCGACGTCTACGTGGCTAACCGTTTACACGTCAAGGAGCCGACACTGGCATGATCCAGCCCCGCCTCTCCCTCAAGCGAAACAGAGAGATGTCGAGCACAGATCCCCCGACCGAGCAGGAACAGGGCCCGCAGGCGCCGGAACCGAGGGCCGAGGAGTCGAGCGGCTCCGGCGCCGCCAATGGCGCGGGTCGGGCCAAGAAGAGCGCGGGTCATCAGGTTTCGATCACCGACCTGCACGCGTACTACGGAGCCACGGAGGCGGTCAAGGGGATCGGGATCGAGTTTCCGCCCAACGAGGTCACGGCGATCATCGGACCGTCGGGATGCGGCAAGTCGACGATGGTCCGGTGCATCAACCGGATGCACGAGGAGATCCCGGGCGCACGCGCCGAAGGCCGGGTCCTGCTCGACGACCAAGATCTCTACGCCCCTGAGATCGACGTCACCGCGGTGCGCCGGCTCATCGGAATGGTCTTCCAGAAGCCGAACCCGTTCCCGACCATGTCGATCTTCGACAACGTCGCCTCCGGGTTGAGGCTGACCGGGAACCGGGGCGAGAACCTGCGAGAGCGGGTCCACAAGTCGCTTCGGGCGGTCGGACTCTGGGGCGAGGTGAAGAACCGGCTCGAATCACCCGGGATTGGTCTGTCGGGCGGCCAGCAGCAGCGGCTGTGCATCGCCCGCACGATCGCGGTCGAGCCCGAGGTGATCCTGATGGACGAGCCGTGCTCGGCGCTCGACCCGATCGCCACCCTCAAGGTCGAGGAGCTGATCGACGAGCTCAAGGAGCAGTACACGATCGTCATCGTCACCCACAACATGCAGCAGGCCGCGCGCGTAGCGGACAGCACCGTGTTCATGCTCGACGGCCAGGTGGTCGAGCACGCGCCCACCTCGGAGCTCTTCACGATGCCCAAGGACGAGCGCACCGAGCGCTATGTCACTGGGAAATTCGGGTAGCGGGGGGATGATGCGACAGACAGGTTCCAAATTCCCCGGGAAGTTCGGCTGATGCAGGAGACCAGGAGCAACTACCGAGAGACCCTGAAGGCGCTCGAGCGCCAGACCCTCGAAGCGCTCGACATGGTCGTTCAGGCCCTCGACCGTGCCCTGGAGGCGATCAGCTACCAGGACGTCGAGCTCGCCGGCATGGTCGTCGCCGACGACGATCGGATCGACGGACGCTATCTCGAGGTCCATCAGGGGATCCTCTCGCTGCTCGCGCTCCAGACTCCCGTGGCGATCGACCTGCGGATCGTGGCCGCACTCCTCCACGTCATCCGCCACGCCGAACGGATGGGCGACCAGTGCGTCAACATCGCCAAGCTCATCCCCCTGTCCGGCTACGAAGCGCCCAAGGACAAGGACCTCCTCGACGCCATCGAGCGCATGGGACAGCTCGCCCGATCCCAGGTCTCGCAGGCCAAGCAGGCCTTCGCCGAGCGCAACTCCGACCTCGCCTACGACCTTCTGCGCCAGGACACGGAGATCAACCAGCTCAATGTCGCCATCTTCAATCGCGCCCTGGCGATCGGCGACGACATCGAGACGCGCGAGTGGGCTATGCACATGATCCTGGTGGCGCGCTGCCTCGAGCGCATCGGCGACAACGCGGTCGACATCGGCGAGCAGACGGCGTTCGTGGTCACCGGCCTGTTCCGCGAGTTCGCGGACGCTTCCCACCCCGGGTAGCTGCCTTGTCCCCATGCGGGCCGGCAGCGTCTACGCTGCCGACCCCGGCGGGAGAGGAACGTCACGGTAGGCGATAAGTCGTCTCCGGGTGTGACGATCTCGGTCTCGTCCAGTCCGGCGCGGAGCGCCGCGGAGCGCCTCGGGGGCGGGAAAAGGCCCGCAAGTCTGACCAAAACCTAATCTCAACTTTAGCCATGGGGCCAATGACCGCCGTCCGCGGCAGGACTACTTTCTGCTGCAATGAGCGTACGTCCTCCGCAGATCGTGGCGTTTGGTGGGGGTGGGTTCTCGATGGAGTGGGGCAATACCCTGCTCGACGATCATGTGCTGGGGCTCACTGGCGTGGAGCGCCCTCGGGTCTGCTTCCTGCCCACGGCGAGTGGTGACGCCGACCACTACGTGGTGCGGTTCTACCGCGCCTTTCCCGCCTCGCGCTGTGAGCCCTCGCACATCTCCCTGTTCCGGCGGGAGACCGGCGTGGGCGACCCCCGCGCCCACCTGCTCGCCCAGGACCTCATCTACGTCGGGGGCGGCAGCCTGGTATCGCTCCTGGGGACCTGGCGCGCGCACGGGATCGACCTCGCACTCCGAGAGGCCTGGGAGGCGGGCGTGGTGCTGTGCGGCGGCTCGGCCGGGTCCCTGTGCTGGTTCGCGGACTCGGTGAGCGCGTTCCACGAGGGCCCGGCGCGGTGCATCGAGGGACTCGGCTTCCTGCCGTGGAGCAATGCCGTGCATTACGAGGAGGAGGCCGACCGCCGCTCCGCCTTCCATGAAGCGATCGCCGCGGGCATGGTCCCCGGCTACGGCGCCTCCGACGGCGCCGCCCTGCACTTCGTCGGTAAGGAGCTGGCCGAGGTCGTGAGCTCCCGCCCGTGCTCCTCGGCCGTGCACGTGTGCAGGGACGCGGAAGGCGCGATCATCGAGCGTGAACTCGGCGTGCGCTACCTGGGCGCGACGCCGGTGCCGCTCCGAGAGGGAGAGGCGATCGCCGCGTGACTGCCCTGCGTGCGCGGCTCTGAAGCACTGACCATCCGGTTGCGGCATCCTGGGGCGTGATGCCTCCTACGCACGAGCCACGACGAGTTCTGGCGATGGGCGGCGGGGGCTTCACGATGAACGAGCGCACGCCCGCGCTCGATCAGTTCGTGCTCGCGCTGACCGAGAAGCCTTGCCCGAAGATCTGTTTCCTCCCCACCGCGAGCGGCGACCCGCGCGAGCAGGTGACGCGCTTCTACGAGCGCTTCGGCGGGTGGCCGTGCGAGACGACCACCATCTCCTTGTTTCACCTCGGTCGTGACCGGATCGATCCGATCGAGCGCCTGCTCGACCAGGACGCGATCTACGTGGGCGGCGGGTCGATGCGAAACATGCTGGCGATCTGGCGCGAGCACGGGCTCGACGGAGCGATGCGCACCGCCTGGGAACGCGGGATCGTCCTCGCGGGGCTGAGCGCGGGCGCGATGTGCTGGTTCGAGGGAGGAGTGAGCATGAGCGGCGGCGCCCCCGAGCCCGTCGCCGGCCTCGGGTTCCTCCCCGGCAGCATGACCGTCCATCTCGACGGAGAGGTCGAGCGCCTGCCCACGTACCTGGCTGCCGTGGCCAGCGGAGCGCTCGCGCCCGGCTACGCCGCCGATGACGGGTCAGCGGTGCTCTTCCGCGGTACCAGCTTCGCCGAGTCCGTGGCCTCACACGCCCGCGCTCGGGTCGTGCGCGTGACCCCCGACGGTGCCGGCGGCGTCCATGAGGAGTCGCTCCCCGTGCGCCTGCTCCCCGGGGCTGAAGGTGCCTCGGAGCTGCGCACCCAGTCTCACGGGGTATCTGAGCTGCGGGCGCTCAGGGCGGGGCGACGGCGGTGGGATTAGGCTCGAGGCGCGCGTCGTCTCCGGAGTCGAGAAGAAGCTCCCGGCGCTCGATCGCCAGCTCTACGCCATCGGCGTCGCCGCCGAGCTCCTGCCAGCGCAGGGCGACATCGGCCCCGAGCGCGTCGAGGAATTCGTCGGAGTGCAGCGGGTCGTGGTGGAAGAGGAGCAGTCGCTTGGCGTGGGTCCGGTGGGCGAAGGCAAGTGCGTCGGACATGGGAGAGTGGCCCCAGCCGATGTAGGACGGGTACTCCTGGTCGGTGTACTGACAGTCGTGGATGAGCATCGAGGCGCCGTCGGCCAGATCGAAGCCGGAGATCCATTCGTCCTCGAGGTCCCCGATCGGCGCACCCAGGCCGGGCTCGTGGTCGGGGATATAGGTAAGCGTCGTGTCGCCGTCTTCGATCCGATATCCGAGCGTCGGTCCGCGGTGTGTGACCGACTGGGCCATGACGCGCGCCGAGCCGATGCGCCACTCCATCGGCTCGGCTTCGCGAAAGACGAGCGAGGGCAGCTCGCGCACCTCCACGGGAGCGAGGGGCGCGGAGATGTAGCGTGCGATGCGGTCCTGAAGCGAGGCCTCCGGCGACGCAGGACCCCAGATGGTGATCTCCGACTCGGGCCTGAAGGCGGGGGCGAAGAACATCAGCCCCTGGATGTGGTCGAGGTGGAGGTGGGTGAGGAGGATGTGGATCGGTCGCTCGACCCGCGGGAGCACCAGGCCGAGGTTGCGGATCCCCGTGCCCGCGTCGTGGATCAAGGTGCTGCCGTCCTGGAGCGTCACCTCTATGCACGTGGTGTTCCCGCCGTAGCGCATCGTCTCCGGACCCGGCGCGGGGATCGATCCCCGCGCCCCCCACACCTTGATCTTCATCGTTCCCGCGCGTCCTGCGCGTCGACGGGCCAGAAGAATACGATGGCTCCGCTCGAGCCGGCGCTCCCCACGATCGGAAGCGCGCTCGCCTCGATGGCCTGCCGGTCCCCAGACGCGACGCGGATGCGCAGCCTCGAGTGGTGTGGGCGCCCGTCGCGCAGCGCGAGCGTGAGCGGGGTCGCCTCGAGGTTGATGGGGTCGCCCTTCTCGTCGTAGGGCCCGAACGCATGTGTCCACTCGGCCGCGGTCATCAACCCGGTCTCCTCGAAGCGCTGGCCGACGAGCGCCCCGGCTGCCTCGTTGTAGAACAGGAGCGAGGCGTCCTCCCCGGCCAGGAAGGCCGGCGTCGATAGGCTCGAGAGGAGGTTCCGCGCCAGGATCAACTCGAGCGGCTTCTGCGCGCTCATGCCGGGCACTCTAATCGCGGTGGCGGCTTCCCGCCTGCCACAATCGGCGCTGCGCCATGGCCGGTCAACGCTCCAAGCGTCGCACGCGTAAACGCCGCCGGACCGGCTCGGCGCCCCGCGCGGTCCCAGCGCAGCGGCGCGAGCACGGCAGCGAACGCGAGGTGCGAGCCGGTGCGCAAGCGCCCTCCCAGCAGCCGCGGCGCACGAGCCGAATCGATCCCCGCGGCGAGCGTCCTCCGAGTCCCTTCGGGGGGATCCCGGTCTCCGAGGTCGCGATCTTCGCCGGTTTCGTCGCCTTCCTCATCGGCTACTTCGATCATCGCGAAGCGGCACTGATAGGAGGCATCATCCTGTGCTCCCTCGGGGTTATCGAAGTGACCTCTCGGGAGCATTTCGCCGGCTTTCGCTCACACACGATCCTCCTGGCCGCAATCCCAACGGTCGCCGTCGAGTTTCTCCTCGTTCAGGTCTTGCCCAGCTCATGGCCGCGCGAAACCGCGCTCATCGGCGACGTGATCGTCTACAGCCTGCTCTTCTTTCCGCTGCGGAATCGATTCTTGCGCGCCCGGCAGGCCCGAGTGGCGCGCCCGCCGCGAGCCTAGTAGTGGCGGACCGGCACGCCCGGGACTCCGTCGCCCCCGAGGGCCGGAAGTTCTGCGTCAGCAGAACTTCCAAGGGAATTCGGCGCAGCCGAATTCCCCGGTAACCGGATCTCGAACACGGCGCCACCGTCGGAGGCGTTGCTCGCAGTCACCGAGCCGCCGTGCTGGTCGGCGACCTGGCGCACGATCGCCAGGCCGAGGCCGGAGCCCTGCCGGCCGCGGGAGTTGACCCCGCGGTAGAAGCGATCGAAGACGTGGGGGAGATCCGCGGGATCGATGCCGTCGCCGTGGTCGCGGACGCGCACGCCGGTCGCGTCGACCCGCACCTCGACGGTCGTCCCGGCGTGTGTGTGCCGGGCGGCGTTGTCGAGCAGGTTGTTGACGGCGCGGAGGAGACGCTCGGCCACTCCATCGACGACGACCGGTTCGAGCTCGGTCTCGAACTGGACGTCCGGGGCGTTCCGGCGCGCGCGGTCGACGCCTTCCTCGACGATCCCGTCGAGTCTTACGTCATCGGCGGACTCGATCGGCTGATCGCCGCGCGCGAGCTCGATCAGGTCGCCGACCAGGGCGCTCAGCTCCTCGCTCTGCTCGACCATGTCGGAGAGCAGGCGCTCGCGATCCTCGTCGGACAGCGCGCCGCCTTCGAGGAGGACCTCCACGTTGGTACGCAGGCTCGTGACCGGCGTGCGCAGCTCGTGGGAGGCGTCGGCGACGAGCTGTCGCTGGGCGCGAACGGATTCGTCCACCGCATCGCGAGAGCTCTCGAGCCGGTCGAGCATGGCGTTGAAGCGGGTCGCGAGCTGGCCGACCTCGTCGTCGGCGCGCACGCGGATCCGCGTGGTCAGGTCTTCCGTCTCGCCGATGTGCTCGGCGGCCTGAGCCACCTCGCCGAGCGGTGCCAGGACGCGGCGGGCAGCGATCCGCCCGAGCACCGCGGCGAGGGCGATGCCGGCGGCGCAGAGGAGGATGAGGATGAGGCGAAGGCTCGAGAGGACATTGTTGACCTGGCCGAGGGGACGCGCGAGTTCGACGGCGCCGCCCGAGACTCCGACCACGAGCAGACGCAGCGGGCTGCCGTCGACGGTGATGTCGCTCATCCGCGTTCCGGACCCGTGCTCGGCCACGGCGAGGGCGCCGGCTGTAACGGGGAGGGAGAAATCGCCGTTCATCACGCCTCCAGCCGCATTGATGACTTGAGCGTACGCCGGACCGCCGTCGCTCGGAGAAAGAGTCGGCACTGCATAGTCACCGAGCGCGTGCGGGTTTCCCTGTTCCACCAGCGCTCCCTGCGCCGTCAGCGCGTCGTCCACCTGCCCCCGCAGCTGGCTGCGCACCACCATGTAGCAAACGATCGCCACCAGCACGATCGCCACCCCCACGGTCGCGCCGGCCACCCACGCAAGTCGGCGATTGAGCGGCACCTCGCCTTAGTCCCTGAGAACGTAGCCGACGCCGCGCACCGTGTGGAGCAGCCGCGGCTCGTCCCCCTCTTCGGTCTTGCGGCGCAGGTAGCCCATGTAAACGCCGAGCGCGTTCGAGGTGGGGCCGAAGTCGTATCCCCACACGCGCTCGAAGATCGTCGAGCGGGTGAGGACCTGGCGGGGATGCTGCATGAAGAGCTCGAGCAGGAGGAACTCGGTGCGCGAGAGCTCGATCCTCCGCTCCCCCCGGTGGACTTCGTGGGCGACCGGGTCGAGGCACAGATCGCCGTAACGCAGGACCTCGCCCTCGTGGCCGTCGCCAGAGCGGCGGAGCAGGGCGCGCAACCGGGCCTGCAGCTCGCGCAGCGCGAAGGGCTTGACCAAGTAGTCATCGGCGCCGACGTCGAGTCCCGCGACGCGATCGTCGATCGCGTCACGCGCGGTGAGCATGAGAACGGGCGTGCGGTCGCCGGCCTGCCGCAGGCGACGACAGACCTCGAGGCCGTCGAGGCGCGGCATGGCGACGTCGAGGATCACCGCGTCGGCGGGAGATTCGGAGAGCGAGTCAAGCGCCTCCTCGCCGTCGGCGGCGAGGGACACCTCGTAGCTCTCGAGCCGCAGGGCGCGCTCGAGCGCCCGCCTAACGGCAGGCTCGTCGTCGACAACCAGAACGCGCGCCATGCAGAGATGATGGCGTGTGCGGGTAAACGTTGCTGAAGAAGGGCCGCGGCGCCACGCGCGACGTGGGCGCTAAGAGCGCTTGCGCTCGATCGTCTCGATCACCGTGTCGGCTACGTGGTCGGGTGTGATCCCGAGGCGCCGCATGACCTCATCGCCTGGCGCCGAAGCTCCGAAGCGGTCGATCGACACGCTCGCGTCCACCCAACGGGACCAACCCATCGAGACGCCGGACTCGACTGAGACGGAAGGGACACCGGGGGTAAGGACAGAATCCCGGTAGTCCTGGTCCTGCTCCTCGAAGAGCTCCCACGAGGGCATCGAGACGACGCGAGCCGCGACTCCCTTCTCGCTCAGGTTGAGCTGGGCCGCCATCGCCACCGGGACCTCAGAGCCGGTCGCCACCACGATCGCGTCAGCGACGCCTTGGGGCGCTTCGGCGAGCACGTAAGCGCCCTTCCTCGGGCCGTCGCCCACCGCGTCGGGGGGGAGGACGGGGAGTCCCTGGCGAGTCAGCAACACGCAGACCGGACCGCGCCCCGGCTCGAGCGCCGAGTGCCAAGCCTGGGCGGTCTCGTTCGCGTCTCCGGGCCGGATCACGGTGAGTCCCGGGATCGCGCGCAGGGCGGCGTAGTGCTCGACCGGCTGATGGGTAGGCCCGTCCTCGCCGAGGCCGACGGAGTCGTGCGTGAACACCCACACCACGGGCAGGCTCATGAGCGCCGACAGTCGGATCGCGGGGCGCATGTAATCGGAGAAGACGAGGAAGGTGGCGCCGAAGGGGCGCACGATCCCGCCGTGCAGGACGAGGCCGTTGACCGCCGAGCCCATCGCGTGCTCGCGGATGCCCCAGTGCACGGTACGCCCGGTGGTCCCGGGGCCGAACTCGTCGTCGCCGGGGAGGATGGCCAAGGTTGAGCCGGCGAGGTCGGCCGAGCCGCCCACGATCGTCGGCAGGTAGGGCGCGACGGCTTCCAGGACCTTTCCGCCGGCGGCACGGGTGGCGAGCTTGTCCTTCTCCTGGGGGTCGAACTTGGGCAGCGCGGACTCGAGTCCGGGCTCGGGGTGACCGGACCAGGCGCGATCCCACTCGGCGGCGAGATCGGGGTGCCGGCCCCGCCAGCCGGCGAAACGGGCCTCCCATTCCTCCTGCAGGCGCGCGCCGCGCTCGGGGCAGTGGGCGTAGGCCTCGCGGACCTCGTCGGGGACAAGGAAGCGGGCATCGGGATCCCATCCCATGACTTCCTTGGTAGCGCGGACCTCGTCCGCGCCCAGGGCAGCGCCGTGCGCCTTGGAGGTTCCCTGCTTGTTCGGTGCGGGATAGCCGATGATCGAGCGCACGCGGATCAGCGTCGGGCGCTCCTCCTCGGCGATTCCGGCGTCGATCGCAGCTTGGAGCTCCTCGAGGTCGTTGACGTCGTCCACCGACAGCGTGTGCCATCCGTAGGCGCGGAAGCGTGCCTCGACGTCCTCGCCGGTGAAGCTCAGCGCGGTTGCGCCATCGATCGTGATGTGGTTGTCGTCGTAGAGGTAGACGATCCGGCCGAGGCCGAGGTGCCCCGCCAGCGACGCCGCCTCGGCGCTGACGCCTTCCATCAGGTCACCGTCGGAGCAGATCGAGAAGATGCGGTGATCCATGACCTCGGACCCGTAGTGCTCACGCAGGAAGCTCTCGGCCATCGCCATCCCGACCCCATTGGCGAAGCCCTGCCCGAGGGGGCCGGTCGTCGTCTCGACGCCGGGGGTGTTGACGTAGCCCTCCGAGTGGGGATGGAGGAGCCGCTCGGGATGGCCGGGTGTCTGCGAGTCCCATTGGCGGAACCGCTTGAGCTCGGACATCGGCAGGTCGTATCCGGTCAGGTGCAGGATGCTGTAAAGGAGCATCGAACCGTGCCCGGCCGAGAGCACAAAGCGGTCGCGATCTGGCCACTCGGGATCGGCGGGGTTGTGCCGGAGCACCCGCGTATAGAGCAGATGGGCGGCCGGCGCCATCGCCATGGGCAGCCCGGGATGGCCGCAGGTGGCCTGCTCGACGGCGTCCATCGACAGACAGCGGATCGTGTCGATGCACAGGCGGTCGAGCTCGCCGTCCCCGAACTCTCCGGGGAACGAGCCCATCTCTGAGACGACGCTCATGACGCCGCTTCGCTCGCCTGCACGGGCTGGGCGGCGGAGTGGATGTCGGGCGCGTGGCGCCGGGCCGCGGCGCGCGCGCCCGTATCTCCGAGCGCGATCTTCGCGGTCGCGGTGGCCAGGTGATAGAGGACGAGGAGCTGCACGAGCGCCAGCGACTCGGACCGGCTCAGATCGGTGCCGGCGGTGAACTCGCCGAGGCGGCCCGCGCGGAGATGGCTCGCGAAGTGCATCCGCTCCCAGATCGCCTCCTCGATCTCGGCCGCCTGGTCGGGATCGATCCTCCCGGGGATCACGACCAGTCGGTCGCGCCCCTGGTCGACCATCGAGATCCCGTCAGGTCCGCCCGAGACGAGCGGAGAGAGGTCGGGATGGGGGAGGTCCGGGCCGAGGATCAGCTGCGCATCGAGCTCGTTGGCCTCGTCGCTCTCGCCCGGCACGAAGGAGACGACGATGTCCGAGTAGCGGCGCTGCGGGCGGATGAACGCCTCCGAGTCCGGCTCGCGCCGGTCGAGCTCGGCGAGCACCTGGTCGGTCGTGTACCCCCGGCGGGTGCAGTCGCGCTGAACCTTCCACTGGCGCCGGATCGGCTCTGGTGGGCTGAGGAAGACCCGGACGTCGTAGCAGTCGCGCATCTCGGGCGTGTAGTAGCCGAGCAAGCCCTCGACGATGGTGAAGCGCGCCGGATCGACGTATACGGGCGGGTCGAAGGTGCCGTCGGTGTGGCGGTAGACGGGCTTCAGGATCGCGTCGCCGCGGCTCAGGTGAGCGATGTCCTGGGCCATGATGTCCATGTAATTGCAGTCGGGATCGAGCGGCGTGATGTTGAGCTCCGCGCGCTGGCTCCGGTCGTAGCGGTGATAGTCGTCGGTGCAGACGTGGGTGACGTTGTCCTCGCCCAGGAGTCGGACAAGGCCGCGCGTGAAGGTCGTCTTGCCGGTTGCGGAGTCACCGACGACGCCCAGAATGACGGGACGTGACATTTGCTCGCCTCTGCTCAGGCCGGAGCGCGCTGGGCGTCCGGTAGGGGGGTATCGTCGTCGTGCCGGTCGAGACCGAACACGGTGCTCTTCAGGAAGTCCTCAGCCTCGATGCGAACGAGATCCTCGCGTGTGGGCATCCGTCCGTCAAGGGTTGCCTGGTAGATCCGGTTCGCGTGGCGCAGGCGCGCGCGCTCGATCGCGTTGCGCACGCTGCGGGCGTGGGCGAAGAGGGGCTGCTGCATGCGGCGCTCGAGGTAGGCGCGTAGGGCCTGCTCGGCCTCGGGCCCAAGCTCGTATTGCTCCTGCTTGACCATCATCTGGGCGATCATGACCAGCTCATCGACCGTGTAGTCGGGGAAGTCGATGTGGTGGGCGACGCGCGAGCTCATGCCCGGGTTGGACCTGAAGAAGTTATCCATCCGGTCCTTGTAGCCGGCGAGGACGACAACGAGGTTCTCGCGCTCGTTCTCCATCACCTGAAGGAGGATCTCGATCGCCTCGACGCCATAGTCGCGCTCGTTCTCCGGCCGGTAGAGGTAATACGCCTCGTCGATGAAGAGGACTCCGCCCGAGGCCCGCTTGAGGACCTCTTTGGTCTTGGGCGCGGTATGGCCGACGTACTGGCCGACGAGGTCGTCGCGGGTGACCGCGACGACCTTGTTCTTGTCGATGTATCCGAGACGATGGAGGATGTCGGCCACCTTCATCGCCACCGTCGTCTTGCCGGTGCCGGGGTTACCCGTGAACGACATATGCAACGTCGGTCGGTTCGAGCTGAGCTCGAGCTCTCGGCGCAGCTTGTCGACCAGCAGCAGGGCCGCTATCTCGCGGATCCGCGTCTTCACCGGCTTGAGCGCCACCAGCTCCTTGTCGAGCTCGCCGAGCACCGTCTCGATCTCAGCATCGCGAAGGAGCTGCTCGACCTTCGCCCGCTCGGGATCGACGCTGCTGCCGTTCGAAGGCGCGGCGGATTGCTGTACGGCTGGCTCCTGCATCGCGACGCGCCCGGGGGCGTCAGCTTCCCGCGCCATCCCCGTCGGACGGCTTGCTCGCTGAGGCGGAGGCGCCATTCGGCGCGGCACCGTTCAGGTAGCGCTTGCCCTCGGGAACCTCGGTGGCGTACGGATGCAGGGTGTAGCGGATCACGCGGTCGTGGGAGTCCTGGCGGTCGAGCCGGAATCCGGGCTCCTCCGCAGGACGGTTGACGATGAAGCTGAGCGCCGTCGTCTGCCGCCCGCGCTTGGGATCGTAGGCGAGCACCTTGACGTAATGGTTCGGGTAGGCCTCCCGGCAGGCGCGCACCTCGCGCATGAACTGGTCCGCGTCGTCGACCGGCAGGTCGAACAGCGGCAGGCCCCACATCTCCCAGTAGGAGTTGCGCGGATGCGGGTCGTCGGTGTACTCGACCGACATCGCCCAGCCGTGATTCAGCGCGTATTTGATCTGAGCCTCGATCTGCGCGTCAGTGAAGTCGGGGAGGAACGAGAACGTCCCTTGAGTGACTCTCATGAGCTATCTCTTTCCTTGGTCAGCCGACGGTGGGCGTGGCCACGTAGTCGGGGGTATCGGTCGATTCGAAGTTGAAGGTGATGTCCTTCCACACCTGCAACGCGGCTTGGAGCTCGGGGCAACCCTTGGAGGCCTTCTCGAGGATGTCGGGACCCTCGTTGAAGTAGTCCTTGCCCTCGTTGCGCGCCTGGATGATCGCCTCGACGGCGACTCGGTTGGCGGTGGCACCGGCGCCCACTCCCATCGGGTGGCCGATGGTTCCGCCGCCGAACTGCAGGACGACGTCCTCGCCGAGATACTCGAGGAGCTGGTGCATCTGGCCGGCGTGGATGCCGCCCGAGGCCACCGGCATGACGCCGGGCATCGAGAGCCAGTCTTGGGTGAAGTAGATGCCCGTGTCCGGGTTCTCCTCGACGTGGTCCAGGCGAAGCGTGTCGTAGTAGCCCCTGATCATCTGGGGGTCACCCTCGAGCTTGCCGACGACCGTGCCCGCATGGACATGGTCGACGCCGAGCATGCGCACCCACTTGGCGATGACGCGGAAGGAGACGCCGTGCGTCTTCTGCCGGGTGTAGGTGCCGTGGCCGGCGCGGTGGAGGTGGAGGATGAGCCCGTTCCTGCGCGCCCACTTGGACATCGACTGCATCGCCGTGTAGCCGACGGTGAGGTCCATCATGATGATGATGGAACCGACCTCCTTGGCGAACTCGGCGCGCTCGTACATGCCCTCCATGTCGGCGGCGGTCACGTTCATGTAGTGGCCCTTGACCTCGCCTGTGGTCGAGGCGGCGCGCTCGACGCCCTCCATCGAATACAGGTAGCGGTCACGCCAGCGCATGAAGGGCTGCGAGTTGATGTTCTCGTCGTCCTTGGTGAAGTCGAGTCCACCGCGAAGCGCCTCGAACACCACGCGCCCGTAGTTCTTGGCCGAGAGGCCGAGCTTGGGCTTGACGGTGGCGCCGAGGATGGGGCGGCCGAACTTGTCAAGGTATTCGCGCTCCATCACGATTCCGTGGGGCGGGCCCTGGAAGGTCTTGAGGTAATGGGTGGGGATCCGCATGTCCTCGAGGCGAAGCGCCTTGAGCGCCTTGAAGCCGAAGACGTTGCCGATGATCGAGCTCGTCAGGTTGGCGATCGAGCCCTCTTCGAAGAGGTCGATGTCGTAGGCAATCTTGGCGATGAACTCGCCCTCTCGACCGGGGACGGCCTGTACGTCATACGCCTTGGCCTGGTAATGCTTGTGGTCGGTGAGGCGGTCGGTCCAGACCACGGTCCACGTCGCGGTGGATGACTCGCCGGCGACGGCGGCAGCTGCCTCGATTTCGTCGACGCCCGGCTGCGGGGTAATGCGGAACGCGCACAGGACATCGGTGTCCTTGGGAACATAGTCGGCGTCGTAGTAGCCCATCTCCGCGTACGGCGTGACGCCGGAAGCCCAGCGATCCTTCTTGGTGTCAGTCGTGGCAGCCATCACAGGTCCTTGCTCTCGGTCGTCGCTATATGCATCTCTCTCAAACCCTCCTGTTGTTCATCGATTAAGAAGCTAGTCTCGGTCGGCATAAATGTCAAGTAATGATTCCCCAGATATGCATCGATGTATGCTTATGTATGAGCGCTGACCATCCGCCCTTCGTGCAACCACTTTCACCGTACCGAATCGACCCAAGGCCGGCCACGTAGACTCATAGGGCAACGCCCCGCCTGCCAAGGCGAAACCCGATGTCCGAGACCGTACATTCGTCAACCCCGTCACCCGCGCCCGCTGAGCAGTGCAGCGGTCTGTCCGTGATGGCCCCCGGCGCGACCGCCGCCGGTTCGAGCACCGCGTGATCGACGTCGCGTTCACACCGGCCGAGACGCGGGCGGCCGGCGTCGCGGTGGTCGTCGATGTGCTGCGCGCGACCACGACCGCTACGCAGGCGCTCGCCTCGGGCTACCGGCGGGTGCTGTGCGTCGACAGCCTCGAGCGGGCTCTGCGCATGCGCGCTGACGGCCGCGTGCTCGCGGGCGAGCAGCACGGCAAGAGACCGCTGGGGTTCGACCTCGGTAATTCTCCTCGCGATGTGGTCAAGGACCCCGCCGAGGAGCTCGTGCTCGCCACCACCAATGGGGCCCCGACGATCGTGGAGGCGTCGCGCCGCTCGCCCGTGGTCCTCCTGGCCTGTCTGCTCAACCTGGAAGCGGTGCGCTCGCAGCTCGGCGGCATGGACATCCAGATCGTCTGCTCGGGCACCTATGGGGCGATCGCCCTCGAGGACGTCTACGTCGCCGGCAGGCTGTGCGCGGGTCTCCCCGGCGAACGCACCGACGCGGCCCTGGCGGCCGAGGCGGTGGCGCGGGCCCACCCGAGCGCCTATGACGTTCTGGCCGCGAGCTCGAACGCCCAGGCACTCGTCGAAGCGGAGCTGGGAGCCGACATCGAGTTCTGCGCACGTGAGTCGGTGCTCGACGTCGTTCCCCGGGTCGAGCGCACCCGACCCGGTCTCGCAATCGTGGTCGCCGGTCCGGCCGGCACGGAGGTTGACGAAGCGGGTAACGTGCGCTCCGTGGTCGAGCCAGACAACCATCGCCCTGACCGCGCGACCCAGGCACAATCAACCACGTAAGAGCAGGCCCATGCCCCGTCCGATCATGTTGGGAGTCGTTGGCGACTCGGGTGCCGGGAAGACGACGCTCACGCGTGGTCTCGTGCGCATCCTCGGGGAGGCGCAGGTAACACGCGTGGCGGCCGACGATTACCACCGCTACGACCGGCGGCGGCGAGCCGAGCACAACGTCACGCCGCTCGATCCCGCCGGCAACCATCTCGACATCCTCGAGCAGCACCTCGTCCACCTCCGCGCCGGCGAGCCCGTCCTGAAGCCCATCTACCGCCACAAGGACGGATCCTTCCTGCCCTCGCAGTACGTGCGTCCGGCTCAGTTCACGATCGTCGAGGGAATGCTCGGGTTCCATACCGCGACGATGCGCCAGGCCTACGACGTGCGGGTCTACCTCGCGCCTCCCGAGGAGCTTCGGCGCCAGTGGAAGGTGCAGCGCGACGTCACGCGCCGCGGGTACACGACCGACCAGGTGCTCGACGAGCTCGACCGGCGCGCGGGCGATGCCGAGGTTTACATCCGGCCTCAGCAACGCCACGCGGACATCGTCGTCTCGTTCATGCCCGGGGTGAACGGTGACCAGGACCGCCTCGATGCGCTCGTCAAGATGCGGCCGGGTCTGCCCCATCCCGATCTCTCGCCCTTCGTGGACGAGGATGGCTCGGGGATCACCCTCACCGAGCAGCGGGCGGAGACCCACCTGCTCGTGCCCGGCGCCATCACCCCCGACAGCGCCGAAGCGATCGAAGAGGCGGTGTGGGACCGCATGCACTTCGCCAGCCACCTGCGCACCGAACGGCTGGGAGAATTCGCCGTCGGCCACCAGCTCCACCGCTCCGAGTCGCTGGCCATCGTGCAGGTGCTGATCCTCTATCAGCTCGTCACCGCCCGGGCGGCGGTGGCGCTCGGCAGTCCCGGCGTGCGCGTAGACCTGCGGGCTTAGGGCGTTACCGCCGGCCCGCGGATTTGCCTCTGGCAAATCCGCTAAGGAAGGCGCCGGGCGGCTCCCCAGCGACTGACGTCCGCACGAAGTTCACGAAGGACGCCACCGGGTCTCTGACCGGGCCGACCGCCGAGTGCAGGACGAACCACGGGCGCGGCGGTGGCGGGTCTTCCAGCACAAGCTCGCCGAGGAGGCCGGACTCGAGCTCGGCCTGGACGGCGGCGCGGGAGAGGAGCGAGACGCCGAGGCCGACGCGCGCCGCTTGCTTGATGGCTCCATTCGAGCCCAGTGTCAAGGTCTCCGGTGTCAGGTCGCGGTCGGCGAGAAACTGCTCGCCGAGGGCACGCGTGCCCGAGCCCGGCTCGCGCAGCAGCCAGGCGCGATCGGCCAGGGTGCTGGCGCTGATCGGCTCCTCGCCCACGAGCTGGTCCTCGGGCGAGGTGATGCAGATGATCTCGTTGTCCATGATCGGCATCGCGATCAGTCGATCGTCGGCGGGCGGGCGGCCTGTGATGGCGACGTCCGCGGCATGGGAGAGCACGCGCTCGAGCACCCGCTGGCGGTTGCCGACATCGAGGGTGAGCTCGAGTCCGGGGTGCTCCTGCCCGAAGGCGCGCATGAGCGGCGGGACGAACGACTCGGCCGCGGTCGTCACCGCCGCGATCTTCAGCTTGCTGGCGGCGATCGCCGCCGCCTCGCGGGCGGCCCGACGACCCTGATCGAGAAGCCCCATCACGTCCTCCGCGTAGGGAGCGAACGCGGTGCCCGCCGCCGTCGGCCGGATCCCGCGACCGGCACGCTCGAAGAGCTCGGATCCGAGCTCGCGCGAGAGTGCCGCGATCGCCGCCGACACGGAGGGCTGAGTGACGATGAGCTCGTCGGCGGCGGCCGTGACCGAGCCGCCGCGGACGACGGCCAGGAATGCCGTGAGCTGCGTAACTGTTATAGCCATGTCCTTCTGATTGGAGACTAAGGCATAGAAGGGACCGTGTAAACCTTACGGGGCAACCAGACCAGGGCAACACCGTGCGCATTCACGGGGGACCGCGTTGCCGGTCCCCTTTGGACGCTGAGGCAAAACTCCCCGGGCGCTTCGCGCCCGAAATTTGGCGCGTTGCCTTGAACTCGGGGTCGTGCTGCTTAATAGTGCTTTGTTAGACAGTGGGTCTCCCAGGGACGTTGTGCCTGTCAGGGCCGAGGTCTGGGGTCGCGTCAGGCGAGGACGCCGGAGCCGACGGTGGCAGCGCTGCGCGAGGCGACGAGGAGGTGGCATGGCGTCCCGGCTCCCGGTTCGCCCGCCCTCGGGCGCGAACTGATGAACAGCAGTCCCGGTAGGCGGTAGGCGGGACTGAGGTGAAAAGGATCGCGCCCGGGCGGGCGCGGCACGGGGAATGTGCGCCTCGGGGGGCGCCGCCGGGGCCGGGGGGCGGGCTTGGGGCCCGGGCTCACTCGCGAACGTTGTCCTCCAGCGCAGTAAAAACGCGACTCTGAGGACAACGTTCGCGCTCAAGGCTCCCGCGAACTCGCGAACCGTTTCACTTCGCTCCCGCTAGGCAGGTAGGCGGGACGGAGTGAAAGAGGTTCGCCGTTCGCCCCCACGCCCCGCCCTCGTGGCGGTCATCCGGCGCTATTTCCCGTGCAACATTTCGAGGAGGCTCACCAAATTAGGTTAACCCCCGACATTTGGTGCAACCGCAGCACACCCCCCTTACCGCGCCGGATCAGATCGGCCCTCGTTTGCTGCATTCCGGCCGGCGCAAAGCGCGAGTCCCCTCGGACCTACCAATGCTTGCGGTACCCGCTCCTCAGCTCCGGGGTGCGCCTGCGCCAGTCCGGCTCGACGTCGTAGCGGCGTCGGATCATGCGCCCGCGAAAGTACCTGAGCAGCGGGCCGTAGGTGAAGCGGGCGGCGCTCGTGTAGAGCGTCACGAGGCCGGTGGTCTCCATGAAGGGCATGTACTTGTCCGGGAACCCGGGCATCGTGCAGGCCATGCACAGGCCACCCACGTTTGGGCAGCCGCCGATTCCGTTCACCCAGCCGCGGATGGGGACGTTGCACTTGACCACGGGCCCCTTGCACCCGAGCTTGACCAGGCAGCCGCCTTCGCCGGCGCTATCGGCGAAGCGGCCGTGCTCGGCGTAGCCGACTTGATCGCAGCTCTCGTGGACTGTGCGGTCGAAGATGCGTGCCGGCCGGCCTTGCTCGTCGAGCTCGATCGGGGGCCCCATCCCCACGAGATGGAGGACGAGGCCGAGCAAGGTCTCGGTGACGTTGTCGGGTTGCACCGGACAGCCGGGCAGGTTGACGATCGGGAGCTCGAGGCGGGAGACCCAGTCCCATCCGAGGTAATCGCGCAGGCCCATGGCACCGGTGGGGTTGTTTCGCATCGCCGGGATCCCGCCGTAAGCGGCGCACGTGCCCAGAGCGAGCACCGCTGCGGCCTGTGGTGCGAGACGGTCGATCCACGTGCATGTGGTGACCGGTTGCCCGGTTGCCGGGTCGACGCCGAAGGCCGCCCAGTGCCCGTCCCCATTGACCTCCTCGTTGGGCACCGCGCCCTCGAGCACGAGGATGAAGGGATCGAGCTTGCCGGCGGCGGCATCGCCCCAGGCGCGCATGAACGCCTCGCCGGTCTCGTAGGCGAAGAACGGGTTGTAGATGATCACGGGCGGGATCCCGGGGAACGCTCCCCGCAGCAAGTCTTCGAGGCTCGGGTTGGTGGCCGCCGTCATCGACACCGTGTCGCCGTCGCACCCGAGGCCGCTGGTCATCCAGATCACGGTTACCGGGCGCGGGTCGGGACGGGCCTGCGCCCGGGATGTCGACTCGGCTGGCACCGTCAGGGCGCGACGCTCAGAGAGGATGCCGGCGAGGCGGTCATCCGCCGGTGGCCAGCTTCCGGCCCTGGGACCGTCCGTTCGTCTCCCTGGGTTCGCCGAGTCTGGCGGTCCGCTCGATCAGTGCCTCGAGGTGGTCCTCGACGGTGCCGTGCAGATGCCAGTCCCCGGCTGCTCCGGTGACCATCCCGGCCTGCGCGAGTCGTGCCAATGCGTGCGAGATCGACGGGCGCTCGGCCCCGACGAGCTGGCCGAGCATGCGGTGGGTGAGCGGAAGCGACACCCGGATGCCGGCCGGATCGACGCGACCCCACCGTGCCGCCAGGTGCCACAAGAGGAGCACGAGCCGCACCTCGAGCCGGGGCTGGGAAGTGATCGCCCGCAGCACGTCGAGGTCGGCGATACGCCGGCCGGCCCGGCGCAGCAGGGCGTTCATGATCTGTGGCCAGGGGCGCACACGCTCGGCGAACTCGGCATCGAGGAGGGCGAACCTGGCCGCGGACAGGGCTCGAAAGGCCTCGCTGCGCTCGAGCAGGTTCTCGGCGAGCGGGAACGCCGGTTGCAGGAGGTCACCGGGTCCGATGAGCTCAGTCGCGGTTCGATCGCCGACGCGGGCATCGACCGCGATCAGGCCGTCGAGGAGCAGCAGTCCCAGCCCGCTGCCGACGGTGTCGAACCAGCGCGAGAGATCGCACGCGCCGACTTCGGCGTCGAGGACGCGCGCCGTCGCCACCTGCCGCACGGCCAAGCGCATGCGGACATCGAACTCCTGCGCCAGGTCGTCGTCGGCGTCGAGCAGATAGGTATAGAGGGACGGCGACAGGGGCTTGCGCCGTCCGAGATGGGGATGTCCAGACAGCCGAGCCGCTGGTCTCGGTGCCGCTTCTCGGTCTTCAGTGGAAATAAACCGCCGCCTCTCCCGCTCCGCGCCATACACCGGATCGTTGCGCCAGTCTACGCCGCCGCGCGCGGTGGTGCGGACACACCTCGGTAACCCTGAGCACCAGGCCGACTGCCTAGGCAGTCAAGGCAACATAAAGCCGCTGGACGTAACCGGCATTACCGGGCCTCAACACAGACCTCGTTAAGCCTGGTAGAACCCTCGGCGCCGTGGTAGAACCGCAGAGGGCCGCCACCCGTGTGCCCAGGAGTGGGGTGGACCGCCGGTCCTGGCAGAGGTAGGTTTTCCCGAGAGGAGAGACAACAACCGTATGTGCTTGGCTATACCAGGGCAGGTCATCGAAATCGTCGATGACGAAAACAGGTTGGCGAAGGTCGACGTCGCGGGTGTGCGCCGCAACGTCAATATCGGACTGCTGGACGCGGATGGCTCCGGCGTAGGCCCAGGCGACTGGGTCCTGATCCACGTTGGGTTCGCGATCTCGCAGGTCGACGAGGAGGAAGCGCGGGCGACGCGCGACCTGCTCGAGCGCATGGGTGCGGACTACGAGCAGGAGCTAGAGGAACTCAAGGCCAGCGTGATCGAGTGATCGCCGACCGCGCACCCGTCCCGGCTTGCGACGAGTACCACTGCATCACCTGCGGCGACGATGGCGACCCGATGACCGTGGTGCGGGTTGACGCGGACCGCGGACTTGCGCTGTGCGCCGACGAGGAAGGTGGACGCCACACGGTCGAGACGGCGCTGGTCGAGCCCGTCAGCTCCGGCGACCGCATCCTCGTGCACGCGGGTACGGCGATAGCGGCGCTGTCAGCCGATCTTCATGAAAGCGAGGCTGCGGCCCGATGAAATACGTCGACGAATACCGTGACGCGGATCTGGGCCAAGCGCTGGCCGGCGAGATCCTCTCCCTGGTCGAGCCGGGCCGCCACTACAAGTTCATGGAGGTGTGCGGCGGCCACACGCACTCGATCTACAAGTACGGGGTCGACGACCTGCTCCCCGCCAACGTCGAGCTCGTCCACGGACCGGGATGCCCTGTATGCGTGATCCCGATGGGCCGCGTCGACGATGGGATTGCCCTCGCGCACGAGGAAGGCGTGATCTTCACCTGCTTCGGCGACATGATGCGCGTACCCGGGTCCGACGGAAGCCTGCTCGAGGCCAAGGCCGCCGGCGCTGACATCCGGATGGTCTACTCGCCACTCGATGCGCTCCGGATCGCCAAGCAGAACCCCGACCGCGAGGTCGTCTTCTTTGCCATCGGCTTCGAGACCACGGCGCCCTCGACGGCTCTGACCCTCAAGCGGGCGCGTGCCGAGGGCGTCCCCAACTTCTCCGTGATGTGCTCGCACGTCACGATCGTGCCGCCGCTGCGCGCCCTGCTCGAGTCCCCGGATCTCCGGCTCGACGGCTTCGTCGGCCCCGGCCACGTCGCGACGGTCGTCGGCGCGCGGCCGTTCGAATTCATACCCGCCGACTACGGCAAGCCGATCGTCGTCGCCGGCTTCGAGCCGCTCGACATTCTGCACGCGATCACCATGATCCTCCGCCAGCTCGGTGACGGACGCTGCGAGGTCGAGAACCAGTACGCGCGCGTGGTCCCCTACGAGGGCAACCAGCGTGCGCTCGAGGTCATGGCCGAAGTGTTCGAGTTGCGCCCCCATTTCGAGTGGCGCGGACTCGGCTTCATCTCCCACAGCGGGCTCAAGCTCTCCCAGGCCTACGCCGACCTCGACGCCGAGGTCCGCTTCAGCGTCCCCGGGGTTCGCGTCGCCGACCCGAAGGCGTGCCAGTGCGGAGAGGTCCTCAAGGGTGTGATCAAGCCGTGGGAGTGCAAGGTTTTCGGCACCGCATGTACTCCCGAACGTCCCATCGGAACGTGTATGGTCTCCTCCGAGGGAGCATGCGCCGCGTACTACAACTACGGCCGGTTTGCTCGTGAACGCGAGGTAGTGTGATGCGCTCCAGGCAAACCGCGTTTGCTCGCGAGAGGGAAGTCGTCTGATGAGGGAAGACGTCTAAATGGCGGATCAAACCGCCGTCTCGGACCGCGAGCAGAAGATCCTCGGGATCATCGAGACCGCGCGCGGCAAGCGCGCGAAGTTCCGCGACAAGCAGATCAACATGTCGCACGGCGCCGGAGGCAAGGCGACGCAGAGCCTGATCGAGGGCTTGCTCGTATCGGCCTTCGGAGGCGAGACGCTCACCGAGATGGGCGACGCCGGGGCCGTCATCGTGGACGGGGTCGAGCTCGCCATGACCACCGACTCATATGTCGTAAAGCCGCTGCGCTTCCCCGGCGGTTCGATCGGGGAGCTCGCGGTTAACGGGACCTGCAACGACCTCGCGGTCTCTGGTGCACGCCCCGTCGCGCTGACCCTCTCGCTCATCCTCGAGGAGGGGCTCGACGCCGAGATCTTGCGGCAGGAAGTCGAGGCGATCGCACGGACGGCCCTAGAGGCCGGCGTAGAGATCGTCGGCGGCGACACCAAGGTAGTGGAGCGCGGCTATTGCGACGGCATGTACATCTGCACGACGGGCGTCGGGCAGCGGGACGCGCGAGCGCGGCTGTCGCCGTCCTCGCTGCGACCAGGGGACCGCATCCTGCTCTCCGGCTCGGTCGGCGAGCACGGCACGGCGATCATGCTCGCCCGGAATCTCTTTGACCTCGATGCATCGATCGAATCGGACACGTGCTCGTTGTGGCCGGCGGTCGATGCGCTGTTCGAGGCTGTTGGTCCCGATCTGCGCTGCCTGAGGGATGCGACTCGAGGTGGCGTGGCGTCGGTCCTCAACGAACTCGCGCGCTCGTCGTCGGTGGCGATGCTCGTGCGAGAAGGAGCGGTCCCGGTTGACCCGGCTGTTGCGGGCGCCTCCGAGATCCTCGGAATCGACCCGATGTACGTGGCGAATGAGGGCAAGTTCGTCGCTTTCGTAGCTCCGGAAGCGGCGGAACGAGCTCTCGAGGTGCTGCGGCAGGTGGACGGCTGTGAGGACGCGGCCGAGATCGGAGAGGTGCGGACGGCACCGCCAGGGATGGTGCTGGTCGAGACAAGCTTTGGCGGCCGACGAGTGATGGATCAGCTTGTGGGCGACCCCCTACCACGTATTTGTTGAGAGCGAGAGGAGACGGGATGGCAAGTCCGTTTGCAGGTCACAGACAAACAGAGGCGGTTACGGCTCACGTCCTCTGGATGACGACTGGACTGAGCTGCGAGGGCGATTCGGTGGCGATGACGTCGGCCACCAATCCGAGTCTGGAGGACATCATCCTTCAGGCCATCCCGGGTATGCCCAAGGTTGTGGTTCACAACCAGGTGATCGACTACGCCGTTGGGGACGAGTTCTCACAGGCGTGGTTCGACGCCGAGCAGGGCAAGCTCGATCCCTTCGTGCTGGTGATGGAGGGCTCGATCGGTAACGAGGAGATCAACGGAGACGGTCACTGGACCGGCTTCTCGGCGAACCCGGATGGTCAGCCGATCACCATGAACGAGTGGCTCGACCGCCTGGCCCCCAAGGCCGCGGCTGTCGTCGCGATCGGGACCTGCGCCACGTACGGCGGCATCCCGGCGATGAAGAACAACGCCACTGGTGCCATGGGTGTACCTGACTACCTGGGCTGGAACTGGAAGTCCAAGGCCGGCCTGCCTGTGGTCTGCATCCCTGGTTGCCCCGCGCAGCCGGACAACATGACCGAGGTGCTGTTGTACCTCGCGCTGCATCTCGCCGGTCTCGCGCCGGTACCGGAGCTCGACAACGCGCTGCGGCCGAAGTGGCTGTTCGGACGGACGGTCCGCGAGGGCTGCAACCGCGCCGGATTCGCCGAGCAGGGTGACTTCGCCACCGAGTACGGCACCGACCACCGGTGCATGGTCAAGCTCGGCTGCAAGGGCCCGGTCGTCAAGTGCAACGTCCCGGTCCGCGGCTGGGTCAACGGCATCGGCGGTTGCCCGAACGTCGGCGGGATCTGCATGGCGTGCACGATGCCGGGGTTCCCGGACAAGTACATGCCGTTCATGGACGAGGACAAGTGGGGCGCTGCCGCCGCGGGTTTCGAGCGGTACGCGTTCGGTCCGATGGTGCGGTACTTCCGTCACAAGAACATCGACACCAAGTACGACAAGGAGCCGGAGTGGCGCA
>Ga0302324_100006415_pt1 | contig 25347 bp, 23 predicted proteins | sample Palsa_T0_1_FD_201949 | JGI IMG/M metagenome (GOLD analysis project Ga0302324, IMG submission 201949) | Peat permafrost microbial communities from Stordalen Mire near Abisko, Sweden - Palsa_T0_1 | ecosystem: Environmental > Terrestrial > Soil > Palsa > Peat permafrost | place: Sweden: Abisko... | reverse complement strand
GGACCCTCGATGGCGAGCAGGCGAGGGGCGCGGCGATCCTCGATCCGGTCTGGGAGCGGATGGTCGAATGGCATGGCCGCACCGAACGCGAACTGGCGCCGCCGCGCGTCCGGTCCAACCTCGAGCCCCGCGTCCTGGCCGCGCTCGGCGAGGCGGGCGGGCGCGCCTTCCTGGCGAGGTTCGACGCCGTCGGCGAGCGTCTGGCGGCCTGAATCTCGTAAACGGTCGCCCAGCATGACCCACTCACGCTCCTCTTCAGACAGGAGGCCCCCGTTTCTCATCCACGGAAAGCTGAGACCGACGAGGCCAAGGGGCGGCTCGCCGGACAGGTGATCGCGGGGTTGTCGCTCTAGGCCCTCGCGCCGGCGTCTCCGAGTTCAGCCAAGCTCGACCGGCCGTCGCTCGCTGAGCGACGTCTGGGTGGCGATAGAAAGCTCCAGTGCCGCCAGGGCGTTGTCGACGTCGAGCAAAGCGGGGTCGGCGGTCCCGCGGACGCATGCGACGAAACGCTCCAGCTCGACCTGATAGGGGTTGGTCGCCGGGACGTCGGGACGCCGAGGCTTGCCGGTCTGCGGGTAGACATCGAGGGACACGCTGGGCGGGCCGGCCTCGGAGAACACCGCCTCGCTCTCGATCAGGGCGGTCTCGAAGAGGGCGCGAAAGCCGACCCTGAACGGATACGTGCCCGGCATCAGGCCGCTGGCCAGAACCGTGGCGCTGCGGCCGTCGTCATAGTCCAGCAGCGCCGAGATTTCGCCGAAGCCCTGCGGTGTCGACACCGCGCTGGCGACGAGGCGCCTCGGCGGCCCCATCAACCAGCCGGCGAAATCGAAGTCGAACGTCATCAGCTCCGTCGAGGGATCGGAGTAGTGGTCCTTGTGATCGGGCGCGCCGGCTCGCAGGTAGGAACCGAGCCGGTGGGTCGTAAGGCTGAGGAGCCGGCCGTGTTCGCCCGTCTCGACCACCCGCCTGACGAGCCCGCACCCGCCGATCGAGCGGATGAGCAAGCCAACCTGAAGCAGCCGCCCGGCGCGGCGCGCGGCGTCGCGCATCCGCCGGCCCTCGGCAGGATCGAGGGTGAGCGGGGTCTCGCAAAACACATGCTTGCCACGCTCGAGGGCGCGAACCACGACCGCCGCGTGGGCGGCCGAGGGAACGCACACGTCGATGGCGTCGATGGCGGGATCGTCAATCAGCGTGGACACGTCGGCGGTCGTCCGCGCGCCGCTTTCGCTCGCCAGCCGGCCGGCGCGCGCCAGATCACGGCTGAAGACGCCGGCGACCTCCGCCCCGTCGATGAGGCCGTAGCAATAGGCATGCTCCGCGCCCATGGCGCCGGCGCCCAGCAGACCGATGCGGATCGGTTGCATGTCGGGTCGGACTCTAGGCACGCCGAAATTCGATCACAAGGGTGGCTAGGCGCTGGAACGAGGAGACAAGGGGCCACCAGACTCAATTCGGCTTGTTCGGTCGCCGCCCTACTTCGCCGCCTTTCTGACCGCGTCCAGGAAGGCGGCCTGGGCGATCCAGTCGGCGTCGTCGTCGGCCCTGGGCCATGCGGAGTTGATGGCCACCACCAGATGGTCCTTAGGGAAGACGGCGATGGCCTGGCCGAAGATGCCCTCGGCTTCGTAGCGGTCCGGATAGATCCACCAGAAGTAGCCATAGCCGTAGTACGGTTCTTGGACGTGGGCGCGGGTGGCGTCGGTGATCCATCCGTCCGGCAGCACCCGCCGGCCGCCGGCGACGCCGCCTTCGAGCATGAACAGGCCAAAGCGGGCGTAGTCGCGCAGCGTCATGCTGATGCAGCAGCCGCCGCGCTCGTGGCCGGCGATGTCCTCCACCCAGGCGCCGTCCTCTTCCATGCCGAAGGGGGCCCAGACCTTCCGCGAGAGATAGTCGGCCAGCGGCATTCCCACGGCGTTGGAAACCAGAATGCCGGCCAGGTCGGTCTCGCCGGTATTGTAGTGGAACCGCGTTCCCGGCGCGGCCGCCCGGGCGAGATGGCGCATGTAGCTCACCACCGGACTCATTCCCGGCTCGGCGGGCGTCAGTCCGACCTTGGCGACGTCGGAACCGGGGTCGGAGTAGTCCTCGTTCCACCTGGCGCCGGAGGTCATGGTGATGAGCTGGCGGATGGTCACGCCGTCATAGGCGCCGCCGGCGAGCTCCGGGATATATCGGGTCACCGGGTCGTTCAGACCGCCGATGCGCGCGTCGGCGATCGCCGCTCCGATGAGGGTGGAGGTCACCGACTTGGCGACCGAGAACGAGGTCCAGCGGTCGTGCGGCGAGCGCCCCAGGCCGTAGCGTTCCAGGACGATCCGGCCATCCTTGACCACCACGACGCCGGAAACGCGCCAGGCGTCCATCCAGCTTTCCAGGGTGTAGCGCCTCCCGGCCACGGCGAAGACCGGTCGGATCTGTTGTTCCGCGACCGGCAGATTTCGCACCTTGGGCCCGCGGGCGATCACGCGCGTGGGCGCGATCTTCTCCATGTTGCGGTAGCCGTAGGCCTGCTGGGCCGGCGTCCAGGCCAGGATCGACGCGCCGCTGGGCGGCGTTGGCGCCGCCGCCGAAGCCATCGATGGCGTGGCGACAACGGCGGCGGCGATGCCTGCAAGGAGTCGGCGAACTGGTATGAGCTGTAGCCAAACAGGAGGGTGGGCGGCGGCCATGCCTCTTCCTAGAGGCAGGAACGCCAACTCGCCACACTGCTCCGAAGTGCGCAACGCCCGCTCATCGGCGGGCGCCATCCACTAGGATCCGCCGCCGGCCGGCAGGCAGAGGGCCAGGTCGAGGCCGGAGGCGAGCACGCGCCAGGCAGACGGCGTCAGGGTCTCCTCGAAGACGGTCTCCAGGGTGATCGCCGCCGCCCTTTGCGGGTCCAGAGGGGCGGCGGCGGCGAGGTCAAGGCGGCTCACGAGGGCGGCCCAGGCGCGGGCGCTGGCGGCGAGGCCGCAGGCGAGCTCCATCATCAGATCGAGATCAGTCGAGGCGATCCTAGCCCCCGCCTGGACGCTCTCCGCGCACTCGCGCGCGAAATCGGCGGCGTGGGCGTCATAGCTGCGAAGGCGCTGGCCGCGGGTGTCGGAAAGAGCTGTCATCTGGGATCGACCAGATACTTGCATAAAGCAAATCACAAGTCAATTATAGAAATTGCATATCGCAATTTACACATTGAACCGGTGCGAATCGCGCCGCTCGCGAGTCTTCCCAGCCCTTGAACTTTCCACGCCCGCGCCGGCAAGAACGCCCATGGAGTCGGGGCCATCGAACACGCCGGCCAAGCCGCCCGGTCCGGGACGGCTCTTCCTCGCCTTCCTTCAGATCGCGCTCTCCGGCTTCGGCGGGGTCCTGCCCTGGGCCAGGAGGACCCTGGTCGAGCGCCGCGCCTGGATCGACGAGGACTCGTTCAACGAGACCCTGGCGCTCTGCCAGACCCTGCCGGGCCCCAACATCGTCAACCTCTCGATCGTGGTCGGATCGCGGTTCGCCGGCCCGGCCGGGGCGCTCGGGGCCCTGGCGGGCCTGACGCTGGCGCCGATGGCCATCGTCATCGGTCTCGGGGCCCTCTACGGCCGGTTCGGCGACATCGGCCGGATCGCCGGGGCGGTCACGGGCCTGGGCGCGGCCGCCGCCGGCCTGGTCGCGGCGACAGCGGCGAGGATGGCGCTGCCGCTGATCCGGCGCCGCCCGCTGCGCGCCGCTCCCTTCATCGGCGTTGCCTTCGTCGCCGTAGGCCTGATGCGCTGGCCTCTGCCCTGGGTGCTCGCCGTCCTCGCCCCCTTGAGCGTCGCGGTCGCCTGGAGGACGCGGCCATGAAGGGCCCGCTGGGCGCGCTCTTCGTCCAGTTCGCGACCCTTTCCCTGCTTGCGTTCGGCGGGGCCAACGCCGTCGTGCCGGAGATCCACCGCCAGAGCGTCGACATCCACCACTGGATGACCGACCGCGAGTTCGCCGCCCTCTTCGCCCTGGCCCAGGCCGCGCCCGGGCCCAATTTCCTGATCTCGACCCTGGTCGGGTGGAAGGCCGCCGGTCTCGCGGGCGCGTTGCTGGCGACCGCGGCCATGTGCGCGCCGTCGTGCCTGCTAACCTATTGGGTGGCGAAGGTGTGGGACCGCAATCGCGACGCGCCCTGGCGGATCGCGCTCGGCGCCGGTCTCGCGCCAGTGACCGTCGGCCTGGTCAGCGCCAGCGCCTGGCTTCTCGCCGGCGCCGCCGACCACGGCTGGCGCCTGGCGATCGTCACCGCGGCGACGGCCGTGGCCTCCCTCCTCACCAGGCTCAATCCCCTCTGGTGGCTGGGCGCCGCCGCCGCCCTCGGCTTCGCCGGCGTTTTCTAGCCGCGCTCCGACTTGCGCTGGAAGGTTCGAAGCACGTCCCTGGCCTGGTCGCGGCGCTCCTCTGGGATGTCGGCCCAGATGTCGAGGATGTCGTCGTTGGCCTCGGAAGGATCGAACTCCAGCAGATGGCCGGGCCGCGTCTTCAGCACCGGAGCGATCTTCAGCAGCCACTTGTCGGAGAGCCGCCGGTCGCCGGACTCGAGCAGGCTGATCACCGCCCCGGTGGTGCCGATTTCCTCGGCCAGCCGGGTCTGGGTCATGCCGCGATGCTCGCGCCAGGCCTTCAGGTGGTTGCGTTCGGGATTCCTAGGCATAAGCGCATTATGCAAACTAAGAGCTTGATCGTCGTGACGCGAAATGCAAAAATTGCGTCTTGCATAAATTATTGCGGTATGCAATTATCCGGGGATGGCCGAACATCCATCCCGCCCCGCTAATCGCCGCCGCCGCCTCCGTCCGGTCTCGGCATCGCCCAGGCACTGGCTCGACCGCGGACCCGGCGAATGCGCCTTCCCGGTGGGCGGCCGGGACCACAATCTCCTTTCGTGCTGCAATCCCTGCGGATTGGCAACCTATTGCCCGCGCCACGCCGCCGCGATGCGCGGTCCAGCGGCGCCCTCCATCGAGCAGATGGAATGGGCCTTGCGCGGATTCCTGGCCTGATCGATGGCCCGCAAGCGCAGATCGGCCAGGCCCTCCGATCCGGTCGAGATTGCCAGACGCCGTCTCGCCGAACGCGAGCGGGACCGCGATCCGGCCTCCTGGGGCGTCGAAAGGGCGGCGCTGCGCCTCGCCGCCAACATCGACGTCGAGGCCACAGCCGACCGCGCCGGGCGAATCTCCAAGGTCAGGCGCCATGACGTCTTCGCCCTGCTCAATTCGCGCGGCAAGCTCAGCGACGGCGCGCTGGGCGCGGTGAGGCGGCTTCAGGACGACATCGCCCACCTGCACCGGGCCGATCAGGGCGTCGCCGACTTCAGGCCCCGGGTCGACGCCTCGCGCCGGCCCGAGACGTTCGGCGAGACGCGGCGAAGAGCCGGCCGGCGGATCGAGGCCGCGTTGCGGCTCAGCGGCGCGGCCAGCGCCAGGCTGCTGGCCGCTCTCTGCGAAGCCGACGTCGTCCTTGGCCGGCCCGGCGACTGGCGCGCGGTCGTGCGGCGGGAGACCGGCGAAACCCTTCCCGACGCCCAGGGCGCGATCCTCCGCGCCGCCTGTGAGAACCTCGCCGGCGCCTACCAAGCCCTCGACCGCACCCCTCGCGTCACCGGCGAGTAGTCTTGCCCGTCTTGCCCGCGGCCGCGGCGCCGACGTAGGTTTGCGCCGCAACGGGAGCGAGCCATGGCAACCTCTAACGTCCCGGGCGCCCAGGCCGAGGTCTTCCGCGACCCCGCCGCGCCGCTGGAGGCGCGCGTCGCCGATCTCCTGGGCCGCCTGACCCTGGCGGAGAAGGTCTCGCTGATGGCGGGATCGGCATCCTTCACCCTGATGGGGATCGAGCGGCTTGGGGTTCCGGCGGTGCGGGTCGCCGACGGGCCGACCGGCGTGCGCTCCAACGAGGGCGAGGTGGCGACCGTCTTTCCAGTCGGCGTCGCCATGGCCTCGACCTGGAACCCCGATCTCACGACCGAGGTCGCCGCCGCCATCGCCCGCGAGGCCCTGGCGCTCGACGATTTCGTGATCCTCGCCCCGACCATCAACATCGTCAGGACCCCGCTCTGGGGCCGCAACTTCGAGACCTATTCGGAGGATCCGTTCCTCGCCGGGACCCTGGGCGCGGCCTACATCGACGGCCTCCAGGGGGAAGGGGTGGGCGCTTCGCTCAAGCACTACGCGGCCAACAACCAGGAAGTCGGCCGGATGACCGTGAGCGTCGAACTCGACGAGCGGACCTTGCGCGAGATCTACCTGGCCGGCTTCGAACTGGCGGTGAAGAAGGCCCGGCCGTGGACGGTCATGGCGTCCTACAACAAGGTCAACGGGGCCTACGCCACCGAGAACGCCTACCTCCTGACCGACATCCTCAAGGACGACTGGGGCTGGGACGGGGTCGTGGTCTCCGACTGGAGCGCGGTCCATTCCACCGTCGCCGCCGCCAGCGCCGGCTGCGACCTCGAGATGCCCGGACCGGCGCGCTGGTATGGCGACAAGCTGCTGGCGGCCGCGCGCGAGGGCAAGGTCCCGGAGTGGCGGATCGAGGATTCGGCCAGGCGGATGCTGAGGCTGATCCTTCGGACCGGCGTTCTGGACGGCAAGCCCGCGCCCAAGGGCGAACTCCGCTCCTTGCGCCACCGCCAGATCGCCGCCAGGGCCGCCGAGGAGGCGGTCGTCCTGCTCAAGAACGACAACGATCTCCTGCCCCTCGAGCAGCGTGCGATCCGCACCCTGGCCGTGGTCGGGCCCAACGCCGCGGTCAGGCGCATCCAGGGCGGCGGTTCGTCCCAGGTCCGCGCCGGCCGCCGCACGTCGATCCTTCAGGAGATCAGCGAACTCGTCGGCGCCGGCTGCGTCGTGCTGCACGGGGAGGGGGGGGACAACGAGCCGGTCCCGCCCGCCGCCCGGCCGGCGCTCTTCAGCCCCGACGAAGCCCGATCCGAGGCCGGCCTCACCTGCGAATACTTCGCCGAGCGGGGGTTTTCGGCCGCGCCCTATCGCGCCCAGCCCGAGCGCCAGATCGCCAAGCTCGTCTCCACGGCCTCGGTCGGCGGCATGGGCCAGGGCCTCGGGGCGCTGAGGTGGAACGGCTGGTTCTGGCCCGAGCGCGACGGCCGCCACGAGCTTTCGGTCCGCGCCCCGGGCGAGACGCGGCTCATGCTCGGCGGCGAAGCGCTTATCGACGAGAAGACGCCGGGGATGGTCGACGCCATGGATGTCGGCGGCACGGCCGCGACCCGTAAGATCGCCACCGTCGAGCTCGTGGCGGGCAAGGGCTATCCGATCGCGATCGAATATGTCCGCCCCGGAGACACAAGCGAAATTCGATGGGAGTTCGTCGGCATCGGCGTGCGCCAGCCGGGCGGGAGCATCGAGGAGGCGGCCGCCCTGGCCGCCGGCGCCGACGCCGCGATCGTCGTCATCGGCGCGTCCTCGGCCGGCGAGGCGGAGGGCTACGACCGCGCCGACATCGATCTTCCCGGCGATCAGAACGCCCTGGTGGAAGCGGTCCTCGCCGTCAATCCCCGCACCGTGGTGGTGATGAGCAACGGCGCGCCCTATGCGATGCCGTGGATCGATCACGCCCCGGCGGTGGTCGAGGCGTGGCTCGGGGGCGAGGAGGGGCCTTCCGCGGTCGCCCGCATCCTCTTCGGCCAGGCCGAACCGTCCGGCCGCCTGCCGGTGAGCTTTCCCCGGCGGATCGAGGATTCCCCGGCCCACGCCTGGTACCCCGGCGGCGAGACGGTAACCTATGGCGAGGGCCTCTTCGTCGGCTACCGCCATTTCGACCGCGCCGCGGAGGCCCCGATGTTCCCGTTCGGCTTTGGCCTCACCTACACCCGCTTCGCCTATGCCGACATCGCGGCGCCCGAGGAGGCGCGGGCCGGCGATCCCGTCGAGGTGAGCTTCACCCTGAAGAACGTCGGCCTGCGGCCCGGCAAGGAGACCGCCCAGCTCTATGTGCGTCCCCGCGGCCCCTCCCTCGAGCGGCCGGTGAAGGAGCTCAAGGGATTTGCCAAGGTGGCGCTCGCGCCTGGAGAGGAGAAGCGGGTCACGATCAGTCTCGACGGCCGCGCCTTCTCCTTCTACGATCCGCGCAAGAAGGCCTGGGTTGCGGAGCCGGGCGCCTATGACCTGCTGATCGGCGCCTCGGCCGCCGACATCGAGCTGCAGGCGACGGTGCGACTGGAGGCCTGATGCCGCGCACCGCCGTTCTGGGCATGGACGGCGGGATGTTCCACTACGGGGCCTGGCGCGTCTTCGACGACGTCTCCTTCCTGCTGGACGATTCCAGGACCGCGCTCGTGGGCGAGAACGGCGCCGGCAAGTCGACCCTGCTCAAGTGCCTCACCGGCGAACTGGAACTCAACGCCGGCAAGGTCCTGCGCTCGCGCGGCCTTCGCATCGGGTCCCTGCCGCAGGAGGTTCCCGCCGATCTGGACGGCTTCTCGGTCCGCCAGGTGCTCGAACGCTCGCTGGAGCGGATCGGCGCCTTCGGAGAGGATTGGCGGATCGACATCCTGCTCGACGAGATCGGTCTCGACCAGGCCGCCGCCACCGCGCCCTTCGGCGCCCTTTCCGGCGGCTGGCGCCGGCTCGTCCTCATCGCCGCCGCCGCCAGGCTGGAGGAGCCGGACATCCTGGTCCTCGACGAGCCGACCAACCACCTCGATGTCGGCAACATAAACACCCTCGAGCGCTGGCTAAGCGAAGACATCGACCTGCCGATGCTCATCGTCTCCCACGACCGCGAGTTCCTGAATCACGTCACGACCCGGACCCTCTTTCTCCGCTCCGACGGCATCCGTGCGTTCAAGGCCCCGTTCGCCGTCGCCCGCGAGGCGCTGATCCGCCGCGATCTGGCCGCCGCCTCGCGCCGCAGGCTCGAGGAGAAGGAGATCCGGCGCCTGGAGAAGGTCGCCGCCCGCTATAATCTCTGGGGGGTCAAGAACCCCAAATTCCACAAGCGCCAGAAGGCGACCGAGACCCGGATCCAGCACATCGAGGAGGCCAAGACCCAGGTGTGGTCGGCCCGCGACCGTCGCCTCGAGCTCAGCGACGCCGAGATCGAGGCCAAGGTCGCCCTGCGGATCCAGAATCTGGCCGTCGAGGCGCCGGGCGGCCGCTGGCTGCTGACCATCGACCGCCTCGCCCTCGCCGCCGGCGACCGGGTCGCGATCCTGGGGGCCAACGGAGCGGGGAAATCGACCCTGCTCGCGGCCCTCGCCAGCGCCTGGGACCCAAGAGCGGAACACTACGACGGATCCGCCCCCGTCCGCTTCAACCCGGCCTGCAAGCTCGTCTGGTTCGACCAGGCGATGACCGGTCTGCCGTTGGAGGCGAGCCCCCTCGAATATTTGATGGACGCCGACGGCGTGGCGCGCAACGACGCAACCCGGCTGCTCGCCCAGGCCGGCTTCGCCTTCGCCCGCATCGCAGAGCCGATCCTGCTCCTCTCGCACGGCGAGCGCTCACGGTTGATGTTCCTGAAAATGAAGCTCCTGAAGCCCAATCTTTATCTGCTGGACGAGCCCACCAGCCACCTCGACATCGAGGGCCAGGAAGACCTCGAGGCCCAACTCGACGAGACTGAGGTCTCCTGCATCTTCGTCTCCCACGACCGCTACTTCACCCGCACCGCCGCCACCCGCTTCCTCGAGATCCGCAAAGGCCGCCTCGTCGAAGTCGAAACCGCCGACACCTTCTTCGACGCCCAGAAATAGGGCGACGCGGGCGGTCGCTGCTCAGCCCGCGGCTGCGATCGCTTCCTCGACCTGGCCGAGCCGGTCCTTGCCGAAGAACATCTCCTCGCCGATGAAGAAGGTGGGGCTGCCGAAGACGCCGCGCTCGACCGCTGAAGCGGTGTTGGCGAGGAGGCGATCCTTGACGTCCTGGTGCTGGGTGAGATCGATCAGCCGCCGCGCCGGAAGGAACGCGGCGAGGAGGGCCTCTTCGAAGACCGCCGGATCGTCCATCTTGCGCCCGTCCTCCCACATCGCGACGAAGACCGCTTCGACGTAGGGGACGAACACGCCGAGGGTCTCGGCCGCCACCGCGCCGCGCATGATCATCAGGGTGTTGACCGGGAAGTGCGGGTTGGAGCGGAAGCGGGAAAGCCCGTGGCGGGCGACGAAGCGACGGGTCTCCAGGCCCTCGTAGGCGAGCTTGGACGGGATCGCCGCGAAGGCTTCCATCGGCGAGCGGTTGCCGGTCGCCTTGAAGACCCCGCCCAGGAGCACCGGCGTGTAGTCGAACTTAGCCCCGGTTCGCGCTTCGACCTTGGGGATCACCTTGTGCGCGAGGTAGGCGTTGGGGGAGCCGAAATCGAAAAGGAATTGCGGGATTATGCTCGCCATCGCCAGCCCTCGTCGTCGCCCGCCGCCTTGACGGCTCCTTTGATCACATCGGCCGCTCGCCTGCGACCGTGGTCCGGTGCATCACCCGCCGATGGCCGTCGTAGCCGCCGGTGGCGTTGTGCAGCAAGCGGGCGTTGTCCCACATCACCAGCATGTCGGCCTTCCAGACGTGGCGATAGACGAAGGCCTCGCTGGTCATGTGCGCGAAGAGGCGTCCCAGGAGCTTCGCCCCCTCGGCTTCGTCCATCCCCTCGATCCCGATCGTGTAGACCGGATTGACGAACAGGCACTTCGCGCCGGTCACAGGATGGGCGCGCACCAGCGGATGGACATGGGTCTTGTCGGCTTGGGTGCTCGGAATGATGGTCATGCCCTTGCGTCCCTTCTCGGTGGCGTAGAACCCGGTCGCTCCGTATGGTCGCGTGGCCGAATGCACCGCGCTCAGCCTCTCGAGCTTGGCGCGCTCGCCGCCGCCCAGGGCCGCGAACGCGGCGGCGGTGTCGGCGTAGAGAGTGTCGCCTCCAACGGGCGGGACCTCCTTGGCGTGCAAGATCGTCGCCGCCGGCGGCGTCTCCTGAAAGCTCCAGTCCGAATGCCAGGCCGAACCGAAGACGCTGACCTTTTCGTCGGGTTCGCGGCGCACCTCCAGGATGTGCGGACGATCGGCCAGGGGCGCGATGTAGGGATCCTCGCCGAAGTCGCCGAACTGGAGCGTGAGGGCCTCGAGCTGGTCGTGGTCGAGCGGCTGATCTGGAAACCAGACGATGCCGTATCGCGCAAACGCGGCCTTCACCGCGCCCAGGGTCTCGCCGTCGAGGGCCCTGGAGAGATCGACGCCCATTATCCCCGCGCCCAAGCCGGCGCCGGACGGCGTGATCCTGATCGCAGCCATCGAGGGCCTCCTTCCATGATCCTTCCTGAAGGCTCAGACGCGGTCGGCGCGGATGACCTCGTGGTGGCGAATCACCTCGCGAACCAGGAAATTCAGGAACTTCTCGGCGAACTCCGGGTCCAGATCGGCGGTCACCGCCAAGGCCCGGAGCCGCGCGATCTGCTGGGCCTCGCGCAACGGATCGGCGGGCGGCAGGTCGAGCGTCGCCTTTAGTTCGCCGACCTTGCGGGTGCATTTGAAACGCTCGGCGAGCAGGTGCAGGATCGCCGCGTCGATGTTGTCGATCGAGTGGCGCAGTTCGGCCAGCGCCGGCGGGGTCGTCTCGAGCTCGTGGGCCGCCTGGGTCATCGTCAAGACCAGTGGTTGGGGGCGAACCGGCCCAAGGTCAAGCCCGGAGGGAGAGGGTGGGGGTGAGGATGCGAAAACTGGCCTTGGCGCTGGTGCTGGCTGGCGCCTTCGGCGTGACTCGCGCCGCAACCGCCCAGGAGGCGGCCGGTAACTGGCTCGGAACGATCGAGGCTGGCGGAGCGCGTTTGCGGCTGGCCGTCCACATCGCCAAAGGACCTGGCGGCGCCCTCACCGGAACCATGGACAGCCTGGACCAGGGCGCCGTGGGAATACCGCTGGCCGCCGTCACTCAGGCCGGAGACGCCCTCGGCTTCGAAGTTCCCAAGGTCGGCGGCCGCTACGACGGTCGCTGGGAGGCCGCCAAGGGTGATTGGGTCGGGACCTGGCGTCAGGCCGCGGCCCTGCCCCTGACCCTGGTCCGCGGCGAGCCGCCCGCGGCGCCCGTCGTCACCGGCCTCGACGGCGACTGGGACGGCGCCCTGAAGACCGGAGTCGTCAGCCTGCGGCTCGCCCTGCACGTCAAGACCGACCCGCGCGGCACGATCGCCGGTCTCGATTCCATCGATCAGGGAACAAACGGAATCCCGGTCGCCTCGATCGCCCGCGATGGCCAGAAGATATCGTTCAAAGTCAATGCTGTAGGCGGCACCTTCGAAGGCGCCCTGTCAGCGGACGGCGCCTCGATCGCCGGGACCTGGACCCAGGGCGGCCCGAGCCTGCCCCTGACCCTGAACCGGCGCGCTCCCGGCGTCCCGCAGGCCAGGCTCGAACGGCCGCAGACGCCGAAGCCGCCGTTCCCCTACCGTCAGGAGCTGGTGAAGTTCGACAGTCCCGGCGCCGGCGCCCAACTCGCCGGAACCTTGACCCTTCCGCCTGGAAAGGGGCCGTTCCCGGCCGTCGTCCTGATCTCGGGCTCCGGGCCCAACGGTCGCAACGAGACGGTCATGGGCCATCAGATCTTCCTCGTCCTCGCCGACCATCTGACCCGTTCGGGTCTGGCGGTCCTGCGCTACGACAAGCGCGGGGTCGGCCAGTCGGGCGGCGACTACCTCCACGCCACGACCCGGGACTTCGCCCTCGACGCCGAGGCCGCCACCGCCTGGCTCCGCGCCCGCCCGGAGATCGATCCGCTCGAGGTCGGGCTCGTGGGCCACAGCGAGGGCGGCCTCGTCGCCCCGCTGGTGGCCGCCTCGGACCCCAGGATCGCCTTCATGGTCCTGCTGGCCGCGCCGGGGCTGCCCGGCGCAAAAATCCTGGACCTCCAGCAGGCGCTGATCGCCAGGGCCATGGGCGCGTCAGAGGCCAAGATTGTCGCCACGCAGGCCGTCAACCAGCGCCTCTACGCCGCCGTCGAGGGCGCGAAGGACGGCGCCGACGCCAAGGCCAAGGCCCTGGCCGCGCTCGGGGCCTCGGCGCCCGCCGGCGCGCCGGCGGACGCCCAAGCCATCGAGGCGACCCAGCTGGCTTCGGACTGGTTTCGCTTCTTCCTGACCTACGACCCGGTTCCGGCGTTGAAGCAGGTGAAATGCCCGGTCCTCGCGCTCTGGGGCTCGAAGGATCTCCAGGTCCCGCCGGCGCAGGATCTGCCTCCCGTCCGCGCCGCCCTCGCGGCCGACCCCCAGGTCACGGTCGAGGTGCTGCCGGGCCTCAACCATCTTTTCCAGACCGCCGACACGGGCTCGCCCACCGAATACGCCACCATCGAGGAAACCATGTCTCCCGCCGCCCTCGACGAGATCAGCGCCTGGATCGAAAAGCGCGTTGCGGCGCGGGGAGCGCCAACAAATGCTCGATAGCCTCGTGCCGGCCGCCGAAGCGCTCGCCGAGCGCCTGAAGAGCCGCGGTGAAACGGTTGCGGTGGCGGAGTCTTCTTCCGGTGGTCTCATCTCGGCCGCGCTCCTGGCCGTGCCTGGCGCCAGCGCCTATTTCGTCGGCGGGGGCGTCATCTACACCGGCAAGGCGCGGATGGCGCTTCTGAACCTGCCGCGAGAGGCGGTGGCGGGAATGCGATCTTCCAGCGAGCCCTACGCCCTGCTGCTCGCCCGCACCGTACGGGAGAACCTTGGCGCCACCTGGGGACTCTCGGAAACCGGCGCCGCCGGTCCCGGCGGCAATCCCTACGGCGACGCCGCCGGTCACAGCTGCCTGGCGGTCAGCGGGCCTTCGGAGATGGCCTTCACCCTGGAAACCGGGGAAGCCGATCGCCCGCGCAACATGGAAGCCTTCGCCCGCAAGGCGCTGGAACTGCTCTTGAGCGTCCTCGAGGGCTAGGCTCGCGCTCCCGTCAATCGATCAGCGCGCGGATGAAATAGGCCATCTCCAGGGCGCTGGTGTGGGCGCGCTCCTTGAGGTTGGCGCCGGCGCCGTGTCCGCCCTCGATCACCTCGTAGAAGTAGTAGGGGAGGCCCATCTCCGACAGCCGGGCCGCGAACTTGCGCGCATGCTGCGGGCCGACCCGGTCGTCCTTGGTCGTCGTCCAGATGAGCGGCCTCGGATAGGCGACCCCGGCCTTGAGGTTGGCGTAGGGCGAGATCGAGGCCAGGAACGCCCGTTCCTCCGGATTTTCGACGCTGCCGTACTCGCCGACCCAGGAAGCGCCGGCGGCGATCTTCTCGAAGCGCACCATGTCGAGCAGCGGCACCTGGATGTCGACGGCGCGCCAGAGATCGGGGTGCTGGGTGAATTCCACGCCCATCAGGAGGCCGCCGTTGGAGCCGCCCTCGATCCCCAGACGCCTGGGACTGGTGACGCCCGTGGCGATCAGATCCTTGGCCACGGCGGCGAAGTCGTCGAAGACCCGCTGGCGATGGGTCTTGAGGCCCGCTTCGTGCCAGGCGGGACCGAACTCGCCGCCGCCGCGGATATTGGCCACGACGAAGACGCCGCCGCGCTCCAGCCACAGCTTGCCCATCACCGCCGAGTAGGACGGCGTCATCGAGACCTGGAAGCCGCCGTAGGCGTAGAGCAGCGTCGGGTTGGCGCCATCGAGCGCCATCCCCTTGGGGTGGACGATGAAGTAGGGGATCCTGGTCCCGTCGGTCGACATCGTCTCGCGTTGTTCGACCACGTCCTTGGAGGCGTCGAACTTCGCCGGCATCGCCTTCATGCTCGCCGCCGTACCGGCGCCCGCGTCCGCCAGCCAGAGCGTCGGAGGGGTGAGATAGCCGGTCACGACCAGGAAGACCTGCTCGTCCCTCTGGTTGGTGGAATCCAGGTTGACCGAGACGTCGTCGGGAAGATCGAGCCTGCCGTGGGTCCAGCCATCCGCCCCGGTCGGCGTATAGACGAGGGCGCGGCCGCGCACGTTGTCGTAGGCGGTGACGATCAGGTGCGAGCGGGTGGCGGCGACCTGTTCGATGGATTCCCGTGGTCCGGGCGCATAGACGAGGGTCGGCTTCAGGTGGGCGGGATCGTCCTGGGCCGCCCTAGCATCGACCGAAACCAGGGACCCGGTCGGTAATCTGCGGTCTTCTACGGTCCAATCGTCGGCCAGGGTGATCAGCAGACGGCCGGCGACCATGTCGTCGAGCTGCGCCTTGAGCGGCAGGTTCAGCTTGCGCGGCCCCTGCGGCGTCAGGACGTAATATTCGCGCTCGAACGTCGTCAGCGGCCGCTCGATGAGCGTGAGTTGGTGGCCATCGCCGTCGTGCACCGCGATCGGGCTGACGCCGTAGCCGCCGTCCCCGGCCGTGCCCCGGAAGACCTCGACCGCCGCCGACAGCGGCTCGCCCCGGCGCAGGCGCTTGACGACGAAAGGATAGCCCGAGGCCGTCAGCTCGCCGGGCGCCCATTCGCGCGCGACAAGCAGGGTGTCGTCGTCCTGCCAGGCCGCCCGCTGCTTGCCGTGGGGCAGAACGAAGCCGCCGTCGACGAAGCTGCGTGTCATGAGATCGAATTCGCGGATCGTGACCGCGTCCTCGCCCCCGTCGGAAAGATTGATCAGACACCGACGCTCGGCCGGCCATCGGCAGTCGGATCCCTTCCACACCCAGTTCGCGTGTTCGGCGGCCGAGAGCGCGTCGAGGTCGAGCACCGGCGTCCACGGCGGCGCCGCCTTGGCGTAGCCTTCGACGGTCGTCTCTCTCCACAGGCCGCGTACGTGGTCGGCGTCCTCCCAGAAGTTGTAGACGCGGCCAGCGATGAATTCGGGGGCCGGGATCCGATCCTCCGCCTGGGCGATGGTCAGGGCGTCGGCGTAGAGGCCGGCGAAGCGCGGATCACCTTCCAGGACTCCCAGGGTCTTGGCGTTCTCCGCCTTGACCCAATCCATGGCCCGCTCGCCGTGGACGTCCTCGAGCCACAGGTAGGGGTCCTCGACGACCGAGGTCACGACCTGGTTTGGCAATGTGGCGCTCTGGGCCGCGCCGACGCCCCCCGCGCATCCGAGCACCGCCCAGGCGGCGGCAAACACAAGGCGGGTGAGCACGGAACCGTCTCCTCTGCGTGGTTAGAGCCCATGAAACCTCAGCCGCGACGCCAGAGGTCCGTTTGGCGGGGCCGGTCTAGGCCGCCGCGTTCAGCGGCCACGGCCCCACCCGCCGACGTCGACGCCGAGGGTGACGGCCGCATGATCGCCGATCGGCTGGCAGACGACGCCGCCGGCTTCCCGATAGCCGTGCGTTCCCACCGCCGCGCTCACCTCGCCGTGGGCCTGGTCGGCGGCCGGGGCGACGGACCCGTCGGCCTTGCGACGCAGAACCCCGCAGGGTCCGTAGAGCGGTCCGTCCTGCGCCCGCGGCCCCCGGTCGTTGGCGGCGAGCGGCGGCGGCGGGGCCACCTGAGGCGGCGCGCCGCTCGGCGGCGCGGCGGCGGCGGTCGGGATCGCTTCCTGCGCCTGGCCGACCGAGGCGATGCAGAGGGCGGCGACGAGAACCAGCGGCGCGGCGCGAATCATCGATGATGCTCCTTCGGAAAGCCGGTCCGCCAACAAGCTTGCGCCGACAGCGAGGCCGAATTGCGTCTCCCCGTCAAGGGTGAGACGGCGCGCCGCGACGGTTCACCTACCCGGCCAGTCGCTCGGCGCTCGCCGCCGCCGGCGTCTCCACGGTAGTCCAGCGCGCGATCATCTCGAGCAGGCTCGCCGGGCTGATGGGTTTGCCCAGGTGGTCGTCCATACCCGCCTCGAGGCATTTCTGCACCTGTTCGTGGAGCACGTTGGCGGTCATGGCGATGATCGGCGTGCGCCGGCCCGAGGCCGCCTCCAGGCGCCGGATCCGCCGGGCGGCGGTCAATCCGTCCATCACCGGCATCTGCACGTCCAGCAGGATCAGGTCGTAGTCGGTCCGCTGGACCGCCTCGACCGCCTCGACGCCGTCCTTGGCCATGTCGATCTCGACATCGAAGGGCGCCAGCAGCGCCTGGACCAGCTCGCGGTTCACCGCCAGGTCCTCGGCCAGGAGCAGCCGGAGCGGCCGTTCAGGTTCTGGCGACGCCAGGGCGGTTCCAGGGGCTTGCAGCGCGCCGGCCTCCGCAACCGGGAGCCGCAGCTCGAACCAGAAGACCGAACCTTCCGCCGCCATGCTGCGGGCCCCGATCGCGCCCCCCATCAGTTCCACCACGCGCTTGCAGATGGCGAGGCCCAGCCCCGTGCCGCCGAATCGACGCGAAACCGAGACGTCGGCCTGGGTGAAGCGTTCGAAGACCATGGCGAGCTGGTCGGGCTCGATCCCGATCCCGCTGTCCGAAACCTCGATCCGGACTATGCGGCTTTCGGGTCCGTCCGCCTGCTGGCGGACCATGATCCCGATTGAGCCTTCCTTCGTGAACTTCAAGGAGTTGGAGAGGAAATTGAGGAGCACCTGGCGGATCCGCGGGGCGTCGCCCATCAGCGCGCCGCCCTCGCCCTCGCCGCTCACCTTCAGGGCGATCCCTTTTTCTTCGGCCTGATCGGCGACCAGGGCGGCGACCGCCCTGGATTCGACCAGCGGATCGAAGGGTCGGCAATCGAGCTCCACCGCCCCGGCCTCGAGTTTTGAGAAATCGAGTACGCTGTTGACCACCTCCAGCAGGGACCCGCTGGCGTCGTGAATCAGGGCCGCGTGACGCGCGGCCTGGGCCGAGAGGGCGTCGGACGTGCGCAGCAGGCCCGAGAAGCCGATGATGGCGTTGAGCGGCGTTCGCAGTTCGTGGGTCATGTTGGCGAGGAAGTCGGATTTGGCCGCCGCCGCTGCTTCGGCCCGCTCGAGAGCCTGCTTGAGCTCGCGCTCCAACGCCTTGCGCCCGTCGATCAGGCGCGTGACCGAGACGGTACGGGGCGGCTCGCCCGCGGCCACGGTGAATGACGTCTCCACCCACAGGACCTGACCATTCTTATGTAATACCCTGTATTCGATGGTCTCTCGGCCGCCGCGTTCGACCAGGGCCCGCATCCGCCGCGTGACGGCCTCGCGGTCGTCGGCGTGAATGTGATCGTAGTTGGACGCCGCGACGAAGTCTTCGGGGGCGTAACCCAGGGCCTGTTCGATCGAGGGCGAGATGTAGAGGCGCTCGCCGCCAAGGCGCGTCAGGCCGATGATGTCGGTGACGTTGTCGGCCAGGACGCGGTAACGCGCCTCGCTCTGGGCGAGCTCTTCTCCGGCCTTTGCGAACCGCCGGCGGTCGATCAGCATCCGCGCCGCGCCGTCGGCGCAGAGAACGATGGCCAGGATCATGACGGTCAGGATCGGGCCGAGGTGAGGAAAGAGCGGATGGGGCGAGAAGGTCACCGCCGCCAGCATCGCTCCCGCCGGGACTCCCCCCGCCGCGACTACGCCGATCGGGGAGCTCTGGCTGTAGTTCTGGCCCAGGAATATGACGGCCAGCCACAGGATCGCGGCGCAGACCGCGCCTTCGGCCGAGCCCGACACCCACAGCAGCCATCCGAGCGCCATCCAGCCGCCGGAGATCGCCAGGACCGTGGCCAGGTGGTGCAGGCGCGCCGCCGTGCTCGTCCGCCGGGTCCGAAACACGGTCTCGCCGGCGATCCAGGCCCAGGCCTCCATGGCGCCCATCACCGCCAGCCAGGAAAGGCAGATTTTCCAGGAGAGCAGCGGCCGCAGAATAGCCGCGACGAGCGCCATCGCCAGGCATCGGACGAGGAGCCCGTGACTGGTGTTGTCGGCCATCTCGTCCAGGCCGTCATCGAGGAAGCGGCTGACTCGCGGCGCGAGTTTCATGTCGTCGTTCGCTTCGCCTGACCCGCTCGCCGCGCCTCTCATGTTTGGCCGTCTTCGTTGAAGTCCTGGTTAACGCCCATCGACGCCGTTCTTCGGCGATGCGTTCGATGTCAGAATGGCGCAAAGACCGATCATGCCGCTCGACGCCAAGATCCTGCCCGAAGACACCGCCCTGGCCAGAGCCAGGGGCGCCATCGCGCCGCTCTATCGGGTCGACGAGAAGACGGCCCTCGCCGCCCTGGTGGAGGCGGCGCGGCTGACGCCGGAGGTCCGGCGGGAAGTGGTGCGGCAAGCCTCGGCCCTGCTCGCCGAGCTTCGCGCCCCGGGAAGGGCTGGCTGGGTCGACCGCTTCCTTCGCGAATACAGCCTTTCGAGCGAGGAGGGGGCGGCGCTGCTCGGGCTCGCCGAAGCCTATCTGCGCGTTCCCGACGCCGGCGCCGCCGACGCCCTCATCCGCGACAAACTCGCGCGCGGGGACTGGCGGGCCCACCTCGGCTCGGCCGATTCCTTCCTGGTCAACAGCGCCACCCTGGGCCTGGTGCTCGGCCAGGCGGTGAGCGAGGCCTCCGAACGGGGCGGAACGCTGCGCGCCGTCGTGGCCAGGCTGGGCGAGCCGGCCATGCGCGCCGCGGTGGCGGCGGCCATGCAGACGATGGGCGAGGCCTTCGTGCTCGGCGAGAAAATCGAGGAGGCCATTCGCCACGCCGACCGCCGCGCCAACCGCGAGTTCCGCTACTCGTTCGACATGCTCGGCGAGGCGGCCCGCACCGCCGACGACGCCGAGGCCTATCTCGAAGCCTATCGCGACGCCATCGTCGCCGTGGGACGCTCGGCCGACGAGAACCAAGACGTGTTCGGCCGTGACGGCGTGTCGGTGAAGCTCTCGGCCCTGCACCCCAGGTTCGAGCCTTTCCACGCCGTGACGGCCGTGCCGGCGCTCACCGGCCGGTTAATCGAGCTGGCGCGCCTGGCCAAGGCCGCCGGTGTCGGCCTCACGGTCGACGCCGAGGAAAGCGAGCGGCTCGAGATGTCGCTCGACATCATCGAGGGCGTGGCTCGGGACCCGGGACTGGCCGGCTGGGATGGCCTAGGCTTGGCGGTCCAGGCCTATCAGCGCCGCGCGCCGGCTGTCGTCGCCTGGACCGGGGCCCTGGCCAAGGCGACCGGCCGCCGGTTGATGGTGCGCCTGGTCAAGGGCGCCTACTGGGACACCGAGATCAAACGCACTCAGGAACGGGGCCTAGCGGATTATCCGGTCTTCACGCGCAAGGCCTACACCGACGTCAGCTATCTCGCCTGCGCCAAGGTCATGCTCGCAGAGGAGGGCGTCTATCCGGCCTTCGCCACCCACAACGCAGTGACGGTCGCGACCGTGCTCGAATGGGCCGGTTCGGATCGGGTCTTCGAGTTCCAGCGCCTGCACGGGATGGGAGAGGGCCTCTACGAGGACCTGATGGCCAGGCTCGGCATCGCGGTGCGGGTCTACGCGCCGGTGGGAGGGTATCGCGACCTTCTCGCCTACCTCGTGCGGCGCCTCTTGGAGAACGGCGCCAATTCCAGCTTCGTTCACCAGATCACCGATCACCGCCGATCGGACGAGGCGCTCCTCGCCGATCCGGTGGGGGAAGCCGAGCGGCGGGGCCTTGCCAGCCACCCGGCGATTCCTCGGCCCGTCGACCTCTTCGGCGCCGAGCGGCGCAATTCGGTGGGTCTCGATCTCTCCGACGCCGGCGTCGTCAGCGATCTTCTGGGGCAGATCGACAAGGCGTGGGGAACGCCGGCCCGGGCCGCGCCAATAGTCGAGGGCAGGGAAGGGGGCGGCGCCACAAGCCGGGTGTTCGATCCGGCCGATGGGCGACGTTTCGTCGGCGAGGTCGTGGAGGCCACCCGCGCCGACCTCGAGCGCGCCCTGGCCCTGGCGTCGGGGGCCTACGATGGCTGGAACGCGCGCGGCGCCGAGGCGCGCGCAGCGATCCTCGAGCGCCTCGGCGACGCCATCGAGCGCGACCGCGCGGCGCTGATGGCCCTGGCGATCCGCGAGGCTGGCAAGACCATCGCCGACGCCCAGGGCGAAGTGCGCGAAGCCACAGACTTCTGCCGCTACTACGCCGCCCAGGCTCGGCGAGTGTTTGCGCCGCTTCGCCTGCCAGGGCCCACCGGAGAGATCAACGAACTCTCCCTCGGCGGCCGCGGCGTCTTCGCCTGCATCAGCCCGTGGAACTTTCCGCTGGCGATCTTCATCGGCCAGATCGCGGCGGCGCTGGCGGCCGGCAACGCCGTCATCGCCAAGCCGGCCCCGCAGACGCCGCTGATGGCCGCCGCCGCCGTCCGGCTGGCCCTGGAGGCGGGCGTTCCCGGAGATCTCCTGCACCTCTTGCCGGGCGGCCCGGAAATCGGGGCGGCCCTTGTCGCCGACCGAAGGGTCGCGGGCGTGGCGTTCACCGGCTCGACCGCCAGCGCCAGAAGGATCGCCCACGGCCTCCTCGAAGACGAGGCGCGTCCGCTGGTGCCGCTGATCGCCGAAACCGGCGGCATCAACGCCATGATCGTCGACTCGACGGCCCTGACCGAACAGGTGGTGGCCGACGTCATCACCTCGGCCTTCCTCAGCGCCGGCCAGAGGTGCTCGGCTCTGCGGCTTCTCTGCCTGCAGGAAGATATCGCCGCGCCGACCTTGAAGATGCTCACCGGGGCCATGGCGGAGCTTGTCGTGGGCGATCCCGGGGTAGTGGAGACCGACCTTGGCCCGCTCATCGACGCCGCCGCCAAGTCGCGGATCGAGGCGCACTTGGCGCGCCATGCAGGTCGGATCCTCTATTCCACGCCGATGCCGCCCGGGCTGGAGCGAGGCCATTTTGTCGCCCCGACCGTGATCTCGCTGGATCGGATAGAGGCGCTCCAGACCGAGGTGTTCGGCCCGATCCTGCATGTGGTCACCTGGAAGGGCGGACACCTTGGCGAAACCGCCGACGCGATCATGGCGTCGGGCTACGGCCTCACCCTTGGCGTCCACAGCCGGATCGGCGCCGCGGCGCAGGCGGTGCGGGCGAGGGCCAAGGTCGGCAACCTCTATGTGAACCGCTCGATGATCGGCGCGGTCGTCGGCGTCCAGCCCTTTGGCGGCGAGGGTCTCTCGGGGACAGGCCCAAAGGCGGGCGGTCCCCATTATCTGCCAAGGTTCGCGGTCGAGCGCACCTACACCGTCGACACCACGTCGGCGGGCGGCAACGCCAGCCTTCTCAGCCTCGAGGATTGAAGGCCTCCGGCGCGGAACCTTGGCCGTGCGCGGCCATTCCTTCCATCGAGGCCGGCGAAAAAGGCCGGCTCGTCATCTCGGGAGGTCAAGGTGCTTGGCACGATCCTGATCATCGTTCTCATTCTGCTCCTCATCGGCGCCTTGCCGAGGTGGGGCTTCAGCCGGTCCTGGGGTTACTTTCCCAGCGGCGGTCTCGGACTCATTTTGGTCGTCATCATCGTGCTGGTTCTTCTCGGTCGGATCTGAGCGGCGATCGCCTGACGGACGGCCCCGTCCGGGCGCCGACGCTTCAGGCGCGTCGTGGCGTCGCCGACCGTCGAGGGAGGCCCATGATGAAGGATCGGATCGACGTCCGTGGAGCCTCCGGCGCCGTCTATCGCTTCGCCCTCTTCCAGGATGGTCGCCCGCTGTCGCCGATGGGCGGCAACTTCCTCTATGTGCGCGAGCGCGGCGATGGCTACGAGATCCTCCTGGCCGGGGAGGGACAGAACCTCCAGGAAAATTCGCGCGTCCGCTGGAGCGAAGCGGTCAAGTCCCACGGCGCGGCCCACCTCTTCACGCGCCTCAACATCGCCGAACGCGTCCGCCAGCAGGAGCACGCCGACATCGTCGCGGCCTCGAGGCCGGTGATGAACCCGCTGCCCGAAGACCCGCCGCTCTAGCCGCCGCTGAAGAGGGCGTTGAGTTCGCCCCCCTTGGCCCCGCGTGAAAGGGCGCTGAAGGTCCCCTGGTCCCGCATCTCGCGGGCGGCGCGATAGAATTCGCCCCAGGCGGCGCGCGCCAGGCCGCCGCCGACGCTGATCCGCCGCACGCCCAGCGCCGCCAGCTTCTCCACCGGGAGGCCTGGCGTCAGCACATTCACGGGCCGCGGCGCCAAAGAGCGAACGACTTCGCTGATGCTCGCCTCGTCGCGCAGGCCGGGCGCGAAGAGGCAGTCGGCCCCGGCCCCGGCGAAGGCGTGCAGGCGGCGCAAAGTCTCCTCCAGATCGGGACGGCCGGCCACGAAGCCCTCGGAGCGGGCCGTGAGGACGACCTCGCCCCCCGCCGCGTCGATCGCGGCGCGAGCGGCGGCGATTCGCTCCACCGCCAAGCCGAAGTCGTAGAGCGGCCTTTCGGCGTCGTCTGAGGAGTCCTCGATCGAGAGTCCGGCGACGCCGGTCTCCACGGCCCGGGCGACGTTGAAGGCGACGCCCTCCGGATCGATGGCGAAACCGTTCTCGAAATCCGCGTTGACCGGAATCTCGACCGCCGCCGCCATGGCCGAGAGATGGGACAGGACCTCAGCCAGCGGCGTCCGGTTGTCCGCGTGGCCCAGCGACCATGCCATGCCAGAGCTGGTCGAAGCGACCGCTGAAAACCCGAGGCGCTCGAGGGCGATCGCCGAGCCCACGTCCCACGGGTTCGGCATCAGGAAGCAGCCTTCCTGGTGGAGCTTGCGAAAGGTCAGGCGTTTTTCGAAGGCGGTCGCGCTCATGGCCCCTCCGCTATCTCATGCCCAGCGGCGCGTAGCCAAGGTGCGATCCGGCGTCCACGATCAGGGTCTCGCCGGTGATGTGCCTGGCGGCGGGCGAGGCCAGGAACACCGCCGCGCCGGCGATGTCCTCGGCCTTGGAGGCGACCTTGAGTGGGGTCGACCCCTCGACGCCCTTGCGCAGCCTCTCAAGCGCTTCAGGGGCCATGGCGCGGCCAAACCACGGCGTATCGATGTAGCCCGGGCAGACCGCGTTGACGCGGATCTTCGGGGCCAGGGCCCTGGCGAGCGACAGCGTCATGGTGATCAGCGCCCCCTTCGACGCCGCGTAGGGCACCGAGGAGCCGATTCCCATGACCCCGGCGATCGAGGCGGTGTTGACGACGGCCGCCGGCTGGGTCGCCGCTTCCAGCAGCGACCGCGCGGCGCGGATCATCTGATAGGCGCCCACGACATTGACCGAATAGAGCCGCAGGAAATCCTCGCCCGAGACGGCCGCGAGGTCGGCGTGGTTGCTGGCGAACTTGGTCGTCCCGGCGTTGTTGAACAGCGCATCGATGCGCCCGAAGGGCGCCGCCGCCTCGCAGATCCGCACGCAGTCCCCATCGTCGGCAACATCGCCCCGGGCGAGGACGGCCTTCGCCCCCGCCGCCTCGACGTCGCGCGCCGTTTCCTCGGCGAGCGCCTGGCTGGTGGCGAAGTTGATCACCACCGTCGCGGCGCCGCGCTCGGCAGTCTCGACCGCGATCGCGCGACCAAGACCCGACGAGGCCCCGGTGACGACCACGACGGACCCTTCGAAGTCCCTTCCCGACATGGCTGCGTCCCTCCAGGCTCGCGTCCCAGCCCCTATCGGACTTCGAGCCCCTGCCCGCCAGCAGTTTTATGTCCCGCGCGAACCGCGCTAAAGCCGGAAAATGAACGAGACCCGCACCCGCCCCGAGGCCAGGCAACTCGAGCGTGTGGCCAACCCTCACGCCGGCTCGCTCTATCTGGCGCGGTTCACCATCCCCGAGTTCACCGCCCTTTGTCCGAAGACGGGCCAGCCGGATTTCGCCCATCTGGTGATCGACTACGCTCCGGACGCCTGGCTGATCGAGTCGAAGTCGCTGAAGCTATACCTGGCCTCATTCCGCGACCACGGGGCCTTCCACGAGGACTGCACGCTCGCCATCGGCAAGAGCGTCGTCGAGGTCGCGGACCCCCGCTGGCTGCGCATCGGCGGCTATTGGTACCCCCGGGGTGGCATACCCATCGACGTCTTCTGGCAGACAGGACCATCGCCGGAGGGACTCTGGTTGCCGGACCAAGGGGTGGCGCCCTATCGGGGTCGTTGAGGCGTCCAGAAACTGACCAGGGAGTTCAGATCGGGCCTGACCCGTTCCAGCGGATCCTCCCGCGCCGTGCCGATGTGAACGAAGCCCGCCACCCGCTCGTCCTCGCCCAGACCCAGCAGTCGCCCGGCCGCCGCGTCATAGGCGTACCAGTCCGTGATCCAGTTGGCGCCGTAACCCATGGCCTGGGCGGCGATGATCAGGATGGCGCAAACCGCGCCGGCCGAGAGTCGCTGCTCCCACTCGGGAATCTCGCCCTCGACGAGCCGGGAGACGACGGCGATGGTCAGGGGCGGGGCCTTGATCTTAACCAGCTTGGCCGCCGATTTCGGCCCGTCCGTGCGCGCCGCGGCGATCGCCTCCAGACCTTCGACGAACGCCGTTTTGCCAGCGCCATGCAGGACCACGAACCGCCAGGGCGAGAGCTTGCCGTGATCGGGCGCCCGCGAGGCGAGGCCCAACAGCCGCGTCATCTCCTCGGGTGACGGCGCCGGCGGTCCGAGCGTCACCGCCGAAGCCGATCGGCGACGAGCCAGAA
>Ga0302324_100006414_pt1 | contig 25347 bp, 23 predicted proteins | sample Palsa_T0_1_FD_201949 | JGI IMG/M metagenome (GOLD analysis project Ga0302324, IMG submission 201949) | Peat permafrost microbial communities from Stordalen Mire near Abisko, Sweden - Palsa_T0_1 | ecosystem: Environmental > Terrestrial > Soil > Palsa > Peat permafrost | place: Sweden: Abisko... | reverse complement strand
AGGTCTTCGTGGCCGATGCTGCGCATGGATCTGAGCCGCTGCCGGTGCGGCGTGTGTCGCCGGTGATGCGCCCGGACGAGGAGTCGCTGGCGGCCGCGGCGCAGGTGCTGAATGCGGCCGGCCGGGTGACGATCCTGGCCGGGGCGGGCTGTGCCGGGGCACACGGCCAGCTCATTGCCCTGGCCGAGGCGCTGAAGGCGCCGGTGGTGCACGCGTTCCGCGGCAAGGAGTTCGTCGAGTACGACAATCCCTACGACGTGGGGATGACTGGCCTGATCGGGTTCAGCCCGGGTACCGGGCGATGGAGCACTGCGACGCGCTGGTCATGCTCGGTACCGACTTCGCCTACCGCCCGTTCTACCCCGAGGGCATCCCGGTGATCCAGGTCGACGCGCGCGGCGAGCGGATCGGCCGCCGGACGCCGGTGCAGTTCCCCTTGGTGGGCACGGTCCGGGACACGGTCGACGCGCTGCTGCCGATGATCACGGCGCGCTGTCGTTCGTGGAACTGGAGATGAAGGCTGCCGGGATCGTCACCTACGGCACCGACCTGGATAACCCCGACTTCGCCGGGATCGGCCGGGCCGTCGGGCTGTTCTGCGCCCGGGTGGAAAAGGCAGATCGGCTCTCGCTGCCGCCCAAGCTCACCTACGGTGAGCTCCAAGGCTTCACCTTGTATGCCACCAGGACCGTCCTGTCCGGGGGAGGCGAGGAACTCATCGAGCTCGCTCAGACCAACCTGCGAGAACTCGACGTCGAGTGACGGGACCCGCGGTACCGCACGCGTAGCTTCGAACAGTAGGAGGTAGGCCGTCCGGCCCGCGAGCGTGGCCGGACGGTCCCGGGCCGCTCAGCAGAGCCCGGCGAAGCTGGTGGCAACCTGGTGTCGAGCTTGCTGAAGACCTTGCCCTAGCGGTGCTGGGCACGTGGTCCAGCAGCCGCCGTCCTGCCCACGCACGGCCCGTCGGGAACGGCCAGCACCCGGCTCTGACCCGCCCGCACCCCCTCGACCGGGCGCATCCGTTCGCGCCCGGGACAGTTCGGCCGAGGAGGGCTGTCATCAGGCGGTAAGCCCAAACGGGTCCTTAATCGCCTGCCTTTGTCTTACGGGAACCTGGTACCCGCAGCCCGACCCAGGCGGCGGCTAGGCCGACCGCAACACCGATGAGGGTATCGGCGAAGCGCAGGACTGGCTGCTGCCAGGCGTGTTGCGGGCTTATGGCCGAGGCGACCATCACGACCGCGGTGGTGATGGCGGCCGTGATCACGTCGCCAGCGCGGCCAAGCAGGGTGACGGCCAGCGCACTGGCACCGATGAGGACCGCCAGGGCCCATGCTTCAAAGGGCAGGAAGACCAGGTAGATCAAGCACAGGACAAAGCTCACCGAGGTGGCCGCGAGACGGGACATCGCGGCGGTCATGCTCTGTTCATAGGTGGCGCGGCAGGTAAAGATCGTGGCGAGCACGGCCCCCAGGCCACCGATGAGATCATCGGCGTGGGACAGGAGGTGGACGCGAGTAAGGAGATGCGTAACGAGCGCATAGGAAACCAGGGAGGCGACAGCCAAGAGGCGCAATCTAGGAGGGCCGCCCGGAATTCGTCCTGGCCGGCTCGGTTAGGCCTATGTCGGCACGACATCGCTGCTCCTGGGGTCCGGTGACATTGTGCAAACTGGGAGCTGCCGCGGCGGCAGCAAGATGAGTGGCGGGCCGCCGTTCTCGCGGCGGGGAACAGGGCACCGCCAACGTCCGCATCGCGCTGGAATCAATGCCCGCTATGCCTGCCTGCGAGCTCGCAATCGGAAATGAGCCAGATGTTCCAGCCTTGAGCGGACAGTTCCGCCATAGCTGGTTCGTGCAATGCCGGCATAGGTAAAGCTCGCCCTTGCGGTCCACGCGGTAAACCGCGCTAACCCCAGGTCCGCACCGGTCACATGTCTCGTTCATGGGTCGTCTCCTGTTGCTTAATCGATTTTCTGGTCCTCGAACCGCGGGCCAGGCCTGGCTGCTGCTTTCGCGGGGTCACCGCCGCCGACGCGTGCGCAACGCGTTTCCGCTCCAGACCGGGCAGCTCGCCGTGGCTGGCCGGCGGCCAGCCGCCTGCCCGGCAGGAGAGCCGGCGCACCCAGCGCATTCGCGTGGCCGCCGCGTCAGGATGATCGCCGAACTCCTGCGCCATCCGGCCGGCGCAGCCGCTGATGCCGAACTGCTGGACAGTGCAGTTGATTGCCTCGACCACCGTGTAGGCGGTCGGGGCGTCTGAGGGCTGCAGTCCTGAGGCGAACAACGCCTCGCACCACGTGTCGTTCAGGGTTAGCCGCGTCACGGCGAGCTGTGTAGTAGCAGTCATCTCATGTCATCCCGGTTCGAGTTCGCTTGTATGTGAAGCTGCGCCGCGGTCGGCCGGCCGCACCCGGGCAGGGCGCTGGCCGGTGTCCTGATCCTCGGGGCAGAGGGTCTAGTCAGGCCGGCAGGGCCACCCAGCCGAGGTCGGGGAGCGTCTCGCGGATTTCTTTGCGGGAGCCGATGCCGAGCTTGGCGAACACCTTCCGCAGGTGCCACTCGACGGTGCGCGGGCTGATGAACAGCTGGGTGCTGATCTCCGTGTTCGTATGCCCGCTGCCAGCGAGCCTGGCGATCTCCGCCTCCTGAGGAGTGAGTTCTCCGGCTGTCCCGGTCGTGCGCTTGCGTACCGTCTCGCCGGTGGCCAGCAGCTCGCGTCTGGCGCGTTCGGCGAACCCCTCCATACCCATCGCCGTCAGCATGTCGTAGGCGTCTCGGAGCTGTTCGCGTGCGTCTACGCGGCGGTTCTGGCGCCGTAGCCACTCGCCGTAGAGCAGGTGCGCGCGGGCCAGTTCCACTCGGACGCGGGTTCGGCTGAGCCGCTCGATCGCCTCGCGGTAGAGCGGTTCGGCGGACTTGTCCTCGCTCAGCAGCGCACGTGAGCGCGCCAGGACCCCCAGCGCCCAGTCGGTGCCAGCGGCAGTGGTGGTCTCCGCCAAGCGCCGCAGGGCACTGTTCGCCCGCTCGGCCTGCCCGGTCCGGGCCGCGGCTTCGATCAGCTCGACCATCGACCAGGTGGCCACCCCAAGCTCGTCAGGGTATTCGCTGCCTTGTTCGGCCGCGATCAGTGCCTCGTCGTAACGGCCCAGGCCGTTGTTGAGCACTGCCGTCGCCCAGTGAGCGGCGGTCAGCCACTGTCCCTCGCCGCGTGCCGTCATCTCGGTGGTGGCGGCCGCGATCAGCTGACGGGTCTCGGCATCCTGGCCCCGCCAGGCCGCGAGCAGCAGCGGGCCATACGGGTCCTCTGGGGTGCGCGTTGCCTGGGCGACTGCCCCGGCCTCTTGCGCCATCGAGGCGGCCGTCGCGACCTGGCCGGCCAGCAGGTGAATCGTCATGTCCTGGAGCAGGGCGGCCGGGAGCACGGCCAGCGCGCCCGCTTGGCGGGCAAGGTCGGTCAGCCGGGCCGAAAGCGTGTGCCAGCTGTCGTCGTCCCAGATGTCAATGGCCATCCGGCAGGCGAGCGGCATCCAGCGGAATCCTTCCTCGGCGGAAACCTCCTCGTGGCACAAGGCGCTCAGTGCCTTCGCCAGGATCGGCGCGCCTGTCGCGTATCCCTCGCTGGTCACCGCGGCCAGTCCGTCCAGCAGCAGGTCACAGGCCCGCGGCGGCTGCGAGGCCGGCCGCGCCGCGCGCGCGGCCTCGGCCACCTCTAGCATTCGGCCGCGCGCTGCCAGCTGGCCAGCAATCCGGCCTACGGAGAACGCATGGCCGTAAGTCTCTCGCGCTAGCCCATAGTGGCGTGGTTCGAGCTGCCCGGCGGCCTTGAGCGACAGCGGAGCGTCGCGGCCATGACCGGTGTCGGCTGCTATCTGGGCACGCAGCAGCTCCGCACGTGCGCGACCGACCTCGTCGAGCGATCCGGCCTGTGCCATGGCCAGCAACCGCAGTGCCGCGGCCGACGCTCCGGCCAGGCGCTTGCTCTGGGCTGCGGCTAGCGCGCGCTGGGCCCGGCGGTCCGGGGCGGGGGTCAGCTCGGCGGAGCGTTCGAGGAAGGCGGCGGCCGCGGCCAGGCCACCGCGGACCCGAGCGCGGTCGGCCGAGCGCTCGAGTTCGGCGGCGACGCCCTCGTCGAGCCCGGGCGTGGCGTGCCCAAGGTGCCAGGCGCGGCGATCGGGGTCAGCGTCGCGGTCGGTGGCCTCCGCCAGCGCACGGTGAACGCGCTGGCGGTCCTCCGGCGAGGCCGCCCGGTAAACCTCGGACCGGGTCAGCGGATGACGGAACCGTACCTGGCCGCCGGCCTCGATCAGCCCGGCCGCCGCCGCCGGTGCCGCGGCCGCGGCCACGACGCCGAGTTGACCAGCCGCACGCCACACTAGAACCGGGTCGGCGACCGGCTCGGCCGCGGCGACCAGCAGCAGCAGCCGCGTCGCCGGCGGTAGGGGCGCCAGCCGCCGGCGGAAGCCTTCCTCGATCCGGACCGGCATGACCGCAGCACCAGGCAAGCCGAACCCGCCTGCCAGCGTGAGCCCGTGCGCCAGTTCGAGCAACGCCCGCGGGTTGCCCCGTGTCTCGGCTACCACCCGGTCGCGTACCCGCTCATCGAGCGGACCCGTGACGACCGAGTCCAGCAGGGCCCGCGCGTCGCCCTCAGCCAGCCCGCCGACCGCGAGCTCCGCCAGTCCCGTCAGATAATGCGCGTCACCGGACTGGCGCACCGCGAAGACCACCGCGACCGGCTCGGCCGCCAGGCGGCGCGCCACGAACGCGAGCGCCTGTGCCGAGGCCCGGTCGAGCCACTGCGCATCATCCACGATGCAGACCAGCGGTCGCTCCCTAGCCAGGTCCGACAGCAGGCCCAAGACGGCAAGGCCGGCCGTGAAGCGATCCGGGGCGTCTCCGCCCTGTAGGCTGAACGCCGTCCCAAGCGCGTCGCGCTGCGGACCGGGAAGGCGTTCGAGCCGATCCAGGAACGGCGCGCACAGCTGATGCAACCCTGCGAATGCGAGCTTCGTCTCAGACGCAACGCCCGCCGCCCGTACGACCTGACATCCACGCGCACGCTCCAGCAGGTATCCCAGCAGCGCGGTCTTTCCGGCCCCCGCCTCGCCACGCAAGACCAGCGTCCGGCTGTGACCCGCCCGTACCTTCGACAGCAGCCGATCCAGCGCCTCGCACTCGCTCCGCCGGCCAAGGGGCCTGCGCTCGGGCGCCTCACCAGCCAGCATGAGCACTGGGGTCCGGTCGTGGCCTGCCGCCCCGGTTACCCGGTAGCTAGGTGACTCGCTCATGACGCGCTGCTCCTTCTGCCGTCTGATTGTTCAGCGATCTCGGAGGTGTGCCGGTTGTCATCGACGCCGCCAGGTATGACGGCACCGGGTCGGCTGCGACCTTGTTGTGGTCCCTGTCTCTGGTCAGCGGGTGGCGCCTGTCCCGTGGCGGCGTAGCCTCCGCCCCACCAGCCGGTGACGAGCGCCGCGTACTCGTCCGCGGCCTCTTCCCAGGTGAAGTGGCCCGCGTCAAGGACGTCGAGCTTGCTCTTGGGCAACCGTTGATGGAGGAACTCGGCGTTGACCGGCGGTACTACCGGGTCATGCGCGCCGGCGATGATCTGCACCGGCGTCTGGACCTGCGGCAGCAGGTCGGCCAGGGCGGGGAGCTCGGCCGGGTAGCTACGCACGTAGCGCATAGACTCCGCGAAACGGTTGCCTTGATAGGAGGACAAGTAGTCCTCGTGGATGGAGTCGGGCAGCGAGTACCGCGTGATGTCGGCCAGGGCGCCGGCGACCAGCTGCCGCGGGTCGGCACCACGGAACGGGTCCAGATCGGGAGCGTCGACCCAGTCTTTCAGCCAGCCGCCCAGCTGGAGAGGAACTGCCGTGCCTCCGCTGCCCACGACAAGGCTGCGAAGCCGGCCCGGATACGCGGCCGCGGCGAACAACGCGGCCGCGGTGCCCACGTCGGGCCCGATGACGTGCGGGTATTCGAGCCCGAAGGCGTCGGCCACGCGGATGAGGAACTCGCCCATCGCCCGGGGGGCCAGCAGCGCATCGCGGCGCTGGGAATGACCGAACCCGGGCAGGTCGATCGCCACCAGATGGGTGTGCTCGGCGAGCCGCGCCCACATCTGCTCGAACGCGAACAGGCTTTCCGGCCACGGGCTGAGCAGCAGGGCGTGATCGTCGCGGTCCTCGCTTTGGGCGAACCGAACCGTCAGCCCGTCAATGACCCGGAACTGCATCTGGAACGATGTGTTCAGCCAGATCGTCACGATGCGGCTCCTTGTTGTCGTCCTCGCCCTGGTTGGCCGAGCGCCTCCCTGTGATTGTCATTTCCGCGGGGCTGCGCTCGCGTCCGCCAAGCGCACAGTCAAGTGGCCGGTGGCGGCAGGGCAGTGCACAGTGCAAGTGGCTAGTGGCGACGTGGAGCGCCCGTGCGAGTCGCTAGCTCCGGCCCGGCCGCGAGCTAGGCCTAGTGCTGGGCTAGCGCGACCGAGTGGTGTCCGGGTCGGCAGGCAGGACGCGGTGGAGCTGGCCGCGGGAGCTGATGCCGAGCTTGGTGAAGGTCTTGCGCAGGTGGTACTGGACGGTGCGCGAGCTGATGAACAGCCGGGCGCCGATTTCGGGGTTGGTGAGGCCGTCACGGGCCAGCCGGGCGATCTGGGCTTCCTGGGGAGTCAGTTCGACCGTGGTCTCGACGGTGCGCCTGCGGGCGGTCTCGCCGGTGGCCGCCAGCTCGCGGCGGGCCCGTTCGGCGAACGCCTCGATGCCCATCGCGTCCAGGGTGCTGTGGGCCGTGCGCAACTGTTCCCGCGCCTCGGTGCGGCGGCCCTGGCGGCGCAGCCATTCGCCGTACAGGAGGTGGGCCCGGGCGAGTTGGGCGCGGACCCGGGTCCGGCCCAGCCGCTCGATCGACTCCCGGTAGCAGCTGTCGGCGGCATCGCCCTCGCTGAGGAAAGCGCGGACGCGGACCTGGATCCCCAGCGCCCACTGATTCTCAGTGACGGGGCTACGTTCGGACAGCCACTGCAGGCAGGCCCTGACCAGCGCGACGTCACCGCTTCTGGCTGCCGCCTCGGCCAGCTCAGGCACGACAAGCGGCCCGTAGCCGACCGGATCGCACTCGAATGCGCGCCAGGCCGCGTCGCGCGCGTCGTCGTGACGGCCGAGGCCGTTATAGAGCACCGAGCGCGCGTGGTTCGCGTAGTTGACCACCCTGCCCATCCCGTTTGCGGTCGCTTCCTGCGCGGTGGCCTCGATCAGCTCAGATGCCTGTGGCTCCCGGCCGCGCCATGCCTCGACCACCATCGCGGGATACCCGCCCGCCGGGTTTCCGGTTGCCTCCCCGATCAGATGATCTTCTTCGATCAGCTGTACCGCCGTGGCCAGCTCGCCGCCGACAACTCGGATCCAGGCGAGCTGGCCGACGGCCAGCTGCAGGAGCACGAGCGCGCCCGTGTCACGGGCGAACCGAACCTGGCGTGCGGCCAGGGCATCCCAGGAGTCGAAGTCCCACAGCTCGAGGGCGATGATGGCACCAGCTCTGGAACCGGCGAGCCAGAGCCAGCGGCCTACCTCGTCCGTGCCGACATCCACCGCGAGAAACAGCTCGAGCGCCTGGGTCAATGTCGGCACAGCCGCTGCGTATCCGTCCGTGAATCGCAGCGCGGACGCGTCGAGCAAGATGTCGACCGCACGCGGCGGATCGGGACCAGGGGCCGCGGCCCGCGCGGCCCCGGCCACCTCCCTGAGTCCGCCTGGGCCATCGAGGTCCCCGGCCCAGATCGCGGCGCCAAGCGCTTCCAGGTAGGTCTCGCGTGCCACCTCGATGTTGAGCGGCTCGAGGCGTGTAGCCGCGCTGAGGAGCAATGGAGCAGCATCGCTGATCCGTCGCTGCACCAGGGCAATCTGTCCGCGCAGATGTTCGACCTGCGCGGCCTGCAGGGCGTCAAGCGGGCCCGCCTCGACCGCGACCAGCAGGCCCAGCGCCGCGTCCAGCGCGCCAGCATCGCACTTTGCCCGGGCCGCGGCCAGCAGTCGCCGCGCCTGGCGGCGGGGATCGGGTGTCAGCAGCGCCGCGGTCTCCAGGAACGCGGCCGCCGCGGCGAGCCCCCCGCGCGCCTGCGCCCGTCCGGCCGAGCGCTCGAGTTCCTCGGCTACGTCCTCATCCGGTCCGGGCGCAGCCTGCGCCCGGTGCCAGGCGCGGCGATCAGGATCGACCTGCGGATCGGTGACCCCCGCCAAGGCACCATGGACGGCCTGTCTCTGCTGCACGGACGCCGACCGGTAGGCCGCCGACCGTACCAGCGGATGCCGGAACCGCACCTGGGCGCCGAACTCGACCAGGCCGGCATCGGCCGCCGCCGCTCCCGCCTGGACCGGAATGCCCAGCTTCCCGGCTGCCCGCCATACCAGCGAAGAGTCGCCAGATGGATCGGCCGCCGCCAGCTGCAGTAGCTGCCGGGTTCCGGTGGCAAGAGCTTCGATCCGCCGCCCGAAAGTCTCCTCGATCCGGCCCGACAGGGGGGTCGCACCGGGCAGCCCGAATCCGCCTGCCAGCTGCGCCGGCGTCACCCCACGCGGCAGCTCGAGCAACGCCAGCGGGTTACCCCGGCTCTCGGCGACAATCTGGTCCCGGACCCGTGCATCCAGCGGACCGGTCAGCACCGAGTCCAGCAGCGCCCGCGCATCGCCTTCCCCCAGCCCCTCCACCACCAGCTCCGGCAAACCCGCTAGCTCCTCGCCCGGGACCCGGGCCGCGAATACCAGCCCCACCGGGTCGGCGGCCAGGCGGCGCGCCACAAACCCGAGAACCTGCGCCGAAGCGCGATCGAACCACTGCTGGTCATCGACTACGCATACCAATGGCCGCTCCCCGGCCACCTCCGACAGCAAGCCCAGCACGGCCAAGGCGACCAGGAACCGGTCCGGCGCTGAACCGGCACTGATGCCGAATGCGGTCTGCAGCGCATCGCGCTGCGGACCGGGGAGCCGGTCAAGGTGATCTAGCATCGGCGCGCACAGCTGGTGCAGCCCGGCGAACGCCAGTTCCATCTCCGACTGCACACCGGTCGCGCGCGCCACCTGGCATCCCGTTGCTCGTCCGGCTGCGTATTCCAGCAGCGCGGTCTTGCCGACCCCCGGCTCGCCGCGGACCACCAGCACCTGGCTATCCCCGTCCCGGACAGCATCAATGAGCCGGTCGAACGCGCTGCATTCGCTGCGTCGCCCTCTCAACTCGGGCGCGTGTCCTCGCAGCCGGGGGCGGGTAGCCATCGCCCAGCGCTACGCCGCGTCCATGTCACCGGAGTCGGCGGCATCCTGGCCGCCGCACCTCCGGATCGCTAGCCCGATCAGGCCAGCGCGGACCCCGACGAGGACGTCGGCCCGCTGCCATGCGGAGCGGTTCCTGTTCAAGACCACTTCCAGGAAAGTCCCAGGCCTGGCCGGCAGCGCGATCTCTGAGCCAGGCAGCCGCAGCGGCGCTGCCACCTGCACGAAGCCTACTCCGGGGGCCGGGAGGAGAAGCCCCAGGCTCCGCCAAACGCATATGCCTGAGCAGCCGGGGACGTAAACCCGAAATTCCTGAGCTATAAAGCATTGATCGGGCCGCAATTCTGTGAGACGTTAAAGCTTCGGACCAAATCGACATATTTTAGTAAGGACTTCCGGGTGGTGCAGCCATCCGGCATTGTCTAGCGCCTGATGCGATAGCTGAAGCCGTCGGTTGTGGTGTTTCCAGCGCGCTAGCCAGCAGTGAATCTCTTGAAGCCCCTGACGCCCAGGCACCTGCTGACAGATCAAGAATCACGGATTTGTGACACAGGAGGGCTCTTGTCCCGGCATTACCTGGCCAAAGCGACCGTCGGCCTGCTCCTTGCGACGGCCATTGCCGCGTGTAGTTCCTCGTCGTCCCCTTCCTCCGGGTCGGCCGGCTCAAACTCCGCCCCAGGCGCCACCAGCCCCCTCTCAACTGCCACAAGCTCCGGCCTGGCGGTCCTCCGGGCGAAGATAGCTCATTACATGCAGGCCCCGGCGTGGGTGTCCCCTGGACCGTCCATCAACCCTGTCAGCCTGTCGGGCAAGAAGATCCTGGTTATACCCACGTCAAGCGCCATTCCATTCTGCTCTGACATAAGCACAGAAATGGCAGCAGTCGCGAAACAATTTGGCATCACCGTCACCCAGTACGCGAACCAGGGTGAGCCCTCACAATGGGTGGCGGGCATGAACCAGGCGCTGTCCACGCATCAGAATCTGGTTGACCTCACCTGCGGCCTCAACCCGGCCTCGTTGGGCCCGCAGATCTCGCAGCTCAAGGCCGCCGGTATTGATGTAGTCTCCGCGCACGCTTACGATCCGTCGCAGCGCCCGTTCCCAGGACTCAGCGGCGTCGTCTACGCGCAATATAACTTCGTGGGAGAACTAGAGGCTGACTGGTCTATTCTGCAGACCGGTGGCCACGGAAATATCCTTGTCGTCAGTGACGAGGGAGATGTCTCGGAGCCTCCGCTGATAGCAGGCATCCGATCCCAGTTCGCGCAATACTGCCCGTCCTGCGTCGTCTCCTACGTCTATATTCCCATACCGGACTGGGCAACTAAGATTCAGCCAGCAGTCGCTGCCAAGATTAGCAGCGACCCGAAACTGAATTTCATCATCCCGATCGGTGACGGGATGGTGCAATATGTCGCGCCGGCCATCGTCGCCGCAGGAGCCACCGGCCGCATTCATGTCGGAAGCTTTAATGCCACGCCTTCAGTGGTCAAGATGATGCAGTCGGGATCGACTGTCACCTTTGATGTCGGCGAGGACTTCCCGTGGCTTTCGCGCGCGATTCTCGATCAGGACTTCAGGGTGCTGCTGCACACCACGCCTAGCGTATCTGAATACGCCCCGGTGCGTATCTTTACCAAGCAGAATGCTAGCGATGCCGGCATTCCACCGTCGTTCGAAGAAGGATACGGCAATGCGGCCAACGTCAACTTCGCTGTTCTGTGGAAAGGATGACTAGTAAAATCACCGGTTATTCAAGACCTGAACGGGGAAGGCTCACCTGTGAGCGAGGACGACAACAGGCCTCCTTATACTCTGGCGGAGACGTCCAAGCCGATCTTTGAACTAAGAAACGTATCAAAACGCTTCGGCGGCGAGCAGGCGCTCAACTGCGTGGACATCGAGGTCCGCGGCGGTGAGGTCCATGGCTTGCTTGGCCATAACGGGTCAGGCAAGTCGACACTGATAAAGATCCTGTCTGGATACCATCTGGCCGACTCAGAAGCTGAGCTGCTGATTCACGGCCAGCCGTACCGGCTGCCACTTCCTGCGACAGTATTCCGCAGTCTTGGCTTCAGCTTCGTGCACCAGGATCTCGGCCTCATCCCATCGCTGTCGGTGCTGGAGAACCTGTGCATGGACGAGATCGTGTCTGCTGGTCGGCGCATCAATTGGAGAGCTTTGGCGCAGTATGCGCGGAGCCTGCTGGCGGAATTCGGCCTGAATATCGACCCGAAGGCCACCGTCTCCGAGCTGCCACCGTGGAACCGGCCGCTCATTGCCGTCGTCCGCGCGATCGGTAACATGCGCGCGGTCATCGCAGACGACCCGGGCCGGCGTGGCGCGCTCATACTCGACGAGCCCTCGGCGCGGATGTCGCAGGACACGGTAAGTCATCTTCATGGTGTCATCCGCCAGGTAGCCGACCTCGGCCACGCAGTGCTCCTTGTGTCGCATAACCTCGATGAGGTTCTCAAGGTCACCGACTGGATCACCGTGCTCAGGGACGGGCAGGTGGCCGGCGAGCTGGCGACCGCGGGTACGTCGCGCGCGCGTCTTGTTGAGCTGATAGTGGGGGGGACGCACGGTCTGAGCTCAGCTCCACCCGGCGCGGCCGCAGGCTTCTCTCCGGCGGCCGGCCCGGCCGAGATCGGTATCTCAGACCTGTGTGGTGCTTCCGTCCAGGACCTCACGCTCCGGCTGCGCCGCGGGGAAATCGTCGGCGTGACCGGCCTGGTGGGATCCGGGTTTGATGACGTAGGCGTGCTGCTATTCGGTGAGCGGCGCGCCACGGCGGGACTGCTTCACTTCGACGAACGTGCAGTGCCGCTAAGCCGCATGACACCAGACAAGGCACTGGCGCTGGGTATCGCACTCGTGCCGCCGGACCGGCTCACCCAGGGCTGTATTCCTGAGCTTACCGTGGCCGATAACGTCTCGATGCCGACACTTAAATCGTTCATGACCGCCGGAGCGATACGCCAGCAGAAGATCCACCGCCAAGTTGCCGACTGGGTAAGGCAGTTCGGCGTCACGCCGGCTGATCCGGGAAAGACCGTCAGCTCGCTGAGCGGCGGTAACCAGCAAAAGGTTCTGCTGGCTAAATGGCTGCAACTTCCTCTTCGGTTGCTCATTGTTATCGAGCCGACGCAAGGCGTTGATGTAGGAGCGCGGGCGGAGATATTCTCACTCCTGAAAAGGTATGCGATGCGAGGCAGTGCCATCCTGTGCTGCAGCACAGACCAAGATCAGCTCGCTGAGCTTTGCGATACTGTCTGCATTATGCATCAAGGCCGCCTCGCGGCGACCCTCCGTGGCGTGGATGTCAATAGGGAGCAGGTCACAGCCGCAATCTTTGGCGTCAGCCGGGAGGGCAGCACGGAGCCGTGATGGCGGCGAAAGGTATGTGGTCCCGCCGCTCGCCTACTTCTCAGCCGGCCGCCTCCGGGAAATCGCGGGAACACCGTATTCATGCATATATAGGCAAGTACGCTTTGTTTGCCGCCTGGGCGTGCACGATCCTCGTATTTACGGTGGTGGAGCCGCATACGTTCTTGACCAGGCAGAACATTACTTCCACCTTGAGTTCTCAGGCCGTCCTTGTAGTACTGACTTACGCGTTGGTGGTGGCGCTGACCGCAGGTGAATACGACGTTTCTGTGGCTGCGGTCCTGACGCTTTCATCCATGGTCATCGCTATCCTGAACACTGAAGATCATATCAATATAGTGCTGTCGATTCTGGCCGCACTGGCCATCGGGCTGCTGGTCGGCGCAGTCAACGGCGCTGTGGTTGTTGTCATCGGAGTGGACTCGATAATCGCGACGCTCGGCATGGGCAGCCTCCTCTCTGGAGTCGTCCTGTGGATCAGTGGCGGCAACACCCTCTCGGGTATATCCAACTCGCTGGTCACGTTGGTTGTCGTGCCGCATCTCTTCGGCCTGTCGCTGAGCTTCATCTATGTCGTGGCCGCCACCATATTGCTCTGGTATGTGCTCTCCTACCTCCCGGTGGGCCGTCGGCTCCTTTATGTTGGCAGGAGCCGTGAGGTGGCGCGGCTGACCGGTCTTCGGGTCAGCAGGCTGCGGTGGGGCGCGCTCATCGCTGCGTCATTCATCGCCGCAGCCGCCGGCGTCCTATACGCGGGTACCACCGGTGGCGCTGATCCAACTTCGGGCCAGGCTTTTCTGCTGCCCGCGTTCGCCGGGGTGTTTCTCGGCGCGACCACCATACAACCGGGCAGGTTTAACGCGTGGGGCTCCTTCGCGGCTGTTTATTTCCTGGTGACAGGCATTGACGGCTTGTCGCTGATCGGTATCCAGGTGTTTGTCCAGGATCTCTTCTATGGCGCTGCCCTGATCGTCGCGGTTTCGGTGTCGATGCTCGCCCGCCGCCGTGCGAGTGCGTCGTGAATCCCCGGTTCGATGCCCATCAGGCGCGCTCTTACCTAGCTTCATGCTGGTGACGGCCTCTCACCCAGCCCTGCGGTCGCCCGCTCGGGACGGCACGCCCGCAGACCAGGGCACTGGCCAGGGCCTTGTACAGGTTCGACCAGCCGTCCGTGCCGCGACTGTGGATCACAGAAGCAAACCAAGCTGAGGAGAACGGACATGATTAGTGACCTTTTCGACAATCCGTGGAAAGTGGCCATCGTCGCCATTGTGCTGATTGTCCTGTTCGGATCGAAGAAACTGCCGGATGCGGCGCGTTCTTTCGGCAAGTCCATGCGCATCCTGAAGACCGAGGTCGGCAGCCTGCACGAGGACGAGCCCGCCGCAGACACGCTGGCCAAGGCTCAGAGCGCGGCTCCCGGGGAGCCGGCCCGGCTCACGGCCGCCCAGGCCCCGGCCGGCCAGCAGAGCCAGCTAGACGCGCTGCAGCAGCAGATCCGTGATCTGCAGCGTGCGGCCGCCATGGACGCGACTCCGGCTCAGCCGGTGCCAGAACCCCAGCAGACCTAACAGCCCAGCCACACCTGAATTCAACAACCCTCAGGCAGGAAGCGGTCATGGCGAAACTCCCCGGTGCCCTCACGGGCGCCCGAATCGTCGGCGAGCGCTTCGCGCACTCACGGCGGCAACAGAACCCCACGGGCGCGATGTCGCTCGTCCATCACCTCCGTGAACTGCGGAACCGCATTGTCAAGATATCGCTCGCCCTGGCTGCGGGGATGGCCGCCGGCTTTGCCTTGTTCCGCCAGGCCTGGCGTGTCATCGAGCGCCCGCTGTGCTCGGCCGTGATCCGCGGGCATTCCGGATGCCACACACTCGGCACCAACCAGCTGGTCCTCGACGGCCCGCTGGACTCGTTCTACCTGCGGGTAAAGGTCGCCTTCATTGTCGGGATCGTGCTGTCCTCGCCGATCTGGCTCTATCAGGTCTGGGCCTTCGTCGCGCCCGGCCTGTACGCCAGGGAGAAGCGCTGGAGCTATATCTTCGTCGGCGTCGCTGTCCCGCTGTTCTGTACCGGCGTCACCCTGGCCTACTGGTCACTGGGCCGGTCGATGCACTACCTGCTCGGCCTGACGCCGGGCGGTGTCTCGAACCTGATTCAGGTTGATGCGTACATGAGCTTCGTCATGACGATGGTACTGGCCTTCGGGATCGCCTTCGAGCTGCCACTCGTCATCATCCTGCTGAACCTGACCGGCATCTTGACCCACGCCCGGTTCAGGAAGTGGCGGCGGCTGATCCTGTTTACGGTCTTCCTGGTCGCCGGCGTGGCCAATCCCAGCCCGGACCCTATCTCCATGCTCATTCTCGGCGGGACCTGCGCAGCCTTGGTGGAGGGGGCTGAGTTCGTCATCTGGTCGAACGACCGGCGGCGGGCGCGGCTGCATCCCTCGGGCTACGCGGACCTGGCCGACGACCAGCTGGCCCCGCTCGACCTGACCGACACCGAGACTCGCGACGGCACTTTGGACGAGGCCGCGACCTTGTGATCTCGGCTAGGCCGTGCCTGATGCCGGTGACCGCTCCGGCGGACCGGGCCTTGCGCCGCGGAAAGCAACTACCCCCCATCACGAAGGAGACCCGGCGCCATGCAGGGGTCAGATCTGATCTACATTGTCTTGCCGATCGTCATCCCCGTAGTCCTGTTCATCGGGGTAGCCTTGCCGTTCCTGGCGGACAGCAGGGGCGGCCGCGGGTATCCGGCGCGCGGCGCCATGCGGCAGCGGGCCGGTGGGGGTATGCCGGTGAGCTACCAATCCGAGCGTCATGAACCTAGCCGGGATGGCACGGGCGACGGTCATGAGCAGTGACGTAAGGGCGACTCGCTCGCAGCCACGCCTAGCGCGGCTGATCGTCGGCAGGAACGAACTGCGGCGACCTTCTGACCGCATCGAGGGTGCCGTCCTGGTAGCGCTTTCAGCGGCATTTCTCGTGGTAGCCGTCATGGCGGTGTTCCTGGCTGCGCATGTCTATCAGGCCCAGCGCGCGTTCGCGGCGGACTTGCGGCCGGCGGTAGCTGTACTATCCGGGCCCGGTCCGGTCCTCTTTAGCCAAGCTGGGCCCGTGGCCCAGGCAAGCTGGCGGCTGTCGAATGGCACCGACCGCTCCGGTCTCCTGAGCGCCGAGATCGCGCCGGCCATCTACGGTGCGCGAACCGGAACCTCTGTACAGGTATGGCTGAACCGGTCCGGCGAGCCGCAGCTACCCCCGGCCGGACAGCGTGAAATCGTCGTTACCGCGCTGATCGCCGGCTTCATCGTGACCGTAGGCGCCGTGGGGCTGCCGATGCTTTCCTACCGGCTGTGCCGCCTGGTCCTTGACCGGCATCGCCTCGCCAGGTGGGGGTCGGCCTGGGCCGCCACCGGGCCGCTGTGGACAAGCCGCCAGTTATGCTCGCGGGAGCTCATCCTCAGCCACTACCTTCCGGCGTAGTCACGAAAAAATGCCGAACGACCCTGAGTGCGCGCGGCCGGACCAGGACCCGCCGCCGCCCGCCGGTCTAGGCCTCCCTGTCACTTATGACGAATAACCTCGATATGCAGCCGGTTCACCCGGACGGCCTCGCGGGCGGGACTCGCCTGCCGGAGGCAGCCTGCCGCTTGCTCCTCACAGCCGGCCGCACGCTGAGTGGCAGGGTCTAGGCCTCGCCCGGCTTGTCCTTCGGCGGCTGCTGACGGCCTTGCCGGGATTACCAGGTTGCCCCCGGGTCAAGGCCGGCTGCTATCGCGCCCGCGCGGGAGAAATGCAGGAAGCCGATATAGAGCAGCTTGCGTACCCGGCCGCGGCGCAGCTGGGATTCGAAGTGAATCGCGTAGGCCCCGGCGGTAAGCTCGCTGTCCAGAATACGGTCAGCGCGTTCTTTCACTAGTTTGTCGTGCTGCCCGCGGGTCATTGCGATCCCTGCCTATTCCGGGTTAATCCTGACCTCCAGGATCGTTGTCCGAGCGGCCTGATCGCGCCCGTACCTGCCCCTGGCCGATGCCCTGGTCCGCGGTACGGGGCTGCCCGGGCCAGCATTAAACACAATTCTGCTGCCCTGAAAAAGCAAGCTGTGACGCTACTGGCGAGCCAGGATTCCGGCCAGGGCATTCGACGGGTGCGACTGGTCGCCCGGAAACCGAAAGTACTCATAGCGGCGCCCTTGCTGGCGGCTCAGGGGACATCATCGCGGCCCTGTGGCCGAAGCGCGTCAAGGTCCTGGTGTCGGTGACCGGCTACCTGATCACCAACCTCACGGCCAACAAACTGGTGCTGCCGCCCATGGGGGCGTACTCATGGTGGTATCAGTATTACTTCGCCACCGAAGCCGGCGTGCTCGGCCTCACGGATTACCGGGCCGGCATATCCGAGATCATCTGGAAGTACAACTCACCGACGTGGCATTACAGTCAGGCCACGTTCAACCAGACCGCGGCGGCCTTCAACAACCCGGATTTCGTCAAGATCGTGATCGGTAACTACCGCTGACGGCAGAGCCTGGCGCCGGCTGAGCCCGAATACGCACCGGGTTTTCGCGGCCGGTCACAACGTCCCGCAGGAAGCGCCTCATGATTTCTCCAAGGCCGTCGTCGACGCTGACCATCTGTAGCTGGCGCCCGCTTGTTTGCACCCTGCGGACTGCCAGCAAGTCCGCAGGGCCTGCGGTCTTAACGGCAATAGCGGGGCGCTATATGCCGGTTGGCGGCATATCCACCATGTCGGTAAGCGCATAATTCATTACCGTGCTGCCGTTACTGGTTTTCCGGGACCTCGCCGTCCGGGTTAGGCTACTGATCAAGTCCGGCACCACCGCGACGAACGCGATGGCAGCCGCTGCGGACGCGAGGTAGCGCGAGACCGATGACCGCACAATCCCGGCTGCGCGGACGCGCCGTACAGCTGCGGGGCCGAAGCGGCGAATTGGGTGTGCTCGGCCGGTTCATCGAGGCCGTTCAGGCGGGTGAGAGCCGGGCCCTGGTACTGCGCGGTGAGCCGGGCATGGGCAAGACGGCGCTGCTGGATTACCTGGCGCGCCGGGCGTCGGGCTGCCGGGTGGCGCGTGCCGCTGGTGTGCAGTCCGAGATGGAGCTGGCGTTCGCCGGGCTGCACCAGCTGTGCGCGCCGATGCTGGATCACCTGGAGCGGCTGCCGGAGCCGCAGCGTGCTGCGCTGCGGACCGCGTTCGGTATCAGCGCGGGTCCGGCGCCGGACCGGTTCCTGGTCGGCCTGGCCGTGCTCGGCCTGCTCTCGGAGGTGGCCGGGGAACAGCCGCTGCTGTGCGTGGTGGATGACGAGCAGTGGCTCGACCGCGCGTCGGCGCAGGCGCTCGGCTTTGTCGCGCGCCGGCTGGCGGCGGAGCCGGTCGGCCTGATTTTCGCGGCCCGGGTGCCAGGTGAGGAACTAGCCGGGTTGCCAGAGCTGGCAGTGGCGGGACTAGGCGAGCGGGACGCGCAGGCGCTGCTGAACTCGGTGCTGGCCGGGCCGCTGGACGCGCGGGTCAGGGACCGGATCGTGGCTGAGACACGGGGCAACCCGCTGGCGTTGCTTGAGCTGCCCAGGGGGCTGACGTCGGCACAGCTGGCGGGCGGGTTCGGGCTGCCCGGCGCGGGGCCGCTGTCCGGACGGATCGAGGAGAGCTTCGGCCGCCGCGTCGAGGCGCTGCCGGCCCAGGCCAGGAAAATGCTGCTGGTCGCGGCGGCGGAGCCGGCCGGTGACACGATGCTGGTGTGGCGGGCGGTCGGCGGACTCGGCATCGGCGCCGAAGCGGCGGCGCCGGCCGTCGAGGCAGGCCTGGTCGAACTGGGCGCTCAGGTGGGGTTCCGTCATCCGCTGGTCCGCTCGGCGGCCTACCGGTCAGCGTCCCCGCAGGACAGGCGAGACGTGCATCGCGCGCTGGCGGAGGCTACCGACCCGCAGGCCGATCCCGATCGCCGGGCCTGGCACCGGGCCCAGGCGGCGGCGGGGCCCGATGAGGACGTCGCCGGGGAACTGGACCGCTCGGCGGGCCGGGCGCAGGCTCGCGGCGGGCTGGCCGCGGCCGCCGCGTTCCTCGAGCGGGCGGCGATGCTGACCCGTGATCCCGTGCGCCGGACGCAGCGGCTGCTCGCGGCGGCCGGGGCGCAGCGCGACGCCGGTGCGCTCGACGCGGCGCTCGGGCTGCTGGTCGCGGTCGAGGCCGGGCCGCAGGATGAGCGGCGGACCGCCGAGGTGGAACGCGTGCGCGGACAGATTGCCCTGGACCAGCGCCGCGCCGGCGACGCGGCCCAGCTACTGCTCAGCGCGGCCAGGCGTCTCGGTCCGCTCGACGCTGGTCCTGGCGTGCGGGAGGCCGCCGAGGCCGCCCGCGCCGCGCCGCCCGCTCCCGAACCGCCGCGCGCGGTCGACGTCCTGCTCGACGCGTTCGTCCTGCGGGTGACGCAGGGGCACGTCGCGGCCGCACCCGCGCTGATCCGTGCCCTCAAGCTGGTTCTCGCTCTGAAAGCCGGCTCCGGCGAAGCTGGCTCCGGCGAAGCCGGCCGCTGGCTCCGGCCGGCCGGCGGACGAGTGAGTCAGATCATCGCCCTTGAGCTGTGGGACGACGAATCCTGGCATGTCATGGCCGCGGGCCAGGCCCAGTTCGCCCGTGACACCGGCGCCCTCGTGCACCTGCAGTTCGCCCTCAACTACCTGGCCCGAGCCCACCTGCTGGACGGCGAGCTGAGCACCGCGGCGCGGCTGGTCGACCGCACGCGGTCTGGGCCGGCTGCTCAGCTTCGCAGGCGTCGCGAGCTCGGTGCTCAACAACGGCCTCGGCCAGCATGCCGCTGCGCGGGACGCCGCCTGGCCTGCGTTCCAGCGCGGTCATCTGGGGTTCGGGCCTCTTGTCGTGCCCGAGCTGGCCGAGGCGGCCGCCAGGACCGGTGAGGTCGCCCTGGTCAGGGTCGCGCTGGAGTGGCTGTCCGAACGCACCCGGGTGAGCCCGACCCAGTGGGCGCTGGGTATCGAGGCCCGGGTCCGCGCCCTGCTGGGCGAGGGCGAGGCGGCCGAGAGCTGCTACCGGGAGTCGATCGAGCGGCTGGGGCACACCCGGGTCCGTGCCCAGTTGGCCCGTGCGCACCTGCTCTACGGGGAGTGGCTGCGCCGGGAGCGGCGCCGCGCCGAGGCGCGCGAACAGCTGCATACCGCCTACGAGATGCTGGACGCGATGGGCATGGAGGCGTTCGCCGAACGAGCCCGCCACGAGCTGCTGGCCACCGGCGAGACCGCCCGCAAGCGCAGCGTCCAGAGCACGGTCGAGCTGACCGCCCAGGAAGCCCAGGTCGCCCGGCTGGCCCGCGACGGCCTGACCAACCCGCAGATCGGCGCCCGGCTGTTCATCAGCACGCGCACAGTCCAGTACCACCTGGGCAAGGTCTTCGCCAAGCTCGGCATCACCTCCCGCAGTCAGCTCGACCAGGCGCTGCCCGGCGACGTCAGCTGAAGATGCCTCGGGGGAACGTCATGGAGACCAGCCAGTTCGGGATGTCCACCGTCTCGCTGATCTTGAGGTCGCCGACGACACTGCACAGCGTGTACGCCTCGTGCAGGCTCAGCTCCTGATCCGTCACCAGCCAGTCGATCATCTCGCGGACCGCGTTCTTGGCGTTCTCCATCAGGTCCGGCCCGGTGCCGGTGGTGATGTAGTAGCCCTGCCGCCGCATCTCATCGGTCATCGCCAGCTGGGTCGGATCCGCCGCCGGGACGATCGCGCGCGGTGACGCGATCACCGTGTTCTTGATCACCGAGAAGCGCAACGTGCAGGCCATCAGCGTCTCGATCGCGGTACCCGTGATCTCGCCGTCGCCCTGGGCCATATGACCGTCGCCGGCCGAGAACTTGGCGCCGGTGGCGTAAACCGGCAGCTGCAGCCGTGTCCCCTTGATCAGCTGCCGGACGTCGCTGTTCCCGCCCATCCCGCCGCTCACGCTGGGCGGGAACGTCCGGTACATGCCCTTGCGCATCGGGGCGTTGCCGAGGATGCCCATGAAGGGCGAGATAGGGATTTGCGCCTGCTTGCCGGTGTCGGTGCCGACGAAGGTGGCGACCCCGGTGTTCTGCCCGCGGTCGAAGTGGAACAGCTGAACATACGGCGCGCCGCTGTTGTAGGGCTGGTCCTGCGGCACTGCCTGCGACACCCGCCCGGGGCCCGGGTCGCTGAGCTGCGACGCCTCGGTGTACGGGGCGAAAGCGGCCATCGACTCGGGCCGCAGCGTCCCGAACAAGCCCAGCGCGGGGCTGATGGTCACGTACCCGAAGTCAACGAGCGGGCTGACGTCCAGGACCTCGACCTCGAGGATGTCACCCGGCTCGGCGCCCGCCACCTCCACCGGGCCGGTGAGCGGGTGGATCCGGCCCAGATCGATGGTCATGGTGCCGTCTGGGGTCATCGTCTTGGCCTGGTCGCCGATGTCGAGCGCGTCGCGGCACAGCAACTGAATCTCTTCACCCGGACGCACGGTGATCGCGGCGGGCAGATCGCGGTTCCACCGGTTGTGACGCACTTTCGTGTAGCCGTCGAGCACCCGTTCGCCGGCGGGCGCCACCACCGCGTCGGGGGTGCCCGACCCGGCGACCTCGACGGTCCCGAGGCTGCCGGCGGCGGCTAGCCCAGTGAAGGCAGCGGCGGCGCTGGCGCCGATTTCCGCCTGGACGTGCAGGGCATCGCTTGCGGTGCCCGAATGAGCGAAGCACATGGTGACTCCTCGCAGATAGTTGCCGCAAGGACCAGGGTCCTTGTCCGCAGGGCTCAGCTTTATTCGACGTCCAGGTCGCGCAGGTTCGTCCGGGCCAGCTCGAACAGCTCTTCCCCGCCGCCGGACAGCACCGTCCTGGTGGCGTACAGGCTGAAGCCCTTGATCTCGCCGTAGGTGAGCTTGGGTGGCAGCGTCAGCTCCTGCCGGGCCGTGTGCACGTCCACCAGGGCCGGCCCGTCATGCCCGAACGCCTCCTTCAGCGCGTCTTCGAGCTCGTCCGCCTTGGCCACCTGGACGCCGGACAGCCCGGCGCCCCGGGCCATCGCGGCGAAGTCGGGATTGTCGAGGTCGGTGCCGAAGGTGGGGATCCCGGCCGCCTTCATCTCCAGTTCCACGAATGACAGCGCGCCGTTGTTGAAGACCACGATCTTCACCGGCAGGTGCCGCTGGCGCAGCGTGATCAGCTCGCCGAGCAGCATCGCCAGCCCGCCGTCGCCGGACAGGGTGACCACCTGGCGGCCGGGGTGGCTGGCCTGGGCGCCGATGGCGTGCGGCAGCGCGTTGGCCATGGTTCCGTGGTTGAACGATCCGACCAGCCGGCGCCTGCCGTTCATCCGCAGGTAGCGGGCGGCCCAGATGGCGGGCGTGCCAGTGTCCACGGTGAAGATCGCGTCGTCCGCGGCGAGCCGGTCGATCGTGGCCGCGACGAACTGCGGATGCAGCGGCGACTGGTGCCGCCTGGTGTCGGTCAGCTTGTCCAGCCGGTGCCGGGCCCGCCGGTAATGAGCCGTCATCCGGTCCAGGTGCGCCGTATCACTCTTGACCCCGACCAGCGGCAGCAGCGCGTCGACGGTATCGGAGACGGTGCCGACCAGCGGGACCTGGACCCGCACCCGCCGGCCGATCCGCTCGCCGCGGACGTCGACCTGGATCACCGGGACGCCCTGTGGATAGAAGTCCCGGTACGGGAAGTCGGTGCCGAGCATGACCAGCGCGTCGCAGTGCTCCATCGCGCGGTAACCCGAGGTGAACCCGATCAGCCCGGTCATGCCGACGTCGTAGGGGTTGTCGTACTCGACGAACTCCTTACCGCGGAAGGCATGGACCACCGGTGCCTTCAGCGCGGCCGCCAGGCTGATGAGCTGGTCGTGCGCCCCGGCGCATCCGGCTCCGGCCAGGATGGTTACCCGGCTGGCGGCGTTCAGGACCTGCGCCGCGGCCGACAGCGACTCCTCGTCCGGCCGCATCACCGGCGACACCGGCCGTATCCGGGCCGGCTGCCCGTGGTTCGGCGCGTCGGCGAGGAATACCTCGCCGGGGATCACGACCACCGCGACGCCGCCGCGTTGCAGGGCCGCGCGCATGGCCATCTCCAGCATGCGGGGCATCTGTTCCGGCTCGCTGGCCAGCTCGCAGTAGACGCTGCACTCGCGGAACAGGTCCTGCGGGTGGGTCTCCTGGAAATACTGGCCGCCGATCTCCACCTGCGGGATGTGCGCGGCGATCGCCAGCACCGGCACGTTGCTGCGGTTGGCGTCGAACAGGCCGTTGATCAGGTGCAGGTTGCCCGGCCCGCAGCTCGCCGCGCACACCGCCAGCTCACCGGTCAGCGCGGCCTCCGCGCCGGCCGCGAACGCGGCGGCCTCCTCATGGCGAACGTGCTCCCAGGTGATCCCGCCGTCCCGGCGCAGCGCATCGGTGAACCCGTTCAGTGAGTCCCCGGGCAGCCCGTAGATCCGCCGCACGCCGGATGCTTTCAACGTCGCCACCACGACATCAGCCACCGTGCTCGCCATCATCTGCTCCTTCTGACGGGTTGGCCTGAGTTCTCCACGCTGCCATCCGGGCCATCTCGTCGCACCCGTGGCTCTCCCTGGTCGGACCACTGGTCTGCGGTCTGCTCCGCCGCTGCTGCCATCAGGGGCCGCAGGCCCGAGGTGCCAGGGCACCGGCCAGGGTTTCCCCCGGGGGCGACCTGGCCGCCTGGACCGCGACGGTGGAGACCATAACCAGCCATGTGCCGAAGCGACCGGAGCAGGCGATGAACGAGACATGTGATCGGTGCGGACCCGCCGTCCGCGCGGCTTACTGCGTGGAACGGGTGGGCCAGCTTTACTTCTGCCGGCCCTGCGCGAACGAGCTCTGGCCGGCCTTGTGGGCCCAAGGCTGGACGATCTGGCTCACCGGCGGCCACGGCTCACGCCGCCCGCTGCGCAGCGGGCTGCGCCTGCCGCGACAGCCCAGCCCGGGGAGCTGACCAGGCTGAACCCCGGTGGCTTACCGAGTAGGGCCACGGCGCCGATTACGGCCACAGCGCTGATTACGGCCACAGCGCCCGGACCGCGTCCGGCACGCCGTCCACGGCGGCGGGGCCGAGCATGGTGAGCTGCAGGATAAATCCGGGCACGATAGCGACGAGCGCAGCTGCGAGCGTGTCAGCCGGGACACCTCGCGGCAGGGCCCCGGAGTGCTGCTGGTCCCGGATGACCTCGGCGAGGTCGCTGCGTAGCTGCGTGAGCATGGCCTTGATCTTCTCGGCCAGCGCGGGGTTCCTGAGCACTTCGGCCCAGACCAGCAGGGCGAGCCTGCCGAGCCCGTTCTCGGCGTCCTTGGCGCGGACGAGCTCCAGCACGTCAGCCATCGTGGCACCCGCCGAACTGCCGGGCCGCCGGATCGCGGCATCGTGGATCATCTCCACGATGTCACGCATGTTCTCCTCGGCGATCGCGACGATGACGTCGTCCTTGCCGGGGAAGTACAGGTAGACCGCGCCGGATGAGAGCCCGGCTTCGGCGAAGAGGTCCTGCATGGACGTCGCGTGGAAGCCATCTCGCAGGAAGCAGCGCCGGGCTGCGCTCAGGATCTGGTCGCGGCGGGCGTCCCGGTACTGCTGGCTCACCTTAGGCATGTCCCTACCATAGAAGAAAACGAATATTCGTCTTAATACCTGGGCGAGACCGCAGGCGGAACTTCCGGCGAGATCCCCGGCGAGGACACGAGTTGTGGCGAGATCTCTGCTGAGCCAGCGGTCACGGCTGGTGCACCTACCGGACCCGATCCGGTCGGCCCTGGGCGCTGTCGTGCCGGGCTGGCGGCGAGCCGGAACGGCGTGTGATGGCCGATGAAGATGGCTGCGAGCCCGAGCACGCTCCAGCCGATCAGGACGCCGAGGTGGCTGGCCGCGCCGTGGCCATGGAAATAGGCGATGCTGCGGAGCAGGCTGGCGCCGGCTCCCGGCGGAAGCCACTGGCCGATGCGATCAGCCGCCGTGGGCAGCAGCTGCGGCGCGGACGTGACTCCGGAGAACGCATTTCCGACGAAGATCATGAGCGCCGCGCTGATGCCGAGTCCGGCGGCGCCGATCAGGGCGATGAGCCCGGCGGTGGCCGCGCTCACGGCCATCAGCAGGAGCGAGAGCGAAGCCCAGGTGGCCACGGGCTGATGCGGCAGCGCGCCCAGGAAACCCTGGGCGATCAGGTAGGTGCCCAGGCCGGCCGCGGCGGACACGATGACCAGGGCCAGCAGCTGCCGCCAGGCCGGCCGGAATTCCAGCAGCAGCGCGACGGCCGCCGCCATGATGATGCTGCAGATCGTCACGGGCAACAGGGCCGAAGCCAGCACCATGCCCTTCGGATCGCTGGCCGAGGTGGCGACCACGTCGATGTCCCTGAGCTGGACCGCGGGCCGCCGCAGCCCGGCTGCCGCGGCTCGTGCGGCGGCGTGGCTCGCGAGCTGCTGGCCGACCGTGCTCAGCAGCTGGGCGACGGCCGGGCTCGCGGCGCTGGCTTCCAGGACCGTGATGCGCTGGCTCGTGATGACGAAAGCCCCGTAGACCTCGCGGTCTTCGATCGCTGACCGCGCCTGTGCCGGGCTGGCGTACCGCTGGAAGGCGAAGGCGCCCGGTTCGGCGCGCGCCAGTCCGGCTACCGCC
>Ga0302324_100006413_pt1 | contig 25348 bp, 10 predicted proteins | sample Palsa_T0_1_FD_201949 | JGI IMG/M metagenome (GOLD analysis project Ga0302324, IMG submission 201949) | Peat permafrost microbial communities from Stordalen Mire near Abisko, Sweden - Palsa_T0_1 | ecosystem: Environmental > Terrestrial > Soil > Palsa > Peat permafrost | place: Sweden: Abisko... | reverse complement strand
TCTCCGGATACGGCGTACGGCAACCCGGCCCGGCCAATCTCGCCGAGATCATCGTCAAGCGGCTGCGCCTCGAGGGGTTCCTGGTTCTCGATCACCTCCATCGCCGCGCCGAGTTCGAGGCGGAGGTCGCCCCGCTCCTTGAAGCCGGTCGCCTACGCGCCGACGTCACCGTATTCGAGGGCATCGACAGCGCTCCCCAAGCCTTGTTGTCTCTGCTCGACGGCACAAAAATTGGCAAAGCGCTCGTCCGGCCCTAAAACAAGCCGACGACAGCAATGTCGGGTTTGCGACCGCGCTTGCCGGGAATGGCAACTGGGCCGCGAGCGCGTCGTGCGGGCCACCGATGCGCTGCGCCGGGAGAACAAGTTCGTCGGGCGCATCCCGTGGGGTTACGTGACCGAGGGTCCCAAGTACGACAGGCGGCTGGCCGCCACTGACCTGGGACGGGAGGTGACGTGCGGGAGACAGCTCACCTCGGGTAAGCAGTGAACCCTAATCCTGCTTGCGAGCAGGGTCCGCTACGGCCTTGGCTCACCACAGCTTCGGCGGGCTGTTACCCACCTCATTATTTGAACATACGAAGGGCTGAATTATCTGTAGACGATTCGGCGCATCTCGGCGAGACAGCAGGGGAACCCGATCACTTAGCGTGACAGCTCATGCGGCTTAGGGTGCACGCGTACCCGCCGTTCGGTACGCCAATCACATCACTCGCTAACGGGCCAGCGTGACGTACAGATCAAGAATTTCTGTGCCGGAGCAGCGAGGCCGCCCGGATCCTGGACTTTAACCAGCCCGCCCCCAACGCCAGCGGCGCCATCGACGTAACCGTCACCACCCCGGCGGGCACCTCAGCCACCTCGGCCGCCGACCAGTTCACCTACGCAGGCTCCTGATACCCGTCCTGCCAGCGGCTGGCTCCGCTGGCCAGATTCTAATCGCGACGGGACCGGGCGCCACGGTAAAAGTACCAGTAATCCCTGTACAGAGGATCTCGGATCGTGAAGGATTAGATCCCTATACAGGGAATCTCGGATCGTGGAAGATAGCCGTCATTACTACAAAAATATACCTTTGTGGTGAGTTAAATGCTGCTAGCGATTCTTCTCGGCAATGTCGTCGCCACCCTCGCGCTGATCCTCGTCATTGTCGCCGTCACCCTGGTGCTGGTCCTGGTGTTGCTGCGCCTGGTACGGCGGCTTGCGCGCATGGTGGGAACGGGCGACGGCCCGGGGACGGGCACCGGACCGCCGGCCACGATCCCTGATCACCTTGACGGCGCGGCGATCGCCGGTTACCTGACCGCTCGGCTGGCGGGGACGCCCGCGGACGGCTCGGCGGCTTCCGGGGTCTCTGGGACCACGCCCGCCGAGGTCGTGTGGGTCGACGGCGGCGACGAGGTGCTGGTGCATCTCGACGGCACCAGCACGCAGATCGTCGGCCAAACGGTGCTGGTCTCCATCGACCTGGAATGCGATCAGACCGGACGCACCCCGCTGGTCGTGGCCTTCGCCCTCCCGTCCACGCAGGAGGCGGGGCTGGTGGTCGCCACCGACGAGTACCCGCGAGGCAACGGATTGCTCGCGTCGCGCTGGGGCCCGGCGGTGCAGGCGGCGGCTTGGAGCGCGATGCTGACGCTCGCCGACGACCACGCCTCGGAGCGCGGACTGGCCCCCCGCGGCCTGGCCGTGACCAGCGGCCGGCTGCACCTCATCGCCGGGTCACCGCTGGCGATCGGCTAGCGGACCATGGACATCGCCAGCCTCCTCGGCCCCGTACTCGCCGACGTAACGCGCGCCGCGGGACTCGTGACCGACAGCGGCCTTGACGCGTCGTGGTTCGAGAACCCGCTCGCGGACCTGAAAACCATCCTCACCAACGCACCGCAGCGCGCCGCGCTGCTCGACCTACTCGACCAGATCGCGCCACCGGACTCCGTCCCGGGCGCGCCGCAGAACCAGAAGTGGCATCCGTTGCTCGGCTCCCAGCCGGCCGGCAACCTGTACCTCACGGTGGACGACTCCGCCGACCCGACGATCGTGGTCGGTGTCGGCGGGCAATATGGAACCTCCGGCGGCCCGCCGAGCGCCTCGCTGCTGTTTGAGCTCCCGATCGCCCAGCTGAGCGGCTCGAGCTTCTCGGCCGTGGCCGGTACCGCGAACGGCCCGCTGAGCGTCACGCTGGCGGTCACGCTCGGCCCGCCCACGCCGGCCCTTCCGATCGCGCTGGCCGGCATTTCGGCGGCCCTGGTGCTCGCACCGGCCGCCAACCCGGCCATCGCTGACGTGCAGGTCGCACTCCAGGGCCTCGATCTCGACGGCACCGGCGCGCACGATGTCGTGCTCGACCCCCGGCAGCTGGGCGGCGAGGCCACCCAGCTGATCCTTGGCCTGGTGAGGGAGAAGCTGGCGGCAATCAGCGGCACCGCCACCGGCGAGGCCGCGGCCCTGGCGGCGAACCTGATCCCGCTGCTCGGTCTGGACGGATCGCTGCCCGCCTTCCCGTTCGCGCGGATAGCCGAGGATCCCGCCGCGATCGCGACCTGGCTGCGATCACTGCTGGCCGGATCACCCGCGCCCATGCTCACCTGGCTCGGCCACCTGGCCGGACTGCTCGGCGTGGCCGCGCCCGACGTGGTGGCCACCGCGTCGGGCGCCGGAACCGCGTGGTCGGTGCCCATCTTCACTGAGGGCGCGTCCTCGTTCGGCCTTCAGATCGCCGAAACAACGGCCGCCGACGGCGTGACCCCGCAGCTGGACCTCGGCCTGGAGTTCGCGCTGCGGCCGGTCGGCCCGAATCCGGCGGTGCGTTTTGACGCCGACGTCACCCTGTTCACGCTGCCGCTGGCCGGCGGCGCCGCGCCCGCGGCGGTCCCGAGCGCGTCGCTGACCCTGGCGGCACCGGGTGATCCGGCGCAGCAGTTGATCGCCCCGGCGCCGGCCGGATCGTTCTCGCTCGACGCGCTCCGGGCCGGGCTGCAGTGGAACGGCTCACGCCTGACGCCGCTGCTTGAGATGGACAACGTCACCATCGGCGGGACCGCGTACCCCGTGATCAACCTGACGAACGCCAGCACCGCGGTCTCGGCCGGGATCAGCGCGGCGATCTCCGCCGCGCTCGGGAACACCGGGGCCGGCCGGCAGCTGGCCGCGCTGGCCGGCCTGGTCGAGCCTGACGCCGACCCCGCCGCGCCGCTCGTGGATCTGCTCCAGCTGGCCGCGCAGCCGACCCGCGCCCTGGCCACGCTGCACCGCAACGCCCTGCTGAGCCCGGCCCACCCCTGGTCGAACTACTTCGGCGAGCTGGCCGCGCTGCTCGGGCTGGCCGGCCCGGTGAGCGGAGCAGGAACGGCGGCCTCACCGTGGACTGCGGCGATCGCCTCGAGCGGGGCGGTGACGGCGAGCCTGGCCGGGTGGAATGCGCAGGGCTCCGCCAACCCGGCCGACCCGCAGCAGCTGCGCATCGGCCTGCTGCTCGCGGCCGCGGCGGGGCCCGTTGAGGCGACCCTGTCGGCTGAGTTGTTCGGCGTCGACCTGCAGGCGTCCGGCCCGAGCAAGGTCGCCGTCCTGGGCGGCTACCACGCGGGCGTGCACCTGACCCCGGGCGCCCCGGCCGCGGCGGCCGGGATCTCGCTGAGCGCAACCTCGATCGACGCGGACTTCGACCTGGTCGTCGGCGCTGCGCCGGTGGCGAGCGCCGCGATCACGGGCCTGTCCGTCACGACTCCCGGTGGCACCATCAACGTGCCGAAGGTCCCGTTCCCGTTCCCGGCCGGCTTCGACCTCGCCAACCCGACGGCGACCCTCGGCATCAGCGTCGCCGACCTGGAGCAGCTGGTCACCGGGCTGGTCACGCACGAGCTGGCCGGCCAGTTCGGCAGCAGCGGGCTCGCGCTTGCGGCACTGGCCGGGTGCACGAGCGGCATCCCCGGGCTGCCGGGCGACTTCCCCGCGCTGACAGATCCCGGCGCGCCCGGCTCGCTGTTCAGCGACCCGCTCGGAGCCCTGCGAGCCTGGCTCGCGACGGTGGCGACGGGGCTGTCGGCCAACGGCACCGACTTCGCCACGCCACTGGTGAGCTGGCTGGCCGGGCTGCTGTCGCAAGCGCTCCCCGCGGACCTGGCCACCGCCCCAGACCCCGCCGCGCTGAGCGGCTCGGGCACCTACGACGACCCGTGGCTGGTCCCGCTCGGCGCCACTGACGCCCCGGCCACGGGAGGCGGCCCGGCTACCGGAGGCGGCCCGGCTACGGGACTGGCCTGGCTGGAGCCGGACGGACCGCCGAGCAGCGCCGCGCTCGCCAGCCAGTCGATCTCGTCCGCGCCGGACTTCCCGACCCTGGTCACGGTGCTCGTCGCGGCCGGCCGGTACCTGCCGGACATCCCGGCGTCGCTCGGGACCTCGGCCTTCGCCGACGGCCTGCAATCCCTCGCCGCGCATCTGGAGACGACCGACGGCGTCGTCCCGGTCAGCTCGCAGCTCCCGTCCGGAGGCGCCTGGACCGCCGGGACGCCGATCGGAGCGGCACACCAGCTGCAGCCTGCTGACCCTTCGGCCTGCAGCCAGATCCTCGCGCAGGTCGATACCTGGGCAGCGGCGGGCAGCGCGCGGGTGATCCTGCTGCTCGGCCCGGCGTTTTCCGACCACACCACCTGGAACACCCTGCTCGCCCAGGCCGAGGCGGCGAACCACGGCACCACCAGCCCGGACGCGGTGTTCAACCTGCGTGTCGCCGGAGTCGCGCCGGCCTCTGCCGACCTCCGGACGGTCACCGCGGTCGCCGACTACTACACGGCCGACCTGGCCGATGACGGCAGCGGCGACGTCGCGGGCCTGGTCTCCCAGATCGGCCTGGTCCAGGCCCGGCTCGCCACCCTGAAACCCGGCGCGGAACTCATCCTGGTCGCGCACTCGACCGCCGGACTGGCCGCGCGGGCCTACGCGCAGGCGAACGCCGCGACGGTCAAGGGGCTGATCACCCTCGGCACGCCGCACGCGGGCGCCCCGCTGGTCCCGCTGACCGACCCGGCCACCGGCGACGCCCTGCGCGCCTACGCGCACGTGTTCCCGGCGGGCCTCGGAGCCGGGCCGCTGCAGGACGCGCTCACGCACCTGCTGTACGCGATCGACGGCTACCTGCCGCCGGCGAGTCCCGGCGCTCTGCCGACACCGTCGCCCTATCCCGTCGACGACTTCGCCGGCGCTCCGTCCACCGACACGGGCGGCGTCCCGGCCCTCGCCCTCGGTGGATTGCTCGGCGGAGCGGCCGGCGTCGACCTGATGGGCGGCCTGCAGGCCGCCGCGGCCGCCACGCTGACCGCGTTCACCGCCGCCGCGCCGACCCACATCGGCTTCGGAGTGCAGGCCGCGCCGCCGCTCGGCGCGGTCACGCCGGTCGGCGCGGCCGCCACCGTACGGCTCGACATCGGCCGCATCCCGCTCGGCAGCGGCGCCGCCGAGCCGGCCAGGCCCGCGCAGGCGGTAACCGTGACCGTGGCCCTGGCACGCGCTGGCGGATGGCTCCTCGGCGGGCCGCTCTCCTACGCCGGGCCCGGGCAGCCGCCGGCAGACACCCGGGTGCGCAGCGCGGAGCTGGCCATTTCGGTGGCCCTGGCCGGGCAGAAGCTGTCCGCCACGCCCAGCGCCACGCTGCACGACGCCTCCTACCGCGGCACCACCGCCGACGCCGTCGGGTGGGCCGACGCGCAGCTGCAGCCGCTGCTCGGCAGCGTGTTCACCGCCATCGCGCCGGCCATGCCGCCCGCGTCCACGTCACTCGGGGCGGTGCTGGCCACGCTGCAGGCGCTCGGCATCGCCGTGGTCGACGCGCAAGGGGCCGTCGGGATCGCCGCCGACGCGCTGAACGCGCTCACCGTCGACGCGGTCAGCTATCTCGCACCGAAGGTGACCGGATGCCTCGCCTCGCTCGGCTTCCAGGCCGGGGCGGCGGGCAGCTACGCCCTCCCGCTCGGCACGCTGCCGCTTGAGCTGTTCGTGCCGACCGCTCCGGCCGCGATCGGGCTGCGCACCACCGTCGCCAGCAGCGGACTGGACCTGGCCACCGGCGTCAGCCTGGAGTTCAGTGCCAGCCTGGAGTTCGGCGCCAGCCTGCCGCTGGCAAGCATGACGCCGGCGGTCACCGCGACGCTGAACGCGGGACCGGCCGCGCTCAGCTACTCCTCCGGCGTGCTGACGCTGCAGGCCCCGCCCGAGCTCGCACCGCTGCAGCTTCACCCGGCCCCGTCCGCGGCGAGCCTCGAGGCGGCGCTGGCCGCGGCGCTGCCCGGCTTCCTGCTGTCCACCGTGGCCTCGGCGCTGGTCGAGGTGGTGCTCGGACCGGGATACGCCGTCTCTGGCCTCGCCTCGTTCCTCCGCTCGCCCGGGTCATGGCTGGTCGGAAGCAACGCCCTGGGAAACGGCACGGTGCTGGACCCGGCCAAGGTCAGCCAGCTGCTGACCGCCATCGGCACGCTGCCTGGCGGGCTGACGCTCAGCGCGTCCGGCACGAATCCGACCGTGCTCGCCCTGGCCACCGGCGCGCCGCTCGGCGGAGTGCTTGACCTCTCGCTCGGCGTGTCGATCGACGCCACCCGCCACCTGGCGCCGGCCGGCACGTTCGGCATCCAGGTGCCGCTCAGCGGGACGTGGCCCAGCGTCACGGTGACTTTCGGGGTCACCGCGTCGGGCGTCTCGCTGACCGTTACCCCCGGCGGGCAAGCGCCGATTCAGCTGCTCCCGACCTTCAGCGGCCTCGGCGCGCTCGCCGGAGCCGCCGAGGCGCTGCTGCCGCAGGCTCTGGACCAGCTCCGCACCGCGCTGGCGCCGCCCGGGCCGGTCACCCCGCTGGTGCTCGATGTGGCCGCGGCGCTCGACCTGTTCGACCCGGCCGGCGGCTTCGCCGCGCATGCGGCCCAGCTGGTCGCGCTGACCAGCGGCGACTGGATGGCGACGCTGCAGGGCGCGGCCCGGACCGCGTTCCTGGCCGCGGTCTCCGCCGTGTTCAACGACCCGACCTCGCCTCTGCACGGCGCGCTGCCGGGAACGATCGCCACCTCCGGCGGCACCATCGGCTGGAGCTACCCGGTCGCGGGCGGCTCGCTCGGGATCGCGGTCGGCTGGGACGGTACCGGCCCGACGGTGAGCTTCACCGCGGCCCACCTCGCCCCCGCGGGCTCGCCGCTGACGGTCTCGCTGACCGCCGGATACGCCGACGGCGCGCTTGCGCTCGACGCCGCGGCCGGGTTCTCGCTGGCCAGCAGCCTGGGCATCAGCGTGGTGCCGCAGCTCGCGCTCACCGTCGCCGGCCGGACGCCCACACTGGCCCTGCTGCCGCTCGGCGGTGCGGACGCGAGCACGCTGGCGGTGACGCTGCTGCCGTCGCCCGGCGTGGTCGCGGCGGCCGGAGCCGCGGCCGCGCTCATCGAGGGGTACGCGATCCCACTCGTCGCCGACCTGCTGATCACCGCGACCGGGACCGATTTCAGCAAGGCGCTGTGGAACGGCGGGCCGACGGTCGAGCACGTGCTGTCGAGCGCGAAGCTAATCACGATAGGGCCCGGCCCGGCCCCGCAGAAGTACACGCCGGATACGCCGCTGCCCGACGTCGGCACCATCCTGGCCGGGCTGCTGCAGGCGGTCACGCCGGTCACCGTCCAGATCGCCTCCTCCCCGCCGCTGTCGCTCGCGTTCGTGGACGACTCGGGCCAGATCGGCGTGCGGTTCCTCGGCTCGATCCCCCTCACGACCGGGAGTTCACCGCAAGTCTCCATGCTGTTCGGCGCCCCGGCGACCTGGCTCGGGCCCGCCGCCGGGATTACCCTGTACCTGTTCAGCACGGCGGGCGGCCTGCAGTTCGCGCCCGAGCTGCTCGTCCGCGGCGCCGGTCTCGGCCTAGCCGGCAGCGGCGACGCGCCGCTGCTCGATGAGTCGGGCTTCCGCATCGGCGCGGTCGACGCCTACCTCGCGTTCGAGCTCAACCTGCTTACCGGGAGCGTCTCCGGGCTCGGCGGCGGCGTGGAGATCGACAAGCTCGGCCTGCCGATCAGCCAGTTCGACTCGGCGTCGGCGAGCAACCCGGTGGCGGCCAGCCTGCTCGATTCGAACGGCTCGTCCGGCGGCGATGACCCCTCCGTCAACCCCGCCGTCGACGTGATCGCCTACGACCTGGACGGCTCGTTCACCATCGAGTTCGCCGGGACCAGCGGTCCGGTCGTGATCCCGGTGCACGCGAGCTTCGGCCCGGTGTACCTGGACCAGATCGACCTCGCGCTCAGCGGCACGAACGCGGTCACGCTCGGCATCGACGGTGACGTGAAGATCGCCGGGCTCGATGTCAGCGTGATCGAGCTCGCGCTCAGCGTTCCGCTGCACGACCTGCTGTCGCCGGAACACTGGTCACTGGACCTGCAAGGGCTGGCGGTGGCCTACAGCGAGGATCCGATCGAGATCACCGGCGGGCTGCGCAAGAGCCCAGGTCCGCCGATCGAGTACGACGGGATGCTCTCGGTCTCGATCGAGGACCTGGGGCTGACCATCGTCGGCTCGTACTCGCGCCCGTCCGACGCGCAGGGTGACTACACGTCGCTGTTCATGTTCGTCTCACTCGGCTATCCCCTCGGCGGCCCGCCGTTCGCGTTCGTGATCGGCCTGGGCGGCGGGTTCGGCTACAACCGTGAGCTCGAAGTCCCCAACGATCTGAACGCGATCGACACGTTCGTGCTCGTCAGCGCCATCGACGACAGCAGCCTCGCGAACGACCCGATGGGCGCGCTGCTGAAGATGGGAACGCAGATCCCGCCGAGCCGGGGGGCGTTCTGGATCGCCGCGGGCGTGCGGCTGACCACCTTCGAGCTGATCAACAGCATCGTGATCGTCACGATCGCGCTGGATCGGGGATTCGAGATCAACATCCTCGGCATCAGCCGGATGGCGCTGCCGACCGAGGATACGGCGCTGGTCAGCGTCGAGCTGGCGCTCAGGGCGCGCTTTAACTCCGAAGAGGGCGTGCTGTCCGTGCAAGCGCAGCTCACGGACAACTCTTACATCTTCAGTCACGATTGTCAGCTGACCGGCGGCTTCGCGTTCTTCGTGTGGTACCCGCAAGGCCAGTTCGTCCTGACCATGGGCGGCTACAACTCGGCCTTCAGCAAGCCCCCGCAGTTCCCCGACGTGCCGCGGCTGGGATTCAACTGGAGCATCGGCAGCGACATCGTCATCAAGGGCGGCTGCTACTTCGCGCTGACCAACTCCTGCGTCATGGCCGGCGGATCGCTCAGCGCGACGGCCAGCTTCGGGCCTGTCAGCGCCTGGTTCGACGCCTACCTGGACTTCCTGGTCTCGTGGGACCCGTTCGCCTACGAATTCGATATCGGCGTCCAGATCGGCGCGTCGCTCAGCATCCAGGTCTGCTTCTTCGCCTGCGTCACCATCGGCGTCACGGTGTCGCTCGGCGCCTCGCTGATGATCGCCGGGCCGCCGTTCCATGGCACCGCGTCGATCGAGTACTACGTCGTTTCGATCACGGTCTCGTTCGGCGACCCGCCCGCACCGCCGCCCTACATCACCGACTGGAACACCTTCGCCGGCAAGTACCTGACGGCCGGCGACCCGAACTCCAGCGCGGTCTCCACCCAGTTCAGCACCGGCGTGCTCACCCCCGATCCGCCCGGCGCCCAGCCGCAGCCGGGCACCGCGTCCCAGCCCGTGCCGGTCGGGATCGAGTTCTCGCTCACCACCACGACCCGGATGCCGGCCACCTCGACCTCGGACTTCGTGTCCGGCAGCTCGGCCAGCCCCATCGCCGGGCTCAACGCCCTCGACGTCGCCCCGATGGACTGGGTCGGCGTCGCCAGCGTGCACACCCTCGAGCTCGCGCAGCAGCAGGAAGACGGCTCCTGGAGCACGGCGGTGCTCGAGGCCGGCCCGGCGCATTTCACCATCACCCCGGTGAAGGGCCTGTTCCCCGAGGCGACCTGGCACTGGACCGACCCGGCGCACCTGCCGGCCGCCGCGCGCACCATCGCCGCGGTGGCCGGGCTGAAGGTCGACGCCCACGTCGTGCTCAGCGACCTCAGCCAGCTGATCCCGATCTCGGCCCTGGTGAACGACCAGCTGCAGTACGCGCTGCCGCTGCCGTTCGCGACGACCGTGATCATCTCCCCGACCCTGCAGGAATACGGCGCGGCCGCCGACTCACTGGCGGCCGCGATCGCGGCGGCCAGCTCCAGCCAGATGCTCGCGGCGAGCATCGGGGTGCTGACAGGAAACGGCGTGTTCGCGCAGAACCGGGCGGCCTTCGGGCTGCCGCCAGGCGGGCTCGGGCCGTTCGCGACGCAGGCGCTGCAGCGATCCCGCAGCGCGGCGCCGCTGGTGGCGCCGATCACGACCGGGCTGACGCTGAAGCCGGTGGGACTGGACCCGCCGCACCTGGCCGAACCTCTGGCCTCCGTCTCCCCCGTGCTGCTCGAGCAGCCCCGGCTGCGCGCGATGCTGCAAACCGGGCCGCAGCCGGTAGCCGACGCCCCGCCCGCGCCACACACCTCCGTAACCACGCTCGCGGCGCAGCTCGCGGACGTGCCGCGGATGCGCGCTCCGGCTCCCCCCGCCGTCCCTGGCGCCCGGCTGCTTGCCGTTCCCGCGGCCGCCGCGCCGCGGCCGACCCGGGCCGCGGTACGCTCGCGCGCCATCCGCAACGCGGACCTGGGCGCCGCGACCGGCGCCGCGCACCAGCAGGCCTTCGCCCAGGCGGCCACCGCGCTGACCGGGGCCGGCGTCACGCTCGGCGCCGGCGCCGGCCACCTATGGGACCTTCCCGCTGACAGCGGCGGCTTCACGTTCAGCGGTGACAGCTGCGTGCGCATGATTTGTACCGACCGCAGCGGCGGCGTGCTCACCGATCTCGAATTCGCCGCGGCGGGCAGCAGCACCCAGCCGGTGCCCGCGGGTACCGAGATGGTGCTGGTCCAGGCGCTGGGCGCGCCGCCCGCGGGCACCACAGTCACCGCGAGCGGGTTCGGCGCGATCACCGCCACGTCCGCCCCGGCCGGCCAGCGGGCCGCCGTCGGCTGGCAGAGCACAAGCACGCTGCTGCAGATCGGTCCCTCGCGCTTCGCGGCCCGCGGCGCGACCGTGCACGTGGCGCGGGCGCACGCGACCCGCCGCAACGGGCAGCGGGCCAGCTACGGCACCGTGCCGGCGGGTGACGTGGTGGCGGGCCAGATCGGGGTGGAGACCCAGCTCCCGGCCACGGTCACCGTGGTCGTCATCGCGCTCGATGTCGCCGATCCGGGGGCCGCGCAGGCGGCCGACCTGGCCATCGGGTTCACCGGCGGCACCCTGGCCGGGCCGCAGCGCGTGCTGGCCGGCCAGCGGAGGCTACTGTGCTACGACGTGGCCTCAGCCGATGCGGGCGCCGCGTCGTTCACCGTATCCGTCGCCAGCGCACAGGCCTGGACGGTCGGCGGCGTGATCGGCACCGGCGGCACCGCCGCCGAGCTGGCCAGCGCGCTAGCGGGCGGCATACCCGACCGCTTCGTCCCCGACGGGCCGATCTCCCCCGGCGGCTCCGTCACCGTGACCTACCCCCCCGGAGAAGCCTCATGACCGAGCCGCCGCCGCAGGGGCACATGTACCTGTACGATTCGGCGACGCCGCCGCTGGACGACGGGTCCTACCGGCTGACGGCCAGCACCGAGGTCAGTTACCGCGGCGCGCAGCAGGGCTTCTCCCAGCAGAGCTACTTCACCGTGGTCGGACCGCGCTTCACCGTCCCGCAGGCCATGGTGGCCACCACCTATCCGCCCAGCAACGGGCACGGGGCGTTCCAGGACGGGCTCGCGCACATCGTGCTCTCCCGCCGCACCCTGCCCTGGGAACGCGAGCTTGACCCCGGCAAGCGGATCCCCGCGCCCACCATCCCGCCCGGCGCCCCGCCGGCCCCCGCACCGCCGGTGCCGTGGGTGGCCCTGCTGGTATTCGAGGAGGGCGAGTACACCATGCTGCGCGGCATTCCGCTGCCGCAGGCCGTCCCGGCCGACGTGTTCGCCCGGCTGGGCAGCCCCGCCAACATCACCTGTGACGCGGTGGAGGCGGACGCGGACCTGGTCGCCTCGATCCTGCCGTCGATCGAGGAGCTGCAGCTCCTCGCGCACGTGCGCTGGGTCAACGTGGACGACCGCGAGCTGAACACCGCGGGCGGCGACGGCTACTACGCGGTCGTGATCTCCAACCGGCTTGCGACCCCGAACGCGCAGTGCCGCGCGGTCCTGGTCTCGCTCGAGGAGCGCTCCGACCTGGTGCAGGCCAATCCTCCGCCCACCGCAGAACCACGGCCCGAACGCGTGGCGCCGCCGGCCGTCGACGCCCAGATAGTGGCCGAACCTGTCGACGTCCTGCCGAACCCGATCTTCACCCTCTCCCAGCCGCCCGTGCACACCTTCTCGCCGGTGATCGGGACGCCGGTGAAGTACGTCGCCCCCGCCCGCGTGCGGCTGATCGCGCTCACCAGCTGGCAGTTCACCTGCGAGGGCCCCGGGACATTCCGCGAGCTGATGCAGAACCTCGACGTGGCCATGTTCGGCACCGTCGCCGACGTCGGGCACCCGCCGCTGTCGGACACCGGGCACCTGCAGATCGAGCTGCAGGACCGGGCCGGCGCGAGCGAGGCGGTCTGGTACCGCGGCCCGCTGGTCCCGTACAACCTGACACGGGACCCTCTCGGCCCGTACCACAGCGCCGATCAGGCCCGGCGGGTGACGCCGGAGACGGGAGCGGAAGACGTTTCCTACGCGGCCGCGTTCGAGGCGGGGCGCCTGCTGGCGGCCGCCGACGCGCGCTTCGCGCAGGCCATCATGCGCTGGCGCCGCGAGTCCTACAAGCAGTCGGCCCGGGCCAGCACGATCGGGGCGCTCGCCGAGCGGCTGACCCTCGGACTGCCGGCCACGCTCGCCGAGACGCTGCACACTCCGATCCCGCCGATTGTCGGGACGGCCGCGACGCAAGCCGTCGTGCAGAGCGCGCCGCCGCTGGCCGATGCCTACGGCCTGGCCAAGGTGCGCGGCGCGACCGGGATGAACCCGGCGGACCTGGCTTCGGCCTGGCAGCTCGGCTCGGCCGCCGAGGCGGCGAACCTGCTCGGCGCCGATCCGGGGACGCTGGGCGCGGTGGTCTCGGCCCCCGCGCAGACCACCCGCGAGGACACCACACTGGCGGAGGTCGCGGCCGATACCACCGGGCTCGACCGGCTGGCTTCGGCCCGCGCCCAGGCCGTCGCCAACGCGGCCACCACCCTGGGAGCCGCCCCACCGGGACCAGTGACACCGCAAGCAACCACACCGGGAGGCGCGTGATGCGCAGCGCTTCGATCACTAATCCGGCCGCGCTGGCGGAGCGGATGACGGCCAAGGAACAGGTAGACGCCAGCGTGCCCGAGTCGACGCTGCCGCCTTACATGGAGATGTTCCTGGCCCACCTGCGCGTGCTGATCGGCGTGCCCTTCGATTACCTCGTCCCCGACGCGCGGCTGCTGCCCGACGAGTCGATCCGCTTTTTCTACGTCGACCGGTCCTGGACCGACCGGCTGGTCGACGGCGCGATCGCGGTCGGCAAGATCGGCACCAGGGAGCAGGCCCACCACCAGGCGCACGCCGCCGACGTGCAGTCGCAGCTCGACCTGACCGAACGTGTGATCCGCACCCTCCAGCGCGGCCTGCCGGCGCCCGCCGATCCGGACCAGAGCACCGCCCGGGTCCTCACCGGCTTCCTGCTGCGCTCGGCCGCCGTGACCGGCTGGCCGGCCATGGACGTCCGGGCGTTCAGCACGATCGTGCCGCCGTTCCAGGGCGACCCCGATTCCCCCGCCGCCGCGCAATGGGCGGCCGACGCCGCCGCGGCCCAGCTCACGACGCTGCGCCTCGAGCTGCTGTCACCCTCGGTATTGCTGGCCATCTTCGACGGGATCCCGCAACTCGTGTGGTGCGAGCAGCCGCATCACAACGTCGAGTTCGCCGTGGCGACCAACGACGAGGTCAGCTTCTTCCTCGACCGGCACGGGGCCGCCGGGCAGATCGAGCCGGGCGCGGCGGTGCCGGTGCCGGTACGCGCCGCCAACGGCCGCGTCGTCGCGGTCGCGGAGCTGCGTAACCGCCTCGCGGCGCTGACCAGCCCCGCGGTGCTGCCGCAGACCGGCAGCGCGGCCTTCGCGATCGAGCTGCTTGACTACCCGTGGCGCCAGCGCTTCGAGGGGATAAAGTCCGATCGCCGCGTGAGCTCCGGAGCGTTCGTGCCGAAATATCAGGTCGCAAGCGTGATCACGGACCCCGACCTGCGCACTACGATCACGGGGCTGGTGTGATGACCACGACCACCGTCGCCGGCACCAGACTCGACCCCGCGCTGGTCTCGATCGCGGCCGCGCACGGGATCACCCCCCGCGTCGCCGCCACGTGGCATCCGGCGCTGGCGCGGGACCCGCGGGTGATCGTCCCGGTCGAGCTCGACGTGCTGATGGTGCGCGACGCCACGCTGACCTGGGCGGCGACCGGGATGGCGACGCCGCCCAAGGCCGCCGCAGGCAACGGGACACCGCCCGTCCCTGCGGCCAGCCTGCTGCCCGCGCCGTTCACCGACCTGCCTGCCTCCCGGCCCCGCGGCGCCTACCTGCACTGGTATCTGCCGAACGGCCTGACCAGCGGAACCGCCGACAGCACGAGCAACAGCGCGAGCTTCCCGCCGATCCCGGACCGCTGGGTCGTGCTGCGCATCTCCTCCGGCACGATCCCGGGCCGCCGCGCCGTCAGGGGATGGGTGCTCGAAGCGGGCGGCGAGCCTCCGCAGGTCCTGGACCTGGACGGATGGACCGAGTCCGGCACGGCGCCCGACGTGGAGAACCCGCTCACCGCGCTCGGCCACGGCGACATGTCCTGGGCCGGCTACTTCGACAACGTGGTCAACCGCCTCGGCTTCTACGACGGCACCCTGGACAGCGAAAAGATCCAGGGCCCGCTCGCCTACCTCGTGTGCGGCTGGTACGCCGATCCGACCGCCGACCCGCTGGGCGATCAGGCGATCACCTCGCTGGCCGGCTTCAACGCCGCCATGCAGCAACTCGGCTGGACGCTCGAGGCGGACCAGCTCGAGCAGGTAACGCAGGCCCGCCGAGAGTACGTGCTGGCCGCGAAGTCCTTCGGGCTGCCGAGCACCATCGATGCCCGCCTCGCCGCGACCAACGCGACCCCGTCCTCCGACGCGACCGCCCAGTACACGACCAACGGGTCGTGGTGGCCGACCGGGTGCATCCTGCACGGGGCGGTGGTCGGCATCGACTGGCCGGGCTCCGCCGACACCGAGGAAGTGGGCGGCCCACCGGATCCCGCGAGCGTTACGGTCGCGGCGGGCAACACCATGGCCGAGACGATCGCCGCGATCATCGCGGCGGCCAGCGAGGCTCCGGAGCAGGCCGCGATCGTGGAGGCGCTGCAGCTCGGCGTGGTCAAGGAGCTCGACCAGCCCGACGGGCGCGCGGAGCTCGACGTGCAGCTGCACGCCAGCTCGTTCGCCAGCCAGCCCGGCGAGGCCCCTGCGACCGAGCCGGTGACCATCGCCCCCAGCGGGCCGCCGCAGGCGCCGCCGTCTGACCCGCCGCCACCCGGGCCTGGCATCTTCGCCGCTCAGCCGTCCGCCGGTGCCGGGGGAAGCGCCGGGACCGGCGCCAGCCCCGGCGGGACCGGCTTGCGACCCATCAGCCGTCCGGCCGGGCTGGCCCAGCTGGACGTCGAGAGGGGGACCGCGCCGACGGTCCACGCCGAGGAAAGGATCATCTCGGCGTCGATGGGCGGGGTGATCTCCGCGATCGGAGCCGGTCCCACCGTCCCGCCTGCCGACCCGGGCGGACTGGTCCAGGCGCTGCGCTCGCCGCCGCGCCTGTTCGTGCCCAGGGACCCCATCGTGCTGGTGCAGGGCGGCCAGCGCTCGTTCGTCCATGACAGCAGCGTGCCGACCGAGGACGGGCTGGTCGTCTGCCGCCTGACCCCGGTCGCCGAACTGAGCTGGCAGCTGCCGCAGATACCGCAGCGGCCCTCGGTGCGCGGCTCCGACGTGCTCGAACGCGGAGTCGAGAACGGCAGCGTGCCGGTCGAATGCGAGGGAATCCTGCAAGAGACGGTGCTCCTGGACCCCGGCAGCGCGACGGCGATCTCGGCGACCGCCGGTACGGCCGCGGCGGCCGGCGGGGCGGCCGCGGCACCCGGGGTCGCGGAACGCAACATCACCGTCGAGCAGACCGCCTGGTACTCGCTGCGCAACCCGCGCGTCGACCACGGCCCGCTGATCGCGCAAAGCGGCGTATCCGGCATGCTGCCGGCCCCGTACGCCGTCGCCCCGGCCTCGCGCCCGTGGACCCCGATGCACCTGGAATGGTCGGTCGAGTTCGTGCCGTCGCCGGGCGGCCTCGACGACTGGGATCTCGGCCAGATCGACTACACCCTGGACCCGAAGGCCACCATCCCGTCCGCCGGCCAGGGCACGATCTGCCAGGGCCGGTCGCCGCTGACCGGCGGCGCGAGCAGCACGCTGGCCTCGGCAGTGAACAACGCGCTGCAGCAGGCGGCGAGCGTCGGCGGGACCGGCCCGCTGCCCGTCCCGGCGGCCGGGAAGCCCTTCCGCGAAGCGTTCTTCTCCCCGCTCGCGCAGAGACTCGTCGGGCAGTTCCAGGCGATGGCGATCAGCCCGCTACCTGGAGGAACGGCCCAGGATCCGGTCCAGCCGTCCCAGCTCGAGGACATCGCCAGCGAGCTGGCCCAGATGGACGTGCTCTCCTGCGGGCTTGACGGCCTGGCGACCCAGCTCCGCGGCGGCATCCCCGCCGACGGCACGTCGGCCGCGCCAGGCGGAACCGTGCCCACGCCGTTCTTCGCGATGCGGGCCGGCTTCCTCCGCTTCCTCCGGCTGCGCCTGGTCGACGGGTTCGGGCAGTTCATCGATCTCTGCGGTTCCGACGCCAGCCACGATGCGCAGGGCTACCTGGTGTCCGGGCCGCTCAGCGTCCCGGACCAGCCCGGTGTCCTGGGCCTGGCGCCGCGGTTCACTGCCCCCACCCGCGGCTGGTTCCGGTTCATGAGCGCGCAGACGCCCGGGCAGGAAGCCGACTACCAGACCAGCCCGGTGTGCGCGTTCATGCTGCCGAACCATCTCGATGGCTCGCTTGAGTTCTTCAACGCCGACGGCGGCCCGGCCGGCCTCCTGCAACCGCTGGGCGATGGCACCGTCAGCTGGCAGGACGCACCCGGACGGCCGACCCCGGCCGGGCAGGATCCGGCCGGCTCACTGACCAGCGCCTACGCCGTCCAGCTGGTACAGGGCCTGATCACCTGGGGGATCGCCGACGCCGCGCAGGCCCGCGAGCCGGCCTGGAGCGCACTGCTGCGGACGATCGACTCGACGCTGTGGACCGTTGACCCGTTCGGCCACGCCGGCGACGAGCATCTCTCGCTGCTGCTCGGCCATCCCATCTGCGTGATCCGCGCGCTGCTGCGGCTCGACGTGGCCGATCCGGTCGTCACCCCCGACGGAACCCTCACCGCCGTCCCGGTCCGGCTGGGCGACCTCACCCAGTGGCAGGACGGCCTGCTCGGATACTTCGTCGACGACGACTACACCGTGCTGCACGTCGCCGACGCGGCCGCGCCCGGCATGGCGCGCCAGGTCGGCCCCCAGCAAGGGTTCCTGCAGCAGATCAACCTGGTGCCCGGCTTCTACGACTCCTTCGCCGACGACCTCGCCGCCGGCGCCGCCACCGGCGCGACGCCCGTCACGCACCCCTACATCGACACCTCCGGCGTCCTGCTCATCCGCCCGAATCAGACCATCAACCTCACGCTGCTGGTCGAGCCGCTCGCATCGGTGCACGCCACGCTGGGCCTGGTGCCGCGCAAGGAAATCGGATTCCGGCGCGCGTGGGTGCAGGCGGGCCTGGCCGCGATCGCGCCGACATTCCAGTTCGGGCCGGTGCTGGTCGATCCCCAGCACATCCGCATGCCGCTCGCGACCGACCTGAACGGCACGTGGGTATGGGATTACCGGTCGGACCCCGTGACCTGGACAGAGGACCCGACGGTCAACGCGACCGACGATGCCCTGCTCCCCGTCGATCCGCCGACCGCGATCGAGGGCTGGCTCAAGCTGCTGCCACCACCAGCCGGCGGGAGCGCAACCCCATGAGCGTCTTCGGCGAAATTCTCCAGCTGCTCGGCCTCGCCGCCCAGGTCGCCCCCGGACTGGCCAGCCAGAACACGCCGTACGCGGGGGTGGATCGTGGCGCTTATCTCGGCGCGGGCGCCCTCGACTACTTCCACGCTGCCACCAACCTGGCGTGGGTGGGCGGGTACCTCGATTCACCCGCCCCGTTCACCGGTGAGATACGCCCGCCTGGCCATCCCCCCAATGCCGCCGTCGGCCACCAGCGGAGCGGCTCACAGCCCTGGGACTGGGAAACCACGGGCTTGCACGAGGCGCGAGCCCACGGCTGGGGCGTGCTGGTCATCTACTGGGGGCAGCAGGATCCCGCGAACCCGCAAGGTCCGTGGGATCCGCGGCCGATCGCCGCGTCGAAGAACGCCGCCGATGCGATCGCCAAGGCGAAGTCCGCCAACCTCGACCCGCACACGGTGATCTACATCGACTGGGAGATCGGCGGGCCGCCGATCGCCGCGGGCGCCGCCTATCTGGCGCTCTGGTTCGAGCTCATCGCCGAGGAGGGGTACCGCCCCGGACTCTACGCGCACAATCCGCCGATCACGGCGATGCGCAGGGTGTGGCCGGACATCGCCGGCTGGGTGACGAATCCCTGGATTACCGGCGTCCAGTCGGTATCCTCCCCGCGGGTCGGCGCGCAGGTGACGTTCACACCGCGGGATCCCGGTCACAGCGGCGCGGCCGCCGACCCGGACAACATCGCCTGGCAGGCGTGGTTCACGTCCGATACGCCCTGGCCGGCCGGCCTGACGTTCCCCGCGCCTGCCGCGCCGGCGACGCTACCCATCGTGATGGCCGACGCCGACGGATCGACGGCGGTCAACGCGGCGGGCAAGCCGCTGATCGGTATCGACGGGAACTTCTCCAGCGTCGCCGACCCCGGGTTCCCCGAACGGCGGATGGCGCCGGCCCTCATCCGCCGCGGGCGCTTGTCCGCCGCGATCGTCGACCCGGCCACGCTCGCAATGTACGCGGTGCGTCGCGGCGCGATGACCGCCGGCGCATGGACGACGGCGTCGCCGTCCGCGACCTCGGCAATGGCCCTGCCCGATCACCGGCTGGCCTTCAATCCGTACTCGCCGCATGACGCCGCGACCCGCGGGACCTCGGGTGATCTCGCGGTCGTCGCGCGCTCCTCGCTGGCGGGCACGGCGGAGGACGCCTGGCACCTGCACGCCTACCGGCGGCGCGGCACCACCTGGACGTTCGACGCGAACATCGACGGCGCGACGCCCATCGAGCCGCTGCTTGGCGTGAACCTGGTCTCACGCGAGGCCGATACGCTCGAGGCCTTCTTCAGCACGAACGACGGCACCCATCGCATCTTCGCCGTGTCGTGCGTCGACGCCGCGACCCAGGCCGATTCGCAGCCGTGGGCCGGGCCGGCCGAGGTGCCGATGCCAGCAGGAACGCTGCCCAGCCTCGTCGGCGGCATCGGGTCCGCCAGCCGCGCGGCCGGCACCGTGGATGTCTTCGTCGCCGCCCGGCCAGCCAGCGACCAGCCGTATCAGCTCTTCTGGAATTCCTCATCCGTCCTCGGCACGTGGCCCACGTTCTCGATCCCGGGTGATCCGAGTGTGACCGTCCATCCGTTCTCTAACATCGCCGCGATCTCGCGAGCCCCCCAGCAGGTCGACGTGTTCGCGATAGCGAAGGGAACCGCCGACGCGAACTGGATCCTGTACACCTGGTGGTGGAATCAGGCCGACTCATGGGGGGCGGCGCCGCCCGGTGGTACCTATCACACCCAGCCGATCGTCGGCGCGACGGTGCGCCCGCACCCCGTCTCGAAGCTCGCCGCGGTCAGCCGGAGCCAGCAATCCATCGATGTATTCGTGGCGGGCTATGCCGACGGGCTCTTGTATACGGTCCATTGGGACCAGACGACGAACGCCTGGAGCGATTTCAGTCGTGTCGGCACGAACGCGGTCACCGTCGGCTCCGTCGACGGCGCGTTCTCGCGCGACCCCAACTCTCTCGATATTGTCATCACCGGTCGTGACGGAAACGTCTACGTAGCATGGTGGAATTCGACGATGGCCGCCTTTAGCGACCTTGCGCCCGTCCATTCGTTCGATCTCAAGTAAAAATGGTATTGGGATTAAAGTCCCGTAGCAGACTCTTAAACGAGCAGCTCGCGGACGAATCACTTCCTGGCGCGCCATGAACTATTGCGGCGTATTCCAGGCACCGCACCGCGTAACACAACCAGGCGCCAGGTCACAGGCCTGTGAGGCCAGCTAGCTCAGTGCGTACAGAACTGGATAGTCGTGCGAGATGAGGTCGCACGCGTTGAGTGAGTACGTCGAAGGAGGTCAGTGGATGCTGATGACGTGACTCCGGGCAGTGCCTGAGGCGGAATCGGCGCTGGGACGGGCACTTGCTCGGTTACGTAACGTGGTCATGACTGGGTGCGGCTTCACGATCCCTGCCGTCATGCGCTCCCTGCAGGTGATCGGCACCACAGTGAGCCCGCTACGGGTCGAGTTGACGGAGTGCCTCGGCTGCACCGCTTCCCCGGGATCGCCCGTAGGCTCTTTGCGTGGCTGTGATCGACTTCGAAGAACGAGACCTTGAGGCCAGAGTGCCTGATCTGGCCGCTGGCGGGACCTGGACCCGGGTGCGGCTGCGCTGGCGGCGGGATCCGCTGACGGGAGCCAGCGCCCGGATCCTCACCGGAGTGAAACTCCAGCCTGCGAGCCGGCCAGACCTGGCTAAACTGACGGCGAAGCCCGCCTTTTGCCCGTTCGATATCGAGCACCTGGAGACGGCGACCTTCCCGTTTCCCGCCGAGCTCACGGCCGAAGGCCGCATCCGCCTCGGCAAGGCGGTGGTGGTGCCCAACATCATGGCGTACGCGACCCACAGCGCGGTCGGTATCTATGACCCTGGGCGGCACTTCCTGGACCTGGATGACCTGACGCCGTCTCTGGTGGGGGACGCCCTGGCCGCCATGGTCCGCCATGCGCAGGCAGTGCGGCGCCTGGACCCGGCGGCACGGTGGAGTTCGATCAACGGTAACCACCTTCCGCCCGCGGGCGCCTCGCTGGTTCATCCCCACCTGCAGTCCGCTCACGACGCTTACGGCCTGACCGGCCAGCGCCTGCTGGCCGAGCGGGCGGGCGCGTGGCAGGGCGGGCGCGGCTCCTACTGGGCGGCCCTGGCCGACCAGGAGGCCGGCGGTCCCCGGTGGGTGGGACAGATCGGCCGGGTGGCCTGGCTGACCCCCTTTGCGCCGAGCGGGTTCCACGAGGTGTGGGGAGTGGTCAGCGGGGCCGCTGACGTGACCGAGCTGACCGAGGAGGACTGCCAGGCACTGGGGCAGGGCCTGTCCCGGGTGCTGGCCGCCTACCGGGCCTGGAACCTCACCTCGTTCAACTTCGGCGTGATCGGCGGCGGGCCGCAGGCGCACGAGCACGGGCACCAGGTGGTGCTGAAGGTACTCAGCCGGTCCAATCCGGAGCCCGTGTATCGCAGCGATGCCACCTATTTCGAACGCATCCACGGGGAGGCGCTGATCGATCTGAGCCCGGAGGAAGTGGCGGACGGCGTCCGGACCAGATTTTGATCCAGGCGGTGGCGGCCTCCCGCAAGAGAATGAAGGAAACGTCGATTAAGGCTGGACAGGGCATGAGTGTTGACGCCATCACCGCCGTCTGTGCGATAGTAATCGCAGTTGCTTCACTCGCGGTCTCCATCATTGAGGCGCGAGCGACTAGGAAGCACAATCGATATTCTGTTAAGCCGGCACTACGGATCATCCGGGTGAAGACACATGAGGATCTGCGAGCTGGGCTGAAGCTCAGGAATGTCGGCCTTGGACCTGCCGTGATTATGCGCACGACAGTAACGTTGGACGGGCGGGATGTAGGTAGCTGGGATCGCGACTCGTTCGACCTCATTGTGGAGTCTAATAAGCCTATACCAAAATTCAGTACTCTATATGATAATACCGTGATACCTGCTGGAGAAGAGCAGTTCCTAATATTCATCGACCATTTCAAGGAGGGGCAGCATGCCTGGTTCTGGGAGCTTATAGCTCATAGGCTTAGCATTGAGATCAGATACGATTCCCTCTATGGCGGTGAAAATTTTACTGAATCTAAGCATCCAAGATGAGCCTAGCAGCTCTATCGCACATAACCGACCAATACGTATCTGATAGTAACGCATTGTCGGCCTTGCGGCGAGATTTAATAATCGGCGATCGGGTCGTCCAAGGCCTCGAATGACTCTAACGTTGCGTCACGATCGCTGGCTGCGGCCGACACGCGAGATCCGATGCTCTTATGTTTGTCAAGGCGTTCTTCTTGGTCCTCTGGGAGTCGGTATTTCCTGGGTTGCTGAGGTGCGGACACGACAGGGATGGGCCGCTCGCGGTGGAGGGCAGGCTCTTATCAGGTCACGAGCTCAGCAGGCTGGAGAGGGTCCCGGGGCGGCTGGCAGATCGGTTCAAGGCCAGCACGGGTGCGGCAGCCGTTAGGAGGGCCAGGCCGCCCCGGGAAGCTGCCGGGCTTAGCCGTTGGCGGTGGTGATGGCGGTGGCGACCAGGGTGATGTTGCGGGTGTCGAGGGTGCCGAGGACGGTGCGCAGGTGGACGGGGATGGCGGGGTCGCCGAGGCTGGCGGCGATCCGCAAGATGGCTTGCTCGGAGGAGGCGCAGGGCAGCAGCCCGGTCTCCAGGGCGTGCAGGGCGGCGTCCCAGCTGATGGCGGCGAGGGGCTGGCCGGTGCTGATGCTGGTGCCGGCGGTGATGGTGCGGCGGAAGGCGTCGCGGTGCAGGAAGTGCCCGTGGCTGATGATCAGCCCGGCGGCGGCGGTGTCGGCGGGGATGCCGTCGGCGGCGTCCAGGAGCTGGCAGGTCAGCTCCTGGACACCGATGGCGGTGCCGTTCATGGTGATGCCTCCTGGAAGAAAAGGGGTGGCCGCGGGTGAGCCCGGCGGCGGGTCACCCGCGGTGGAAGGCAGGCTGTTATGAGGCCAGCGAGGTCAGCAGGGCGGAGAGAGGGTCCCGGGGCGGCTGGCAGATCGGATCAAGGCCAGCATCGGGTGCGGCAGCCGTTATGAGGGCCGGGCCGCCCCGGGAAGCTGCGGGCGTCAGGCGCTGTCGCGGAGCTGGCGGTAGACCTCGCGGGCGACGTACCGCTTCAGGCAGCGGATGATCTCCTTCTTCGACAGTCCTTCTTTGCTGCGCCGCTCGGCGTAGGCGAGGGTGGCCGGGTGGGATTTCAGCCGGGTGATCACGATCCGCCACAGCGCGCTGTTGGCTTCGCGGTTGCCGCCGCGGTTGAGCCGGTGCCGGCTGGTCTTCCCTGAGGAGGCCGGGATCGGGGCGACGCCGCACAGGTGCGCCCACGAGCTTTCGCTGCGCAGCCGCTCCGGATGGTCCCCGGCGGCGACCAGCAGCAGCGCGGCGGTATTGGGGCCGACGCCGTGCAGGCTGAGCAGGCCCGGCGCGCGGGCGGCCACCAGGGGGATGATGAGCTCATCGAGGCGCTCGAGCTGGGTGTCCAGGAACTGGACGCGGCGGCCGAGCTCGCGCAGCGCGATGCGGGTGGCGTAGCCGGGCACGTCCCCCGGGCGGGGGCGCAGCGCCGCGATTGCGGCGGCCAGCGCGGCCGTGCCGTGCCCGGTGAACCGGGTCCGCAGCTCATCGGGGCCGGTCAGGATCAGGGCCCGGGCCTGGTTGATCGCCTGGGTCCGCTCATGGCGGGCGCTGCGCTTGGCGACCATCAGCGCCCGGATCGCCTCCACCGCCCCGTCGCGGCCCTTCGGCGCGCCCGATGCCCGGCCGGACTGCGCGGCCCGCGCGGCGCTGACCGCATCCAGCGGGTCGGACTTGCCCTGCCGGTGCCGGTCCTGCCGGTCCGCCCGGTCCACCTCCACGACCCGGACCCCGGCACCGGCCATGTACCGGGCCAGGCCCGCGCCGTAGCTGCCGGTGCCCTCAACGCCGACCAGGGCGACACTCCCGAACTCGCCCAGCCATTCCAGCAGGTCAGCGTATCCGGCCGCGGTAGCCGGGAACTCCCGCACGCCCAGCAGCCCGCCGATGGGATCCAGTGCGGCCGCGACGTGCACGTCGGCATGCGTGTCCACGCCGCCGGTGATGACAGGTCTGTCTTCTACGATGGTCATAGCCGTCCCTTTCATGGTTGAGGGATGGCACGCACCCGCTGGCCGTCGGACCCGTGAACCCCGGCCTCTGCCAAGACCGGGCAGATCAGACCGGCAGCGCCGGTGGATGCCAGGACTGGGACCCGGCCGACAAGCCGGTAACAGGACAACCTGAAACGGCGTCGGCCGAATCGGGGGTCAGGCCGGGTCCCAGGCTCCGACGCTACGCCCAAACCACCGCAAAACCACGGAAGCAGCCGCGTGTCGGAAGCTCTGCTCTCCATCCTCCCTGCCGTTATGGACGTGAGATCCGGTCAGGCTGACAGCCTTTCCGGGTGCACCGATGGATCGTTATGGCTGCCTGGTGGATCGTGAGCGCGCAGGCTGCTGAGGGCCGAGACGTATCGCCCAGCCCTCATTCTCGCGAATTGCTACGGTTGCGTGGTGGAGCATTGGCTGACGTCCAATCGTGTCCGCCAAGCTAGCCGATTCTCGTTTATCAAAGGCGGCGGTCACGGAGAACGGCCTCTACCCGCTGAGAGTTGGGCGATCGAATGCGCTGGTAGATCGTGACTGCTTGCCGGAAATAAATGTCACCTTTATCTGGTTCGCCCTGTTTGAGGTGGCATCGGCCGATGCCTTCGAGCGCTCGTGCCTCCTCGAGTGGCGAGCTGATGCTCCGGGCGGTGTCGAGAGCTGACTCGTGATAAGCACGAGCATCGGTACGAGCTGAGGAATCTGACAGGAGTTCGCCCAGGTCGTTGAGTGCTTTTTGCCTCGCCTTGCCGGTCACCGAGGTCACGGTGCAGTTGCAGCGCCTGATTGAGGGTGGTCGTGGCGGCTTAGGTAGTCCCCGACACACTGCGACCCCAGAGTGAACGGGAACCGCCGTTCTGGCGCCAGTTGCGGTCGGGCTGTGCAGCCGTCCGTTCCGTGCCGGAAAGCCTGATCGGTATGGCTGCTGCTTCTTGGGGGGCATATCCCCG
>Ga0302324_100006412_pt1 | contig 25352 bp, 21 predicted proteins | sample Palsa_T0_1_FD_201949 | JGI IMG/M metagenome (GOLD analysis project Ga0302324, IMG submission 201949) | Peat permafrost microbial communities from Stordalen Mire near Abisko, Sweden - Palsa_T0_1 | ecosystem: Environmental > Terrestrial > Soil > Palsa > Peat permafrost | place: Sweden: Abisko... | reverse complement strand
CGGACCTGGGAGGAACGTACTTTGCTGGGCCGGAGAGCAGCGGCACGTCGTTCTTCCTGTATGGATTTGCGTGGGGGCTGAACAACGGCGTGCTGGATCAGGCGACGTATTTGCCGGTGGTGGAGAACGCCTGGAATTTTCTGGCGAACACGGCGATCCAACCGTCAGGGCTGTTAGGGTACGTGCAGCCCATTGGGAGCGCTCCGGCATCGACGACGGCCACGACCACGGCGGACTTTGGCGTAGGCGCGTTTCTTCTGGCGGCGCGACAGATGCAGTTGCTAGTCCAGTGACGACTGCGTTTCGGGCTATGCCGTGCGGAAGCCCGAGAGCAATGCGGAATGTTGCAGCGCAAACGCATTAGAAACGCAAAGGGCGGCGACGGAAGGCCGCCTTGGACTTGCAGAGAAGTTATCGTTCCTTTTCGACTCTACTTCTTCCGCTCCACGACCCATTCGCAATGCGAATCGCCGCGGACCATATTCTTGGTCAGCTTGAACGTGAAATTTGGGTTCAAACTCTCGGTGGCTCCAGTGCCCCACGCTTGATGCCCTGCGCTGCAAGTATCCATGTCCAGGCCTTGCTCTTTCCACCTCTTGTGCCAGGGACACTCGGTCGTCGTTCCCACGCATCGGTCATTGGTGGATTCCACGATCTCGAATTTAAACTCCGGCCCCATCGAAGTCTTCGCAAGCAGGTGCGCAACCGCTTCGATGTCGCTGGCGGTCTCCGTGGGCAATCCCAGGGTAGCGGCAAATTCCTTCGCTCCCTTTCCGGCCTGGTACCAGAGCGGCCCATTGAACTCGTCAAATCCCTTCTGCCCCACCGCCTGCTTCAGGGCATTGGAAATGGCGATGTATGCTCCGGTCAATCCTAGAGTCGCAATCGCCCACCTGGTTTTTTCGGGAATCGATTCGATTTGGTCAGCCATCGCGACCACCCTCTTTCTCGGAATTTCTTCCGAGATTTCCATTTTGACTGCCTGGATGGCCGACAACATACAATCAATCCCGCCAACATGCAACGCGTCATCTTGAGTAGGACGGGCTTCAGCCTGTCGGTTTTTGCGCGCGCGAAATTCAAAACCGAGAGCCTGAAGCCCGTCCTACTCTTCCGTCTTTATCCCCAGCGCGCGCATGCGGCGGTACAAGTGGCTGCGCTCCAGGCCCAGCGCTTCGGCGGTGCGCGTCATGTGCCACTGGTTTTCCTCGAGCTTGCGCAAAATGAATTCGCGCTCGTAGGCGCTGCGGGCTTCGTGCAGCGTCGCGTTTGGCTGCTGCGCCATGCGCGAACTGGCGCGAAACAAATCCGGCGGCAAATGCAGCGGCTCGATTTTATCTTGCGGGACCACGATCATGAGACGCTCGATCAGGTTGCGCAATTCGCGCACGTTTCCCGGCCAGTGGTAGCGCGCCATCACGCCGAGGGCGGCTTCGCCGATCTCCTTGGGTTTGCGGCCATACGCGGCGGCGAACTCCAGCATGAAATAGCGCGCCAGGACGGGAACGTCCTCGATGCGCTCGCGCAGCGGGGGGAGCGTGAAGGGAATCACGTTGAGGCGATAAAAAAGGTCCTCGCGAAAACGGCCCTGCGCGATTTGGTCTTCCAGAATCTTGTTGGTCGCGGCGATCACGCGCACATCGACGCTCACCGTTTGGTTGGAACCGACCGGCTCGAGCCGCTGCTCCTCCAGCACGCGCAGCACTTTGGCTTGCGTGCGCAAACTCATGTCCGCGACTTCGTCCAGGAAAAGCGTTCCCCCATCGGCCTTCTCGAATTTCCCCACTTTATTTTCGGTGGCGCCAGTAAAACTGCCTTTAATGTGGCCGAACAATTCGGACTCGATCAGCTCTTCGGGAATTGCAGCGCAATTGACTTCCACAAACGCTCGGTCACCGCGCAGGCTGGCCACGTGCAGGGCGCGCGCGACCAGCTCCTTGCCCGTGCCGCTTTCCCCGTAGATCAGCACGCGCCCGTTGGTTGGCGCCGTCAGCGCGATCTGCTGCCGCAACGCGCGCATCGGAACGGTGTCGCCTTGCAACTGCGTCCGTCCGCCAATCTCCTCGCGCAGTTGCCGGTTCTCCTGCGCCAGCCGGTGGACTTCGAGCGCGTTCTTAATGACCAGGATGACTTTTTCCAGCGAGAGTGGTTTCTCGATGAAATCGAACGCCCCCAGCTTGGTGGCGCGCACAGCGGTTTCGATGCTGGCGTGCCCAGAAATCATCACCACCATCGAGTCCACGCCATTTTTGCGAATACGTTCCAGCGTATCGAGGCCGTCGATTCCATCCAGCCACACATCCAGCAGGACCACATCGACGGAGCGTTCCTCGAGCACTGCAAGGCATTCCTCGCCGGAAGATACGGACAGCGATTCGTATCCTTCGTCGGCGAGGATGGACGTAAGCGCTTCCCGGATGCCTTGCTCGTCGTCCACAATGAGAATGGAATTGGACATGAAAGTAAAAAGGAAAAACTATCCGATGCGCGGGGACATCGGGGCCGACGCGACCTCCGCCATGGGAAGCTGCAGAATGAATTTCGCGCCGGTCGGCAGATTGTCCTCGACGCGGATGGAGCCGTGGTGCTCGGCCATGATGCGGCTGGCAATGGCCAGGCCGAGACCCGTGCCGCGGTCCTTGGTGGAGAAGTGGGGCAGAAAGAGGCGGTCCTTATCCTCCGGCGAAATTCCATGGCCGCTGTCGCCGACGATGATCTCGACGATTTCGCGGTCGCCGTTGAAGCGCGTGCACAAAGACATTTCCTTCACCGACGAGCCTTCCATTGACTCCGCCGCATTGTCGATCAGATTCACCAGGACGCGCCGCAAGAGTTCGCCATCCGCGCGGATCACCGGCAGATCGGGCGCCAAATCCTTTCGCACCCGGATCCCTTCGAGCCGCCCGTCAAACACCGAGAGCGCATCGTTCACAATTTCATTCGGCGAAGCGGGCGAAAGCTTCGCGGTAGGGAAGCGCGCAAATTGCGAAAATTCTCCCACCAACGATTCGAGCACGCGCACCTCCCGCTCGATCAAGCTCGAACATTCGCCCACCAGCCGTACCAGTTCCGGCGGATCGTTCTTCGGGGAGCTGGCGCGGTGCCGGTCCAGATACCGTGACAAGCGCTGCGAGGAAAGCTGAATGGGCGTCAGCGGATTTTTGATTTCGTGCGCAATGCGCTGCGCCACTTCCTGCCAGGCCGCCGCCTTCTGCGCGCGCAAGAGATCGGTCAGATCGTCCACCACCACGACGTAGCCGCGATTCGAGCGCCGCGGTCCCAGTGAACTTACCGTCACCGCCGCATGCAGCAGCCGCCCTCCCGCGGAAAATTCCAGCTCCTGCGTCGCGGTCCCCAGGCGCAGCGAACGCCGCATCAGCACATGCACGGCGCGCGCCGCTTCTTCCCCCAGAAGTTGCGCGAAGCTCAGCGCTTGCCGCGCGCTGTCCCCAAACATGCGCACCGCGGCCGGATTGACGCGCCGGATCGTCTCCGTCTCATCCACGGAAATCACGCCGGTGGGAATATTCTCCAAAATCGTTTCCATCAGCGTGCGTCGCCGCTCCAGCTCTTGCACCGCCTGTTGCAGGTTCTGCGTGAAGATGTCGATCTGGCGCCGGCTGTCGCCGAGCTGTTCGGTCATGCGGTTGAACGAGCGGACCAGGGTTCCCAGCTCATCCTGCGCCTGCACGTTGACGCGAGTTTCGTAATTGCCCTGGATGATTTCCTGCGTGGCCTGAGCCAGCGCCTGAATGGGAACGGTGACTTGCTTGGACAGGTAGAGTGCTGACCAAGTGGCGCAAAACATCAGCAGGATCGTGATGAGCAGGAGGGTCAACAGCAATTGGTTCTTGTAGGTGCGTAGTTGCTGGCGCTGGTGCTCGTAGGCCGTGGTCTGGGAATCGATTTTCGTGATTCGATCCGGAAAATCGTCGGGGACGTTTCGCCCGACCAGAAGAAAATTTTCCGCCGATTTGGCCCGGCCGGCTAGGAAGAACCTTCCACCATATTGCCAGAGTTCCTCGCCGCCCGGCATCTGGCGGACCAGGGTAGGCAGGCCGGCGCGCGAAGCCACCTCGGATCCTGCCGGGGACAGGGGAATCTGAAAATTGGAGTTCACGCCCACGGCGACGGGCTGGCCGTGGGCGTTCACTTCCCAGGCCAGGTCCGCGCCGCGCGCAAAAGCTTGATCGAAGGCGTGAATGGTTTCCCGAGCAGTATCGTTCGCTGTCGCTGCGGCCACTTCCTTCGCGATTTCAGACATGCGCTGGGCGTCGGCGCGGCTCATTTCCTCGACCAACTCGCGGCTATACTGGGTGGCCACTACAAGAGGACGCGGGAACCAAAGCACCAAGGTGCGGTTCAGCAAGGCATAGCTCACGAAAAACAAGAAGACGACCGGAAGAAAGGAAACCGCGATGGCCGCCAGGACCATTTTTGTTTTGAATCGCGAGCCCGGCTGATTCGCGCTCCTCTCAGCCCAAAGCCGCAGCAGGCTGCGCGTCAGGATCGAACCAAACACGAGAAGTGTGACGACGATGAACGTGGAGAGTGCGTAGAGAACCGCTTGGTCTAGACCGGGCGGTTGAAAAGGAAGCGTCAGCGATCCCAGCGTAAATACGGCCGAGAGGAGCAACGCGATGGCCCCGCCGCCTAGGGCCAGCAGAAGCTGCGATTTGCGGCTGTTGCTCACGCGAGACTCCCTGATCGAGCAAACCCTTCCGGGACGATTTCGGTGAAACTGGACAACGGAGAATTTGCCGGCAGCAGCGTCCGAAGCGGACACTCCTGGCAACGCGGAGCGCTCTTGCGGCACCAATTTTTCCCGGCGTTCACAATCAGCGCGTGAAATTCGTTGTACAACTCCGTCTGCTGAGGAATCGAAGTTTCAATGAAAGCGCGTACTTTTTCATACTCCGGCTTGCCGTCAGTGATCCCGTGGCGGCCCAGGATTCGGTGCGTATAAGCGTCCACCACGAACACAGGATGGTTCCCGGCGTACAGCAGGATCGAGTCCGCTGTTTCCGGCCCAATTCCATGAACCGACAAGAGCTTCTCGCGCAGTTCCAACGTGGGCGTTTGAAACATCCGCTTCAGCGAACCCCCATACCCGGTTTGAAGAAATCGCACAAAGGCCTTCAATTTTTTGGCTTTCTGCCGAAAGTAGCCGGACGGCCGCACCAATTCGGCGAGCCGCGCCGTTGGCACTTGCAGCATCGCCGCAGCCGTCAGCATCCGCGCGGCGCGAAGATTGGAGATGGCGCGTTCCACGTTTCCCCACGCCGTGCTTTGGGTCAGGATGGCCCCCACAATCACTTCGAATGGCGTCTGCGCCGGCCACCAATGCATCGGGCCGAGCGCGCCGGACAGCATCTCATAATATCGCAACAGCTCGCCCGAAGGGGAAGCCAACGGTGCGACAACCGCCGTGCTTGGCGCCGCAGACGTCCTCGCGCCGCCGCAGCCTTCTTCCACCCCATTTTCTATAGGCGCGATACCCATTTTTCCTCCCGTCACTACAAGCTTCCCTGTAATCGCCGCTGGGCCCCTTCCCTCGGAAGATAGCGGTCGCCCCAGCCGGAGTCAAGGCAAGGTCTAGCCGGTATGACCAACTTGCCTGTACCAAAGTACAGGAAGAGGTGTAGTGTCCGTTTCAGTACGACCCGCCAAAATGTGGCAATGGCCTCTCTCCTCTATCTGCTACTTTAATCTTACCGGGGGTGTGGATGCCCTGCGGTGGAGTCCTCAATCGATGTCGTCCCGGCTAGGCGAAATACTGATCAAGGAAAACTTGATCACGTCCGACCAGCTCCGGCAAGCCCTGGAACACCAAAAGGCAGGAGGAGGCAGGTTGGGGACGTGCCTGATGAAGCTCGGCTTCATTAGCGACGATGAGATCACGGGTGTGCTTTCCCGCCAGTACGGCGTTCCTTCCATCAATTTGAAGTATTACGAGGTAGAGGCCGCGGTCATCAAGCTGATCCCCCAGGACACGGCCGTCCGCTACCAGATCGTTCCCCTGTCCAGAGTCGGTTCAACGCTAACCATTGCGATGACCGATCCCACCAATGTCTTTGCTATGGATGACATTAAGTTCATGACCGGCTTCAACGTCGAACCGGTCGTGGCCTCCGAGACCGCCATAGCCGAGGCCATTTCGAAGTTCTACGGCGAGGCGCAAAGCGAAGAAGAACTCACCAAGGTGATGAAGGACCTCACCGGCGAGGATGCCCCGGACCTGGAGCTCGCTTCCGAAGAACAGGAAATGAACCTGGCCGAGCTGGAACGCGCGGCCGAGGAAGCGCCCATCATCAAGTTGGTGAACCTGATCCTGACCGATGCGGTCAAGCGCGGCGCCAGCGACATCCACATCGAGCCTTACGAAAAGGAAATCCGCGTCCGCTTTCGGATTGACGGCATTCTGGCGCCCGTGATGTCACCGCCGATGAAGCTTCGCGACGCCATCGTCAGCCGCGTCAAGATCATGGCCAAGCTAGATATCAGCGAAAAGCGCCTGCCGCAAGACGGCCGCATCATGATCAAGTACCGCAAGGACGGCAGGATCAAGGATCTCGACTTCCGCGTTTCCACCATCCCGGCCTTGTACGGCGAAAAGATCGTCATGCGCTTGCTCGACAAAGAGAATCTTCGCCTGGACATGACCAAGCTCGGCTTCGAGCCCGAGTCCTTGGCCAAATTCAAGAATGCCATCCTTCGCCCCTACGGCATGGTCCTGGTGACCGGCCCCACGGGCTCCGGCAAGACCAACACTTTGTATTCTTCCATCGCCACGCTGAATACCCCCGAAACCAACATTATGACCGCGGAAGACCCGGTGGAATTCCAGTTGTCGGGCATTAACCAGGTCCAGATGAAAGATCAGATCGGGCTGAATTTCGCGGCCGCGTTGCGCGCTTTCTTGCGCCAGGATCCCAATATCATTCTAGTCGGCGAAATCCGCGATTTTGAAACGGCGGAAATTGCCGTTAAGGCCGCGCTTACCGGACACCTGGTGCTTTCCACCCTGCACACCAACGACGCTCCGTCCACCATTAGCCGCTTGATGAACATGGGCATCGAACCGTTTCTGGTGGCCACCTCGGTGAACTTGATTTGCGCGCAGCGCTTGGTGCGCAGAATTTGCTCCAACTGCAAGGAAGTATTGAAGGTCCCGCAGCAGGCCATGCTTGACGCCGGATACACGCAAGAGGAGCTCGCGACGACTCAGATCTTCGTCGGCGCGGGTTGCGGAACCTGCAACAAGACCGGGTACAAGGGCCGCGTGGGCCTTTACGAAGTCATGGAGATCAACGACGATTTGCGCGAATTGATTTTGGTCGGCGCTTCCGCGCTGGAATTGAAGAAGAAGGCCATTGACAACGGCATGCTCACGCTCCGCCGCAGCGGCCTGATCAAGGTCGCCCTGGGGCAGACGACCATCGAGGAAGTGGTTCGAGAAACGGTGCTGTAGGAAAGGCAAAGCGATGTCTGGAATCACACTCAGTGAACTGCTGAAAAAAATGATCGAGCTCGGTGGGAGCGATTTGCACATTACCACCAACAGCCCGCCCCGCGTTCGCGTCCACGGGAAACTGCGCCCCATGGATATGGCGCCCTTGACGGCGGCGGACACTAAGGCTCTCGCCTACAGCGTCCTCACCGACGCGCAGAAGCACAGGTTTGAGGAAAATCTCGAGCTGGACTTTTCCTTCGGACTAAAAAACCTGGCGCGCTTCCGCGGCAATTTGTTTCAACAGCGCGGCGCCGTGGGCGCCGTGTTCCGCACCATTCCCTGGGAGATCAAAAATTTCGACGCCCTTGGGCTCCCCAACATCGTGAAGAGTCTGTGCGACAAGCCGCGCGGACTGGTGCTGGTCACCGGCCCCACCGGATCGGGCAAGTCCACCACGCTCGCCGCCATGCTGGACAAGATCAACAGCGAACGCGAAGAGCACATGATGACCATCGAGGACCCCATCGAATTTCTTCACAATCATAAAAAATGCCTGGTCAATCAGCGTGAAATCAATTCGGACACGCATTCCTTTGCCAATTCGCTGCGCGCCGCGCTGCGCGAAGATCCCGACGTGGTGCTGATCGGAGAAATGCGCGACCTCGAAACCGTCGAGTCCGCCTTGCGCATCGCCGAAACCGGACACTTGACGTTCGCCACCTTGCACACCAATTCGGCCATTTCCACCATCAACCGCATCGTGGACGTCTTTCCTTCTTACCAGCAGCCCCAAATTCGCGCCCAGCTTTCCATGGTGCTCGAGGGCGTGCTTTGCCAGTCGCTTCTGCCCCGCGTCGATGGCCGCGGCCGCGTCATGCTGATGGAAGTGCTCATTCCCAATCCCGCCATCCGCAACTTGATCCGCGAGGACAAAATTCACCAGATTTATTCGGCCATGCAGACCGGAACGGGAGCTTCCGGAATGCAGACCTTCAACCAGGCGTTGGTGAACGCCTATTTCGCGAAGTTAATCACTTTGGAAATCGCCTTGGGACGCTCGTCGAATCCCGAGGAACTGCAGGATATGATTAATCGGGGCGTGACTTTCCCCGGTGGGCGCACGCCGGCCCCGGTCCGCCGCTGACGCTAGTAGGACGGGCTTCAGCCTGTCGGGTTTTGTGCTCGGCAACGATCAGAAAAGCAGACAGGCTGAAGCACGTCCTACAAGAAGCTTCGGCCCGTGCCGCCCTTGAGTTTCGAAGGGCCAAAGGGTTTTCAAGGAGGAGAGGAAGATGCCGGTTTTCACGTATCGAGGCACCAACCGCGCCGGAGCGACTGTGAGCGGCGAGCTGACGGCCGCGACCAAGTCGGACCTCATCAACAATCTCAAGCGCCAGCAGATCAACGTCACCAAAATGTCTGAGAAGGGCAAGGAATTTAACTTGCCGACGTTTGGCGGCGGCGTCGATTCCAAGGAGTTGGCCATCTTCACCCGCCAATTCTCGGTGATGATCGATGCTGGATTGCCGCTGGTGCAATGCCTGGAAATTCTGGCCGGACAGCAGGAAAACAAGCTATTCCAAAAAGTGCTCACCGCGACGCGTGGCGCGGTCGAGGGCGGTTCGACTTTGTCCGCCGCCATGCGCCAGAACCCCAAGGTTTTTGACGCCCTTTATGTGAACCTGGTCGAAGCGGGCGAGACGGGCGGTATTCTCGACACCATTCTGCAGCGCCTTTCTTCCTACATCGAAAAGAACGTCAAATTGAAGCGCGCCGTGAAGTCCGCCCTCGTTTATCCCATCGCGGTTTTATCGGTTGCCGCCGGCGTGATCATTTTGTTGTTGTGGAAAGTGGTTCCGATTTTTGCCACTCTGTTCCTGGGCTTGGGCGTGGGCCTTCCGCTGCCTACTCGAATCGTCATTGGACTCAGCAACTTCATCGGCAGCGTCTTCGGCTTGCTGATCCTGATCGCTTTGATCGCGACCATCGTCGGATTGAAGGTCTGGTATGGGACGCCCGCCGGACGAATGGCCATCGATACCACCCTGCTTAAATTGCCGTTGATCGGAATTCTGCTTCGCAAGATCGCCGTGGCGCGGTTTACCCGGACGCTCGGCACGCTCATTTCCAGCGGCGTCCCCATCCTCGAAGGATTGGAAATCACGGCGCGAACCGCCGGAAACGCGCTGATCGAAAAATCCCTCATGGAAGTTCGCAAAGGCCTCGAGGCGGGCCGCAACCTGGCCGATCCGCTCAAGGACACCAACGTGTTCCCGGGCATGGTGACGCAAATGATCGGCGTCGGCGAACAAACCGGCGCAATGGATGCGATGCTCCAAAAAATCGCCGACTTCTACGAAGACGAAGTCGACGCGGCGGTCAAGGACCTGCTGTCGGCCTTGGAACCGGCGATGATCGTGATCCTGGGCGTGGTGGTGGGCGGCATCGTGATCTCAATGTATTTGCCGCTGTTCTCGCTCATCGGTCAACTCAGCAGCGCCCACTAGAGGGCGGCGGCAGTCATGTTCGGCGGCTTTTCATATCGGGAGGGCGGGGCCAACGCGCCGCCCTCAACTCCTCCCCGGTTCGACAGGTTGCGGAAAAAGTAGCTAATTTTTGTCACTTCGAGCGAAGCGAGGAATCTCTCCTTGGCTTGAGCGCGCCAAAAGAACGAGAGATTCCTCGCTTCGCTCGGAATGACAAAAATGTGGGAACCGCAAAAAAGATGGGAATGACAAAAACGCGGGAAACTTTTTCCGCAAGCTATCGACCCCGACGGAAATTCTAAACGCGGAAAGGACGCCTGCTTACTCGCTCGTCTCCCATGGAACTGACGCAAAATGTCGCGACCTGGCTCGGCTGGCTTTCCCGCGTCCGTTTTTTCCTGATTTCCCTTCTGTTCGCTCTCGTTCTCGTGCTGGGCAAGACCAGCCAGCTCGAGGTCTCCACCCGCTATTTCATTCCCCTGATGATCCTGTGGTACACGATGGCGATCTTCTACACCATCTTGATGCGCTGGATGCCCGTGGCCTCCTGGCACGCCGGCGTTCAGTTGGTCATCGACCTGCTCCTGGTCACCGGCCTGATTTACCTGACCGGGACGCAGGACAGTTATTTTATCTGGCTCTACCCGCTGGCCATTATCGTCGCCAGCATTTTATTTTCGCGCGAAGCCACATTCATCGTGGCTGGGTTTAGTTTTATTCTCATCGGCGGCCTGGCCGAACTCGTCTTCTACAACATCCTGCCTCGCATGCAGATCGCCGTGCCCAGCAGCCGCCAACTTCAAACCTGGATTTTCAGCAATTTATTTTATTTCCTGGCCGTTGCCTATCTCTCCAGCTTGCTGGCGCAAAACCTGCGCCGCCATACCGCCGAACTCGAAGTCAAGCGCGGGGAACTTCAGGACCTGCAAGCCTTCAACGAAGACATCATTCACTCCATGCGCGGCGGCCTCCTCACCACGGACATGGACGGTCGCATTCTCCTGCTCAACCGCACTGGCGAAGAAATTACAGGCAGCCAATTCCGCCAAGTTAAGGGAACGCCGATGCAGCAAGTGTGGCCCTCCTTCTGGCTTCCGGGCGACATGACCGCGGAAGGCAAGCTTCCCCAACGCCGCGAGGTCGATTTCCTGACGCCTGACGGCCAGCAGCGCTTCATCGGCATCTCGGTGTCCCCGCTGCGCACCGGGGAGCGCCGCACCACCGGCTACGTCTTCAATTTCCAGGACCTCACCGACCTGAAACGTCTCGAGCAGGAAGTGGCCACCAAGGAGCGCATGGCCGCGCTCGGGCGCCTTTCCGCGGCCATCGCCCATGAAATCCGCCAGCCCCTCACGGCCATGGCCGGCGCCGTAAAGGAATTGGGCCGCCTGGTTCCCCTGCAGGAAGACGAGCTGCGCCTGGTCGGCATCGTCAGCCGCGAGTCCGAGCGCTTGAACAAAATCATTACAGAGTTCCTGAACTATTCCCGCGAAAAAACCTACGAATTTTCGGACGAGGACGTCTCCGGCATTTTGGACGAAACGCTGACCCTGCTCGAACGCAGTCCCCAGGTGGACGGAAAATATCGCATCGAGCGCGCGTTCACGTCATCCGAGGTCCTGGTGCGAGTCGATCGCAATCGCATCAAGCAAGTGTTTTGGAATTTGTCCGACAACGCCTTGCGCGCCATGCCAGACGGCGGCGTCCTGAAGGTCTCTCTGGAAGCGGCCCCCTTCTGGGTCCGCATCCGTTTCCGCGACACTGGGATGGGCCTGGATCCCCGGCAGCGCGCCAAAATCTTCGAGCCGTTGCAATCCAATTTTGTGGGTGGCACAGGCTTGGGCCTGGCTATCGTGTACCAAATCGTGCAGGCGCACAGCGGCCGCGTCAGCGTGTTTTCGGAAAAGGACAAGGGCGCTGAATTTACGGTGGATCTGCCTCGAGTCGCCTGAGGCGCGAGCTTTGAAAGATTAAATAACCCTGGAAGGAAGTATTCGCATGGCTCACATTCTGGTCGTCGACGACGAGCGCTCCATCTGCGAATTGCTGGAGATCACCTTCCGCAAGGAAGGACATCGCGTCGAAGTGGCCTGCAACGGCGAGTCCGCCCGCCGCAAGCTCGAATCCCAGATTTTCGACATCGTCATTTCCGATATCCGCATGCCGGACGCCACCGGCGTGGAACTCCTCCAATTCTGCAAGGAAATTTCACCCTCCAGCTATTTTCTCCTCATCACCGGCGTGCCCACGGTGGAGACCGCCATCGCCGCGATCAATTCCGGCGCCGACCGCTACGTGATCAAGGACCACGACCTCGTCGATCAATTGCGCCGCGCCGTGCGCCAGGTGGATGAGACCCTGCGCCTCAAGCACGAAGCCGGCTATCTCCGCCGGGAGTTGCGCCGCCTCACCGGCCAGGACAACATCATCGGCCACAGCCCCAAGATGCGCGCCATCTTTGACATGATCGTCACCGTGGCCCCGCAAACCAGCCGCGTCCTCATCACCGGAGAAACCGGCACCGGAAAAGAACTCGTCGCCCGCGCCATCCACGAAAACAGCGCCCGCAGCAAGGAGCCCTTCATTACCATCAATTGCGGCGCGTTCCCGGAAACCCTCCTCGAATCCGAACTGTTCGGCTACGTCAAGGGCGCTTTCACCGGAGCCAACGAGAACCGCCAGGGATTGTTCCGCGGCGCGCATGGCGGCACGCTTTTCCTGGACGAAATTGGAAACATGGGCTTGCCCATGCAGGTGAAACTGTTCCGCGTCCTGCAAGAGGGAAAAGTCCGCCCGGTCGGATCGAATGAGGAATACGAAATCGACGTCCGCGTGATCGCCGCCACCAATAAAGATCTCGACAAAGCCATCGCCGCCGGAGAATTCCGGGAAGATCTATATTACCGCCTGAGCGTCATCCCCATTCAATTGCCCCCTCTGCGCGAACGCCGGGAAGACATTCCGCTCATGGCCAGGGCTTTTTTGGAGCGCTTCCGCAAAACCATGGAAAAACCGATCGAGGGCATCGCGCCGGAAGCCATGGTCTTACTGGAAGCCCACGACTGGCCCGGAAACGTCCGCGAACTGGAAAACACCATGGAACGCTCGGTGGCCCTGGAGACGGCCAACTTGATCTCCGTGGACGTGCTCCCCGAAAAAATTCAGCGCCGCATTGCCCACCAAAATCCGGCGACCGTGCCGCCATCCAACGGCCACGTGCATATTCCGGAAAGCGGCATCGACCTGGAAAAATCCGTGCAGGACATGGAACGGGCCTACATCATGGCGGCCCTCGAAGCCAGCCACGGCGTGGGCACGCGCGCCGCGGAACTGCTCAAGATGACCTACCGCTCCTTCCGCCACTATTCCAAGAAATACAACACCCGCCAGGCGTAAACGAATCGGATTTAGTCCGCACTTCTCACGACCCGGCTGATCGGTGGAATTTTTGGCGTATGATTGACCAAGGAAAGCAGGTTTTTCGTGGCGCCGGCGTCCCGCCGGCGGTTCTGCTACGCGCGCGAAGCGGAAAAATCGCCGGCGAGACGCCGGCGCCACAAAAGAACCATCCTCGTCCGAAAATGCGGGACTCGTACTAAAAACTCGTACTGGTTAAATCGACGCGGCTAATCTCTAGTGGGTTAAAACAGGCGGCGCAGGCGAGATCTCATCCCGTTGCCGGGCCGCGCGCCGGTTGCATAGCGAGATCGGATAGGCCACGCCATACGCCGCCAGGACCATCATGATGGGATCCATCGGGAAGCGATAGCGCAGCGAAGAATGCGTTAAATAAAAAATCAGCGGAAACACCAGCAGGACCATCATGTAGGGGAACGCTTCCACGGGCCTGGTACGATTGAGGAACAGGGCGCCCAGCAGCGTGAACAATGCAAACAGCAAATTCTGCACGATGAATGCTTTCAGGTACAGCGGATCGGCCCCCCAGGCGTCGGCCGGATTATCCGTGATCGCCAGCCAGTTGTTGATAAATCGGCGAAACATAAAGTTGGCGGTATCGCCGGGATGCGTCCGCATGAAGGTGTACGCCTCCCACTCCTTTTCCTCCATGAAGGCGATTTCGCCCATGCGTTTATATTTTCCGGCTTCTTCGAAGCTGTCGTTCGGGTGCAGCCACGGAGACCATGTATCCGGCACGCCCGCATTATTCCCGAGCCACAATTCCAGCCCGAAATTCGAGCGCAGCACGATGAATTTGCCGAATACGCGATAATTGCGGATGGTCCAGGGAACCATCGCCAAGGCAAAGACCAGAACAGCCGCCGCGGAAAATTTAACCCAGGGAAGAGAATCGCGACGCGATAGCCACACCGCCCATCCAGCCAGAAAGGGCACCACCGAAAGAAGCGAAGGATTGACCAGCACTCCCAAGGCGCACAGCGCCCCGTACCCTGCCCAGGCCCAAACGGTTTTCGCCTCGCGCATGGCCAGCGTGGCCCAAAAGATCAGCCCCAGGAAGAGGGCCGCCAGGGTCGTATCCCAAATCCACGTGATCGGAAAAAAAAGCGAGGTCGGCAGAAACACCCAACCCCACGCCGCTCCGATGGCAATGCTTTTCCCGAAGGTCCTCTGCGCGATGGCGTATACGGGAATCACCGTCAGCGAAGCGAACGCGCAATTCGTGGTTTCGATAATGAGCCGCGACTTAAAGCTATAAATTCCCCAGATCTTGAAAATTCCCGCCACGAAGTAAGGGTAGATGGGGGTGAACCAGGCCGTCGGCCCCGTGTCGAAAAACCGCAGTGGAGAAGAAAATCCGCGCCCTCCCGCGATCGCGCTGGCCACTCTCCCGAGTTCGTATCCGTAGGGAATGAAATCTTTTACCGGCATCTTGGCCGTGAGCCACATATAACTCAGGATCGCCATGTGCGCGGCAAATGCGAACGTGACGATGAAGACAGGATGACTGAGCAGGCGTTTGATTGGCGCACCCATCGTGTTTGGAAATCTTCCTTATGCGGAGATCCGGGACGATTCGCCGCCCCTGTTCCAGTGTAAGTTTTGCGCGCCCTGCAAGCAATCGGTCCGTACAGTTCCCCTGCACTTCGATTGTCGTTCTAGTTAGGGACCCGAGGATGGGTCATTACGCTTCATGGACTCTGCGCGACGCCCCGCGATGAAATAGAAACTTTAGCGAATTACCTGTGTGGTACACATATATCGCTTCACAATGAGATTGCCAACTTCTGGCTTTTCAGACTGACATTTTTTGTCGTAACGCGATTGGAAATCCTTCGACGGATTCGAAGAAGGCGCCCGGGCCCGGAATCGTGTGAGTGGAACTCGTTTAGAGTCTGTGGATTGGACTCCTTGGTGGCTCCTCCATTTCCGATCCCTTCGATTGGCATTGGGTTTGCACTTAGCAGAGCCATCCCAAGCGTGGGATAAGATTTCAAATATTGTCCGAATTAGTTACTTTTTAGGGGCAATTCTAAATGCGGAACAAACAGAAAGGCTTTTCACTGATCGAGTTGTTGATCGTCGTCGCAATTATTTTGATCGTTGCGGCCATCGCCATCCCGAACCTGCTGCGTTCCAAGATGTCGGCCAACGAAGCATCCGCGGTTGGTTCGCTTCGCATACTCAACACCGCTTCCATATCCTTTAACACCACCTATGGCAACTATCCTCCGGCGCTCTCGGATTTGGGACCCTCGACCGTTCCCCCCTCGACGGCTGCGGACTTGATTGACTCCGCTCTGGTGACCGGCACCAAGAGCGGCTATACGTTCTCCTTTACCCCGAACTCCACGAATACGGAATATTCGATCAATGCCAGCCCGGTTACCGTCAACGTGACTGGCTAGCGCTATTTTTACACCGACCAGTCGGGTGTGATCCGGTACAACCTGACCACGACCGCTTCATCGACCGACCAGCCGCTCCAGTAAGAGACGAGGAGCGCCGACATACCGGGGGGAGGAAGAGCGACAAGTCCTCCCCCCATTCCTTTACCGCCAAACGGCAAAAAGAGTAGGACCGCACGAGGATGAAACGAGAGGTGACATCATGCAACCGAATCTGAAAGGAACCACAACCGGGAAACAAGGTCCTTCCAGCCGCGGGTTTTCCCTGATCGAATTACTCGTCGTGGTGGCCGTCATCTTGATCGTCGCGGCCATCGCCATCCCCAACTTCATTCAATCCAAGGAGCGCGCCAACGAAGCCTCCGCCGTCCAGAACCTTCGCACCATCACTACGGCGAACGTGATTTATTCCACGACCTACCAGATCGGATATGCTCTGAGCCTCGCAGATCTCGGCGGCACCGCCGCGACGGTAAGCGAAACGAGCGCCGAATTGATCGACCAAATTCTGTCCGCCGGCCAAAAAGCCGGCTATCAATATTCGTATGCGGTCCTGACGACCGATTCGTTTGGGAACCCCACCAGCTATTCCGCAAACGCCGATCCTTTGGTGCAGAACTATACGGGACAGCTGCATTTCTACGCGGATCAGACGGGCGTGATTCGACAGAATAACACTGCGTCTGCCGGCCCGTCGGATAATCCAATTCAATAGTCTTTCTAGCAAAAAAACTTTCGTTCCTCAATAACCTCAACCCTCCTCGATAAACTGATTGCTCCACATTGGCGTTCCTATTTTTGTGCCAGGTTTATGGCAATCTGCGATCTCTAATCATGGATGAGCGCGGATGGAAACCACCTGCCGAGGAAGCCGCCGCTGCGGAGCGCCGGAGACAAGGGGAAATCGTGCGACAGGTACTGAACCTCGAAACGGAAGGATTAGTTATCGGGGCACTGGGCTTGCTGGATATTAACGAGGATTCACCGGAATGGAATGCGGCCCTTATCGCTTGGCGTGAGTATCAGAAGGGCCGAACTTTTTGACATACTCTTGCAAGGCATTCCAACGACGAATCTGTTCATCGGCTGGTAATTTGGACAGATGACGCTCAAAGACACCATGCAACTCTTCAATTGCTTCTTCTGATTTCTCCATTGGTCCGTCTGCTATACCTCCCGGGTAGGTTTGTTGAGAACCCCTGTTCAGCGCCTGTTCGTGACTTTCCTCTCTCTTTCTTGTCGATCTAAAGCCAAGGAAAGTTACAACATTGGAATAGAGAATAGCGATTCGCGCGGGCATAGGAACACCACAACGGCTCAAGACAGTACGCTTTCTCGCTCGTATTATAGCAGATTCCATGGAAATGCCAAACGCCTACAATTGCAATTCCATGGGAATAACATCGAATTCAGGACGGATGATATCTTCTTGTTTCCATGGTTTCCTGTCGCATTTTCCGATTTCCACAAAGCGCCCCCTGCTACACTGGTGCTGTGAATTGCATTCTTTTTTCCGGACGCGCCATTGCCGCGCTTTTTTTCTGCTTCACCGTGGCTCTGCTGGGACCTGGACCCGCGCTGGCCGCGCAATCTTCGCCCTCGGCAAAATCCCTTGCCCATCTTCTGCAAGAGCATTACCGCCAGCCGCGCACTCTCCAGGCCGTTTTCCTGGAACGTTACAGCGAAGGACCGAAGCAGGCGCGCATCGAGTCCGGCATCGTCTACTTTCGGCGCCCGGGACAAATGCGCTGGGAATATGACTCGCCCGAAAAGAAGCTTTTTTTGGTCGATGGCCAGACCACCTGGTTTTACGTCCCCTACGATCACACGGTGACCAAGGCGCCGGTCAAGGAGAGCTCCGATTGGCGCACCCCGCTCGCGCTCTTGACGGGGAAGGCGGACCTTTCGCGCCTCTGCAGCCAGATCGATCTGATCAGCCAAACAGGGCTCCCGCCCGGCCACGCCGTTCTCCGCTGTCTGCCCAAGCAAGAAAAAGGTCCTGTGGGAGCGGAAGAGAAGGATTACACCGAGGTTCTTCTGGAAGTGGATACCACCACGGGAGAACTCGCGCGCATCGAGATTCGCCAGCCCGGCGGTATCGAGCTCGAGTATCGCTTCGGAAACTGGCAGTCGGACATCCCCTTGGCCGCCGGCCTTTTCCGCTTCCAAGTGCCGGCTGGAGTCGCCATTGTGGATGGCACATCCTTTTCCGAACCTCCTTTGTAATGCCGGCCGGTTTCGCATATCCGGTACTAACTGTTTGGCGTTCCCCCGCGCGCATTCCGCACCGTCCGTCAGACCCCCAATGCTAGACTTTTGGTGGGAGATGGGTGGCGAACATGGACGATAAATCAAGCGCAACGCACGGGGTTTCGCGGGCTTCCGAGCCACAGCAGGAGCACTTCGTCTGGATGCTCCTTCTGATTACGGCGATCACTTACGTGGCCACACTCCGATTCGATTTTGTCTACGACGACTTTCCCCAGATCGCTTATAACCCCTTCCTCAAGACTTGGCGCTACGTGCCTCAGTTTTTCGTCAGTTCGGTGTGGAAGCAGATGTCTCCCTTGAGCCCCGGAAGTTATTATCGCCCGCTGTTTCTTCTCTTTTCGCGCGTCGTTTATACGGTCTTTTCGGACCGCGCGCCCGGTTGGCATCTGGCCGCCCTGGCCATGCACCTCCTGGTCACTTGGCTTACTTTCCTGTTGATTAAGAAAATGACAGGACAATTCACCACGGCATGGCTAGCGGCGTTGATTTTTGGCCTTCACCCCATCCATCATGAAGTGATCGCCTGGGTTTCCGGCATGACCGAATCGCTTTTCGCGGTCTTCTTCCTGCTCGCGTTTTTGGCCTATCTGCGATCCCTGGAAGGACCGAAGGCCCTTTGGGTGACGCTCTCCTGTGTGTTTTATGCCCTGGCTCTTCTCAGCAAGGAGACGGCCTTCGTGTTGCCCGCCCTGATATTCGCGGATGCTTGGATTCGATACGCGCCGGAGGAAAAGCAAAGCGGTCCGAACCGCGCCAGCCGGTTCCGTGGCGCATTCAATACCGCAGCCCCGTTTCTTCCCATCGCAATTCTGTATCTTCTGGTGAGGTACAAGGTTCTCTCCGGCCTCGGTCATCCCGCTGTGCACATATCGACCGTGACTTGGCTCCTGACGCTCCCGTCGCTTTTGCTTTTCTACGTCAAGCACTGGTTTTTTCCGATTCATTTTGCCGAATGGTACGATGTGTTTTACCAGAGGAATCTCAATCTGGCGGGTGTCCTGCTGCCGTTGGCGATTGTAATCGCTTTGGGCGTTGTGGTCTGGAGGTTGCGAAATCGACTGGGGGCGAAGGAGGTTGGTTACGCAGTTGCGTGGATCGTGATCCCCCTTCTGCCGGCCCTGGATTTGTTTTTATTCGGGCCGGACGAGTTGGTTCATGACCGGTATTTCTATGTCCCCAGTATCGGAGCGGCGCTCCTGGTCGCGCTGGTCATCGAGCGAGCCGCTAAGACAACGCTGGACAAGAGTAAGCTTGAATTGTTTGGGCAACCCCTACGCGCCGTGGTGGCCGGTTTCCTGCTCGCCATCGTTCTCGCGTTCTTCGGAGGCCAGGCGGCGAGATATTGGAGCACCGACTACAACTTGTTTACGCGGGCGCAACAAATCGCTCCCTTAAACCCCACCGCTACAAATAATCTTGGCGCGGTATTGATCAGCCGCCGGGAATTTGACCGCGCTCAAGACCTTCTCGAGGCTGCCTACAAGGTGCAACCGCTTGATTTTCGTTTTCCATTAAATCTAGGGCGCGTGTACTACCGCGAGGGCCAGTATCCAAAGGCGGAAGGGTTCATGCTGCAAGCCAAGGCGCTCAATCCCGATCTGGCGGAAACGTATGTGTATTTGGCGGAAGTCGAGTTGAAGCAAGGCCGGGCCAAGGAAGCTCAGGAAAACCTGCAACGCGCCGTGGAACTGAATCCCTACTCCGCTCCATTCCATACAGGCTACGGGGTTGTGCTGGCGCTCAACGGGGATTGCCCAGATGCCCAGCGGCAGTTTCAAGCCGCTTTGGATCTCAACCCGGGCGACCCCTATGCCACCCTCCAATTGTATCGTTGCCGCGCGGCATTGGCTCCGGCCGCTCCTCCCTCGACAAAACCAGGGCAGCCCTGATCGCGCCGGCATCTTCTCATTTACCGTTTCATTAATTGTTCTGCCCCGTTTGAGACAGTTGGTCCGATGGAAAGCTTCCTTAAGGGAATGATGCGGCGTCCGGTCCGGCCTGCTGGGATAAGGATCAGCCTGGGACGCCGCCTAAGCGAGCTGGAGAGTTTTGTCTCCCGCTCGTGCGTGGGGGATCAATCTCACAAATTCAAGCGCCACCGGATCGGGAGGGTGTCCTCGCCAATGCGCCCTGCCAGCCGGGAAAAATCAGATCCACCAGCTCGCCTTGGATCCAAAGCGCTCGCCACAACCGAAAATCACCTCAGCCCGCCAAGTCCCCGAACTGGGGACAGGATATACATTGTAGTAAAAGAGGCTATTCGTGGCAAGAGTTGTATTCTCAGGGCAGTGAGGCAATTTGCAGCAGGACGGCGGTTCTCGACTGGTCCCGGTCGATTGCCAGTCCAGCCGAGTCCAGCGAAGTGTGGCTGCCTTACGGAAACCCTACCGCGAGTGAGCGGACCGAATAGAGGGTTAAGACATAAAACGTCAGGTCTCAAATCAAGTGGGACGTAATTTGTCAGTTTCAGATGGATTCCAGCAGGAGTGCCTCCGATCTGCGCAATGTGCCCCGCAGTCAGTCGTAGTTAAGTAATTCATTTTGTGATAGTTGCAAATGTGGCAGCGAGCGCCCTCCTTGGGGCACGTTTGGCTCGGGAATTGCATTAATCACTGCGCTGCCATGCAACACCGGCAAGAATTTAATCTAAACTTGAGCAGTTGGAGGAAAATTTTAATGAAGAAGCAACAGAAGGGTTTTTCACTTATCGAATTGTTGATCGTGGTGGCAATCATTTTGATCATTGCGGCGATCGCCATCCCGAACTTGCTGCGTTCCAAGATGGCCGCTAACGAAGCTTCCGCGGTTGGTACACTTCGCACGATCAATACCGCGTCCGTGTCATTCTCGACGACCTACGGAAACTATCCCCCCGCGCTAACGGATTTGGGTCCGTCAACATCGCCCACCTCCACGGCTGCGGACTTGGTTGACGCGCCGGTCGCGTCCGGTGTCAAGAGCGGCTATACGTTCTCTTTCACTTCGCCCTCTCCGTATCAGCAATACTCGATCATCGCCGGCCCAACCACCGTGGGCGTGACTGGTCAACGATACTTCTACACCGACCAGACGGGTGTGATCCGGTATAACCTGACCACGACCGCTGCTTCGACCGACCAACCGCTGCAGTAAGAGAATCGCAGCGCCGATTTGCAGAGGGGAGGAATCGAAACGATTCCTTCCCTTTTTCTTTTCCTTCTTCCCTTCTTCCTCCTGTTGACCGGGAATTCACACGCTGCTCATCTTTCAGAAATGTCATCCCCATGCCCCGCCGTTATAATCGATTCGTCCAGCCGAAATGTGGAGTTGTCACCCAGTGCACGCAGACGCAGGGGCGGCTTTCTGCATCTATAGCGGTTGAGGTACACTCTCGGTATGGCTGAATTTCTCTGCAAGGTGGCCGACGGCAGCGGAAAAGTTTTCTTGCACGTGGAGCCCGCGGAGTCCATGACGGAGGCTCGCCAGAAACTCTCCGACCGCGGCCTGTTTGTCTACAACGTGCGTCCCCGGGCTGGGTTGCTGGGCCAGTTGCTCGGCCAGAAGCGCCACAAATCGGTCGATGGGAATGATTTTCTTGTCTTCAACCAGCAGCTCAACACGCTGATCAAGGCGGGCATCCCCATTCTGAGGGCGCTGGACCTGCTATCCGAGCGCGCGGCGGCCGAGCGGCTTCGCCCCGTTCTCGGCGAAGTTCGCCGCCTGGTTCGCGAGGGCACGCCGTTGTCCGAGGCGCTCGAACAACAGGGCGTGTTCCCAAAGGTCTACACCGTGTCAGTCCTTGCGGGAGAGAAGAGCGGCAACCTGTCGGGAGTTCTCGAGTATTACATCGCATATCAAAGAGTCACGACCGGCTTCAAGAAAAAGCTGATCTCGACGCTGATTTATCCCGTCATTCTTGTTTGCGCCGCGACCTCCATCGTGACCTATCTGGTGAGCTCCGTAATTCCGAAGTTCGCGGGCCTTTACACCGACCTGAATATTGATCTGCCCCAGGCCACGCGCATTCTTCTTGCCGTCACGGTGACCTACCGGCCTTACCTGCTGGGGACAATCGCCGGGCTGGTGGTCCTCGCACTGGGCGCATTTGCCTGGTCCCGAACCGAGCAGGGAGGGCTGACGATGGAGCGGGTGAGAATGCGCTTGCCGCTCATCGGAGAAACGCTCACGAAATTTCAATTCGCGCAATTTTGCCGCACCCTTTCCACGCTGCTGGCCGGAGGCACGCCGCTCGTGCAGGCCATGGAAACCGCCGGCGGGGCCATTCGCAGCCGCCTGATTTCGGGCGCCGTCTCGCACGGCGCGCAACTTGTGCGGGAAGGGCAGTCGCTTCACAGCAGCCTCTCTTCGACTGGTCTGGTCCCCGATTTAGCGTTGGAAATGATTGAAGTAGGGGAAGCCAGCGGATCGCTTTCGCCCATGCTGGCCAGCGTGGCGGAATTTTATGAAGACGATGTGAACACGCATCTAGCGAACCTGGTGGCCCTCATCGAGCCGGCCATCCTGATTTTTATGGCGATATTGATTGCTTTTATCCTGGTGGCGCTGTATCTGCCGATGTTCTCCTTGTCCGTCGGCGGCCAGGGGTAGGGAAAGATTGCCATGAGCACAACCGACCAAACCATAGCCACAGCGTCCGACCCACAGGGCGAGCGCGAGAAGTCGAGGCGCCTGGCGGAACGATACCGCTGCGGATTCGTCGATTTGTTCGAACAGAGGATCGATGCGGAGCTGTTTCGCAGCATTCCCGCCGAGTTGATGTTCCGGTTCAACTTCGTGCCAATGGAGGCGCAGGGCGGCTCCCTGGTGATCGCAGTGGCCGATCCTAGCCAAGTCCTGCTCAGCGACGAACTGCCACTCCTCCTGGGAAAGAAATTGATCCTGAAGGTGGCCACGCCCACGCAGATCAGCGATCTCTTGAAGCGCACCGAGCAGTCCCAGCGCGTTCTCGATCAGGCCACGGAAGCCTTCACGCTGACGGTGGTCCAGGAGGATGAAGAAGGCGATTCGAACATTTCCGCCGATAGCCTGACGCAACAGGATTCGGCGGTCAGCCCGGTGGTTCGCCTGGTGGACACGGTGATCTTTACGGCGCTGGAGCGGCGCGCTTCCGACATCCACATCGAGGCGCGGGACATCGAAGTGGCCGTCAAGTACCGCATTGACGGCATCCTGGTTCAGGCCATGTCCCCCATTTCCAAGGACTGGCTCTCGACGATTATCTCCCGCATCAAAGTCATGAGCGAGCTGGACATCGCCGAGCGCCGCGTCCCGCAGGACGGGCGCTTCCGCGTCCGCTACAAAGGCCGCTTCGTCGATTTCCGCGTTTCCATCATGCCCTCCAGCCACGGGGAAGACGCGGTGCTCCGCGTCCTGGACAAGGAAACGCTTTCCGAAAAATTTCAAAACCTCAGCTTGGACGTGGTCGGATTTTCCGGCGAGGAAATGCGCAAGTTCCGCCGCTACATCCGCGAGCCTTACGGCATGGTGCTGGTCACCGGCCCGACGGGATCGGGGAAGACGACCACCCTGTACGCCGCCATCAACGAAATTAAGAGCGACGAAGACAAGATCATCACCATCGAGGATCCCGTCGAATATCAAGTCCGCGGAATCACCCAGATTCCGGTGAACGAAAAGAAGGGATTGACGTTCGCCCGCGGATTGCGTTCGATCCTTCGGCACGACCCGGACAAGATCATGGTCGGAGAAATTCGCGACAACGAAACGGCCCAGATCGCCATCCAATCCGCGCTCACCGGCCACTTGGTATTCACCACCGTGCACGCCAATAACGTGACGGACGTGATCGGCCGCTTTATCAACATGGGCGTCGAGCCGTACAATTTCGTTTCGGCGCTGAATTGCATTCTGGCTCAGCGCCTGGTGCGCGTGGTTTGCGTGCATTGCAAGAAGGTCGTGCGCTATTCCCCGGATGCGTTGCGCGCTTCCGGCCTCGATCCCGCCGAGTGGGGCCAGGTGCAATTTGTCGAGGGCGCGGGCTGCCTGGAATGTTCCGGCACGGGATTTCGCGGACGCAGCGCCATTTCCGAACTGCTGGATTTATCCGATCATATTCGCGAAATGATCATCGACAGGCGCCCCACCTCGGAGATCAAGCGGGCCGCGGGCGAGGAAGGCATGATGTTCCTGCGGGACTCCGCGCTGGCCAAGGTGCGCGAGGGGCTCACGACGCTGAAGGAAATCAATAAGGTAACGTTCATTGAGTAGCGACGACAGCATCCGGCAGGGAATTTACCAGAGCGCAATCGTGCGCCGCATGGCGCGCTGGCTCGATTCGATTCCTCACCCGCTCCTTGCCTGCGAGATCGCCGCGGATTACGTGGCCGCGGCGCGCTGGACGCGCACGGGAGCGGGACTGGACGGCTTCGCCGTCGAGCCGCTGCCCCCGGGGGCGATCCTGCCCACGGCGGTGGAATCGAATCTTGTGGATGTGGCGGAAGTGCGGGCCGCGGTGGGCCGCGTCTTCTCACGCCTGCGGGCCAAGAACGAAGATATCGCGCTGTTGCTGCCGGATTCCGTGATTCGCGTTTTCGTGCTGCACTTCGACGTGTTTCCCCGCAAGCCCGAGGAAGCCATTCCCATCCTTCGCTGGCGCTTGAAGAAGAGCGTGCCGTTTGAAGCCGAGGAGACGCTGATCTCCTACATGCGGCAAACTCCCCGAGAGGATGGCGTGGATATTGTCACGGCGCTGGCGCGTCTGCGAATTGTCCGCGAGTACGAAACCTTGGTGGAGTCGGTGGGGTTGTCGCCGGGCGTGGTGATGAGTTCGACGCTGGCGGCCGTGCCTCTATTGCCGGATGACCGGCCCGCTCTCTTGGCGCGCGTGGCCGGAACGACGCTGACGACGGCGATCGTTCGCGGCGGCATGCTCTGCGGATATCGCTGCATCACGCTGCCCGCCGACGCTCGCAGCGTTACTCCTCAGGCGTTGCTGGATGAAATTTATCCGCTGGCCGCTTATTATCAAGATTCCTGGAGTGAAGGGATCGCTCAGGTGCGCCTCGCGGGGCTGTACGAGCGCATGCCGGAATTTCGGGAGTCCTTCGAGCGCGAATTGAAGTGCCCAGTGGAATCCTTGCTGGTGGCTGCCGCCGAGGAAGGGCGGATTCGCCCGGATGAGCGGCCGCTGGCGGAGCGCGGATTGGAATCGTTGATTGGCTGGACGCTGAATCGCGGCGCGTGAGAGCGTGTTGTGAATTCGTGTAGCGCCCGCCTCTAGGCGGGCATCTGTGGCGCAGGCTTTAGCCTGTGGGTTTTGGTCCTTACAGTGGCGCACCCCCACAGGCTGAAGCCTGC
>Ga0302324_100006410_pt1 | contig 25366 bp, 25 predicted proteins | sample Palsa_T0_1_FD_201949 | JGI IMG/M metagenome (GOLD analysis project Ga0302324, IMG submission 201949) | Peat permafrost microbial communities from Stordalen Mire near Abisko, Sweden - Palsa_T0_1 | ecosystem: Environmental > Terrestrial > Soil > Palsa > Peat permafrost | place: Sweden: Abisko... | reverse complement strand
GCGCGTCGTTCCGATGCGCTCTTCTGCCCGCGCGATTCCAAAGTCGACGATGCGCGCGATGCCGTCGACGCCCACGAGGATGTTGTGCGGCGAGACGTCGCGATGAACGAGGTTGAGTGGCTCGCCGCCGTCTCCCACGAGCTCGTGCGCCGCATGGAGACCCGCGAGGACGTCGAGCATGATGCGTATCGCGACGGCTGGCGGCAGAGGCTTTTCCACCTTCACGCTCTCGCGAAGGAGACCGAGCAGGCTCTCGCCTTCGATGAGCTCCATCACGAGGTAGTGCCCCTCGGGACCGTGCTGCAGATCGAGTGTCGGCACGACGTTGGGATGACGAATGCGCGCGGCCAGGCGAGCCTCGTCTAGAAACATCGTGATGAACTGCTGGTCGGCGGCGATGTGGGGATGCAGCAGCTTGATGGCGACGAGGCGATGAAACCCCGCAGCGCCGAGCGCCCGCCCGGCGAAGACGGTGGCCATGCCACCAGCCGCGAGGTGGGTGATGATCTCGTAACGGCCGAGCCGAGTCCCCGGCAGGACGGTGCGTTCGAGCCCGCTCGAGGCCGGATTCACCGGCGAATAGGTAGCACATTGACCTACTTCCGGCCCGTGATTTGGACGGAAGGATAAGTGGTGAGCGCAACCCGACGGCCATCGGGATCTCGAAAATACACGGTGTGTTCGGTCTCGGCCTCGATGCGGACGCGATGGCGCGCGACGCGCTTCCGCAGGCTCGCGACATCGCGTTTCCCCACCCCGAAAGCGACGAGCTCGTTCGACATTGGGGGGATCCCCGGCTCGTCGGCTCCGGCGGCCTCGATCATCAGGATCGTGCGATCGGCGGCGAGCCACACGCTCCGAATCTTGCCGCGCGGAAGCCTCTGTTCGCGAACGATGGCGAGGCCGAGCACGGTGCAATAGAAGCGAACGACCTGACGAAGCCGGTGGGTCCGAAACGCAAGGTGGTGAACGCGCACGTGAGGCATGGTACGCCCACCGAGAGATGACGACGCTCACGGTTGCGACGCATGGTCACTGTTTTGACGGGCTCTGCTCGGCGGTGGCCTTCACGCACTTGCAGCGCACGCTCCGCGGCGATCTTGCGTTCGAGTATTTCGGCGCGGGGTACGGGCCGGGCCAAAACGGTGTGGAGCCCAGCAAGCTTCGTGGTGACGAGAACGCCATCCTCGACTTTCGATTCAGCCAATCCGACAAGCTCACTTGGTACTTCGATCATCACCTGTCGGCGTTCCCGACGCCCGAGGATCGCGCGATGTACGACGCGCACGTTGCTGCTCACGAGGGCAAGGCGCGCCGCATGTTCCACGACGACAAGTACGGCTCGTGCACGAAGTACATCGCCGACGTGGGAAAGAGCGTCTTCGGTGTGAGCTTCGACGGGCTCGCCGAGCTCGTGCGGTGGGCAGACATCATCGACTCCGCGTCGTTTCCAAGCGCGGAGATGGCGGTCGCACGAAAAGAGCCGGCGCTGCAGCTCATGACGGTGATCGAGCATCACGGAGACGACGTGATGCTCGGGCGGATGGTCAAGCGTCTGCTCGAAGAGCCGCTCGATGTGGTGGCGCGCTCGGACGAAGTGCAGAAGGCGTACGCGCCATTGCAAAGCGGGCACGCCGAGTACGTCGAGAACGTGCGATCGCACGCTTCGACCCGAGGGGACGCAGTCATCGTCGATCTCAGCGAGCGGGTGCTGGACGTCGCGAGCAAGTTCGTCACGTACGCGCTCTTCCCGGAGAGCCTTTATTCGGTCGTGCTCTCGCGCTCGCAGACCAAGTGCAAGATCTCGATCGGCTATAACCCGTGGGCCCCACGCCCTCGCACCCACAACATCGCCTCGATCTGCGAGCGGTATGGCGGCGGCGGGCATGCGGTCGTCGGTGCCATCAGCTTGGGAGCAGGCGACCTCGCGCGCGCAAAGCAAATCACGAACGACGTCGCAGAGGAGCTGTCACGACCCTGAGCGTTTGGAACGGGGGTAGCTTGGGGCTCGTGGGTCATCGCGGTGTGCGCGCGGGCCCCGAGGCCGAGAATACCATCGCGGCGTTCGAACGCGCTCTCTCCGAGGGGGCTGCGGCCGTCGAGCTCGACGTACGTCTTTGCGCGACCGGTGAGGCTGTCGTCTTTCACGATCCAGACTTGAAGCGAGCGACGAACGGTGCGGACATGCGCGAGGTTCGGCACGTCGCCTACAGCGAGCTCGCGTCGATGCATCTCTTCGGCGCACCCCAGGGCGCGCCGCTCCTTCGACACGTGCTCGAGCTCGCCCGGGATCGTGGTGCTGGCGTCAATGTGGAGATGAAGCACGATCTCACGGCGGCAGGACCGCTCGTGAACGAGGTGGTGCACGAGCTCGGCCGCGCGACGTTCGACGTGCTCGTGTCGTCGTTCGATCCGCGGTTGCTCGGTCGCATCAAGGCCCGAGCGCCCAGCACACGCATCGCTCTTCTGACGACGTCGGAACGCAGATGGTCTCTTCCGCTGGCGCGTCTCGCGGCGCGGTCGCGCGCGCTGCACGCCGTTCACCTCGAGCGGACCCAAGTCAGCGCCAACGTCGTTCGTGTCCTCCAGCGCCGCGGCGTGCGCATCGGCGTCTGGACCGTGAACGACGCGAACGAGGCACGCGCGATGAGGAAGCTCGGCGTGGACTGGCTCATCACCGACGACCCTGGTGCGCTCGCATCATGAGACGCTTCGGTCGCATCCTCGTTCGCGTGCTTGCAGTGGTCTATTTCGCGGGCGTCTGGCTCGACGGCATCGGCACCACCATCGACAGCAAGCTGCTCCCACGCGCGGTGGTCTACTTCTTCCAAGTGTCGGCGCTGTTCCCGTTGGCAGCACGAGCCACGATCGATTACCGCGCCGAAGGATGGGTGTGCAGCGAGAAGCGGTGGGCCGAGCTCGACACGACGCCCTACTTTCCAATCGACACGCACTCGAAGGAGAACCGGTTCAATCGTGTGATGCACTTCGCGCGCGAGAACCACAAAGTGATGGCGGCGCTCGACGAGTATCTCGTCCATCAGCACAACACCGGCAGCTCGGACGACGACATCGCACGTGACAAGCCGATTGGCGGCGTTCGGCTCATGAGCCTGCGTATCCCCATCCCCGAGGTTGGCAGCCACATCGAGCGCTTCTCGCAGCGACCGCTCGCCGATTATCCGGAAGATCAGCGCAAGCGCTTCTACTACACGCCGAGGTCGAAGCGCGCCGAACGCTGCGGTGTGCGCGTGGAGACCGTGGAGTGATCGACGTCGCGTTCAGGCGTATCTCGCAGTGGCTCGACGAGCCCGTGTCCACCTTGCGCATCGAGATCGTGCGTGTCTTGGCGCCACCCATCGTGCTCGCGTTCATGTCGGCCCGCATCGCGCACGTCGGCGAGTGGATTGGCGACGCGGGATTTCGCGTGCCGGACCTCGGCGACGATTGGAGACAGCCGCTCTACGTGCCGGCTCTCCCAATGTGGGCTGCCGATACGATTGGGGTTCTGATGGTCGCATCGGGGCTGGCGGTCATGCTCGGCGTGCGCACGCGGCCGAGCGCTCTCGTCTTCGCTGCCACGCTCGCCTTCGTCGCGTTGTCGGATCGCCTCGCCGCCTTCACCGTGAGCAAGCTCTCACCTGCGATCATCCTCGCGGTCGCGCTCAGCCCCGCGGGATCGCGACTCGGGATCGACGCCTATTGGAAAAGGCGACATGGCGGCAAGAGACCGAAGAAGCTCAAACCCGTCGGCGCCACCCGGTTTCTGCAGCTTCTGCCCGTGGTGATGTACAGCGCGTCGGGTATCGCGAAGGCGCGGGGGGATTGGCTCAGCGTCCCGCTCGTCTTGTGGTCCCAGCTCCACTCGAGCTTGCAAACGCCGATCGCCTTTGCGCTCGCGACGGTGCTTCCAGCCTGGACGTGGACGCTGTTTCAGGGTCTCGTGCTCGCCTTCGAGGTCTTTGCACCTCTGTGGTTCGGGCTGCGTCGGACGCGCCCGTTCGCGCTCGTCTTCGGTTTGGGAATGCACGCCATGATCGGGTTGATGTTTGGTCCAGTGATCTGGTTTGCCCTGCTGATGATGACGCTGCTCGTCGCGGGGTATCTGCCCGAGCGGTTTCTCGTGCCGGTCGAGGCAGTCGTCAAACGGTGGGAGAAGAAGCCGGCGGCGAAGAAGGCGACGGTTGAATGAGGAGGCTTCGGTCGGTGACCGCGTGCGTGGCGGCGCTCGTCGCGATCGATCTCGGTCTGAGATGGTCGTTCCTCGCACCGCGCCTCGTCACGGTGCGCGGCTTTGCCAACTACGCCGGCGCCGTGGTGGTGCTCGCCATCGTGCTGCGTCTCTCGATGCTCCTGCCGCGATATGCGCGCGTGCCGCTCCTCGCGGTGGTGGTCGCGGTGCCGCTCGCGATTCAGACGGCGATGTTTCGCGCCTACGGTCAGTTCGTCCAGCCGACGGATTTCGTCCTTTTCGCGCAATCACCCTCTGCAGTGTTCTCGGCAGTCAGGCCCGGTGCGGGAACGGTCGATGCAGTACCCCTCATCGTCTTGGTTGCGGCGTTCGCGGCGGCGTGGCTCCTTCCATCCGAGGCAAAGCCACTCCGCGCGGCGTTCATCGCGCTCGGGACGATGATCGTTGCGGTGCTCCTCGGATTGGGTGCGACGTATTGGGATGCCGCACCGACACTCGAGCATCCGCAAGCGGCGTTTGCGTCGTCGCTCGTGGGGCTCCTCCACCGAAATGCCGTTCTCTCGCGATCCGGCGCTCACGTCGTGATTCCGCCGATGTCTCACGACGGGCCGCGACCGAACGTGGTGCTCGTCCTCGGCGAATCGCTCGCAGCGAGTCACCTCACGTTCTACGGCTACGAGCGCGACACGTCACCTCGCCTGCAGCGCCTCTTCGACGAACAAGCGTTCGTTGCGTTTCGCGACGCGACCGTCATGGGCCCGAACACGCGAACGAGCTTGCCGTACATCTTCACCGGGGTCGAAGGGCCCGACGCACACGGGCGCGTCTTTCGCGCGCCCACGCTGCTCGAATACGCCAAGGCGCGCGGCTATCACACGGCGTTCATCAGCGCCCAGGAAGAGTCGTGGGGAAGCTTGGACGTCTTCTTCCGCGAAGGCGCAGACACGTTCCGTTCAGGGATCGCGTTCGCCGCAAACGTCGACGTGATGGACGGTGCCGACGACATCGACGTCCTCGAGCGCGGCGTCCTCCCTACCCTCCAGACGATCGCGGAGCCGTTTTTCATCGTGCTCCACATGAACGGCGGCCACGCTCCGTACGCCTACCACTCACGGCCGACGAGCAAAGTGTTCTTGCCCGAGGATCGCGTCAATTCGATCAACGCGTACGACAACACCGTCCACGAGACCGACGAATACCTCGCTCGTGTGCTCGAAGCCCTTCGCGCGCGCGATGCGAACGCATGGATGTTCTTCACGAGCGACCACGGGCAACCGCTCGGCGACGGCTACGCGTTCTTCAACCGCGGCTACCAGGAGAGCATCACGCGCGATCCGCTGCTCGTCTTCGCGCCCACGCCCGACCGACCGCGATTCGCTGCCATCAGCGGGGCGCAGGTCGCCGCATGCGATCTCGCACCGACCATTCTCGACGTGATCGGCGCACCCGTCGCCTGGCCGATGGATTGCGTGGATTGGCTCTCGAACCCTGATGCCATGCGCTCGCGCGTGCGTGTCGTCAGCGCCTACACGCCGGCGGGCGTCACCGAACCAACCATGCTGCTCGTACTCGAGGATGGCAAACGCGAGCTATTCGATCTGGCGCGAGGGACCGTGGATTTCCAAGAGAGCGGGACGCGGCGTGTGTCGGATGTAAGCCTGCCGCCCAAGATTGCCGAGCGACTGCGCTAGCGGCACGAGCTTCAGTCGGTGCACTCCACAGCCATAGGCGAGAGCCCCGCCTGTTGCGCCTGGGTGAAGACGTTGGGCTCGAGCGGCGGGTTCCACTCGACCTTGTCGTAGTGAAAGAGCACGTCGGTCTGGAGTGATGGCATCTCGACGTGAATGCGCCGTGGGATCTCGGCCTCGCACATCGGGCCGCTCGGCTGTGTGGGCGTCTCGCCCGTGGCTTTGCAGACGTCGTCGCACGCTGCCGCCTTCGACATGGGCGCCTTCTCGTGGGTGTCGAGCTCGGCGTGATAGAGGAGCACGCCGTGCTGCGTGACGGCGACGTCGAGGACGCGCATCCGCTGCTGCCCCCAGGGCTTGTTCCAGTCATCCGGGTGAGGCACGACGTGCAGCTTTTCGACCGAGTCGTTCGTGCCGGCGATCTCGACGACGTAGTAGCCGCCGTTGTTCCACGAGATCGTCGGCTTCGTGTCATGACGCAGAACGGGAGCACGGCCCGCGAAGAGATTGACGAGCACGAAACCCGGAACGGGGATGCGTGTGATGCGTGCGATGTTGCAAGCGGTCGCGGGGCCGAAGAGAAAACGGTGCTGACGCAAGTCCGTGGCTTGGAACTGCGAGCCGTCGCTCGTGACGGTGCCGACCGTGCCGACGACGGGGGCGAGCACGTCCATGCGCATGCGCGCGGGCCGCGACGCGATGAACAACAGCTCGGTTCGGATGCGGGTCGAGCCGCTGAAGTGGTCGACCTTGGCGTCCGCTTGCACACCCGTGCCGCACGCGCTCGTGGCGCGCATGCGGTCGATCGCGGCTTGGCCGTTCGGGAGCTGCGACGGTGGCGGAGGTGTGGTGCACCCGAGCGCAAACACGGCGAGCGACGCGACGCGAAACATCATGCGGGGAGGCTATTCGATCTGGCGCGCCCGCGCGATGACGCGGAGGACCTCCGGTGTCAGCGCGATAACGGGGAGCTCCTCCGGCAGGACCCAGCACACGGCGTCGACATCGTCTGCCGCACGCGGAGAAGCCTCACCCGAGAAATGGCACACGAAATCGACGATGCGGTACGAGTAGCCTTCTCGCTCGAGGTCGATGGTTTCGACCACGGCTTTCGGAGTGACGCGAAGACCCGTCTCCTCGGCGATTTCGCGGATGAGCGCCTCTTCGAGCGATTCGCTGGGGTTCACTTTCCCACCGGGCAGCGTCCACGTTCCCACGCCGGGCGGGCGCGCACGCCGGACGAGCAGAACGGCACCGTCGCCGCGCAGCACGACCGCACCCACCGCGAGCTGCGCTTCCACGGACGCGAGAGTACATTGGCCCTGTGCATCTCGGTGCGCTCGCGCTCGATGACGACTGGCTCGCGTGCCTCGACGGTGTCGCGGAGCGGAGCGGGCTCGCGCTTCGCCCGGCACAGCTCGCTACGGAAGTACGCGCGCTGTCGGACGCGTACAATACGGGTGCGTTCGAGCGTTCGCGAACGAAGGGGGCGTTGGCCGCACGCCTCATGTTCTCGTTTCCCAGGGACGTCCCCAAGATGGGCGCGGCGGTGCGCGAGCTCGTGTTCACGAAGCGCCTCGCCATACCCGACGGCAGGCCCCTTCGGGTGCTCGACGTCGGCGCAGGCCTCGGCGCGTCGAGCTGGGGTCTCGTGCGCATGCTCGCGGGTGTGGGATACGCCGGCGTGGTCGATGCCACGTTCGTGGATGACGATCCGAAAGCCCTCGCCGTGGCAGGTGCAATCGCGGGTGCGCGCAAATGTGATGGCTCGATCGAGCTTCGCGTCACAGCGGCTCGGGAACGTCCGCGTGGGAGGCGTTTCGACGTCGTCCTCGTCGGGCAGACGCTCGCCGAGATCGACGACGATGAGCAAATTGAGGATCCGCCGCAGGCGGGACGACAGCCCGAAGGGCACTCAAGCGTGGCGCTCCTATTGGATCTTCTCGTGTCGCTCGAAACCGACGGCTCTCTCGTGATTGTGGAGCCTGCGCTGCGCGACTGCACGCGGCGTCTTCATCGCGTACGCGACCGACTGCTTGTAACGAAAGCCGCGACGGTGTTTGCCCCGTGCTTGCACCAAGAGGCGTGTCCTGCGCTGGCCGATCGAGATGCGTGGTGCCACGAGGACCTGCCCATCGACCTGCCGAAGCGGACGGCGTCGCTCGCGCGTGCGGCGGGGCTGCGCTGGCAAGGGCTGACATTCTCTTACCTCGTGCTTCGCAAAGACGGCGTGACGCTCCGGGATGCCGTCGCGGAGCACGCCTATCGCGTCGTGTCCGAACCAATCGTGACCAAGGGGAAGCGCGAGCTATTTCTTTGCGGGTACGGCGCGCGCCTTCGGCTCACGCGCTTGGACCGTGACGGAGTAAAGGGCGACGCGTGGTCACGTGCGCAACGCGGCGATGTGCTCTCGTTCGCCGACCCACCCGCCGCGAATGTGACGCGCGTGTCGGCAGATGCGAGCGCGGCGATCGCACTCGCGCTCGAGGCGGCGCACTACTGACGGCACACGGCGCGCGTGGTACGAGCTTGCTCATTGCGCGGTCTCTACGCCATCGTTGACACGGGCGTGCTCGAAAAGCGCGGCCTCGATCCCCTCCGGTTTGCCGAGGCAGTCCTCTCGGCACGTCCTGTCGCGCTCCAGTTGCGTGCGAAGGCTGCTTCGCCCGAGGCCGTCATCGCGCTCCTACGCGCGCTTCGCCCGTTGTGTACACGCGCTGGCGTGCCGCTCGTCGCGAATGACCGGCCCGATCTCGCGCTCGTCGCCAAGGCGGACATGGTCCACGTCGGTCAGGAGGACGCATCGCCCACGCTGGTGCGGACGCTGGCACCAAACCTCGCCCTTGGGATCTCCACGCACACACCCGAGCAGCTGAACCACGCGCTTCGCGCCATCCCTGCGTACGTCGCGTTTGGGCCGGTGTGGAGCACGACGTCGAAGGCGCTCCCCGATCCCGTCGTGGGCGTGGGTGGTCTGCGGCAAGCTTCACAGCTCGTGCGACACCACGGCAACATGTCGGGATTCGAGCCACCGCTCGTGGCGATCGGCGGCATCACACTCGAGCGCGTCGCCGAAATCGCGAGCTACGCCTCCGCGATCGCGGTGATCTCCGATCTCGTGCCGCCAATCGACCTCGACGAAGCGTCCGCATACGAATACGTGCGCGCTCGGGCCATTCAGTTCAAGAACGCGCTCGACGATCCGACGCGGCTCGACCCGTTGGCCCTCGAGGTCTCGTGAGCGTTCTCATCACGAGCCTCCTCGTCGGGTGCGGCGTGCTGGTCGGTCGCCTCATCGCGCAGAGCCCGCGCCGCCGTGACGACGGGTCCGCCAGCGCCGACAAACCGAATGAGACCGCCCATGCACCGAAGAGCACGCCAGAGGAGCACATGAGGACGCTCGAGGGTTTCCCATGTCAGCTAGGTGACGTCGTTCTTCGGGCCGGGGGTGACGAGGCTTGGCTGGCGGGTGCACTCCTCTTCTCCGAAGGCGAGAATGCCGTGGCGGCGTTGTTCGTGTCGCCGGAGGTTGGTGCGGATCGCGCCGTCCTCGCTCGGCCCGCGATACAAGAGCTCTCGTGGCTCACCCAACATGATGACGTCGTGGTGATCGCGGGCGAGCCGCCAACCGCGCTGGAGGTAGCCGGTTCGCGCTACGAGCGCCGACGCCGTCTTCCGCTACGCGCAGAGAGGCTAGGCACCGGCGCTCCGGAGCTCGGCCCTGACGTGATCCTCGCGGAGTACACGGGGCTCGGTGACGATTGTCTCGTCGTCCTCGTCGCCAAAGAGCACGTGCTGGCGTTCCGTGGTGAGATTCTCGCAGCGGGCACCTACGACGTTCTCCCAGGGAAGAAGACCTAGACGGTTCGTTTGGCTGTGCTAACGATGATGCAGTTGCAACTTGATTGCAATTCGGAGAATGCGTCATGAACCGTTGCATCGCATTTCTTGTTCTTGCGGGGTGCTCGAACGGCCCGGCGACGCCTGATGGTGGCGACGCGGTTGCGGACGTGAACGTGACGACGTGCCTCGATGCGGGCCTCGGGGGCCTCCAATCGTTCACCGCACCCGCCGATCCGGGGGCCGGCAAGATTTGGATCACGGCCTCGGGCGAAATAAACGCCCTGACGGGCTATCCGTTCCCGCCGAACGACTGGGCCAATGACACGTACATGGAGGACGGCTGGGTCTTCGTTGTTCAGGAGTACATCATCATCGTCGACAAAATCACCCTCTGGTCGGACCCGAACCTCAGCCCGACCGACCAATCGCAGCATGGTCCTCAGGTGGCGCACGTCGATGGGCCCTTCGTCGTCGATCTCCACAAGGGTGGCACCATCATCGGGCAGGGCGGAGCCCCCGAGGAGGCGACGCCCATCGGCGTGTTCAGCAATCAGAATGACAACGGCGGCGCCGCGTTCGACCCAACGACGACGTACGGCTTCGGGTTCAGCACCGTTCCAGCCAGCTGCGGCGCGGTCAACGTCAACCTCACGCCCGACGAAGGCGCCGACTTCGATCTCATGGTCCAAAACGGCTACAGCGTCCTCTACGTCGGACAAGCGACGTGGATGGGAGACAACTCGGGATGGAACCCATCGTGCGGGTACACGAGCGTGTCCGCCAGCGATGGAGGGGCTGGCAGCTACGACTTCACGCAGTTGCCAACCACGATGAGCTTCAAGCTCGGATTCTCCACGCCGACCAACTACGTCAACTGCCAGAACCAGTCGCTGCAGGGCACCCCGCTCACGGGGGAGGATTACCCGCGCGGAGTGCAGGTGGCGTCGAACCAGTCGGTCTACGCCCAGGTCACGGTGCACATGGACCACCCGTTTTGGGAGAGCTTCGCCGAGGACTCTCCCGTCCACTGGGATCAGATCGCCGCGCAGTACCTCGGAGGAGCGGATGGCGGCGTGCCTACCGCGACGGTCGAGGGTCTCGTCGGCGTAGGGGTCTGCCCCATCACCGACGAGAACAAGACTCCCGTTCCGTGGCGAAGCTGCGCCGGGAGCTACTACACGCCGCCCGGCAATGGCGCGATGTGTTTCAACACGCTGAGCGTCCCGCTCGATCCAATGGAGACGGACCCGACGAAGGCCATCCGCGACTACTACGACTACATTCGGTATACGCAGTCGACGCAAGGCCACCTCAATTCGCAGGGGCTTTGCTACGTGGCGCGTCAGTTTCCGTCGCCGGCTGGCGGCTCCTGACGCGTCGCTCGTTCAGACCCTCATGCGGATGAACATCGTCTCGAGCACGAGCTGGGGTGACCCGTTCGCGTCGAGATCGCGCAGGGCCTGAAGGATGTGGGCGTAGCGCGTCGCCCAGCGCTCTGGCGCTTCCGCCTGCGCGGGCTCTTTGGCCGTCCGTGCGACGCGCGCCGCGAGCGCGAGCATGTGCGTGCGTAGGAGCACCTTGTCGCGCTTGCCTTGCTCGGCGAGATCGAGCGTCACCGAGAGCGACGGAGCGTTGATGGCCTCGAGGGCGCGGGTGACGAATGCCTCACGGCTCTCGGTCGCCTCTTCGTCACAGAGCGAGAGCGCCGTATCCATGCTGCCTTCCGCGAGCGGCGCCACCCGCGCTGCGATCTCCTGCGAGACTCCACCCTGCGCGAGTAGCTCGGCGACGAGGCTCTCCGGCAGATGCGCGAACCGAACGCGCTGCACGCGCGAGAGGATCGTCGGCAGGAGCGCATCGGGTTGCGAGGTGACGAGGATGAAGTGCATCTTCTGGATGGGCTCTTCCAGCGTCTTCAGCAGCGCATTGGCCGCCGCGGTGCTGAGCTCCTCGGCGCGCCGCACGATGAACACGCGCGCGCGCCCTTCGTGGGGCGCATAAGCCGCATGAGACAAGACGAGCGTCCGAACCTGGTCGATCGAGAGATCTTGCGTCTCCGGCGTCCGCCGCCCGAGCTGCACGGGATCGTAGAGGCCGCGTTCGAGCACGACGATGTCGGGGTGCTTGGGACGAGAGGTCTTCGGATCGACCACCGCGCGCACGCACGCGCTGCACACCCCACATGCTTGTGCGTCTTCCGTGGGCGACGCGCACACGAGCGCTTGAGCGAGGCCGAACGCGGCGAGCTCCTTGCCCACACCGTCCGGCCCGTCGAACAGGTACGCGTGGTGAACGCGGCCCTCACGCAGCGCGCGGCGGAGCGTTTCTGCAGCCGCGTCTTGCGCGCGGAGCTTGGACAAGAGCGAAGGCATCCGCCCGGGCTTTTACTCGTTATCGTCGTCGATGTCTGCGTCGTCGGGCACCGGCTCGCCGTTCTGCAAGGCGCGCTCTCGCGCGAACATCCGGTTGAGCGTGCGGCGGTCGATGCCGAGGACATCAGCCGCGCGCGTCTTGTTGCCCCCCGTGCGCGCGAGGACGCGATCGATGTAGCGCCGGTCGAGCACGGCGAGCGTCGGCCAATCCTCCGCGAGGCCTGATGTGCCCGCGGCCTTCGCTCCGGGGGTGATCTCCATCGGGAGATCGGCCATCGTGATGGCCCCCTCGCGTGCGAGGAGCATCGCGCGCTCCACGATGTGCGAGAGCTCGCGCACGTTCCCAGGAAACCCGTACGTCTCGAGCGCGGTAAGCGCCTCCTCGGCCACGCGCGGAACAGGCCTCTTCAGGCGCTCGGCGTGCTTGGCAAGGAAATGATGGATCAGCAGCTTGATGTCTTGCGTGCGCTCGCGCAGCGGCGGAACACGCACGGTCACCACCTGCATGCGGAAGTACACGTCCTCGCGAAACCGACCCGCGGCGACGTCGGCCTTGAGATCGCGGTTCGTGGCCGCGACGACGCGGGCGTCGACCTTGATGACCTCGGAGCCACCCACGCGCCGGATCTCACCCTCTTGAAGCACGCGGAGGAGCTGCACCTGCATCTTCGGGGAGATGTCGCCGACCTCGTCGAGAAACAGCGTTCCACCCGTGGCCTCCTCGAAGAGGCCGCGCTTCGTCGCGCCAGCGCCGGTGAACGAACCCTTCTCGTGACCGAAGAGCTCGCTCTCCAGGATCGACTCAGGCAGCGCCGCGCAGTTGACCGCGACGAAGGGTTTGTTGGCGCGCGGCGACTTGGCGTGGATGGCGCGGGCGACGAGCTCTTTGCCCGTGCCACTCTCGCCGACGATGAGGACGGTCGCGGTCGTCGGAGCGACTTGTGCGACCGTCTTGTAGACCTCGATCATCGCGGGCGCGCTCCCGACGATCTGGGCGTCGATCGCTGCAGTCTCGCGGGCGTCGGCCTGTGGTTTCTTGCTCTCGGAGAGACGCCTGCGCCCGATCGCTTCGGAGAGCATGCGGCGAAGCTCCGTCGGCTCGATCGGCTTGGCGAGGTAGTCGTAAGCGCCCTGGCTGACCGCGCTCATGGCGCCTTCGATGTCGGCGAACGCCGTCATCAAGATGACCGGCATCGACGGGGTCGCCTCGCGCACCTTCTTCAGGACCTCATGCCCGGTGAGCTGCCCCGCGAGGTGAACGTCGGTCAGAACGACGTCGTACGTGCTGAGCTTCGGCGTCGGTGGAAGATCCTCCCCCGAGTCGACCACATCGACGTGGTACGTGTCGGTTCGGAGCACCCGCGCGAGGAGACCCGCGAGGGTCTCATCGTCCTCGATGAGAAGGACGCGTCCTTTGGGCTGCACAACGGGAATGGGCGTCGTGGGAGTGTTCATGGGCCAGCTTTCGATGATTTGGGACATGATGTCGCACCAGGGAGTGTGTGGCTAGGGCAGCGAGTGACGCTTTCGGGATGAAAACCGTCAAGGAGCCGCATAGGTGGACACATGAGCAAGGTGCGTTCCGTCTCAAACGGCCTAAGGCGCCCCCGAGCACGCTGTCTTCCCAGTGGCGCATGACGCTTTGCCGGAGCACGAGGATTTGCCAGTCGGCTGATCGGTTTCGTCGGTGACGATCCGCCGCCTCACCGTGGGCGGTGGTTGCGCGGACGCTGCCGTGATCTGCGGAAGGGGCTCGACGACGGCGTGCGATTCGACTGGGGCGGCGCAACCCGCAGCAATGCCCGAGAGAGCCAAGGCGACAAGGCCTTGGATGGAAAGGCGTGTGCTCATCACGGTGAGACACGGGCGGGGCAGAGCGCTTGGAGCTCTCAATCGAGCTGTTACAGTGGCGCCCGATGAATGTCCGTTCGCTGTTTTTACGCAAGGAGCAGCATGAGCCCGCGGAGGGCGAGCACGGGCTTGCCCGGTCGCTCACCGCGGTGGACCTGACGCTGCTGGGTGTCGGCGCGATTATCGGCGCGGGGCTTTTCTCGAGCATCAAGGAGATGATTGTCGGCCGCTTCGACGCCGAGGGTCACTTGATGATGCACGGCGCGGGGCCTGCGGTGATGGTCTCCTACTTGCTGACGGCGGTCGCGTGCGGGCTCGCGGCGCTTTGCTACGCCGAGGTTGCGGCGATGGTGCCGGCGTCGGGCAGCGCCTACTCGTATTCGTATGCGGCATTCGGCGAGCTCGTCGCGTGGATCATCGGCTGGGACCTCATCATCGAGTACGCGATCGGAAACATCTACGTCGCGCAGAGCTGGGGAGACTATTTCCAGACGTTCCTTCACGGCGTCTCTGGGTGGCAGCTCCCGCCGTGGCTGACGAAAGACGTGCAAACGGCGACTGCTCTCGCGAAGGCGCCCGAGAACGCGAGCGTGTGGTTCCCGCACGTCTTCGGCCATGTCGTCGCGTTCAACCTGCCAGCGTTCGCGATCACGATGGCGCTCACGCTCCTCTTGTTCATCGGCATCAAGGAGAGCGCCCGCGCCAACGCCGTGATGGTCGTGCTGAAGCTCGGGCTCGTCATCGTCTTCATCGTGCTCGGCGTGCGCACCATTCTGAGGAAGGGCGAGAACCATTGGCACCCGTTCGCCCCGAATGGCTTCAAGGGAATATGGCAGGGCGCCGCGCTCGGCTTCTTCAGCTACATCGGGTTCGATGCAGTCTCGACGGCGGGCGAGGAGTGCAAGAACCCGCAGCGGGACCTTCCGCGCGGGCTCATCGGCTCGCTCATCATTTGCACCGTCCTGTACGTCCTCGTCGCGGCCACGCTCACGGGCGTCGTGCCGATGGGCGACATGACGACCAACGATCCGCTCGCGAAGGCCATGCAGTACATGGGCTACGAGAACTTCGCGACGGTCTTCGGCTTTGGCGCCGTCATCGCGATGACCGCCGTGCTCCTTGTCTTCCAGCTCGGCCAGACGCGCATCTTCATGGTCATGGCGCGCGACGGGCTGCTGCCGCCCGTGTTCGCCAAGATTCACCCGCGCTTTCACACGCCCCACGTGTCGACGGGGCTCACCGGGCTCATCGTCGCGACGGGTTGCTCGATCCTCACGCCGGATCAAGCCATCGGCCTCACCAACATCGGGACGCTCTTCGCGTTCATTCTCGTTTCGCTCGGCGTCATCATGCTCCGCGTGCGTCAACCAGATAGACCGCGACCGTTTCGCGTGCCCTTCTACCCGGTCACGCCGATTCTCTCGACGCTCGCGTGCCTCGCGCTCATCGGGGGCCTCGAGATCTCGAACTGGCTACGCCTCGTCGTGTGGCTCGCCGTCGGGCTCGTGGTGTATTTCTCATACGGTTATAGCCATAGCGTGCTGCGCCGCCGAGCGCGGTAAAGTAAGCAACTAGGACGCGCTCGGCGCCGACTTGCGTGGTCCGTTCCACCGCGTCCGTCACGCGTGGCTCGTCGACTCATCCGCACGCTCGAGGTGTTCCGGCTCGATGGCGACACCCGGCGCATGGTCAAGACATGGCACGGAGACGTCACGGTCAATGCAGAGCCTTTGAGGGCTTCGCGCTCTCGCTATCGTCGCTTTGGGAGTCACTCGACACTGGCCGAAGCCGGCCCTGCGTTGGCTTGGCCAACCTCCAGACGCCACAAATCGCTTCGATTGACGTGGCACGTCAGACGCAATTGGCGCGCGCGTGGGCCGCTCTTCTTCGGCGCAGCGCAACGCGCCATGGAGTCGCTCCACGCAAGCGAGAGCGACGCGTTTCGCACGATCATCATTCACCACGGCAAAGTACCCGTCATCGACGCGACCGGATTCGCTGCGCTCGAGAGCGCCATCGGCGCGCTCGTTCGTCGCAAGAAGATCGTCGTCCTCGCCGGACCGCTGCCCCAGCCAAGGAGTATTTTCGAGAAAGCGCGCCTCGATGAGACTCACGCGGGCGCCGTGCACGTCGTTGCGGATCTGGATGCAGCGTTGAAAGTCGTCCAAACGCTGCCTGCGTAGGCAGCGGCCCTCTCGCCGCGAGCGAGTTATGGATTGGCACATGCCGTGCCCTGACAACCATGTTGAGGGTGTCGCAACTTCTTGCGATGTCGTTGCGAGCCAAAGCCACGATTGCCCTCGAAATGCGGTGCAGCACGCAGGCACGCCGCGTGCACTTTCGCGCTGGATGCGCAAAATAGTGTGGTGGGTCTTCGCGGCGATGGGTGTGGCTTGCTCCTCGAGCGAGGACGTGGGTCGTTCTGCGGCGGCGATCGACTACATCTGCAACGAGCCCGCGGGCGCGACGATCGACAGCATCCCCGCCTATCCCTTCTGCGGCGACTTCAATGTCTGGTCCAACAACGGCATCGACACGAAGAGCGCATCCGGCGGCGCGGGTTGGGTTCGCACCGAAACGAACGATGGCTATCAATGCGCCGAGCTCGCCCTCCGATACTTTCGATTCAAGTTCGGTATTACGACGGTGTGGCCCGGCATCTCGTACGCCGATCAGATGTGCGCTACGCATCCGGCGGGGATGAGCGTCTCCAACACGCCCGTGCACGGCGATCTCATGGTGTTCGCGGGAGGGAGCTGCGGCGCCGACGCCACCGGCGGTCACGTCGCGGTCGTTGACACCGTTGGCGCGATGACGATCGACGTCGTACAGCAGAATTCTTCGACGTCGACGGCGACGTACAACACGTCTTGCGCGAGCTGCTTTCTTCACGCGGATCACAATCACGGCACCGACGATCCGTGCGAGGCGTCGACCGCCGACGGCCCGATCTGCGGGCAATCGCTGAAGCTCGTGTCGGGGGTGACAGACACGCTCTACGTGTGTGCGAACGGTGTGACGACGAGCCAGACGGCGTGCAGCACGGGATGCATCTCCGAGCCCGCGAATCAGGCCGATCAATGCGCCCCGTCGGACGCCGGCCCAGACGATGCCGCGGCACCCGCGATCGACGCGAGCCCGGACGCCGCCGACGCTGAAGCCGAAGCGCCCGATGCCGCGCCCAATGGCAACAACGGCAAGAGCGGCGGCTGCGCGACGAGCCCCGTCCACGACGGCTCGCGCAGCGCGTGGGTGTGCGTTCTTGCCATCGCGCTCGTCGCGCGCCGACGCCGCAAAGCGTGAGCTGGGGCGCGAGACAGCTCGCCTCGAGGCGGTGGGCATCATGGAGTCTTCTCGGGGCGCTTCTTGGGTGTCGGACGCATCCGACTGCGCAACCAAGCTCGGTGACGAGCAGCGCGCGCCTTCCCTTGGACGCCCTGTTCTCTGGCGCGTGACGCGTACGGCACCGTCTCGAGGAAGGGGCTCGATTCGGCCTCCATCCCGATGCGGCTCATCATCGAGGCGGCGAGCGTCGGGCAAAGTTTCGCGCAGGACCCAATTGGACGCCCTGTTCTCCGAATGCTCGAGACGTTCGACCGCGAGACGGTGTTCTCTCCTGACATCCAGCGCGTGATGCGGCGGCGATTCGGCGAGTTCGTCAGCGCCTTGAAGCGTCCGCACAAGAAGCCTCCGAAGAGACCTTCCGCTCCCGGTTTCGTCGCGACGAGATCGGCCCGAGCGACGGGCCACGTGTTCGCGCCCCACAGCGCGTTGGGCTCCCCGTGTAGCGGGTGCGGGCATCCGCTCCAGACGTGGTTCTCGGTCGACATCGCGAGCATCCCGGCGCTCTCCGCGCGCTTACCGCGGCGCAACGTGCTCGCCGCACCTGCCTGCTTCGATTGCAATGCTCGGATGTTCCGACACGACTTCGTCGTCGCGAGCAGCGGGAAGGTGAAGCGAAGCGGCGGAGAAACCTGTGAAAGCGTTCAGCACGGTCTTCGCCCAGTGGACGTGAGTCAGTAGGCGAACCAAACGATCCCGCGCTTCTTCTTGCGCGCCTTGCCGCACCACGAACGCAGCGCGTCTGCAATCGCCGTCGCATCGACCTTCTTGTCCTTGAACGGCTCTGCGGCCGTGAGCGCGGCGAGCAGCGCGGCGATCGCCTTGTCGTCGAGCGTGCCAATGAGCGGGAAGTCGGCGATCGCAGGGATCGGAATCGGGGACACGCCGCTCTTGGTGAGCTCGTCGAACGTCGCCTGCTTCGCCTTCTTCAAGAACGGGTCGATGGCCTTGTGCGCGCCATACCCGAGCTCGTCTTCGTCGATGCGCACGCCGAAGTGTCGGGTGAGAAGCTCGACGGCGTAGCCGTACTGGAAACCATGCTTCGATTTCTTCGGCGTCGTGCCCGCGATGATCTCGGAGAGCGCACTCTCGAGCGTCGGCGCGCCGTTGGTGATGTCAGCTGCGAACCACTCCGTGTTGCGTTCGAGCTCGCCTTCGAGCTTCTTGCCGATGGCTCTTGCCAGCGCCTTGCTGCCCGGAGCGGCCCGCAGCTTGGCTAGATCGACGGCGTAGGCGGAGTACGGATAACCCATGGCGTCATCTTAGCGACGAGTCAGTGCGAGTCATTCCCAACGGATGGAATCGAAGATGGGTCGCATCTCGGCCGCCGCGCGGGAGTCGACTTGCGCGAGCCACGCGAGCCGGCCCGCGAGGCGAGCGCGAAAGTCCGAGACGTTGCGCCGGTTCTGCGCCGACGGACCGAACCGAACGCAGTTGGTCAAGATGGCCTCGAAGCGTTCACGCTCCGGTCGCGGCCACGCGGGATGCGCGTTGAGGACGACACCCGCCAAGTGCTGGCGCACGCCTCTCTTCTGTACGCGTGTCTTCTTCGGGTTGACGTCGAAGCCTTCGTCCATCGCGATGGTCATCATCTCGATGACGACCGCGTCAGCGACGCGCGCGAGACTCTCGTCACCGGAGAACGCGATGTCGTCGGCGTAACGTCCGTATGTGGCGCCGAGCTTCTTCGCGAGCGCGGACAGTCGCACGTCGAGCCCGAACGCAATCAGGTTGGCGAGCCCGGGTGAGGTGGGCGCTCCTTGAGGAAGGTGTGGCGTGCGCAGGCGCTGCCGCTGTTCGGCACCGACGCGCGCAACGACGTCGGATGGTGCAGCATGCGTCGTCAGGGCCGTCAGCGTGCGTGCGACCTCTTCCGGGTAACCCACCGCGCGCCAGACGGCGTTCACGCGACCGGCGCGAATGCTCTGGAAGAACGAGCGAAGATCAATGCGAATGACGACGCTTCGCCCCACGTGCGGCGTCACGAAGTCGATGACCGAGCGCCCCGCGCGAAAGCCGTGGGCGCAGTCGTGGGGTGGGACGAGTGAGACGATGCGATCGAGGATCTCGCGCTGCACCGCGCGGAGTCGAAGCTTCGGGATCTCGAGTAGGCGCTCGCCTCCGCTCGGCTTCGGGACCCATCGATAACGATAGTGGCGCATGCGCTCGTGCGGCGCGAACCGGGACAGGTTTCGCCGGTCGGCGTAGGCGTCGAGCTGTCGCACGTCGAGATGCAAGAACGCAGCAAGGTCTCCCGGCGTCGCGATGGGCGGAACGCGAAAGCGCGTGGGGCGCATCTCTGGAACGTCGAGGACCGAGCGACGCACGTGAACGCGCGCGGCGAGCACATCCGGCCATGCCTTGCTGCGCAGCAGTGCAATCGCGAGCGCATCACGTGCATCGCGCGGCGGGGCAGGGAACTCGCGCCGCGCGTACCGCACGAGCTTCGACATCCACCGAACATGAGAGGCGTGAGGCTCTCCGAGAGCGCTCGCGACGCGCCCCACCATGCTGCGCTCCGTCCACTCGCCCGCGAGCAAGGCGCTCGCGATGCCCTTGGCGAGGAAGCTCGTCATGAATGTGCGACGACGCGCGCCAACGATTCTCGTGGTGCGCGACCAGGCCTGCGTTCGGGCGCAGCGTCGGTCGTGCCATGCATTGTGTCACCGCTGATGTTGCCCTGGGGTAGCCCCAGAGAGGCGAGAAGGCTCGCCAGCTTGGACACGCGTCGTCGCATGGAAGGCTAGATCACGTGCCCAACTTCGTCGAACGTGACGGCCGATACATAGTCGGGAGAAGTCGATGAACGCACTGCGGCGCCAAGCTTTCTTTCTCGCCATCTCGCTCCGACCAAAATTGGTCCGTCTTTCAGTTACACTGAACGGGTGGAGCGAGCGCTCTGGCGCACAAGACGATTTCCGTAAACGTTTCGCGCAGGACCCAATTGGACGCAGCGTGGATGCAGGTCTTGTCCTGCAGCGCCGTTGATGTGCAAGCGATGTGTTGTCCTGCACCGAAACAAGAGCGGACGGCCTGAAACAAGAGCGGGACGACGTCCAACTAGAGTGGGACGACGTCCAACTAGAGCGGGACGGCGTGAAACAAGAGCGGGACGACGTCCAACCAGAGCGGGACGGCGTGAAACAAGAGCGGGACGACGTCCAACTAGAGCGGGACGGCGTCCAACCAGAGTGGGACGACGTCCAACCAGAGCGGGACGGCGCGAAACAAGAGCGGGACGACGTCCAACTAGAGCGGGACGGCGTCCAACCAGAGTGGGACAGCGTCCAACTAGAGCGGGACAGCGTCCAACTAGAGCGGGACAGCGTCCAACTAGAGCGGGACAGCGTCCAACTAGAGCGGGACAGCGTCCAACTAGAGCGGGACAGCGTCCAACTAGAGCGGGACGACGTCCGCCGACCTTCTGGATCTTTACCCATGACAGCCGGCGTGGCGTCTCTGCGAGGGTCTTGATTGCGAGGTCATGGGGAAAACGAGTCGTTTGGGGGAGCGGCGCGTCATCGCGTCGCCTTCAGCAGCTCGTCGAGACGCCCCGCCAGAGCGCTTACTCCACTCGTTCAGTGTAGCTGAAAACGCGGACCCATTTGGGGGTGAGCGCGGCTTTCGTCGCGACGACGTGCTGCTCCACGAGTTGAGTGCGTCGCGTGCCGCGAGCCATCGCGACAGAGCTCTTCGTCGAGGTCCTTGGCTGGTTGTTTCCAGCGTAAGGGACTGTTAGGCGAGGTCGAAGACGAGGACCTCGCCTCCTCCAACACCTTCGAGACGCACGGTCGCCTCGTCGGAGACGGATGCGGCATCGCCAGCTTCGAGATCGCGTCCGTTGACGCGGACCTTCCCGCGAGCGACGTGAATCCACGCGCCATGGCCGGGGTCGAGCGTGAGATTGGCGGACTCGCCAGCGTCGAAGAGCCCGGCGTACACGATGGCGCCCGCGTGGATGGTCACGCTCCCGTCGCGGCCGTCGGGCGAGGCGACGACGCGAAGATGCCCACGCTTGTCGGCGTCAGTGAAGGCCTTCTGCTCGTAGCTGGGCTTGATGCCCTTCGCGTTCGGCAACAGCCAGATTTGGAGGAAGTGGACGAGCTCGCTCTTCGAGGCGTTGTACTCGCTGTGTGTCACGCCCGTGCCGGCGCTCATGCGCTGCACGTCGCCGGGTCGAATCACCGAGCCTGTGCCCATCGAGTCGCGGTGCTCGAGGCCGCCTTCGAGCACGTAGGAGATGATCTCCATGTCTCTGTGCGGGTGCGTGCCGAACCCCTTGCCGGGCTCGACGCGGTCCTCGTTGATCACGCGAAGCGAGCGGAAGCCCATGTGCTTCGGATCGACGTAGTCTGCGAACGAGAACGTGTGATGGGAATCGAGCCAACCGTGGTTGGCGTGGCCACGCTCGGCCGCAAGTCGAACGGTCATCATCGCTGCCTCCTCATCCCTATGTTCCACCTACCGAAGGGCGGCGTCGAGCGTTCGCTGGAGCTCGATGAGGTCGATCAGATCCTCGACGTAGTCCATCTCGTCCGTTCGAATGCGGACGATGGGCGACAGCTTGTACGAGTCGAACCAAGCCTCGTAGAGACCATGGAGGCGGCGCAAGTAAGCGTCCGGAATGCTCTGCTCCATCGCGCGCGCCCGGAGGCGAATGCGCTTCTTCGCGGTCCGGACGGTGCAGGTCAGCGCGATGAGGACGTCGGGCGGGGGCAGGCTGCGCGCGATGCCTTCGTAGAGGCGCTGGTAGACCTGCCAGTCACGCTTGTCGATGTGGCGCTGAAGGTGGAGGTTCTTCGCGAAGATCTCGGCGTCCTCGTAGATGGTGCGGTCGATGACGGCGGGCGCCTTGCTCGCGATGAGCTCTTGGTGAAGCTCGAGCTTGTGCGCGAGAAAGAAGAGCTGGGAGTGAAACGCCCACCGCTTCATGTCGGCGTAGAAGTCCTCCAAATACGGGTTGTGCTCGTGCGGTTCGAAGAACGGCCTCAGGCCGTAACGCTTCTCGAGCCAGCGCACGAGCGACGTCTTGCCCGCGCCGATGGTCCCCGCGACGGCGACGTAGCGCTTCGCCATTATATCCTCACGGTCAACCGACGAGCGCGCGTTGGCTCTTGCCGTTGAAGGCGAAGGCGCGCATCCGTACCGCGGGGGCAACGACGCAGCCGCCCGCGCTCCACCAGGTCGGGATGGCGCGGCGCTCTTTGGTCATGCCGTCGCTTCGGGCGAGGCCCTCGAGCAGGCTGTCGGTGAAGCGCATGTTGCCGACGGCGCGCGAGATCTTGCCGTGCTCGACGAGAAAGCAGCCGTCTCGCGTGAGGCCCGTCATCACCGCGCGGGGCGTCTCGAGGAAGCCGTTCACGTAGTGCAGGCGGCAGACGTAGAGCCCGCGGTCGATGCCGGCGATGAGCTCGTCGACGTTCGCGGCTTGCCCGCCGCTCATCCGCATGTTCGACGTGCCGATCCCGCCCGCGCCTCCCGTTTCCCCGAGCTGCGCGCTGCCTGTCGACGTGACACCGGCGCGGGCGGCGTAGGTGCGGTCGTAGAGAATGTTTCGCGCGACGCCTCGTTCGATGAGAGGGATGGGGCGGCGCACGGTGCCCTCTCGGTCGAAGGGTGCGCCGAAGCCGAACGCCTCGTCGTCGAGCGTGGCGTCTTCCGCGAGCGTGACGCTTTCGCCCGTGATGCGCTCGCCGAGGCGCATCGGGCTGCCGCCTTGCTCGACCTCGGGGGCTCCGAACGCGATCGCCGAGAGCCATTCGAGGAGCTCGGCCATCGCCGCGGGCTCGAGCACGACGTCGTACTGGCCTGCGTCGAGCTCCATCGGGTTCTTGCCGAGGGCGCACATGCGGATGGCGCGGTCGGTCTCTTCGTCCATATCGAGCGCGGCGATGCTGCGATGCATGTGCCCGCCGTAACCCGCGGCGCCACCCGCTCCGGGCGTCTCGAGCGCCCAGACCTTGAAGCTCGCCATCGTCTCGTCGTGCGAGCGCGCGCAGCCTTCGGTCGTCGCCACGGCGTAGCTCGCGCGTTGGGACTCGAGCATGCCCGCAGCAACGAGCCCCGCCGCACGGACCTTCGTGAGGACCTTGGCGAGCATGTCCGTGCGGAGCTCGGGGGTGGCGGCGGCGGTGTCTTCGGCGAAACGCTTGGGCGCGGCGGTCACGCCACCGCGCGGCGCGAACCCAGGAAACCCCTCGGTCTGGGGCAAGAGCGGCGCTGCCGTCGCCGCGTGAGCGATGACGTCGGCGATGGCGCTCGGGTGGAGGCTCGTCGTCTGCGCTTCGGCGATGCGGGAGCCGCTCGCGACACGGACGACCGCGAGCGGCTCGTCGAGATCCATGTGCTGCGCGAGCTCCCCGCACGCGAAGCGCGCACACCCTCGCTGGCGTTGCGTGATGAAGACCTCGGCGTGGGCCGCGCCTGCACGGGCGAGCGCATCCTTCGCGAGCGCGAGAAGCTCGACTCCGGTCATGTTCGCCCCGTGTTGCCTACAGCGACTTGCTTGAAGCGCGCTGGTGCTGCGCCGTGACCCACCTGCATGATCTGCATCGGATCGCCCTTGCCGCACGTCGAGATGCCGAAGAGCTTCCACTCGCTCTCGCCGCAGATGGCATCACACGAGCGCCAGAACTCGTTGGTGATGCCCGTGTAGCGCGGATCACGAAGGAGGCGCGTCTTCTTGCCGTGCTTGATCTCCCACGCCACCTCGCACGAGAACTGGAAGTTGAGCCGAAGGTCGTCGATGCTCCAGCTCTTGTCGACGAGCATGAAGATGCCGTCTTGGGTGTCCGCGATGAGATCGTCGAGCGTGCCCGCGCGCGGCTGGAGCGACACGTTGACCATGCGAATGAGTGGCGGGCGGTTCCAACCATCGGCGCGCATCGTGCCCGTCGATGAGCGGCCGAGGCCGGCGGCGGTCTCGCGGCTCGAGAGGTAGTCGACGAACGTGCCGCGCTCGATGAGCGGGTGCACGCCGGCCGCGCTGCCTTCGTCGTCCCAACCGAACGTGCCCATCCCGCCGGGCGACGTCGAGTCGGCGACGATGTCGACGATGTCGGCCCCATACCGGAGCTTGCCGAGCATGCCGGGCTGCATGAAAGACCCGCCCGCCAGCGAGATCTCAGAGCCGAGAGCTCGGTCGAGCTCCGTCGGGTGCCCGCACGACTCGTGGATTTGAAGCGCGACCTGGCTCGCGTCGAGGATGAGATCATGGGGGCCTTCGGGGCACGCGGGCGCCGAAAGAAGGCCGATGGCTTCGTCCCGGATCTCGTCCGTGTGGCCCATCAAGTCGAGCGCGGCGATGCGCTCGTAGCCGGCTTGAAAGCCCTCCGAGCCTTGCCACGTCGGGTAGCTGCGGCGTTGTGAGACGCCGTCGTCACCGAGCGCGAAGACTTGCATCCCCGCGCCGCCGTACGTGAAGCGCTGCGTCGTGTCGGTGCCCTCGGTCGTGAGGAGGCGCTTCTCGAGGCGCACCCATTCCATCCACGCGTCGGCCGAGACGATGGGCTTGCCGCCACGGAGAAGCGCGCGCACGGGCGCCTCGAGCGCGCGCATCTTCTCGTCGAGCGGGACGGTAAAGGGATCGCGAACGACGCGGGTCTCGTACGTCCCGCGGACCGCGGGCTGCGCCGGAAAGGGCGTGGGCTCGCGTGCGAGCATCGACGATGCCGCTGCGATGCGCACCGCCCGAGTTGCCGCGACGTCGAGCGCCTGCGGCGTGAGCTCCGGGGTGCAAGCAAACCCCCAAGTTCGCGCGAGCACGCGAATCCCGACCCCACGGGACGCTCCCGTCGACGCCTGCTCGGGCCGCCCGTCACGAACGCGAAGTCGCTCGCTCTTTTCGCTGACGAATCGGACCTCTGCATAGCGGATCGACGGCTCGCGCTTGAGGCGTTCGAGCGTCGCGAGGAGGGCAGCTTCTTCGGTGGGAGTGAGCACGCTGGAGCACGATATCGCGGCCGTGTCGTGCTACGCTACCGGGATGTCCGAAGCCGGGATCGACGCCGGCGGACGCGTCGTCGGGCGCTATGTGCTCTACGACGAGCTCGCTTCGGGGGGAATGGCGACGGTCCACA
>Ga0302324_100006409_pt1 | contig 25366 bp, 26 predicted proteins | sample Palsa_T0_1_FD_201949 | JGI IMG/M metagenome (GOLD analysis project Ga0302324, IMG submission 201949) | Peat permafrost microbial communities from Stordalen Mire near Abisko, Sweden - Palsa_T0_1 | ecosystem: Environmental > Terrestrial > Soil > Palsa > Peat permafrost | place: Sweden: Abisko... | reverse complement strand
CCGCGCTGGTGTGGGCGCGCTCGGCGCTGTCGCTGCTCGCGCGCGTCACTGAGGTGGTTGGCCTCGCGACGGCCCTGCGCAGGACACGCTCACGCGTGCAAGGCGACGCCTGACCTGCGATGCTCCATCACAGCGCGTGAGCGGGATGCTCGGCGCAGCCACCACGGCAGCACTATCAAGGAGCGATGCCATGACCACCAGCAGCGGACATACTTCGGCCATCCGGGCCACCAAGGTTCTCGGCACCCGTGTTGAGGATCCAGCCGGGCACAAGATCGGTGAGGTGAAGGACGTCATCCTGGACAAGGAGTCCAACCGTATCCTGTTCGCGGTGCTCAGCTTCGGCGGTTTCCTCGGTATGGCCGAGAAGTACCACCCGCTCCCCTGGGCCGCGCTCGATTATGACGAGGCGCAGAATTCCTACGTGGTCAGCTACAGCAAGGAGCAGTTGCAGGCCGCCCCGGCCGGCTCGGTGGAGGAGCTGACGCAGAACGACGGCCGCAACTACCGCGACCGCACCTACGATTACTACAAGGTCGAGCGCTACTGGGAAACCGACGACGCTGAAGTCGACGAGTAACCTGAGCTCACCGGCGGGGCCGGCTGGGCGGCCTCTGCTGGCCTGTCGGGGTCGGCGGCCAGACCCACCAGTGTCGGTATGCCGCTCGCGGCCTGCAGCGTCGCACGCGCCAGGTCCCAGTGGATCGCGGCACTGTCCTTGCCCAGCGCGCGGTCGAGCAGCTGCGAGAGCTGCTCCAGATCCGGCTCGAGTGATTGTCCCTGATCGTCGACCGGCGGATGCGCTTCGAGAAACAGCTGCCCGTCGACCCAGGCGACCTTCACCGGATCGTTAATCAGGCGCACCTTGGTGCCGACGGGGATCAGCGCGAACAGCGCCGCCACGTCCTCCGGATACATGCGAATGCAGCCGTGCGTAATCGCCATGCCCACTGCTGTGGGATTGTTGGTGCCGTGGATCATGTACTCGCCGTGGCCGGCGGCGAGTCGTAGCGCGAAGTCCCCGAGCGGATTGTCGGGCCCGGGCCCGATGACCTTCGGGATCGGATCGCCGTTCTCGGCGTGCTCCTTGCGGATCGACTCGGGCGGATACCAGGAGGGGTGTTTGATCTTAGCGATGACCGTCGTGGCGCCAAGTGGCGTACGCCAGTCCATCTTGCCGATGCTCACCGGATAGGTGATGACCACCGGGTGCTCATGCGGGCCGGGTTTGGGATAGTAGTAGAGCCGGTGCTCGGGCAGGTTCACCACGATCCCCTCGCGCGGGCCTGGCGGCAGGATGCGCCGACCTGGAAGGGTCAGTTCCTTGCCCGCCCCCGGAATCCACACATCGACGCCCGGATTGGCGCGGATGATCTCGTAGAACCCCAGGCTGTAGCGGTGGGCAAGGTCCGGCAGCGTGTCCTCGTACACGGTCGTCACGGAGGTATCCGTCCCGACCACGGCCGATCCGTCCTGCGGCAGCGCGAACAGGCTCGCCCTGGCCGCCCCGGCGAGACTCAGCGCGGCGAGCGCTGCCGGGAGGAATTTCAGGCAGCCTGAGAAGCTCACGGCTGTTCTCTCGAAGATCACATATCTCATTGATTTTACTGAATCTGTCACCGGCCCGTCCAGCGTATGGGGTGCATTCTAGAGGATTCCCATTACCATCGCGCGCGGTGAGTCGCACTCGCAAACCTCCGCCCGAGTTCTTTCAGCGCAGCACGCTCTGCGTCGCGCGCGCGCTGCTCGGCATGCATCTCGTGCATGACGACGGCTCGAGCCTTCGCCGCGGGAGGATCGTCGAAACCGAGGCGTACTTAGGCCCGCGCGATCTCGCAGCGCATTCCGCGCGTGGGCGTACGCCCCGCACCGAGGTCATGTATGGTCCGCGCGGCCACGCGTACGTCTATTTCATCTACGGGTTCTGGAACTGCCTGAACGTCGTGACCGGCGCGCGCGGGGTGCCGCAGGCGGTGCTGCTGCGCGCGCTCGAGCCGCTCGAGGGCCTCACCGGGCGCACCTGCGGGCCCGGCCTGCTCTGCCGTGCACTTCACATCGATCGCCGTCTCAATGGCGCGGACCTGCGCGGGGAGGTGCTGTGGCTCGAGCTGCCCCCGGCCGGGGCGCCGCCGGTGCGCATCGCCCGCAGCCCGCGCATCGGTGTCGATTACGCAGGTGAGTGGGCCAAGCGACCGTGGCGCTTCTTCGATCGCACCTCGGGATGCGTGTCGGGCAGGCGCAGCGCGCGGCGTGCCGCCACCGGCGCATTGCGAAATAATGCACGCACTGCCCTGAGGCAGTAAGCGCCCTGCGCTTAGGCGGATGATCGAACTTCACGACTTGCCGGGTACCAAAGTACTGCCAATACCTGCGCGCTGAGGAAGAGGAAGCACTCATGTCGATGTTGAAGGGGATGCGGACACTGCTGCTGTGTGCTCTTGCGGCGTTGTCGCTTTTGAATTCAGGCGCAGCACCTGCGCAGCAGGAAGGCACCAACTTTCGCACGCTTGTGCCGGTGCAACCCGCCGATAGCCCGGGCAAGATCGAGGTGATCGAGTTCTTCTCGTATGCGTGCCCGCACTGCAATGAGTTCTACCCGCTGCTGAGTGCCTGGCTTCCCAAACAGGGCAAGGATGTGGTCCTGAGGCGGGTCCCGGTCGGCTATGACCGCCCGCCGTGGATCGCCCTGCAGCACGCCTACTACGCACTCCTTGTGAGTGGTGATCTCAATCGCCTGGATGAGCCGCTGTTCAAGGCGATTCACGAGCAGCACCGGCGGCTCTTCGATATGCAGAGCATCGCCGACTGGGTGGGCGCGAACGGCGGCAGCTCCGAGAAGTTCATCGCCGCCTTCAACTCCTTCGGAGTCAACAACCAGATCGCGCAGGCCGACAAGATGAGCGAGGACTACGGTGTCGCAGGCGTCCCCACCTTGGCGGTCGACGGCAAGTACGTGGCCCTCGGGGATACGTTCCCGGACATTCTCGCCAACACCAGCCAGCTGATCGCCAAGGAGCGCGCCGCAGGCGCCGCGCTCACCAAGCACCGGTAAGCGACCGCCGAAAAAGCGCGCTCCCGCTGAGCCTCACCGCACCCCGGGCGCCATCCGGGACCTGCGCGGAAACTCCTGGCCGGCAGCAGCGGCCGGCTCACGCGTGGGCCCGCCCGCGCCCTCTCACCCATCGCGCGTCAGGGCGAGCAGTACGCTCCCCTCAGGCACGCGATCACCGCGGGCAAAGTGCAGTGTCTCGACGGTCCCTGCGTAGGGGGCGGTGATGGTGTGCTCCATTTTCATCGCCTCGATGACCATCAGCACCTCACCGGCCGCCACCTTCTGTCCGCTCGTGACGGACACGGACACCACCACGCCCGGGAGCGGAGTCGTGAGTCCACCGCTTGCGACGCTCGCGGAAAACTCGTGGGTGCGCGGATCATCGAGCCGCAGCTCGAAGAACTCCCCGCCCCTCCACAAGTACACGCGCTCGGCGCCGAGGAGGTAACGCGCCTGGCAGCGCCGCCCGGCGATGTCCGCAGCGACGCTTAGGGCGGTGCGCTCACAGGTACGCACCGGCAGCGGCGCCTGGCCCGTGATGCCGGCGGACACCGGCTTCCCGTCGGTGTACGTCAAATCCACACTCGTGAGCGCACCGCCCCATGCGAACGTGTAGGTGATCGGCGTGACGAGGTTCGGTATGAAGCCATCGCGCAGCTCCCAGGGACTGAGCGCCTGCGGGGAGGCAAGCGCTGCGGATGCGGCCCCGTGCACGGCGAGTGCTGCGAGAATCAGCGTCTCGGGGGCAAGCGTCGCCTGGACGGCAAACTCCTGCGCACCGGAATCCAACAGCGAGACGTTGTGCCCGACCGCAAGAAAGCGCGGCGAACGCAGGATGCGAGCCAGCCAGCGCTCGTTGCTGTGCACGCCCGCGCAGTAGGTGTGCTCGAGCGCCTCCGCGAGCCGCGCGGCCGCCTGATCGCGCTCGGGCGCCCAGGCAATGACCTTGCCGAGGAGCGAATCGTAGCTGTCCGGGACCGTATCGCCGGAAGCAAAGCCCGCATCGACGCGCACCGCCTCCATCACCGGCCACTCGAGCAGCTGCAGGTGCCCGGCGCTTGGCAGGAAGCCGCGCGCGGGATCCTCTGCACAGACGCGTGCCTCGATGGCATGTCCCTCGAAACGCACCTGCTCCTGCGACAGCGGCAGGCGCTCCCCGCCTGCGACCCGCAGCTGCCATTCGACCAGGTCGAGCCCGGTGATCGCCTCGGTGACCGTGTGCTCCACCTGCAGGCGCGTGTTCATCTCCATGAAATAGAATTCGCGCCCGTCGAACAGGAACTCCACGGTCCCGGCGCTCACGTAGCCGATCTCGCGCGCCACCACGAGCGCCGCGGCGCGCAGCCGCTCGCGCAGCTGCTCGGGGACCAGTGGCGCGGGAGCCTCCTCGATGAGCTTCTGATGGCGCCGCTGCATCGAGCAATCCCGATCGCCCAGGTGCAGGAGGTTGCCGTGCGTGTCCGCAAATACCTGCACCTCGAGGTGCCGCGGCGAGGGCAGGTAGCGCTCGATGAGCAGCGCCCCATCGCCGAAGGCGCTCTCGGCGAGCCGGCGGGCCGCCGCCAGTGCGGGGGCGATCTGTGAGGGCTCGCGCACGATCTGCATGCCCTTGCCGCCACCGCCGGCGGCGGGCTTGATGATCAGGGGCAGGCCTGCATTGCCGGCCTCGCGCTCCAGATGCGCAAGGTCCTGCTGCGCGCCGGCATAGCCTGGCAGCACCGGCACACCCGCCGCGCGCATGCGCGTCTTGGCGAGAATCTTCGAGCCCATGGCGTTGATCGCTGCCGCGGGCGGACCGACGAAGATCCGCCCCGCATCGACGCAGGCCTGTGCGAACTGCGCGTTCTCGGAGAGAAACCCGTAGCCGGGATGGATGGCCTCGGCACCGGAGGCGCGCGCAGCCTCAAGGATGCGCCCGATGTCCAGGTAGCTCTCGCGCGCTGCGGCCGGCCCGATGCGCAGCGCCTCATCCGCGGCGCGCACGTGAGGCGCGAGCGCATCGGCATCGGAGTACACCGCTATGGTGCGCAGCCCTAAGCGGCGTGCGCTGCGGAAGATGCGACAGGCGATCTCGCCGCGGTTGGCGACCAGCAGACTCTTGATCACGCGCGCACCCGTCAGCCCTACATACGGAACACACCGAAACCGGTGCGCTCGAGGGGGCCATTGCGCAGCGCCGCCAGTGAGAGCGCGAGCACGCGGCGCGTGTCCACCGGGTCGATGACGCCATCGTCCCACAGCCGCGCCGAGGAGTAGTAGGGATGTCCCTGGCGCTCGTACTGCTCGCGGATCGGCTGCTTGAACGCCTCCTCCTCCGCTGCCGGCCAGTCGCGCCCGCCGCCCTTGAGCTGCTCGCGCTTGACGCTCGCCAGCACGCTCGCGGCCTGCTCCCCGCCCATGACCGAGATGCGCGCGTTGGGCCACTGGAACAGCAGGCGCGGGGAGTACGCCCGCCCGCACATCGCATAGTTGCCCGCCCCGTAGCTGCCGCCGATGATGACGGTGAGCTTCGGGACTGCGGCACAGGCGACCGCGGTGACGAGCTTCGCGCCGTCCTTGGCGATGCCGCCGGCTTCGGCACGCCGACCAACCATGAAGCCGGTGATGTTCTGCAGGAACAGGAGCGGGATCTGTTCGCGCGCGCACAGCTCGATGAAGTGCGTGCCCTTGAGCGCACTTTCGGAGAACAGCACCCCGTTGTTGGCGAGAATGCCGACCGGATAACCACCGAGGTGCGCAAAGCCGCAGAGCAGCGTCGTGCCGTAGAGCTGCTTGAACTCCTCGAGCTCAGAGTCATCTACCAGGCGTGCGATCACCTCGCGCGCGTCGTAGGGCTTGCGCAGGCTCACGGGCACTACGCCATAGAGCTCCTCGGCATCGTAACGCGGCGGCCTCGGCGCCTGCGGCGGTGCGCTCGCACCCGCTGGGCGCAGGCGCGCCACGATGCGCCGCGCGATGCTCAACGCGTGGGTGTCATTCTCGGCGTAGTGATCGCACACGCCCGACTCGCGGCAGTGCACATCGGCCCCGCCGAGTGACTCTGCGTCGATGTCCTCGCCGGTGGCGGCCTTGACCAGCGGCGGGCCGCCCAGGAACACGCGCCCCTGGTTGCGCACGATGATGTTCTCATCCGACATCGCCGGCACATAGGCACCCCCTGCGGTGCACGAGCCGTGCACCACCGATATCTGCGCCACCCCAAGTGCCGAGAGCGTTGCCTGGTTGTAGAAGATGCGCCCGAAGTTGTCACGGTCGGGAAACACCTCATCCTGCGCGGGCAGGAACGCCCCGCCGCTCTCGACCAGGTAGACGCACGGCAGGCGGTTCTCGCGCCCGATCTCCTGCGCGCGCAGGTGTTTCTTCACGGTGATGGGATAGTAGGTGCCGCCCTTCACGGTCGGATCGTTGGCCACCACCACGCACTCGCGCCCGCAGATGCGCCCGATCCCGGTGACGATACCGGCACAAGCGATGTCCCCGCCGTACATGCCGTGCGCGGCGAGCTGGGAGAACTCAAGGAAGGGACTGCCGGTATCAAGCAGCACGCGGATACGCTCGCGGGCCGGGAGCTTGCCGGCCGCCTTGTGCTTGTCCGTGGCGGCCTTCGAGCCGCCGCGGGCCGCACGACCCACCTCGCGGCGCAGCGCCTCGGTGTGCGCCTGCATGGCGCGCACGTTCTCGCGGAAGCCTTCCGAATTTCGATCGATCCGGGTGCTCAGGCGGGCCATGGGTACTTGCCACAGTTGCCGGTTTGTCCGACAATCATACGATCACGCCGCAGAGGAAGGCAAGCCCATGACCGCGCTCGACTGCACCGACAGCGACTTTGGACTTCCGCCCGAGATCGAGGAGATCCGTCAGCAGGTGCGGCGCTTCGCGAGTGAGCAGATCGCACCACGCGCGGCCGAGATCGACCGCAGCAACGAATTCCCCCGCGACCTGTGGCCGGCGCTTGGCGCGCAGGGGCTGCTCGGTATTACCGTGCCCGAGCGTTACGGCGGGGCCGGGCTCGGCTACCTCGCACATGTCATCGTGATGGAAGAGATCTCGCGCGCCTCGGGCGCGGTGGGCCTCTCGTACGGGGCGCATTCCAACCTGTGCGTGAACCAGCTGCGCCTGAATGGCAACGATGCGCAGCGCGAGCGCTACCTGCCGAAGCTGGTGAGCGGGGAGCACGTCGGCGCGCTCGCGATGTCCGAGCCCGGCGCAGGCTCAGATGTGGTGTCGATGCAGCTGCGCGCCACGCGGCGCGGCGAGGGCTATGAGCTCAACGGCCGCAAGATGTGGATCACCAACGGGCCCGATGCGGACGTGTTCGTGGTGTACGCCAAGACCGACCCGGGCGCAGGTCCACGCGGCATCAGCGCCTTGATCGTGGAACGCGGGTGCAAGGGCTTCAGCACAGCACAGAAACTCGACAAGCTCGGTATGCGCGGCTCGGGCACCTGCGAGCTGGTGTTCGATGACTGCCTGGTGCCGGTGGAGAACCTCCTCGGTGCGGAGAACGGCGGCGTGCGCGTGCTGATGAGCGGACTTGACTACGAACGGGTGGTGCTTGCCGGGGGCTCCCTCGGGCTGATGGCGGCGGCGCTGGATATCGTGCTGCCCTACATCCGCGAGCGGCGCCAGTTCGGCCAGCCGATAGGAACCTTCGAGCTGATGCAGGGCAAGATCGCCGACATGTATGCGGCGCTCAATGCCTCGCGTGCCTATGTTTACGCCGTGGCGCAAGCCTGCGACACGCGCAGTGCGCGCCGCCGCGATGCGGCCAGCTGCATCCTGTTTGCCGCCGAGCGCGCCACGCAGGCGGCGCTGGAGGCGATTCAGGCGCTTGGCGGCAACGGCTATATCAACGATTACGGCGCCGGCCGGCTGCTGCGCGATGCGAAGCTGTACGAGATCGGCGCCGGCACCCAGGAGATCCGTCGCATGCTGATCGGGCGCGAGCTGTTCGAGGCTGCCGCGTGAGCGTGCAGTTCGCACCGCTGCTGATGGAACCGGCGTACCGCAAGGTGGCCGCCGCCATCGGCGCGCGCATCCTCAGCCGCGCGCTGGCCGAGGGTCAGCGGCTGCCGCCGGAGACCGAACTCGCACGCCAGTTCGCCGTCAACCGCTCCACCGTGCGCGAGGCGCTGCGCGAGCTGGAAAGCCGTGGGCTGGTGCAGCGCCGCCCGGGCTCGAAGCTCATGTCCGTCAGCCGCCCGCACACCACCGCGGTGGCGCAGGGTGTGAGCCACGCGCTGCTGCTGCACGATGTGACGGTGCGTGACCTCTGGGAGGCGCTCACCATCCTCGAGCCACCGCTCGCGCAGGTCGCCGCGCGCGCCGCCAGCGCCGCCGACCTCGCGGCCATCGAGGCGGCGGCGCGTGAGTTCAGCGCCCGCTCGGCCGACACCGCGCAGGCCGCGAGCTGTACCGCGGAGCTGTTCCGCGCCATCGGACGGGCAACACACAACCCGGTGCTCGGGCTGGCGCAAGAGCCGCTGCTGCAGCTGCTCGAGCCCTCCCTGTCGGTCATGATCGACAAGGTGCCACAGGCACGCACGCGCATCGCGACCGCGCACCGCCGCCTGGTCGAGGCCCTGGAGGCACGCGATGAACCGGAAGCACACCGCTGGATGGCGCGCCACATCCGCGATTTCCGCAAAGGCTACGAACTGGCCGGTATCGAGCTTGAGCTGCGTGTCACAGCGCGGGGCACCCTTCCCCCCGCCGCTCCGTGATCTAAGTCTCTGATCACACCTTTCATAACACCCCCGCCAGCTGAACGCAGGTATCTTTGCCAGTCCGGTTGGATGTCAGCTCGTTACCGGGGGTGCTGTGATGTTGGTCGCTCTGGTTCTGCTGTTTCTGGTGTTGGCATTGCTCGGCTACCTGGTGGGGGTCTACAACGGCCTGGTGCGTGTGCGCGCCGCGGTCAAACTCGCCTGGTCGAATATTGATGTGCTGCTGGTGCAGCGGCACGATGAGTTGCCCAAGCTCGTGGAGGTGTGCCGACAGTACATGAAGTACGAGGCCACTACGCTCGAGCGCGTGATGCAGGCGCGCGCCGGGGTCGATGCCGCGCGCGCTTCCGGCAGCGTCGGATCCCTCGGGGTCGCCGAGCGTGCGCTGCGCAGCGGCTTAAGTGGCCTGTACGCGGTGGCGGAGAACTATCCGCAGCTCAAAGCCAGCGAGCCGTTCCATCACCTGCAGGATCGCATCAGTGGGCTTGAGACCGCGATCGCCGACCGGCGCGAGCTCTACAACGACGCTGCCAACACCAACAACGTGCGCATCGATGCCTTTCCGGACATCCTCGTCGCCCGTCTCGGGGATTTCCCGGCAGCGCAGCTGCTGCACTTCCAGCTCGATCAGACCGCCGACGCCGATCTGAAGGCGGCCTTCTCCGGTTGATGCCAGCAGAGCTGACGCCGGAGCATTTCGAGCTGCTCGCAGCGCTCGCCGGCGCCGGCGCAGCGCTTGCGCTGTGGCGCTTCCTCGTACGCCTGCGCCGCGACCGCCTCCTCGGGGACACGCCCACCGCGCGTATCCGCTCAGCCCCGCAGGGCTACGTGAAGCTCAGCGGGCGTGCCCTGCCCGCCGGCCCCGCAGCGACGGGTGCACCGCTCTCGGAGCGACCATGCGTCTGGTGGGCCTACGAGCTCGCGCACGAAGAGACTGACAGCAAGGGGAACAAGGAATGGGAAACGGTCGAGCGCGCCGCGAGCGTCGAGCCATTCGTACTGGCCGACGATGACGGTGCCCAGTGCCTGGTGGGCCCGGTGGCCGCGGAGATCACGCCCACGGCGAGCAACGTATGGTATGGGAATCTCATGCGCCCCAGCGCGCCGCCGCCGGCTTCCGCCCCGCTTCTGCACACCGGCACCTGGCGCTACACCGAGCGGCTGATCGGCGTCGGTGCGCGGCTGAGCGTCATGGGCGAGCTGCGCTCGCATTCCGAACTGGGTGATGCCAACGCCGCCGCCGCAGCGAAGCTGCACGAATGGAAACAGAATCAGGCGGCGCTGCTGGCGCGTTTTGATGCCAACCATGACGGCAAGCTCGATGGGTCGGAATGGGAAGCGGCACGGCAGGCGGCCGTGCGTGAATCGCAGACCGAGACCCTCGCTGCCAAGATCCAGCGCGTCAGCGTCATCACCGAGCCGACCAATGGCGAGCCGTTTCTGATCGCGCCGCTGAGTGGTGAGCAGTTGGAGCGGCGCGAGCGCCGTTACGCGGCACTGTATTTCGTGCTCGGGATCATCGGAGTGACGGTGTGCGCATGGGCCATCCTCCAGGCAACCCAGGCAAGCTAGCGCGCGACCTGCAGGTGCGCCACCAGCCCCTCGGCCTGTCGCTGCAGCGCGGCCCCGAACAGCGGCTGCAACTCATCGAGGAGCGCATTCGGGATCGCCTTCAGATCGGGCGGCGGACGGTAGCTGCTCCAGCTGCCTGCCTCACCCCCCCACTGCCGGTCAGCGAGCCGCACCTCGGCCCCGTGCACGCCGAGAAGCAGCAGCTCGGTGAGGTCCAACAGCGGCGGTGCGGCATCCGCGGCGCCCTTCCCGGTCACAAAGCACCAGCCGCGCAGATACTCCGGCAGCTCGCGATGCCGATCGCCGTCGGCGTGCGCCGAGTCATTGCGCCCGGGTCCGAGCACGATGATGGCCTCGAGGCGCCCGGCGGCTGCAAACTGCGCAAAGGGTCGCTCGCAGGGCCTGGGCAGTCCCTTCGCGTATGAGGCATCGAGAAAGCAATTCTCGCGCGCGCGCATCAGATCATCACTGGCCTCGAGTGGCACGGCTACCAGTCCGAGCTGCGCCAGGCGCTCTTGCACCGCCGCGAGCAGCATGGCGTTCACGCGCCAGGTGAGCGGGTAAGTCTTGAGGAAGCTGTTCTCGATCTGACGCGAGGCGTGAAAGTGCGTCACCTCGGCATCGAGCACACTGACCACTCCGATGCGCGCGCCGGCTGACACTTGCAGGCTCGTGGGCTTGCTCGCCGCCGGCGCCACAAGAGGCGCGGCTGCCAGCACCGCAAAGACGAGCCCCGCAAGCATCGCTGTCGGCGCACTCCGGGTCATATGCCCCCTGTCACGGGGGCGAGTCTACCCGAAGACGCCTTCAGCGGAGCGGCGTGCCTGCCATGCGGGTGGTGACCCTGATTGCCAGCAGTACCGGAAGTGCCAGCACCATCCCGGCGACGCCCCACAGCCAGGCGCCGATCCACAGTGCAAACAGTACCCAGATCGGATTCAGGTCCAGACGCTGCCCGAGAAACACCGGTTCCACGATATGCCCTTCAACCGTCGCAAGGGCCAGGTAACAGGCCGAGACCAGCAGCACATGAGCGGTGCTGCTGAAGGTGACCAGCGCAACCACGCTGAGAATCGCCAGGGTGGTCGCAGGGCCCAGGTATGGCACGAAATTCAGCGCGCCCGCGAGTGCTGCCCACAGCGCTGGGTTCGGCATCCCGAGAAGCCACATGACGAGGCCGATGACGATGCCGTAGCCCAGGTTGATCAGCAACAGCATGCCGTAGTAGCGGCCCACCTCGCTGCGGATCGCCCCGAGGATTTGCAGCACGTGCTTTTTCTCTCCGCCCCCTGCGAGCGCGCACGTCATGCGCGCCAGCGTCGAGGGACCGGCGGCGAGCAAGAGGAACGCGAACGCGAGAACGGTCACGGCGCCCACCGCAACCCAGCCGGTCGCGGCGAACAGGTCAAGCGCCGTCAGTCCCGTCGCGGGAGTTGCCGGTGAGGGCGTAGCAGCTGCCCCGGCGGTGGAGCTGCCGGAGGTCGCGAGCGACTCGGCGCGCTGCATCAGGTCTTCGAGTCGGTGCAGCACCGATTCCGCCGGCCGGATGCGGTGCTCGATCATTCGCAGGGTCCGCGGGGCGTTCTGCACCCACTCCTGAGCGGGTGTGGCAATGGCATCCAGCGTGCCGCCGATTGCCGCGGCGAGCAGCAGCAGCAGCACGCCTGCGCTCAGTGCGCGCGGGATGCGCCAGCGACGCAGCCCTTCCACGAGCCCCGAGAGTACCAGCGTCACGAGCAGCGCCAGACCGAGCGGAATGAGTGGCTGGCGGCCCAGCCGCAACACGACCGCCAGACAACACAAGGCGATGATCCAAAGCGGGCGCGACCAGCCGAGACGGGCATGCACTTCCCTGGGAGACTCGGCGCCCGCCTCCACGGGCCGCACCACCGCGGGCCTCACTGCAATCAAGGCCGGCGCAGTCGCGTCACCGTTACGTGGGCTCGCACCGGACTGACTCATGTGTCTCCCTCTGCCTTCCGATCAGCCCTAGGGATGCTCGGGGGGGCCTTCACGTGGCTTTTCCGGCGGGGCCTTTTCCGGCGGCGCATGAGCGGCAGGCGGCGGCGGGGCGGCATGCGGATGCGCTGGCGCGTGCTCCGTCGCCTGCGCCACGCGCGGCGCATGGGCGTCCGGATGCTCTGCGGCCGGCGGGGCGGCCCGAACTGCCGGCGGCAGGGCGTGCGCCGCAGGCGCCTCGGGAGGGGCTTTCGGCGGTTCATTGTGCGCCACGGCCGGCGCGTTGTGGTCCGGTGCGGGGGCACCGTGCGCGCTGACAACGCCTGCGCCGGAGAAGGCGCCGGGCTTGGCCGTCGCCGCGATCGGCGGCTTGCCATGGTTCACCGATGCCAACAGGTCATGGTTGGATCGGGCCGCGCTGACCTGCTGCGTCTGGGCCGCGGTCGGAGCCTGGTGTGGCTGCTGCGCCAGGGCCTGCTCCTCTTTCGTCGGCTGTGCCTGCACACCGCCCGGGCCGCCGTTGTAGCTCACGGTGTTGACCGTTACGTTGTTCACCACGGTCTTGGTATAGACGTTGGTGATGTTTGTGGTCGTGACGTTGGTGACGCTGCGGTTGTAGTAGAACTGATTGTTCTGCCAGTAGCCGCCGAAGAACCCACTGCCGGGATAGCCGTAGCCATAGCTAATCCCGCCGTAGTAGCCCACCTGGGGACCCCAGTAGCCCTCGTTCCAGACATACACCCCGTTGGCCCAGCCCCAGTATCCGGGCGTCCAGACGAGTGCCGGCGCCGGAGGCTCGACCCACGTGCCGGGTACCCAGAAGTAGCCATCGGGCCCGTAGGCCCAGTAGCCCGGCGTCCACAGATATCCGGGTGCGGGGATCGGCGGCTGCTCGTAGACCGGCAACGCGGGCGGACCTACGTTGACGGTGACCGCGAACAGCGCGGCGCTGGCGCGGGTGGCGATCAGAAGCAGCAGTACAGTCAGCAGCGCAGCCGACAGGGTCGCGAGGCGCTTGTGACTGGCGGGCTCATGGTGTTGCCATGCTAATGACATGTGGCATCTCCGTGTCGGTGTCATCTGAGCGAGACTGTGCGGCAATTGCCGGCAGCGCCGATAGAAGTTGTTTCGGAGGGCCACTGTCGGAGTCGTCCGACATTGGCAACATCGCAACGGTGGAAACGAGCGCGTTCCGGACTATGTCTAACGAGCCGGCCGGCCCGACGCGCCCGATGTCGCAAGTCCGCCGCAGCATCCTGCCGCCCCGCTGAGGCTCGCGCGCTGACCCGTGGCTCGCCGGTTTCGCTATCTTGTTCGCATGCAGCTGCTCCTGAGGTTCCTCATCGGCGCACTCGTCGTTAGTGTGTTCGCCTTCGCGGGGGATCTGCTGCGACCGAAGAGCTTCGCGGGCCTGTTCGGCGCCGCACCATCGGTGGCGCTGGCGACGCTCGCGCTCACGGCATATCAACAAGGCGCGACGAGCGCAGCGCTCGAGGCACGCTCGATGAGCGCCTCCGCCATCGCCTTTGTCCTCTACGCATGCCTCGTCAGCCGCCTGATGAGTCGCGGGCGCTGGCCGGCTGCCATCGTCTCCATCGCCAGTCTTGCGCTGTGGGGTGTGTGCGCCGGGCTCGCCTGGTTCGTGTTCTTGCGAGAGGCCCCATGAGGATCTCGCTCGATCTCACGCGTGCTCGCACCCTGCACTGGCACGAATTCGCCGTGCGCTTCCTCATCGGCGGGCTCGCCACAGTTCTCACCGGCCTTATCGCCCGAGAGTTCGGGCCGGTGATCGGCGGCGTGTTTCTCAGCTTCCCGGTGATCTTCCCGGCGGGCGCAACGCTCATCGAGAAGCATGAGACCCAGCGCAAGCGCGCCGCCGGGTTCGATTGCCGTATCCGCCCCCGCAAGGCGGTCTCAGTGGATGCCGCCGGGGCATCACTCGGGGGCATCGGGCTTGGCTGCTTCGGGCTGATCGCCTGGCGTCTGCTGCCGGGTCAGAACCTGACCGCCGTACTGGTGCTGTCCGCGGCCGGTTGGCTTGCAGTCAGTGTGTTGCTGTGGCGGCTGCGCAAGGGCTATCTCATGGCCAGATGGCTCAAGCGCGCTGCTCGATCCTGAGCTGTGCCCGGCTGCCTCGCTCGGACTGTTTGGTGTCAGGAGTTGGTCTCCTACGCCAAGGCGGCGCGGTTTCCTACAACAGCCGTCGCAACTACGAACGTAGACTGCGTTGAAGCGGCGCACGCCGCGAGGAGAGAACAATGCGGCTGATCCTGTTGGTCATTCTCATTCTCTTGCTGGTCGGCGCGCTGCCGGCGTGGCCCTACAGCACTGGATGGGGCTACTACCCGAGCGGCGGGCTGGGACTGATCGTGCTGGTGCTGATCATCCTGCTGCTCATGGGGCGCATCTGAGGGTCGTGTAAGGAAATACAGCCATGGCACGCAAATACAGCAAGGCAGCCGGGCGCAAGGTACGCCGGGCGATGCACGAGATGAAGCGCGGGCAATTAAAGAGCGGGCGCTCGAACAAGACCGTGCGCAGCCGCCGACAGGCGATCGCTATCGGCCTCTCGGAGGCGCGCCGGGCGGGCAAGAAGGTGCCCCGCAGGAGATCCGCCGCTCGTTAGTGCCCGCCCTCCACCAGCAGCCCGGCATCGCGCAGCGCATCAGCCAGCTGCCCCTCGAGGCGCAGCGCCTGCGCGCGCTCGATATGCTGCAGGTGCAGCACCGGTCCGGTGAGCACCTCGATGCCCCGGTGCAGGACGCTGCCCGCGGCATGGATGCCCGCTTTGTGCTGGTCGAAGCGTTGCGCCGGGGCGTAGCGGCTCATGCCGACGTATATCCCGTAGGGTCCGCGGTTGCGGTCCGCGAAATCGAGTAGCACCAGGTAGAGGTTCGAGCGTCCCGGGCGGGTTGCGCGGAACGAGAGCGCGACCTCGTATACGGTCGGCAGCCACTGCACGTAGCGCATCGGCAGCCATTCGGGGACGGTGGCCGCTGCGCTCTGCCACAGCGCGATAAGCGCCTCCTCGATGTTGGCGGCAAAATCCCCGCGCATCCACAGCTCGTGAATGCAGTGCGCGCCGGCTGCCCCGTCGGCGCGCTTGAGGGCCACGCGCAACGCCTCCTCAAGCCGCGCCCGGGGCATGAGCGCGAGCGGCCGCGACGCTGGCGCCAGCGACCCGGTGAGCGCCCGCGGCAAGCGTCTCAGGCCCCCTGCGGCTGAGGCGCCCTGGGCCCGACTCTTGCGCACACCAGCCACACGACTCCGCCGATCGCAACGGCCACCGGCACCACCAACACCGCGTGTGCGAGTGATCCGACGTCCGAGAGGTGCCCGATCAGTGGCGGCGAAGGCACGTCCCCGAGCAGGTGTATGGCGAACATGCTGAGCGCGATCGCGGAAGCGCGCTCGAGCGGAGAAACGATGTTGGCGATGGCGGCGTTGATCGGCCCGGTCGACATGAACAGCAGCAGTTCCGCAACCACCACCGCGGGGTAATAGAGCGCGGGTGCGGGCGCGGCGAGCGCGAGCAGTGCGACGGGTGCGGCGGCGAGGGTCACGGCGCCGGAGAACCACAGGTATCCCTGCGGCGAGCGCTTCAGGCAGTAGTCCCCGAGCCATCCGCCAACGAGTGTGCCCAGCACCCCCGTCACGACTACGATGGCGCCGAAGCCCGTGGTGGCCTGGTCCGCGGGGATGCCGCGCACGCGCTCGAGGAAGGTCGGCATCCAAAACCCGAGCCCCCCGAGCCCGAAGGTATAGGCGGCGTAACCCAGTACCAGCAGCATGTACGGTGGCCGGCGCAGCAGGCTCATGTACACGGCCACCGGCCCGGACAGCCGGCCGGTACGGCCATGTGTACCCGACGTAGCGGGCGAGCCTTCCTGCGCGCCGCGCGGTGGGTCCTTGAGCCACAGCACGGCGCCCGCGAGGACGATCCCGGGCGCGCCGCACACGAAGAACGCGGCGCGCCAGCCGAAGTGCTGGCCGATGAGCCCGCCGAGCACGTAGCCGAGCGCCGCCCCCACGGGGATCGCCATGTTGAGCACGGCGAACACGCGCCCGCGCGCGTTCACCGGGAAGCAGTCGGCCAGCAGCGCCGGTGCGATCGCGACATAGGCCGCCTCGCCGACGCCCACCAGGGCGCGTGCCGCGAACAATTGGTGATAGTTGCGCGCAAATCCCGACAGCACCGTCGCGACCGCCCAGATGAATACCCCGATCGCGATCGGACGGGTGCGCGAGCCGCGGTCACCCCAGGCGCCGAACACCGGCGCGGTGAGCATGTACACCACCATGAACGCCGGCCACAGCCACCCGGCCTGCTCGTGCGTGAGCCCCATGGCGTGCTCGAGATCGGGCACCAGCGGGGGCACCAGATAGCGATCGACGTAGTTCAGCAGGTTGATCGCGGTCAGTACGCCCAGCGCTACATACGCCGAGCGCGCAACCGCTGCAGGTGCGCCCATCAGCGAACTTTAACGCACTCGCCTCAGGGCGGAGCGAGTTTCAGCTGCTCGAGGTACTGGCGCACCGGCTCGCGATAGCCTTCGCTGCTCGTCACGGTGGTGCCGCCGGCCATCACCAGGATGAAGTCACCGCGCGGCGTGCGGCTAATTTCCTTCACGTGGCGCGTGTTGACCAGGCACGAGCGGCTGATGCGCAACATCGCTTGCCCCTGGAAGGAGCGCTCGGCCTGCTGCAGCGTGCTGCGGGCGTGAAAGCTCTCGCGCCCGATGATGAGACGCACGTAGTTGCGGTCGGCCTCCAGCACTTCCACCTGCGAGACGTCCAGCATGTGCATGCGACTGCCGGACTCGGCAAGTACGCGCGGCTGGGCCTCGGCGCGCCCGAGCGCCCCGCGCTCGAGCTGCTCGAGGAGCGAGGTGAGTGCACCCTGGCGGTCGAAGCCACCGGCGCCCTCGTGGCGGCGCCGTACGCGCGCCACGGTCGCCTTGAAACGCACCTCGTCGAAAGGCTTCAGAAGGTAGTCGACCGCGCTCACCTCGAAGGCCTCCAACGCATAGTGGTCGTAGGCCGTGACGAACACGATCAGCGGCAGGGTCTGCGGGTCGAGCGCGCGCGCCAGCGCCATGCCGGTCATGGAATCCATCTGGATATCGAGGAACAGCAGCTGCGGTGGCTTGGCACGGATCGCTTCGAGCGCCGCGCGAGCGTCGCCGAATTCACCGACCACGCGCAGGTCGCTCTCGCGCTCGCAGCACTCGCGCACCGTGCGCCGCGCCGCCGGTTCGTCATCGACGATCATCACTTCCATCATGGCCGCGCGGGCGCCTGCGTCCGGGGCGCCCCGCCCGGCCCGTCGCGCAGCAGCGGCATGTGGATCTCCGCGAGCCACATCTCATCATCCACGGCACCTGCGGTGAAGCTCGCCGCCTCGCCGAACTGCACGGCAAGACGCTCGCGCACGTTCGCAAGCCCGATCCCGGCCACGCCCACCGCCTTGCCAGCCGGGATGGTATTGAAGACGCGCAGCGCGAGACGCTCGCCGCTCACGTACGCCTCCACGCGGATGATCACCGCGCCCTCGTGGCCGGCGAGGCCGTGCACCACGGCGTTCTCCACCAGCGGCTGCAGGATCAGGCTCGGCACCCAGGCGCGCGCCAGCTCCTCGCGCAGCGGGACGCGTACGGTGAGACGATCCGCGAAGCGCTTCTGCTGCAGCTCCAGGTACAGCGTGACGAACTGCAGCTCATCGGCAAGGCGCGAGAACTCCCGCTCGCCCGCGCTCAGCAACCGGCGCAGCAGATCACCGAGCTGCACCACCATCGCCTGCGCCGCCGGCGGGTCCCAGGTGATCTGTCCGCGGATGGTGTGCAGCAGGTTGAAGAGCGTGTGCGGGGAGAGCTGCATGCGCAGCGCCGCGAGGTGCGCCTGCGTGAGTGCGCGCTCGAGTGCCGCGGAGCGCAGCTGCGAGTCACGCAGCCGCTGGTAGAACGCAAAGCCTGTGATGAGCGCCAGTCCGAACCCATAGCTGACGAGGAAGGTGGTGGCGCTCGCCACCCAGGTGGGGATCTCAGGTCCGGTGAGGAAGTCGTGCCAGTTGGTCCAGTCCTTGTCGTGGGAGTAATCCATGACCGGGTGCCAGTGACTGGCAATGTGCTCCCCGCACCACAGCGCAGGAGCTGCGAGTATCGCGAATCCGAGCGCGCACAAGAGCTGGATCGGCACCGCACGCCAGGGCCGCTGCCAGCCGGTGCGCTGTGAGGTCCACATGCACAGGATGAACAGCGGATACAACAGCAGGTGCTGCACCAGCCGCGCATCCCAGCGCGCGAACACGTGCTCCATGTTCATGCTCGAGAGGCTCGCCTGCATGTTGTTCGCATACATGATGTTCGAGAGTGCCACGTACACCCAGAACACGCTCAGCACCCCGAGCAGCGGCCGAAAGCTGATGCGGCCCGTGGCAGCCGGCAGGGCCGCCACGTGCTCGGCGCCCGTCAGGGCGGCAAGTGCCGGTGCAATCCGCTCCAGTGGTGAGGCGCTCATAGCTATAGCGTACCGCGAAGCGCGTTCCCCGTGCCGCATGCCCGGTGGATCGGGGACGAGACCGTCGGGGAAAGGGACGAGTTCGCAGTCCCGCGCGAACCAACGTGCGCCGCGCTCCAGCACGCCACGCGGTGCGCGCACGTAACAGCCGCGCACGCCTGGGGAACACGCGGTACGAACACGTCGTGTGCGGGGATCAACACGTGCTGCGAGGACTTAGCGGGCGTGTTGGTTCGGTGTTTCATATGCACGCCCCGAACGATTGCAATATCGACCAACACGACTGGAGAATTTTATGACGCAGGTCACACACAGGCTCAACACTCCGCGCTTCCTGGTGCTCGCGCTCACCGCCCTGACCGCAAGTCTTGCGGTCGCAGGCACCGTACAGGCCGCCCCTGCCGAGACCGCGCGCAGCGTCGCCGTCGCCTACGGGGACCTGAACCTGACGAGCGATGAGGGTACGCAGGTGCTGTACGCGCGCATCGTATCGGCAGCGCGCACGGTGTGTGCGGTCAAGGACATCGACATCCGTGATCTGCAGGCGCTCACGCTGGCGCGCACGTGCGAGAGCAAGGCGATCGCGGATGCGGTGGCTGCAGTCAACAACCCGCGCCTGGCAGCCCTGCACGGCACACGTACGGAGCATGGTTGAGGGCACAGGGCCTGAGCGGGTGGCCCGCCACGGGTCACCCGCTCGGTGCTGGAAGTATCCGGCACTCAACCGATCGCGGCCACCTCAGCCGCACTGAGCCGCAATTGCGCCGCCGCGACATTCTGCTCAAGATGCGCGACGCTGGAGGTTCCCGGGATAGGTAGCATCGCCGGGGATTTTGCGAGCAGCCAGGCGATCGTGAGCTGCTGCAGGCCCACGGCGTGCTCGGCGGCGATGCGCTCGACAGGCTGCGCTGCGGCCAGCGGCGCCCAGGGAATGAACGCAAGGCCTGCGTGCTCACATACGCGCAGCACGTCCTCGGATGTGCGATCACCCACGTTGTAGCGGTTCTGCACGGACACCACCGGGACGATTCGCCGGGCCCGCTCGAGCTCGCGCACGCTGAAGTTCGACACGCCGACGTGGCGGATCTTGCCTTCCTGCCTGAGCCGCGCGAGCTCCCCGATCGAATCCTCCAGCGCCACCGCAGGGTCGACGCGATGCAGCTGATAGACGTCGATGCGCGCAAGCTTCAATCGCTTGAGGCTGCCCTCGCAGGCCGCGCGCAAGTGCGCCGGCCGGCCGTCGGCCGCCCACTGACCGGGCGCCGGCCGCACCAGGCCGCCCTTGGTGGCGATCACCAGTCCCGGGGGATAAGGATAGAGACTCTCTGCGATCAGCCGCTCGCTCACTTCCGGGCCGTAGGAGTCGGCGGTGTCCAGGAAATTAATGCCCAGCTCGAGTGCGCGGCGCAGGACGCGACGCGCCTCGGAACTGTCGCGCGGTTCGCCCCACACCCCGGGGCCGGCGATGCGCATGGCGCCGAATCCCAGGCGGTTCACCGTAAGATCCCCGCCAAGGGTGAGCGTGCCGGCGCGTGTGGCTCCCGCCGCGTTCATCGCGCGATGCTACAGCCGGGCACGCGCGAACACCATGAAGGAGGTGGGTCGATAGCCGTAGCTGGTATTCAGTGTGCCCGGAAAGCTGTAAGTGCTGACTAGCCCGCCCACCCCGAGGTTGAGCGCGTTCCAGTGCACGAAGTCATGGATATAGCCGACGGAGAGTTTCTCGATGGTGAAGAGGCGCCCGTAGAGCGGGGTGCCGGGCAAAAACAGGTCGTCCTTGCCCACGCGCTCCACCCGCGCGAACAGCGTATGCGCCAACGTAAGACGCAGCTCCGACTCAAGCAACCATCCGCTGCTGGATGCGCCCGAGGACGGATTGTTGTGTCCCCACGCCAGGGTGCTCTGCCACGACAGGCCGAGCGGCACATTGCAGGTGGCCGATGCGGTGGTGCGCTGCACGTTGATGTTGGGCTCAAGCTGCTCGGGGGCCACCAGGTGTCCGGTGCTCGCCTGTAGCGAACAATCGCGCGAGGGATTGAAAGTCAGGCGCGTCGCCCACGACTCAAGCGGGCCGGGCTCAATGTCGTAGTGATTCTGATCGGGCTCGTGTCCATTGAAGGCGGAGGCCTCGAGCTTCACCATCCCAATGCTGTAGCCGGCGGTCACCACGCCCCAGGACACGTGGGTGGAATCCAGCCAGTGGTGTGTGAGGGGTGCCTCCGGATCGTCCATGCCCGAGAGGCGATGCATGAATGCCGTGGGGCCGAGCGCCGGCTCCCCCGGCAGCCCCGCGTACACGAACACGGAGCTGTGCTGCGAGAGATCGTAGCTATAGCTCCCCGCGGCCTCCATCAGAAGATCGTGCGGATGCTGGCGGTCGATGAGCGGGACAACTCCGTTGGCCGTTTCGCCGGTCTGAAAGATCAGCGGGTACCCTTCTCGGCCCATCAGCGGGTCGCCGGACAACATCACACGCAGCCCGAGTGCGCCGTCGGTGAGCTGGCGGCGCGCCATCAGCATCAGCATGCTCACGGAAAAGCTCTGTACGGCACCGCGCCGGCCGCCCTGATCGTCGTAGATCGCATCGATGAAGCCGTGGATCATGCCCATCCACGGTCCGCTCATGCTCATGAGCCCATCAAGCGGCGTCGAGTCCGGCTGCCAGCTCGTGCCCGAAGCCTCGCGCGCCATGTCATACGGGCCATAGAGGCCTAACATGCCGATCTCGCTCATCCCCGGCATTGCCGGCGCGGGCGCATCGGCGCAGGGCTGCCCGGCGCGGGCCGCCGAAACGAGGGCTGCGATCACACACCCAAGCCCCGCTCGCAGAATGAGCCCGACGCGTTGTGTAACGAGGCGGCTTGCGACCCTCATGAGTCGCACAGCATAAACGAGGCTACCGGGCCAGATACCGTGCGGAACGTCGAATGCAGGAGGGCGGCCCGGTGGCCGCCCTCCTCCGATGCTCACACGCTGAGTGTCTTCAGGCGGCTTTCTTTGCACCCGTCGCGCGGCTGGCGACATCGGCGGCGAAAGAGCCCGCAGACTGCTGCGCTTGCGCGGTGAGGCTCGAGAACTCCTGTGCACGCGCCTTGAGCTTCTCGCTCAGCTGGGTGCCCAGCTCAGCCTGCTTCTGCAGCAGCTCCGCGATGACCTCGGTCCCCGCCGCCGCGCGCACGGCGAGCGCGGCACGGGTGTGCGCGAGTCCCGCATCGAGCACATCCCCCGCGACGGCGTAGTGAAAGCGCGCAAAGCGCTCGAGCGCGCGCAAACCGTCCTGCTGCGCCTTGGTAAAACAGGCGAAGGTGTCTTTGTAGGTCTCGAACCAGGAATTCAGGTCATAGCGTTCGCTCATGGCAGCTCCTGCGAGGGATGGGGTACGGGATCGACGACGAAGATTGTAGCGTCTTTTGTATGCGGTGCAAAAGCTCACTCAGTCATGAGCATAAGAGGCGTAATGAACTGATAGTCATGATCTTATCTGCACACACCGGTAGCTGAACCATGACAGATTTATTGCAGTGCGTACGCTCGGGGTACGACGGAACCGGAGAGCCGATGCGGTGCATCCCGAGGGCTGTGCTGGGCTGTGAAGTGCGGCTGCAGCGAAACCAGCGCGCCTTGATAAGATGGTGCGATGTCCGATGCCGTTCCGCAAAAGATGCCGCTCGGCGAGCTGGTCAACTACGTTGGCCAGGAGATGGGGGTTTCTTCTTGGACGGTGCTCGATCAGGCACGTATCCAGGAGTTCGCCCACTGTACGGGCGATCATCAGTGGATCCACGTCGATGCCGAGCGCGCCACGCGCGAAAGCCCCTTCGGCGGCACGATCGCGCACGGCTTCCTGACCCTGTCGCTCATCGCGCCCACCGCCTTCGAGCTACTCGTGGCGCGCGTTGACCCGAAGTCGGTCGTCAACTACGGGCTCGAGAAGGTGCGCTTCTACGCCCCGGTTCGCTCGGGCAAGCGCGTGCGCAACCGCATCAAGCTCACCGCCGTCGAGGAACGCGGCGCCGGCCGCTTCCGGGTGACCACTGAGAACACCATCGAGATCGAGGGCGAGATCAAGCCTGCGCTGATTGCCAGCACGGTCGCCATATTCATCGCTTAGCTCAGCTGCGCATGCGCGCGCCGTCCGGATCGAACACGGCCTGCGCCGCGCGCGTGGCCTTGCGCCGCTCGCCGATGATCTCGATCTCGAACCCGTCCGTCGCGCCGGCCAGTGAGGCGGGGATATAGCCGAGTGCGAGGGAGCGCTCGACGCGCTGCCCATAGGCACCCGAGGTGACCCAGCCGACCACCTTGCCCTCGTGCCAGATGGGCTCATCGCCAATGGCGTCGGCATCCCCGGCCTCGAGCGTGAATGTCGTCAGCCGCAGCTTCCCACCACTCTCCTTCTCCTCGAGCGCGGCCGCGCGGCCGATGAATTCACCCTTCTTGAGGTCGACGAATCGTCCGAGCCCTGCCTCGTACGGACCGTAGATCGGACGGTACTCGCGCGCCCAGGTGCCGAAGCTCTTCTCGATGCGCATGGCATTCAGCGCCCGGCCGCCGAAGAGCTTCAGCCCGTGCTCGCGTCCGGCTGCCCACAGCAGGTCGTACAGCGCGTGCTGATACTCGGTGCTAACCCAGATCTCGTAGCCCAGCTCGCCGGTGAAGCTGATGCGCCCGAGAAGCGCCGGAATCATTCCGACGTCCACCGGCCGGAACGACAGGAACGGGAAGGCCCCGCCCGAGAGGTCCTCGTGCACGAGCGTCTGCAGCAGCGCGCGCGAGTTTGGACCTGCGGCTGAGAGCCCTACGTACTCCATCGCGCACGCACGCACCGTGACCCCGGAAGGCGGCGCGTGGCGCTCAAACCAGCGCCGGTAGTACACCTCGGCAGCGTAGGTGCAGATGAGGAACACGCGCTCGCTTGCCACGCGGCACAGCGTGAAGTCCCCGATCAGCTTTCCGCGCTCGTTCAGCATCGGGGTAAGCGCGATGCGTCCCACCTGCGGCACGCGGTTTGCCATGAGGTGCGAGAGCCACTGCTCGGCCGCAGGCCCGGTCACCTCGAACTTGCCGTAGTTGGAGATCTCCAGGAGTCCCACCGCATCGCGCACCGCGTGGCACTCCGCTGCCACGTGGCGATGTGCGCTCGAGCGATGGAAGGTAATTTCCTCGGTGGCCTCAGCCGCCGAGGGCGCGAACCACAACGGGTGCTCGAGCCCACAGTAATCACCGAACACTGCATGCTGCGCCTGCAGGCGCTCATAGATGGGCGTGGTGCGCAGCGGCCGCGCAGCGGTGAGCTCCTCGTTAGGGAAGCGGATGCGAAAGCGCCGCGAGTAGTTCTCGCGCACCTTGGCGTTGGTGTAGGCAAGGGTCGCCCAGTCCCCGTAGCGCGCCACGTCCATGCCCCAGATGTCGGCCCCCGGATCTCCGTCGACCATCCAGTGCGCGAGCGCAAGCCCCACGCCCCCGCCCTGGCTGAAACCGGCCATCACCCCACACGCCACCCAGAAGTTGCTGAGGCCGCGAATGGGCCCGACCAGGGGGTTGCCGTCCGGTGCGAATGTAAACGGGCCGTTGACCACCTTGCGGATGCCGACCTCCCCGAGCGCGGGGAAATGCTCGAAGCCAACCTCCAGACTCGGCGCGATGCGCTCCAGGTCATTCGGCAGCAGGCTCTGTGCAAAATCCCACGGCGTGCTCACTGGCGACCAGGGCGTGCCGGCGCGCTCGTAGGTTCCGAGCAGCATGCCGCCACGCTCCTGGCGGGTGTAGATCTCGCCCTCGAAGTCGATGACATGCAGCTGCTCGGGCTTGCCCTTGAGCGCGGGAATATCCTCGGTGATCAGGTACTGGTGCTCCATGGCGAGCACCGGCAGCTCGATCCCGACCATGCGTCCGACCTCGCGCGCCCAGAGGCCCCCGGCGTTGACCACGTGCTCGGCTTGCACGTTGCCCGCCTCGGTGATCACCTCCCACCCCTCCCCGCGCGGCTTCAGATCCGTCACCCGCGTGTGCCGCACGATCTCGGCGCCATTCTGCTGTGCCGCCTTGGCGTAGGCCTGGGTGACGCCCCAGGGATCGACGTGCCCCTCGATCGGATCGAGCAGCGCGCCGACGAAGTGGTCCTTGTTCATGAGGGGGAAGAGCCGCGCGGCCTCATCCACCGATATGATCTCGAGCTCCATCCCCAGGTAGCGGCCGCGCGCCTTGGCCATCTTCAGCCAGTCGAGCCGCTCCCTGGTGCCCGCGAGCATCAGGCCGCCGGTCAGGTGCATGCCGCAGGATTGTCCAGTAATGCGCTCGAGCTCCTGGTACAGCTTGATGGTGTACTGCTGCAGCTTCGCCACGTTGGGATCGCCGTTCACCGTGTGCATGCCCCCGGCGGCGTGCCAGGTCGAGCCGCAGGTGAGCTCCCCGCGCTCGATCAGCAGCACGTCCTTCCAGCCCGCCTTCGTCAGGTGATAGAGCACGCTGACACCGACGACGCCGCCGCCGATCACAACCGCGCGTGCGTGGCTTCTCACGTCCTCTCCTTCACTGGTTC
>Ga0302324_100006408_pt1 | contig 25370 bp, 19 predicted proteins | sample Palsa_T0_1_FD_201949 | JGI IMG/M metagenome (GOLD analysis project Ga0302324, IMG submission 201949) | Peat permafrost microbial communities from Stordalen Mire near Abisko, Sweden - Palsa_T0_1 | ecosystem: Environmental > Terrestrial > Soil > Palsa > Peat permafrost | place: Sweden: Abisko... | reverse complement strand
GGTGACGTCGAGCCCGGTGGTCGGCTCGTCGGCGATCAGCAATTGCGGCTTGCAGGCGAGCGCGAGCGCGATCACGACGCGCTGGCACATGCCGCCGGACAGCTCGAACGGATAGGCATGATAGCGTTCGCGGGGCCGCGCGATGCGGACCTGCTCGAGGATCTCGATCGCCTTGGCGGTGACCGAGCGGCGGTCGGCCTGTACGTGCTGCAGGAGCACGTCCTCGATCTGGCGCCCGACCTTGCGGATCGGGTTCAACGCGGCGCGCGGATTCTGGAAGATCATCGACAGCTCGCGGCCGCGCAAATCGCGCATTTCGCTTTCCGGCGCCGCGCGCAGATCCATTCCTCCGTAGATCACCGATCCCTCGGCGATCCGGCCGGCCCGATCGAGAATGCGCATCACCGCGTAGGACGTGACCGACTTGCCCGAGCCGGATTCGCCGACGATGCCGACGGTTTCGCCCTTGGCGACCGTCAAGTCGATATGCTGGGCCGCGAGCACGATGCCGCGCCGTGTCGCGAACTCGACGGTGAGATCGCGCACCTCGAGCAGCGGCACCGACTTGTCGTGCGACATCGCCGGCTTCTCCGCCGTCACGGTCATTCAGGTTCTCCGCTGCGGATCGACCAGATCGCGCAAGCCGTCGCCGAGCAGATTGAAGCAGAACACCGCAATCATCAGCGCGGCACCGGGAAACAGGGCGATCCACCATTCGCCCGAGATGATCGTGGCGGCGCCTTCGGCCACCATGATGCCCCACTCCGGCGTCGGCGGCCGGACACCGAGGCCGATGAAGGAAAGCCCCGCCGCGTTGAGGATGGCGTAGCCCATGGTGAGCGAGATCTGCACCATCATGATCGGCATGATGTTGGGCAGAATTTGGGTCAGCAGGATGCGGAACTCGCCGTTGCCCGAGAGCCGCGCCGCCTGCACGAAGCCTGCCTCGCGCCGTACGTTGGCCTCGGCGCGGGCGACCCGGGCATAAAGCGGAAAATTGATGATGGCGGTGGCGATGACGATATTCGTCACCGTATTGCCGAGCGCGGCGACGATGCCCATCGCCAGCACGAACAGCGGGAACGCCATGATGGTATCGGCGATACGGCTGACGATGCGGTCGGTCCAGCCGCCGAAATAGCCGGCCGCGATGCCGGCGAGCCCGCCGCCGGCGAGCACGAGGGCGACCGACGTGACCGCGATCACGAAATCGAGCCGGGTCGCGACCACAACGCGGCTGAAGATGTCGCGGCCGAGCTGATCGGTGCCGAACCAATGCGCGAGCGTCGGCGCCTGCAGCTTGGCGACGACGTCGCTCGCCAGCGGGTCGTAGGGCACGACATAGGGGCCGACCAGCGCGGCGAGCGCGATCACGACGAACAGCCCGAAAGCAATCCCGGTCACGGGATTCTCGGCCATCACGTGGCGGGCGTGGCCCCATATCGAGTTGCCCGCCGGGCGCGCCACCGGCGTCGCGGTAGGGGCTCGGCTCGCGATCGCGGCGGTGTCGTTCATCCTTCCAGCCTCACGCGCGGATCGATCACCCCGTAGAGCATGTCGATCGCCAGATTGAGCACCACGTAGAGGATCGCCATCGTGAGCACGAAACCCTGCACGGGCGCGAAATCCGAGGCGATCAGCGCCTCGACCGCATAGGAGCCGATGCCCGGCCAGGCGAACACTTTTTCGACCAGCACGTTGGCGCCGAGCAGGAACGAAAACACCATCCCGAGCGTGGTGATCACCGGCAGCATGGCGTTGCGGAACGCGTAGGTGATGATCACCGTGCGGTTGCTGAGGCCGCTCGCCCGTGCGGTCCGCACGAAGTCGGACGTCAGCAGCGCCAGCATCGAGGCGCGCGTCATGCGCGCGATCGGCGCCAGCGCGAAGATGCCCAGCGTGAGCGCCGGCAGAATCAGCTGCTTGAGCGCGGCCCAGACCGTATCGACATCGAGATCGAGCAAGCCGTCGATCAGATAGAACCCGGTATAATCGGTGGGCGGCGTATAGAACACGTCGAGCCGGCCGATCGGCGCCGGCGCCCAGCCGAGCAGGAAGTAGAACACGTAGACGAGCAGCAATCCGGTGAAGAACACCGGCAGCGAGACGCCGGCGGTGGCGACGATCCGGCAGATGTGGTCGATCCACGAGCCCTGCCGCACCGCGGCGAGAATGCCGAGCGGCACCGCGACCGCCATCGAGATGACGAGCGCGAACAAGGTCAGCTCGGCGGAGGCCGGCAGCCGGCTCGCGATCTCGGTGACCACCGACTGGCCGGTGGAGAGCGAATTGCCGAGATCGCCATGTGCGAGATCGTCGACATAGTGAACGAACTGCACGGGCAGCGGGCGGTCGAGACCGAGCGTCTTGCGGATCTCCGCGATCGATTGCGGCGTCGCCGCCGGCCCGGCGAAATAGATTGCCGGATCGCCGGGCAGCACCCGCGTCAGCATAAAGGTGACGATGATGACCCCGATGATGGTCGGGACCACGGTCAGCAGTCGGCGGCCGATCTTAGCGAGCATCGGATCCCCCGGCGTCCAGCCTCGCCACCGCTACCCTCGCTCGTCCCCTCATGCCTTGCGGATCGACCGATAGTCGAGCTGCCGGTGGAACCAATAGGTATAGCCGGAGATGTTCTGCTGCGTTGCCACGCTCAGATTGGGCTGGCACAGCGGAATGCGGGGCACTTCCGTGTAGGCCTGGCTGATGAAGCCTTCGACGTCCTTGGTGTAGGTCGCGGTGTCGCCGACGGCGATCGACTGGCGCGCGCCGGCGATCAGCGCGTCCATGTCCTTGCTCTGGTAGCTCGGCGTATTGAAGATCCGGTTTGCGCCATCATAGCACCAGAAGAAGAAATATTCCGGATAGTCGAGCCAGCCGGAGAAGAAGTTCACCATCAGGGGCATCGACTTCTTGGCCATCTCGCTGCGCCAGTTCGAGCCGGGGATCTTGTTGATGGTGGTCTGGATGCCGATCTGTCCGAGGCTCTCCTGGACCAGCTCGGCAATCGGCTGACAGGTCACGCCATCGCCGAGATCGAAGGAGAGGGTGGTGCTCAAGCCGTCGCCGACACCGGCCTCCTTCATCAGCGCCTTGGCCTTGGCGAGATCGGTGACATAGCCGGTCGGCTGCGGCCAGTCGATCGACGAGACCTGATTGGACTTGCCGCCGAACAGCGGTTTGGCGAGCCCGAACATCGCCGCATCCATGATCTTCTGGTACGGCATCGCGTAGGCCAAGGCCTGGCGCAGCTTTTCGTTGTTGAACGGCGGCTCCTTCACGTTCATCTCGACCGAGTACATGCCGTTGCTGATCGGCGTCGAGATGATCTTGACCTTGCCCGCCTGCTTCATCTCCGAAAAGTCCTTGGCCGGCAAGTCGAACGAGATGTCGGCGTCGCCCCGCTCCATGAGGGCGCGGCGGTTGCCGGGCGATGGGATGGTGCGCCAGATGACGCGCTTGAGCTCGGGCAACGTGCCGCCGACCCAGGTTTCGTTGCGCTCGTAGGTCAGCTCCACGCCGGGCTTCCAGCTCACCACCTTGAAGGGGCCGCTGCCGGCCGTGTTGCTCTTGGTGTAGTCGAGCCCCCACGGGTCCGCCGCCGTCGCGTGCTGCTTGACCAGCTCGGAATTGTAGATGCCGGGCACGATCACGGCGAGATCCGGCAACGTGAGCCGGTCCTTCTGGACGAAGTCGACGCGGAACGTGTGATCATCGACCGCGACGAACTGCTCGGGCTTGTTCAGCGAGCCGGCCTGCATCTGCGCGGTCGGAAAGCCGCCGACCGTGACCGCACGGTCGAACGACCACTTGACGTCCTTGGCGGTGACCGGCTTGCCGTCCTGGAACGTGGCGTTCTTCTTCAGCTTGAAGGTCACCGACATGTCGTCGACCTTCATGTCCTCGGCCAGCTCCGGGTTGAGCTTGTCGCGATCATAGGACAGCGTGCCGTCGGGCAAGGTCTTGGTCGCGTTGCGGATCAAGCGGTCATAACAGTTCCACGATGCCTCATAACCCGGCCGATTGGTGCCGAGGCCCTGGATGTCGAGATTGTTCGGCCCGTTCTCGGTGACGAGCAGCAAGGTCTCGTTGCGCGCCGGTGCCGCGTGCGCCGTCGACCACACCGCGGGCGCGCCCAGCGCGCTGCCGGCGGCCAGCGCCACCGTCGATTTCAGGATATCCCGACGCTTGATTCCCGCTCGTTTCATCGATCGCCCCCGAAGCATCTTGCATACATGACTGCGCAATAATTGTGCCAGATGCCGGCGCCGACATGGACCGGGCCGCGGGGGTTTCCGGCCGGTCCATATCCCACGCGATCCCCATGCGCGGCGCGCATGGGAATCTGCGCGTCCTCACAGCGCGCGGGCGCGGTCGCGCAGGACGAATTTCTGGATCTTCCCGGTGGCGTTCTTGGGCAGCGGGCCGAACACCACGGTCTTCGGTGCCTTGAAATGCGCGATGCGCTCGCGGCACCAGGCGATCAGCGCGGTATCGTCGAGCGCCGCGCCGGGCTTCAGGGTCACGAACGCGCACGGGGTTTCGCCCCAGGTCGCATCGGGCCGTGCCACCACGGCGGCCTCCATCACTAAGGGGTGCTTGTAGATCAGCTCCTCGAGCTCGAGGCTGGAGATGTTCTCGCCGCCCGAGATGATGACGTCCTTCATGCGGTCCTTGACCTCGACATAGCCGTCGGGGTGCAGCACGCCGAGATCGCCGGTATGGAACCAGCCGCCGCGGAACGCCTCCGCGGTCGCGCTGGGATTCTTGAGATAGCCGCGCATCACCGTGTTGCTGCGCAGCATGATCTCGCCGATCGTCGCGCCGTCGGCCGGTACTGGCGCCAAGGTCGTGGGATCGGCGACCATCACGGCCTCGAGGGTCGGATGGCCGACGCCCTGGCGCGCCATCCGGGCGGCGCGGCCGTCGCGATCGAGCGCCGTCCAGCCGTCCTGCCACTGGCAGATCGTCGCCGGCCCGAAGCTTTCGGTCAGGCCGTAGAGATGCGTCACCGTGAAGCCGAGCTGCTCCATCGCGGCGATCACGGGCGACGGCGGCGCCGCGCCGCCGGTCGCGATCTCGACCTTGTGGTCGAAGCCGACCTTCTCGTCGTCGGGCGCGTGGATCAGCATCGAGAGGATGGTCGGCGCGGCGCACAGATGGGTCACGCGATGCGCCGCGATGGCGCGGAAGATCGCGCCGGCGGCGATCCGCCGCAGGCAGACATGCGTGCCGCCGACCGCGGTCACCGCCCACGGGTAGCTCCAGCCGTTGCAGTGGAACATCGGCAGGGTCCAGAGATAGACCGAGTCGTCGCGCAGGCCGAATGCGATCACGTTGCCGAGGCTGTTCAGATAGGCGCCGCGATGCTGGAACACGACGCCCTTGGGATTGCCGGTGGTGCCCGAGGTGTAGTTCAGCGCGATCGCCTGCCATTCGCGCGCCGGCGGCTGCCAGGCGAAATCCGGATCGCCGGTCGCCAGGAAGGCCTCGTAGTCGAGCTCGCCGAAGCCGCGCTCGGCGCTCGCGGCATCGCCCATCGGATCGTCGATCTCGATCACCGGGATCTTGCGTCCGAGCTGCGCGGTGGCGGCGCGGATCACCGCGCCGTACTCGCGGTCGGCGATCAGGAGCTTGGCCTCGCTGTGTTCCAGGATGAAGGCGACCGCGGCGGCGTCGAGCCGGAAATTGATCGCGTTGAGCACCGCGCCGGCCATCGGCACGCCGAAATGCGCCTCGAGCAGCGGCGGAATGTTGGGCGCCATCACGGCGACCGTGTCGCCCAGGCCGATGCCGCGCGCCGCGAGCGCGCTCGCCAATTGGCGCGCCCGCCGGTAGAGCGCGCGATAGCTGCAGCGCAGGTCGCCATGGATCACCGCGGTCTTGTCGGGCCAGATATGCGCGGCGCGCGGCAGAAAGCTGAGCGGTGTCAGCGGCACGAAATTGGCCGGTCCTGCGTCGAGGTCGCGCTCGTAGATCGATGGTTTCATGATGGGGACCGCGTTGCCTCCTGGGAATTTGCCTTGGCTGCGACGACCTAGCTGCCGTAGAGCACGAAGGGGGCCCAGAACACCGGGGCGGCATATTTGCCCGCGGCGATGAACTCGCGCTTGGTGTCGTTGAGCGCCTGGACCTGGCCCTTGCCGCTGCCGAGCTGGGCGAACAGCCGCGCCATGAAGTCGGCCGTGCTGTCGTCGACCACCGACCATAGGCTGAGCAGGGTGTTGCGGTTGCCGGCGACGTAGAGCGCGTAGGGCAGGCCCATCACGCCCTCGCCCTGCACCACCTTGCCGAGCCCGGTCTCGCAGGCCGACAGCACGATCAGGTCGGAGCGCAGCTCGTAGGCCGGCCATTCGCTGGCCGTCACGTAGCCGTCGCTGCCCGGCGCCTTGTCGCGCTGGCTCAGCACGATGGCGCTGAGCGCCGGCTCCTGGGTGCTCAGATAGCCGTGGGTCGAGAACAGCAGGTAGCGATAGGCGGCGAGCTCGCGCGTGGCGTTGAGCTCGAGCAGCCTGGCCTCGCTTGCCTGGCCCTGCTTGAGCACCGTGACGGGCTGGCCCGGAAACTGGCCGGCGACCCGGTCGACCTCGTTGGCGGAGCCCGGCAGATCGGGCCACTTTATGTCGAGCAGATCGAACGCGCGCTGGATGCCGCGCGTGTCGCCGGCGTTGCGTCGCAGGAACGCGCCGATATCGACCGCGGACGAAGCGCCCGGCGTGCCCCGCGCGGCGCCGCGCGGCGCGCTCTCGGCGGCCGATTCGTACAGCGCGCCGCCCATCGCGAACAAGGTCTTGCGGCCTTCCAGCGAGCGATAGTCGGCGTCGCGCTGGGCCAGCAGGGCCAGCATCGACAGCGACTGGATGTAGCTGAGGTCATGCGTCGTGATCACGGTCTTCGTGTCGAGCACCAGGGTCTCGAACGGCAGCATCGCGAGCGCGCCGTCGGGCGAGACGATCCAGCGGCGCTTGCCGCGCAGTTCGGTGGCGATCGGCGCCAGCAGCCGTTCCGACAGGGTGCGCGCCAGCCGGGCCGCCGGCGTGTTCGCGCCGCTCCAGGCATCCGGGCTGAGCAGCGCCTCGCGATAGTCCTCGACCGTCTTGGTGAGCTCGGGGAAGGCGGGCAGCGCCCGCGCCCGCAAACCGTCCTTGCGCGTCATGGTGAACACGATCGGGGCGTCGCCAGCGATCAGATAGCTGACCAGCACGGCGTCCTCCGGCACGATCGCGCGGCCGTCCTCGGCGCCGACGATCCTGACGTCGCTGAGCCGGGCATATTTCGGATGCTGGGCCGCCAGCTCGGCGCGGAACGCGGTCAGCTCGCGCACCAGCCCGTCGCGGCGGGTCTCCAGGATCAGCTTCTGCTCGGCCTGCGGGGTGGTCGCGACCCGGTCGCCGAGATCGGCGAGCTGGCGCTCGAAGCCTTGCAGCCGCTGCTGCTCGGCGTCGCTCAGCTCGGCCGATTGCGCGGCGCGGCGAAACGCGGTCGATTCGAGCAGGGTGCGCGCCTTGGAGAGCTCGGCGAGCCCGAAGCCGCGTGCCGTGTCGCCGGCCAGCACGCGCAAGCGGGCCAGGCTCTTGTAGGCGACGACCCATTGGGCGAACAGGGCCTGGCGGTTCTCCGACGACAAGTCGCCGCGCGCGCGCAACGCCTCGACCGCGGCGACCAGCCGCTCGTAGAGCGGCACCGCGTCCTGGGCGCGGTCGGCGGTCTCGTAGGCGCCGGCCAGGTCGCGCAGGCTCTCGATGGTTTCGGGGTGGCCCTCGCCGAGCACCTGGACGCGCGCCGCCAGCACCGCCTCGAACATGGCGATCGCCTCGTCGCGCCGGCCCAGATGGCGATAGGCGACGCCGATCGCCCGCTGGCCGCGCATCACCGTGAAGCTGGCGGCGCCCCAGCGCTGCTGCTCGGCGCGCACGTCCTGCTCGAGCAGCGGGATCGCCTCGGCGGAGCGGCCGAGCTGGTCGTACAGCCGGCCCAGCAGCCCGGCCGCGAAGGTGGTGTCCTGGGCGTCGCGGCCGGTCAGCCGGCGCTGCAGCGCGACCGCCTTCTCCATCAGGGGCAGCGCCTCGCCGGTGCGCCCTTCATCGGCATAGACCGAGGCGAGGTCGACTAGGGCGAGCATGGTGGCCTTGTCGGCTTCGCCGCTGCGCGCGAGCCGGCTCTGATACAGCCGCTCGAAGATCGGCACCGCATCGGCGGTGCGGCCGAGGTTGCGATACATCATCGCGAGCGCGCGCAGCGAGTCGAGCGCCTCGGCCTCGCCGCCCTTGTCGAGCTTGATCTTGACGATGCGCTCGTAGGTCTCGAGCGCCTTGGCGTAATCGCCGGTGAACATGTAGGCGTTGCCGACGTCGTTCATGACCGACAGGGTCAGCGGGTCGGTCGGCCCGAGCACGGCCAGCCGGAGCTCGGTCGCCTTGACGAGATAGGGCAGGGCGGCGCCGTAGCCGCCGAGGCTGCTCTGAAAGATGCCGAGATCGCGCAGCACCTGGATGGTCGCCGGGTGACGCTCGCCGCGCACCGAAATGCTGAGCGCCAGCAGACGCTCGTTGGTCGCGACCGCCTCGGCGAAGCGCGAAGCCTGGAAATAGCCGGTGCCCAGGGCGGCCAGCGCATTCAACGCGCGCTCGTCGCGCTCGCCATGCTTGGAAGCTTGCAGCCGCGCGAGCTGCTCGAGCGCCGGCACCGCCTCGACTGCACGATTGAGCCGCGCCAGCGTGTTGACCACGTCGGTCAGGCTGTCGACGCTCTCGCTGCTGGTCGCGCCGAGCGCCCGCTCGTAGATCCGCTGCGCCTCCAGGAACAGCGGCAGCGCCGCTTCATAGTCCTGCTTACGGAACAGCTCGACGCCCCGATAGCGCTGGGCGCGCGCCCATGACGGATCCTCCTGCGCGGCCAGCGGTGCCGCGCCCAGCACCAGCGCGATCACGAGCAGTGCACCAAGCCGCCGCATCCACCGTCCTCCCGATCGTCCGACACCGCCCCTGAGCAAGCGGCCGGGGCAGTTGTCGGGCCGGCCAGAACTCTGCCATGCTGGCCGCCTCGGAGGAATCATAAGAACCGGAGGGGAGGACAAGATGGCGTACCGTCTGTATCGCACGATCGGCGTCGGCTTGGCGACGGCGCTTGCCGCGTGGCCGCTGGCGGCATCGGCGCAGTACCTCATCGTCGGCATCGACGAGAAGGTGACCTGGGACGACAAGGGCACGCCCGTGATTGCGCCGCCCGGCAAGGATTCGGTGTCGATCCTCGACATCAAGAACCCGGGCGCGCCGCGCCTGGTCGTCGGCCTGCCGCTGCAGAACTCGGTGTTCGGCCCGCCGACCAACCTGGCGATCACGCCCGACAACAAGCTCGCGCTGGTCGCCAATTCGGTGGTGGCGACCCAGGATGGCGCGGTGTGGAAGACGCCGCCCGACAACAAGGTTTACGTGATCGACCTGACCGCCAAGCCGCCGGCGCAGATCGGCACGGTCGAGGTCGGCAAGCAGCCCTCGGGTATGGCGATCAGCAAAACCGGCGACCTGGCGCTGGTGACCAACCGCGCCGACAATTCGGTCAGCGTGCTGTCGATCAAGGGCACGGAGGTCAAGGTCACCGATACGTTGGCGATGGGGGATTCGGTATCGGCGGTGGCGATCACGCCCGACGGCAAGTGGGCGCTCGCAACCAAGCCGACCGCCAACAAGGTCGCGCTGCTCGCGATCGACGGCGGCAAGGTGACCTACGGCAAGCAGGACATCGCGGTCGGCGTGTTTCCCTACAATCTCGTGATCGCCGGCGGTGGTCGTATCGCGGTGACGGCCGACAACGGTGCCGGCGGGGCATCCGACGGCAGCGTCGACACCTTGACGGTGATCGATCTGCAGGGCCCGCACCCCCACGCGATCGACAAGGTCGTGGTCGACGAGGCGCCCGAAGGCATCGCGGTCAGCCCGAAAGGCGACCTCGTGATCGCGGTGCTGCTCAACGGCAGCGCCGGGGTCGCCAAGGACGTCTGGTTCGCCCGGCCCAAGGGCCGTCTGGCGGTGTTCAGGGTCGAGGGCACCAAACTGACCCGCACCGCCTATATCGACGTCGGCAAGCTGCCCGAGGGTGCCGCCTTCAGTCCCGACGGCGGCTATTTCTATGTCGGCAATTTCGTCGATCACGACATCGAGATCTTCAAGGTCACCGGCGACAAGCTGATCAGCACCGGCAAGCCCCTGATGCTGCCCGGCGCGCCCGCCTCGATCCGCTCCAGCGCCGAGTAGGGCAGCCAATACCGCGAAGGCGGGACGTCGTCGCGCCCGCGCTCGGTTTGCGTCTTCGCGGTGCGCGTCCCAGACCCGCCGCCGTGCTAGGCTCGGCACGGAGGTGACGGATGACGGCTCGAGTTGGCATGGTTGCGGGATTGGCGGCGCTGATCGGGGCGGTGATCTCGGCGCGGGCCGCCGACATCGCGTACCCGGTCCTGGTGCCGCTGACCGGCGTGCTGTCGATCGAAGGCACCAGCCAGCGCAACGGCGCGCTGCTCGCGGTCAGGAACGCGCCCGCCGGCGTCACCGTGACGGCGCCGGTGTCGGACACCGGCCAGTCGCCCGAAATCGCGGTCAACGCGTTCGAGAAGGCGATCGGCGGCGACCGCGTGATCGCGATCGCCGCCTCGATGTTCGGGCCGCAGCTCCTCGCGCTGGTGCCGCTCGGCCAGGAGAACAAGCTGCCGCTCATCACCGTGGCGGGCACCGCCAAGGTCACCGAGCTCGGCAGCCCCTACATCTTCCGCTTCTTTCCAGCCGATCCGGTCGCCAAGGCGGCGCACGCCCGCTATGTCGTCGAGGTGCTGGGCAGGAAGCGCGTCGCCCTGATCGTGCAGACCACGGCCTACGGCCAGAGCGGCCGGCCGCTGCTCAACGCGGACTTCAAGAAGCTCGGCGCCACCGTGGTGTTCGACGAGGCGATCGACATCACGGTCAAAGATATGCTGCCGCTGCTCAGCAAGGCGCGGCAGGCCAACCCCGACGTGCTGGTGCTGCATCTGCACGCCCCTTCGACCGCGCTGCTGATCAAGCAGGCGGCCGCGATGCGCCTCGACCTGCCGATCGTCGCCAGCTCGGCGATGCACCAGCCCGCCACCGCGGCGCTGCTCGAGCCGGCCGAGCTCAAAGGCGTGTGCGCCGAAAGCGGCAGCTCGCCGATCTCCGGCGGCACGCCCGAGGCCGAGGCATTCCTGGCGCAGTACCGCAAGGTCTACGACGCCGAGCCCGACGCCTTCGCGCTCGGCCAGTATGACGGCACCATGATGGTGCTCGACGCGGTCGCCAAGGGCGCGCGCACCGGCGAGGCGGTCGCGCAAACGCTCGCGAGCTCGACGTACCGGGGCATCGCCATGACGTACAAGTCCGACGGTCACGGCAACATGGCGCACTCGGCCGTGATCGTGTGCTACGACGGCCTGACCCGGCTGCCCAAGATCGTCAAGCGCTACGACGATATCGACGGTGTGCCGTGACGGACATCCCTCGGCGACATGCGGCGCCGGAGGAGGATCAGGGTCGAGGCCCGGCGCGCCAGACCGTAGCGGGGAGGACGATTGCATGCCGACCATGCTCGAGGAGAAGGACGCGATCCGCGAGGTGCTGGCCGAATATTGCTTCCGGCTCGACGAGGGCCGGTTCGACGACATGGCGGCGCTGTTCACCGTGGACGGCACCTGGGACACCGCGTTCGGCAAGGCGACCGGGCGCGCCGCGATCGTCGCGCTGGTGCAGCGCATCCGCGCCCGCGCCACCCAGCCGGTGCCGCGCGGCATCCATCTGGTGACCAACATCGTGATCGCGCTCGACGGCGCCAGCGCCGCCGTGCGCTCCAACTGGACGGTAGTCCAGAACAGCCTCGACGGCCCCAAGGTCGGCTCGGGCGGCAGCTACGCGGACGACATGGTGAAGCAGGACGGTTGTTGGCGGTTCCGGTACCGCAAGATCGACCGGTTCATCGCGCCGTGATCGCACCCGCCGCCTTGGCATGCTAATTGAACATGTCGGTGCTGGCGCAACCTGCCGGTTTCCACACCGGGGTACCCGGAGACGGCTATTTCCGATTGCGCCACGGAGATTTGCGACGGTGACGTCGTATCACCTCTCCGGGCGGCGTCGAGGGCGGCGGGGAGAGAGATCATGCGGATCTCGATCGCGATGGACGGCGAGGCCGAGACGATCCGGCGTCGGGGCCGGCGTCGGGGAACGGACGATTGAACCCGCCGCGTCCGGCGCTCGATCCGGCGTCGGCCGGCAGTCGGCGCGACGCCCCCGTCGCGGAGATTTTCGAGGCGGCGGTCGGCCATCAACAGCGCGGCGATCTCGCGGAGGCCGAGCGGCTCTACCGGATCGTGCTCAGCAAGACGCCCGGCGATTTTTCCGCGCTCTATCATCTCGGGCTGGTGTGCGCCCATCGCGGGCGTCTCAACGAGGGTGCCCGGCTGGTCCGGCGGGCGCTGCGCCGCAATTCCGGCTCCGCGGCGGCGCATAACGACCTCGGCGCGATGCTCAAGCTGCTCGGCCGCCTCGACGAGGCCGCGGCGGCGTTCACCACGGCGCTCGCGCAGGCGCCCGACTTCGCCAAGGCGCACTACAATCTGGGCGCCACGATGCGCGCGCTCGGCCGCATCGAACCGGCGCTCGATCACTTCCGGCAGGCGCTGGCGGCCGATCCCGGCCTGGTCAGCGCGCACAGCGATCTCGGCGTGGCGCTCGCCGATCTGGGTCGCTTCGACGAGGCGTTGCCGCATTGCGAGCGCGCGCTGGCGCTCGATCCCGGCAATCTCACTCTCCGGGTAAATCTCGGCAAGATCCTGCAGGCGCTCGGCCGCCTCGAGGAAGCGCTCGCCTGTTTCGAGGCCGCCCTGCCGCCGGAGTCGAGTCCCGCGGGGGCAGGTCCGACCGATCTGCACGCGCGGATCGGCATGCTGCGGCTGCAGCTCGGCCGGCTCGAGCCGGCGTGCGAAGCGTTCCGGCTGGCGCTCGCGGGCAGTCCCGACTTCGCCGAGGTGCACTGCAACCTGGGCGTCGCGTTGCTCGCCCTGCATCGGCCCGACGAGGCGATCGCCTGCCTCGAGCGGTCGATCGCCCTCAAGCCCGGCATGGCGGAAGCGCACAACGATCTCGGCAACGCGCTGCAGCAGGTCGGCGAGCACCAGCGGGCGGTCGCCTGCTATCGCGCGGCGCTGGCGCGCCGGCCGGACTATGTCGATGCCTACAACAATCTCGGCGTCGCGCTGGCGGCGCTCGGCCGCCACGACAACGCGCTCGCGGTCTACCATGCCGCGCTCGCGGTCGCGCCGAATTCGGCCGAGGCGCACAATAATATCGGCACCGCGCTGGCGGCGCTCGGCCGCGAGGACGAGGCGCTGGGTTGGTTCGCCAAGACGCTGGCGATCGATCCGCGCCACGCCGGGGCGCTCGCCAACGCGGGCAACGCGCTGAAGGCGCTCGGCCGGCTCGATGAGGCGTGCGCGCTGCTCGAGCGCGCGATCGCGCTCGATCCGCGCGTGCCGCGCTTCTACCAGTCATTGACCGAGTGCAGGCCGGTGCCCGCCGACGATCCGCTGCGCGGCGCTCTGGAGGCGCTGGCGCGCGATATCGCGGCGGTGCCGCCGCCGGAACGGATCCCGCTCCATTTCGCGCTGGCCAAGGTGTATGACGACGCGGCCGAGACCGAGCGCGCGTTCGCGCAGCTATGCGCCGGCAACGCGCTCAAGCGCCAGACGATCGCCTATGACGAGGCCGCCACCCTGGGCAGATTGGAACGCACGCGCGCGCTGTTCACGCCGGAATTTCTGCGCGAGCGCGCCGGCATCGGCGCGCCCGGCGCGGCGCCGGTCTTCATCGTCGGCATGCCGCGCTCGGGCACCACCCTGATCGAGCAGATTCTGGCGAGCCATCCTCTGGTGTTCGGCGCCGGCGAGCTGGAGTGCATGCCCGAAGCGGTCGCGGCGCTGACCGAGCGCGAGCGAGCCGCCGGCTTGTTTCCTGAGCTGCTGGGTTCGCTCGGCGCGGACGGCTGGCGCGCGCTCGGCAAAGATTATCTGCGCGTCACGGCGGCGTTGGCGCCGGCGGCGTCGCGCATCACCGATAAGCTGCCGCTCAATTTCGTCCATGTCGGGCTGATCCATTTGGCGCTGCCCGACGCGCGCATCGTGCATGTCAGGCGCGATCCGCTCGACACCTGCCTGTCCTGCTTCTCCAAGGTGTTCACCGGCAACCAGCCCTACGCCTACGATCTCGGCGAGCTCGGCCGCTACTACCGCGCCTATGAAAAATTGATGGCGCATTGGCGCGCGCTGTTGCCCGACGGCGTGATGCTCGAGCTGCACTACGAGGATGTCGTGGCCGATCTCGAGCCGCAGGCGCGCCGGCTGGTGGCGCATTGCGGCCTGGCGTGGGACGATTCCTGCTTGGCGTTCCACAAGTCGGCGCGGACGGTGCGTACCGCCAGCCTCGTCCAGGTGCGCCAGCCGCTCTATCGCGACGCGCTCGGTCGCGCCCAGCGATATCGCGGGCTGCTCGGCCCCCTGCTCGACGCGCTCGCCGGGCCGTAGCGAGTTCGCCACGTCAGGTGAGGTGCGCGTGGTGCTCCAGCGGCAGGCGCAGCAGGCTGGACGCGAGCTCGAGCGCGCCGTTCGCCGGCAGCCGCAGCACGACCGGCCCGTGCGCGGTCTCGACCTCGTGCCCGCGCGCCCCGTAAGGTGCGGCGATGGAATTTCTCCAGCTCCTGATCAACACGGCGGCGCTCGGCGCCGCCTATGCGCTGGTGGCGCTCGGCTTCGTCTGGGTGCTGAACGCGACCAGCGCGGTCAACTTCGCCCATGGCGACCTCGTGATGGCCGGCGGCTTCGTCGCGCTGGCGCTGGCCGGAATGTTGCCGCTGCCCGGCATCCTGCTGCTGCCGCTGGTGCTCGTCCTGATGGCGGGGCTCGGCCTGGTGTTCTCGCTGCTCGCGTTCTTTCCCCTCAAGGACCGGCCGCCCGTGTCGGTGTTCATCTCGACCATCGCGCTCGGCATCATCGTGAGCAACGGGGCGAGCGCGATCTTCGGTGCCGAGCCGCGCGCCACCCCGCCGCTGTTCGCCGGCGGCGTCGTCGCGCTGGGCGGCTTGCCGGGGGGCTTGATCGTCAGCCGGCAGGCGATCGCCGTGATGCTGGTTGCCGCGCTGCTGATCGCCGTCCAGTACCTCTTGTTCGCGCGCACCCAGTTCGGCCGCCGGCTGCGCGCCACTGCGCAGGATCGCGACATGGCGGCCGCGATCGGCATTCCGGTCGACCGCATGATCGCACTGACCTTTGCGCTCGCGACCGCGCTCGCCGGCGCCGCCGGCCTGTTGCTGTCGAACAGCTTCTTCGTCAGCCCGACCGACGGCATGAACTATATGGTCAAGGCCTACATCGCGGTCACGATCGGCGGTTGGGGCAGCATCGCGGGCGCGGTCGCCGGCGCCTTCCTGATCGCGCTGTTCGACGTCATGCTGCCCGGCCTGCCGGCGCTGCTGCCGGCGCTCGGCGCGCTGCCCGGCGCCGACTGGCTGTTCAGCCAGACCGTCGCGACCATCCTGCTCTATGTGCTCCTGCTCGTGATCCTCGTATTGCGCCCGCAGGGCCTGTTCGGCGAAGCCGTCCAGCGCCGCGCATGAGTCTTTTCGCCGCGCTCGCAGCCGCCACACCAACCCTGCTCGCGCGGCAGGCGCGCGCCGCGCGCGCGTGGCTGTGCCATGGCATTCGGCTGCCGCTGCTGGTCGGTGCCGGGCTGCTGATCCTCTATCCGGTGCTGTTCGGCTCGCCCTATCACCTGCGACTCCTGACCGTGTCGGGCGTCTATGTCCTGATGGTGCTGGGTTATCAGCTCATCTTCGGCCAGGCCGGCGCGCTGGCGCTCACCCAGGGCGCGTTCTTCGGGCTGGGCGGCTATGCCACCGCGATCCTGGGCAGCCGGCTCGGCTGGGGCTTTCCGGCGACCTTCCCGCTCTCGATCTCGCTGCCGGTCGCGCTCGCGGCCCTGATCGCGGTGCCGGTATTGCGCCTCGAGTCGCATTATTTCGCGCTCGCCACCCTGGGCATCAGCCAGATCCTGCTGCTGGTGGCGATCAAATGGGAAGCGCTGACCGGCGGCTCGAATGGCTTGACCGGCGTGCCCGGCATCGTGCTGTTCGGCGCCGCGCTGCCGCGCGGCTGGCCGCTGCTGCTGGCGGTGTGGGGCATGGTCGCGCTCGGCGCGGCGCTGGCCTGGCGGATCACCCGGGGCCGCATCGGGCGCGCCTTCCATCTGATGCGCGAGAACCCGCTCGCCGCGCAGTCGGTCGGGCTCGATACCGGCCGGCTGCGGCTGGTCGCTTTGCTGCTCAGCGCCGCCTATGGCGGCGCGGCGGGTGCGCTGTATACCCATACGATGCGCATCGTTTCGACCGAGATCCTGGAGTTTTCCGTGATGGTCGCCTGCCTGACCATGACGGTGGTCGGCGGCCGCACCAGCATAGCCGGCGCGATCCTGGGCGGCGTGCTGCTGGTGCACCTGCCCGAGTGGCTGCGCTTCCTCGACCGCTTCTATCTGATCGGCTACGGCGCGCTGCTGCTGCTCATGATCGTGGTCGCGCCGTTCGGCCTGATCGGCGCGCTCGAACGGTGGCGCGCCTGGTTCGTGCCCGAGGCGCTGCCCGACGCGCCGCCGCCACGGGCGCCGCCGGCGCGCCGACCGGCCCCCGACATCGCACGCGACACCGCGCCGCTGCTGGCGGTGCGCGGCATCGACAAGAGCTTCGGCGGGCTGCGCGCGCTGGCTGCCGTCGATCTCTCGGTCGCGGCCGGCGAGATCGTCGGGCTGATCGGCCCCAACGGCTCGGGCAAGACCACGCTCGTCAATGTCGTGACCGGCGTCTATCGTCCGGACGCCGGCACGGTGGCGCTGGCCGGCCAATCGATCGCCGGCTGCACGGTCCACGACATCGCGCGCGCCGGCATCGCGCGGACATTCCAGAACCTCAACCTGGTCGACGACATGACGGCGCTCGACTCGGTCGCGGTCGCGCGCCGGCACGATGGCGATCTCGCGGCCGCGCGCGGCCACGCCATGGCGCTGCTCGATCGCCTCGGCATCGCCGCGATCGCCATGCGGCGGTGCGGCGGGCTGGCGCAGGGCCTGAAGCGCCGGATCGAGATTGCCCGCGCGCTGGCGCTCGAGCCGCGCCTGCTGCTGCTCGACGAGCCGGCCGCCGGCCTCAACCCGTCGGAGCAGCGCGATCTCGCCGCGCGGCTGCGCGCGCTGGCGGGCGAGGGGCTGAGCCTGCTCGTGATCGAGCACAACATGCCGTTCCTGATGACGCTCGCCGGCCGCCTGGTCTGCCTCGATCACGGCCAGGTGATCGCCGCCGGCACGCCCGCCGAGATCCGCCGCGACGCCAAGGTGATCGAGGCCTATCTCGGGATCGTGGACGACGCCGCTCCCGCTTTCGGCGGAGCCCAGCCGGCATGACCGCGCTGCTCGCCATCGAACGCCTGACCGTGCGCTACGGCGAGATCGTCGCGCTGTCCGACCTGTCGCTCGAGATCGGCGCCGGCGAGGCGGTCGCGCTGCTCGGCGCCAACGGTGCCGGCAAGTCGAGCCTTTTGAAAGCGCTGATGGGCCTGGCGCGCCAGACCACCGGCACGATCCGACTCGACGGCGAGCCGATCGGCGACCTGCCGGTGCATCGCCGCGTCGTGCGTGGGCTCGGCTACTGCCCCGAGGGGCGGCGCGTGTTCCCCGGCATGACGGTGCACGACAATCTGGCGGTCGCCAGCGCGCGTCCGGCGCGCCAGCGCGACCAGGCGGTCGAGCGCATGCTCGCGCTGTTCCCGGCGCTCGCCGGCAAGGCGGCCGAGCGCGCCTGGCAGCTGTCGGGCGGCCAGCAGCAGATGCTCGCGATCGCGCGCGCGCTGATGACCGAGCCGCGTCTGCTGCTGCTCGACGAACCCTCGCTCGGTCTGGCGCCGCGCCTGACCCGGGAGCTGCTCGACCGCGTGCGCGACATCGCAGCCGCCGGCACCGCCGTGCTGCTGGCCGAGCAGAACGTCGCCAAGGCGCTGTCGGTCACCGACCGTGCCTACGTGCTGCAGCTCGGCCGCCTGGTGCAGTCCGGCCCGTCCGTCGAGCTCAGCCAAAGCCCGGCCATTCAGGCGGCGTTCTTGGGAGGCTGAGCTTGACACGATCGGACATTCTGACGGAATGCGGAGCGGTGGTGGTTGTGCCGAATGCAGGAGTCGTTTCCCTCTCCCATCGGGAGAGGGTCAGGGTGAGGGGAAGCATCGCGATGCGCGTGATGTTCGGCAACTTGCCCGGCGCTTCCCCTCACCCGCGCGCGCGAGCGCGCGCCGCCCTCTCCCGATGGGAGAGGGCATCCGAATGATCGAGCCCTTCACTTTCTACCATTCGAGCCGGCGCGTCCTGTTCGACTGGGACGGTGTCGCGCGGCTCGAGGACATCGCCGCCGAGCACGGCGCGCGCCGGATTGCGCTGGTGGCCGACGGGTTCTTCCGCGAGCACGCGCTGATCGAGCGGTTGCGCGCGCGGCTGGCGCCTGCGCTGATCCATTTTGTGCCGCAGCACGAGCCCGACGTCGCGGTCGCCGAGGCCTGCGGTGCCGCTCTCGTGTCGGCCGATCCCGACATGATCGTCGCGCTCGGCGGCGGCTCGGCGATGGATGCCGCCAAGGTCGCGCGCATGCTGTTGTCCAATCCGGGGCCGGTCGAGGCGATCGCCGGATTCGGCAAGAAGCTGCGGCCCCATCGATCGCTGCTGGTGTGCGTTCCAACCACCGCGGGCACCGGCAGCGAGGTCTCCGAGTCGGCGATCCTGTCGCGCGCGGACGGCGATACCAAGCTGATCTTTCGCTCTCCGGAGATGACGGCGCATATCGCGCTGCTCGACCCGGCGCTGACGGTCAGCGCGCCGGCCGCCGTGACGGCGCAATCGGGCTACGACGCGGTGACGCATGCGGTCGAGGCCTACGTGTCCAAGGCGGCGTCGCTGATGAGCGATCCGTTCGCCGAAAGCGCGCTCGCGCAGCTGGCGCATTTTCTGCCGCTCGCCTGGGCCGAGCCGGATCACCGCGAGGCGCGGGCGCGCTGCCTGATCGCGTCCTGCCAAGCCGCCATCGCCTTCAACAGCGCCAATCTCGGCCTGGCGCACGCGATTTCGGCGCCGCTCGGCGCGCTGCATCACGTGCCGCACGGGCTCGCCAATGCGCTGGCGCTGCCCGCCGTGACCGCGTTCAACCAGCCGGTCCTGGGCGAGAAGGGGCGCCTGGTCGGCGAGCTGCTCGGCGCGCCGACCGCCGCCGCGGGCCTGTCGAAGCTGCGCCACGCGATCGGGCTCGATATCGGGCTCGACGAATTCGTGCCGAGCGAGGCGGCGCGCGATGCGGTCGCGCGCGCCGCCCTGCGCAGCGGCCAGGTGCGCATGAATCCGCGGCTCGCCGATTTCGATCAGATGCGCGCGATCCTCGAGGCGGCGCGCGCTCCCACCGGCGGCGCGCCGCCCGTCGGAGCGCCGTAACGCATCGGCCGCGCCCGCCGGGTTACTGCGCCGCTGCGGCGTGCTCCTCGACCTCGATGCGGCGCCACAGCGCGCGCACCATGTCCTTCATGGTCTGGGCTTCCTGCCAGCGGTCGGACAGCTCGTAGCCGTCGGGGCCCGTCATGGCGTATTCGCGCGGGCCGAGCTCGCACAGAAAGGTGAGGGTGGCGTCCGGCGGGGCGCGGCGGCGCCAGCTCCGGAAGCCGTATTCCCACCAGCCCATGAAGAGATCGAGCCAGTCCTTGTGGTGCGGGAAGGAGATCTGCAGCTGGATCTGCTCGCGGCTCGCGACCCGACCGTGGAAGCCCCAGCACTGGTCGATCACGCGGTGCATCAGCGCGTGATTCTCCTCGCTGACCGGCCAGGCGAACTCGCGCCCGACGACATAATGCGACAAATCGCCGGTCAGCCGCAGGTCGGGGAAACGATCGAGCAGATGCAGGGTGAAGAGCAGGTCGGTGGTCATGCGGTCGCGATGGGTCTCGATATGCAGCGCGATCCCGGCATCGCGCGCCAGCCGCCGCCAGCCCTCGACATAGGGGATGCAGTCCGCGAGCCGGTAGGGCTTGACGTCGGGCTGCAGGTTGATGTGGTCGGCGCCCAGCTTCTCGACATGGCGCAGGATCGGCGTCAGATCGTCGACCGTCTTGGGATAGCACTGGGCCTGCCAGCTCAGCGCGTGCGCGCGCAGAAAATCGGTGACCTGCCGGGCATAGTCGAGATCGAAGAAGCGCACGCCGGCGCCGTCGAAGCCGGCAGCGCGGATCATCTCGAGCTTCTGCTCGAGCGACCATTCGAGCCCGTCCGGCCGCCGCCGCTCCATCGCCCACAGGGACTGATAGACCAGCAGCTTCTGCATCGCTCAGAACACCACGACGGAGCGGATCGATTTGCCTTCGTGCATCAGGTCGAACGCGTCGTTGATGCGCTCGAGCGGCATCACATGGGTGATCAGATCGTCGATATTGATCTTCTTCTCCATGTACCAGTCGACGATCCGGGGCACGTCGGTGCGGCCGCGCGCGCCGCCGAACGCGGTGCCCTTCCAGACCCGGCCGGTGACCAGCTGGAACGGCCGGGTCGCGATCTCCTTGCCGGCGCCGGCGACGCCGATGATCACCGAGACGCCCCAGCCCTTGTGGCAGCATTCGAGCGCCTGGCGCATCACGTCGGTGTTGCCGATGCATTCGAAGCTGTAGTCGGCGCCACCCTTGGTCAGCTCGACCAGATGGGCGACGAGATCCTTGCCGGCGTCCCGCGGGTTGACGAAATGCGTCAGGCCGAATTTTTCCGCCAGCCCGCGGCGTGCCGGGTTGAGGTCGACGCCGACGATCATGTTGGCGCCGGCCATGCGCGCGCCCTGCACGACGTTGAGCCCGATGCCGCCGAGCCCGAACACCACGACATTGGCGCCCGGCTCGACCTTGGCGGTGTTGATCACCGCGCCGATCCCGGTCGTCACCCCGCAGCCGATATAGCAGACCTTGTCGAACGGCGCGTCCTCGCGGATCTTCGCGACCGCGATCTCGGGCAACACCGTGAAGTTGGCGAAGGTCGAGGTGCCCATATAGTGGAACAGCTTCTGGCCGCCGAGCGAGAAGCGGCTCGTGCCGTCGGGCATGACGCCCTGGCCCTGGGTGACGCGGATTGCCTGGCACAGATTGGTCTTGCGCGACAGGCAGTATTCGCACTGCCGGCATTCCGGCGTGTAGAGCGGGATCACGTGGTCGCCCGGCTTGAGGCTCGTCACGCCCGGCCCGACCTCGACCACGATGCCGGCGCCCTCATGGCCGAGGATCGCCGGGAACAGGCCCTCGGGATCGGCGCCCGAGCGGGTGAACTCGTCGGTGTGGCAGATGCCGGTCGCCTTGATCTCGACCAGCACCTCGCCGGCGCGCGGCCCGTCGAGCTGCACGGTTTCAATGGTCAGAGGGGCGCCTGCCCGATGCGCCACCGCCGCGCGGACATCCATGTCGATTGCCTCCCGTCAGCCCCGGCCCGTCGGCGCCGGCCCGTCGATCCGAGACGGTAGCCGGCTCGGCGGCCGGGAGCTACTGGAGACTCGGTCGTGGGTCAGTTTGACGATAGGAATACGGTATGCCGGCTCCGATCCTTGAAACCACACGGCTTCGGCTACGCTGTTGGCGGGATGGCGATCTGGAGCCATTTGCGTTGCTGAACGCCGATCCGCGCGTGATGGCGTATTTCCCAGACATCCTTGACCGTGAGCAGAGCGATCTGCTGGCCGCGCGCATCCGCAAGGGATTGGCGGACCGGGAGTTCGGTCTATGGGCGCTCGAAGTGCCCGGCATCGCCGACTTCGTCGGGTTTGCCGGACTGTCGGTCGCGACGTTCGAAGCGCACTTCACGCCCTGCGTCGAGATTGGTTGGCGTTTGGCTTTCGACCATTGGGGCAAAGGTTATGCAAGCGAGGCGGCGTCTGCGGCCTTGGCCTACGCCTTCGGTTCGCTCGGTCTGCAAGAGGTCGTGTCGTTCTCGACCTCGGCGAACCGAAGGTCGATTGCCGTCATGCAGCGCATTGGCATGACGAGGTCGCCTGAGGACGATTTTTCATATCCGACCCTGCCTGCCGAACACAGGTTCCGGCCGCATGTCCTCTATCGCGTCAAACGATCAGACTGGACAGACCTAAAACGGCGCTAGGAAAAGCTCAGCGCACAATTCGCAGCACGACGCTGACCCATTACTGGAGACTCTGGTCGGGCTGCTCGGTGGCGGCCGCCGTCACGGCGACCATCGGCTCGGCGAGCAGCTGCCGGACCATGGCGCGCAACCGCTCGGGCACGACCGGCTTGAACAGCACACCGCCGGCTTCGCTGGCCGCCAGACGATCGAGCGTCCGCGGATCGGTCTGCGCAGTCAGGAACAGCACCGGCATCTGGTGCTGGAAGCGCAGCACCGACGCCGTCTCGATGCCGTCCATGCGGCCTTGCAGGCGGACATCCATCAGGACCAGGTCGGGCGGCTCGGCGGCCGCGAGCACCAGCGCGTGCTCGCCCGACGCCGCCACCGCGATCACGTCATAGCCCCAATGATAGAACAGCATGCGCAAACCCAGCGCGATGGTCGCGTCGTCTTCGACGATCAGGATGCGCGCGGCCGGGGAGCGGGACGGCATGGGGGAAGCTCACCAAGCAGAATTCTTGTATCCAAGTTAACCGGCGCCCCACAACCGTCCATATGTAAGATACTTTACCCACCATAGATAAAATTGCGCCGATTCGATGATCGGTAAAATTGTCGATAACCCGGCACGGTGCGGTCGAAACGTCCGCAGTTGCGGATTCTACCGGTCGCAATCGCTCGACGGAAAGCTACTCGGCGGCCACGCCGACGCGATCGCGCGCGGCCGCGACCGGGCTCCGGAAGTTGAGCCAGAACAGCGAGACGACCGCCGACATCACCGCGAAGCCGGCCAGCGTATAGAGCCCGCCGGCGAAGCTGCCGGTGGTGTCACGCACCCAGCCGACGATCGATGGGCCGAAATAGCCGCCCAGATTGCCGATCGAGTTGATCCAGGCGATCCCGGTCGCGGCCGCGGTGCCGGTCAGGAAGGTCGACGGCATGGTCCAGAACGGACCCTTGGTGCCGTAGAAGCCGGCCGCCGCGATCGACATGCCGATCAGCGCCCAGTAGGTGCCGACGCCGAGCCCGGCGATCACCAGGCCGAGGACCGAGAGCATGCAGGTGCAGAACAGGCTCCAGCGCCGCTCGCCCAGGCGATCGGACAGCCAGCCGCAGAAGACCATGCTGGCCGCGCCGCACAGATAAGGGATCATGCTGGCCCAGCCGACCTGCATGTTGGTGATCCCGAGCTGCTTGATGATCTGCGGCAGGAAGATCAGCATGCCGAGGCTGGCGGTGACGATGCCGAAATAATTCAGCGACAGCAGCAGCACCTTGGGATCGATCAGCGCGCGCCACGCGCCGACCGTGCGCTCGGCCTCGATGGTGCGGCGCTCCGCGGTCAGCGCGCCGATCAGCCAATTGCGCTGCTCGTCGGTCAGCCAACGCGCCTCAGCCGGGCGGTCGGTGACGTAGAACAGCACCACGATGCCGAGCAGCACGGTCGGCACCGCCTCGACGAGATACATCCATTTCCAGCCCGCGAGGCCCCAGGTGCCATTGAGCTCCATCAGGCCGGTCGACATCGGCGCGCCGAGCGCCACCGCGATCGGCAGCGCCAAGGTGAAGCCGGCGACGATACGGGCGCGGTGGCGGTCGGGGAACCAATAGGTGAAGAACAGCACGAGGCCGGGATAGAAGCCGGCCTCGGCCAAGCCGAGCAGGAAGCGCACGGTGAGGAAGCTGTAGGGTCCGGTGCAGAACGCGGTGGCGCCCGACAGCAGGCCCCAGGTGACCATGATGCGTGCGATCCAGAGCCGCGCGCCGACCTTCTCGAGGATGACGTTGCTTGGCACTTCGAACAGGAAATAGCCCCAGAAGAACACGCCGGCGGCATTGCCGAACACCGTCGCGGTCATCCCGAGGTCTTTGTTCATGGTCAGCGCGGCAAAGCCGACATTGATCCGGTCGAGATAGCAGAAGAAGTAGGTCAGGACCGCGAACGGCAGCAGGCGCAAATAGACCTTCCGCATGGTCGTCTGCTCGAGCGAGCGGATCATCGATGGCCTCCCTGGGGTTTCTTGCTTGGCCGTTTTTCCAGCCTTCACGCCAGCATAGCGCCGCCGGCGCCGCGTTCAACGCTTCAAACCGCCCGCTGGGCCCGGCAGGTCAGGCGGCGCCGCCGCGCGCGACGTGCTGGAGCAGCGCCAGCAGGCCCGACAGCAGCTGGGTCGGGGTCGGCGGACAGCCGCTGATATGCAGGTCGACCGGCACGACCGCGCCGACGCCGCCGACCACGGCATAGCTGCCGGCGAAGATGCCGCCGTCGCGCGCGCAGTCACCCGAGGCGACCACCCATTTGGGGTCCGGCGTCGCGTCGTAGGTCCGCTTGAGCGCCTCGGCCATGTTGGAAGTGACCGGGCCGGTGACCAGCAGCACGTCGGCATGGCGCGGCGAGGCGACGAAGCGGATGCCGAAGCGCTCGATGTCGTAATAGGGATTGTTGAGCGCGTGGATCTCGAGCTCGCAGCCGTTGCAGCTGCCGGCGTCGACCTGGCGGATGCTGAGGCTGCGGCCGAGCCGCGCGCGCGCCGCCTTGTCGACCTTGGCGGCGAGCTCGGCGAGCGCCGCGCGGTCGACCGGCGGCGCCGGCTCGGTCACCGGTCGGTTCAGCAGGTTGCTCGCGATCAGCTTCCACATGACCGTATCAAGGGCGGGCGGTCCGGAGATCGTGCCAGGAGGGTCGATTCCGACGCTCTCGTTGTAGAGCGGCAAAGCGGCGTCGATGGTGCGCTCGATCGCGGTTTCGAGCAACTTCCATGGGAGCCGCGCGAGGCCGAGCGCGTTTTGGGCTGTTTTGTCTGCCTCGCGGGCGCATTATCGAGCGTGCGGCGGTCGCTCTCCGAAGACGGCGCTGCCGAGGATACGAATAAGAAGCATGCGCGCGGCGCCCGGCTGCGTCGAGCCGGGCGGCGAGGCAGGGCGCGGGTAGAGCAAGGGCGTTCGCCTATGAAGTGCAATCGCGGCATGCCGTCTCGGCGTGCTCGGATCGACCGCGTCGCGTCATGAGCGTCGCGGTCGGCTTGGCCTGCGTGGCGACCTTGCTCCTCATCGGGGTGCTCGGCGCGATCCGGCCCCGGCATCGCGCCGCGACGCGTTTCGTCTATGGGGCCAGCCTCGTGATCAGCGCGATCATTCTGGCGG
>Ga0302324_100006407_pt1 | contig 25373 bp, 33 predicted proteins | sample Palsa_T0_1_FD_201949 | JGI IMG/M metagenome (GOLD analysis project Ga0302324, IMG submission 201949) | Peat permafrost microbial communities from Stordalen Mire near Abisko, Sweden - Palsa_T0_1 | ecosystem: Environmental > Terrestrial > Soil > Palsa > Peat permafrost | place: Sweden: Abisko... | reverse complement strand
GGTACGCTCGACACGCTTCTTCCGTAGCAAAGTTCGCCTCTAACTCCATTACATTCCGCGGATACTCTTCTGCCCCCACCCCGGCATACTAGATATTGGGGCTACCTGAGTCAAGGGGATACCCATCAGAAATAAATTAGGACCTGGGTTCGGTGTACCGCGGAAAATGTCTGGGATCAGACATTCGCCTCGATTCCCCACGCTTCCAGCAAATCTTGGGGAACATACTTGCTGTCTTTGTGCTTTTTCGCCCATTCCTTCAACGGAATCGAATTCAGATATTCCTTCTCTGATAGCTTCAATCTCCGCACCATCTCCTCAAACGAAGTCGGCGTATTGGGGATGTCTCCGCAAGACTTGCCCCAATTTGGATTTCCCTTGCTTCGCAACTTGTGCACCTCGCAAACATCCTAAACTGACAAGAGACATGTACCAACGAACGAAGGTCACTTTGAGAAGCGACCTCTGGGCGTTTGGCGGGAGCCAAGAACCTCAAAGCATCCAAAAGTTCCGGCGAAGCCAAAACGAAAGCGCTCCAGACCCGATTTTGGAGTCAAGGACGCCCGGTCGAACAGCCCTCCCCCGAAGTCTTCTCAATCGAAGGCTAAGCTCTGTGCCGTCAGGCGGCATGTCTCCCACGTGCGGTTGGCGGCGCAACCGGGCTAATCCGCGCTAGTCAGTGACGATGATTTTCTTGCTTTTGATCACAGAGCCCGAATCGCCAAACTGAATGCAGCGATAGTTATGCTCTTCGAATTCCCAACCGTTGCTCTCTCGTTCTTTCTCGCCCAGACGAAGTCCACGACTCTGGGCGACCTTCAAGACGCCATCTTTGGTCATTCCGAAGGAAATACCGTCACACAATGAGCGAGCGCCCGAATTGATGTGCTCGGCGAGTTGTGTTTCCTCGTTCCCTTTGAGGCCGGGCGCAAGCGTCCCCGATGTGGCGGGCGCCGCCAAGCCGCTGATGTTCCTGCGCCAAAGCTCCCTTCCATCTTCGGTGATGGCGCGAACGTAGGTGCCATCGGGACACGCCTCTTGCACATAAATGTCGGGACCTCCGGCACTTGGCACCGCTGGGGTGATCTTCATTGTCTTGCAGCCGGGCAATTCTGTAACCGACCACTTCACCGTCCCGATCGGTAACGAATTGCCGGAACGAATCTCTATGCTAACCTCGGCTGACCCGCCCCCAGCATTGGCAGTCAAGACGATATTCGAGGAAGGCTGTTCCGCCTGAATCGTAGCCTCTTCGCCATCGACTGTAAGCTTGGCGTCATGATCCGAATCGAGGCTCCAAGTGACATTGCGCAGCATCTTTCCGTCCTTGCCTACGGCGCGGAACGTGTGTGCTTCTCCGACCAACATGGTGATCTTGGAGGGCACGACGAGGATGGCGTTCGAGCCCTGAGCGAACGCTCAATGACCAATCATGGCGACCGTCAGACACACAATGCCGGGGCCATGGTTCATTCTTTTATTCTTTTCATGGTCTTTACCTCGGTCGCTGTTCTTTAGGCTACTTCCGTCAAGGCAACCGGCAAAAGTTACCTTGGAGTGAACTCGCGGCGTGACGCTTGGCGAAAACACAATGATCGTCGCCCCGGAGCGGCCTCGAAAGCGGTGAATCTTGACGGCGGCCTTGCGCCGACGAAACCTCGCCCATGGAAGACCCGAATTCGATGTGATTACTCGCTTAAGGCTTGATGAACGAAGGTGATGGCGAGCGCGCCTTCACCCACGCCAGAAGCCACTCGCTTGACACTACCGGATCGTACATCACCTGCCGCAAAGACCCCGGGAATGCTCGTTTCGAGAAGGCGGGGCTTGCGCGGGAGGGACCAGCCGGCATTGCGAAGGTGTTCATCTGTGAGGTCTGGTCCAGTTAACACGAAACCACCGTCATCGAGCACGACACAGCCCCTCAACCAATCGGTATTGGGGCTGGCTCCAGTCATCATGAATACGTGCCGATAGGGCCACTCCCTCGACTCTCCTGTTTGGTTATTGCGTAGAACCACACTCTCGAGATGCTCTTCACCTTCAAGTTCCACAACCTCTGTGTGCGTGTGCAGAGTAATATTCGGTGCTTCCTCAATTCGACGGATCAGATATCGTGACATTGAACTGGCAAGTCCGCCTGATCGTATGAGCATATGCACATGATCTGCCGTTCGTGACAAGAAAACAGCGGCTTGTCCAGCCGAATTGCCACCGCCAATGACGACCACCTCTTTCGACTCGCACATTTGCGCCTCGATTGCGGCCGCGCCATAGTAGATCCCCACACCTTCGAATTTGGCGAGATTGTCGAGTTGGAGTTTGCGGTATTGAGCCCCGGTTGCGATGACAATCGTTTTTGATCGAACCGTGGACCCACTTCCCGTTGTAAGTCGATATGGCCGGCCGTCGCAAGAGAGCCGCGTCGCAGAGCGAGCGATGAGGAACTCCGCTCCGAACTTTTGCGCCTGTTCATAAGCGCGAGATGCCAGTTCGAGCCCGGAGACGCCATTTGGAAATCCTAGGTAATTTTCGATACGGGAACTGGAGCCCGCCTGGCCACCGGGAGCGCTGGTTTCCAGAAGGAGCGTGGTCAAACCTTCGGATGCGGCGTAGACCCCGGCGGAAAGACCCGCAGGTCCGGCACCGACGATGGTTACGTCTCGTAGTTCCTGTTCACTGACACTCTCATTGAAACCCAGCAGCTGGGCAATTTCTTCATTCGAAGGATTTCTGAGGACCTTTTCACCTCTGTGGATCAAAACCGGGATGTCGGATACCGAAATTTGAAATTGATCCAGCATTGATTGCACATCTTTGTCTTTTTCGAGATCGATGAAGGAATAGGGGTAGCCATTTCGAACCAGGAATTCACGAACGCCGAGGGTCCCGGCCGAGTTCAACGATCCCAGGACGGCCACGTCACCTGAAGAACTTGCAAGAAGTTGGATCCTTCGAAGGATGAACGCTCTCATGAAGAGTTCGCCCAACTCGGAATCGTTTTGCATCAGGACCTTCAGATCAGCCCGCTTCACGGTGACGATGCGCCCCGGCTTAACCATCCGGCCGCGCACCAGGCTTGGTCTTCCGGACAGTAACTGGACATCTCCAAAGAACTCTCCCGGCCCGTGCGTCGCAATGAACTCGGTGCCGTTTTGGCCGGTCATTTCAACGACGGCTTCGCCTTCGACCACGACGATGAAGTGCTCCATCGGCTCACCCTGCTCTAGCAGGATGGCGCCTTCGCCGACCACGGAAGCCGTGCCGTACCGCATGACGCGCTGGATGGCTGAGGGATCCAGCGTCGGAAAAGCCTGCTTGTTCTTTACCATTGGAGTATTCATGTTCTCTCAATCTGCACTCGGTGACCAGACACACTCATCGGACTCGCCACCAGATCACGAGGCCCGTCATCGCCAGCAGGTGCGGTTGAGCAAAACCGAAACCTTCAAAACTACGCGAAGGCGGCAATCGGTTCGTGCTTGCGCCGGTATTCTGGTGATATCCAACTCCGTTTTCAGCGTTTATCCGGACGACCCGGCTCAGGCCGTCTGCCATTGATTGAATTCCCGGATACCGCGATCTTCGAACGCTTGAATCTGGTTTTAAGCAACGCCTCCCAGGCCTCAAGCGGAGGACTAGTCGTAGAACTCGCAGAGCGAACCATGCCGATTTGGCGAAACAAGCGGGGTTTCAGCGGCAAGAACCGACAGGCCCGACCCGGGATAGCCGACAAACGAGGAATCAGGCTCACTCCCAGGCGTTCGCTGACCATGGCGTGAATCGTGGACATTTCCTTCACCATCATCGCTCCGTCGACGACAATGCCCGCCGAAACAAACATCCGTTGGATATGACGTTCACAACCTCCTCCGGACATCAGGAACTTGTGATCGGATAATTCGCGGAGAGTCATCGAATCCTTTTTTCGGAACTGTCTTGTAGGCACCAAGGCCAGCCATTCATCCCGCGCGACCTCTTCTGCTATCACCCCCTCCTTGGGTAGCGCCGCAAAGCCGAGTTGGGCAACTCCCGACTTTACCCACGCAAGCACTTCATCATCTGTCCCCTCGAAAATCGACAACTCCACGCCCGGATAGCGGGCCGAATACTCGCGAAGAATCGGCGGCAGGATGGTGCCGAGCAAGCTCGGGACCGAAGCGATGCGCAGGGTTCCCGTTTCCAGCGCGCTCAGCCCGGCCGCCTCGACGCGGATCCTGTCCAGGTCTGATAGAGCTGCTTCCATGAATGGACATAGGCGCTGCCCAGCCTCAGAGAGTCGGAGTCCTTCGTGCACACGCGCGAACAGGCTGGTCCCCAATTGCAATTCCAGCGAATTGAGCGCATGGCTCGCAGCAGACTGCGACATGTGCAATTCGCTGGCGTCTCGCGTCAACTTTCCCACCTGCGCGATTCTGACCGCAAGACGTAGAGCGGCAATCGAGGGTTCGAAATTCTTCATATATCCATTCCTATCATTCGATTTGACACATTGCGATTCTGCGCCAATGATTGGCCCATGCCAACCAAACTCAGAATTGGAGTCATTGGTGACTACACCCCCGACAATCCCACCCATATTGCCACCAACGAGGGCCTCAAGCACGCGATCGGAACTCTGCCGGAGCACTCCTTCGAGGTCGAGTGGCTTCCCACCGATCAGCCGCATCCATTCAGCTGTTACCAAGGGCTGTTATGCAGCCCGGGCAGTCCGTATCGAAGCCTCGAAGGTGCATTACTCGGCATTCAATGTGCGAGAGAGAAGCAGATCCCGTTTCTTGGGACCTGTGGAGGCTCGCAGCATCTGATCCTGGAATACGCTCGAAATGTAATGGGAATTCGGGAGGCCAGCCATGCCGAGAGTGACCCTTACGCATCATGCCTGTTTATCACCCCGCTGAGTTGTTCGCTCGTCGGCAAGACCATGGAGGTAAAAGTGAAGCCGGGATCGAAAGCGGCGGACATTTACCAAAGCGCGCGGGCCATCGAAAAGTACTACTGCAACTTCGGACTGAATCCTGCATACCGCGAGCAATTGGAGGATGCGGGTCTCGAGATTTCGGGCACCGACCAGAACGGTGAGGCGAGAATCATGGAATTACCCAGGCACCCATTCTTTCTTGGGACTCTGTTTGTCCCGCAGGCGAATTCAACGGGAACAAACCCCCACCCATTCGTTCGGGCATTCCTGCAAGTCGCCGCTGAGCGTGCGATGAGCGGACTTCTTAGCGGAGGCGGACTTCGGTCAACTCACCGATCCGCGGTGTGAGGCCTAACTTCTGGCGACATGGGTCGTTCACGACCTAACTTCTCTGCATCAACTTTCCTGCGTGATGGCCCATCAATCTCGGGCCGATCATTCGGGAGATAGCGGGCCCTCGGGTCGCTTACTCCCGAAAACGTGGCAGCGGCCGGTCGACGAATCAAGGAATGATGAACCGACCTGAGCATTGGGCGAACGCACCCAAGCTCGCATGGCTTTCGCCACTGCGGCAGCCCCACGGTGAACATGGGTGCTTGCACGGAGTCGATCCAGAACCATGCATCCGCTCCACCTTCCGAGATCAGCCCTCAAGGGCTCGTCGTGCGGCCACACCAAGGTAGAGAAGACCAGCAGAGCCATGATGGGAACCGGGATGGCAGATAGGATCGATTTGGTGGCTGCCTACGATGGCTAAGGTGTTCTAGAACCCCGACTTGACACCTTAAGGGTCCTTTCGTAACTATGGCGGCCTTTCCAGCAGGAGTACGGTCAAATTGGGATAAAACGCCTTGAGTGGTACCTGGCCCGTCGTCCATCTCACCACGACAGTAAGCAGAAAGCTAGGACGAATAACATCGGTATCGATTTTTGGTTGTGAATATGCTCTCGCAGCACATTTCATTTCGGATACTCCCATGCACAACCCTTGCATTGTCCCTTGCCGCGAATGGTGAAAGGCTCCTCTCTCCAAACCTTGACGGTGCCGGAGAGAACATTCACAGGAGTTCACTTTGAAGACCAAACGTATCGGGCTGAAATTAGGCATCGCGTTTACCGCCCTCATCGCTCTGTTGGCGGGCCTCGGGCAGTTCAGCGTTCGCCGGATGCAAACAATCGACGAGACCCTTTCGAACATCGCCGAGAGTAAGTCAACCAACCTGCAGTTGGCGCGAAGAGCATTGATCATCTCCAATGACAATAACCGCATCGTGATGGAAATAGTACTCGTGGAGAATAGGCGACTCGTTGAGCCGCTGTTGGCAGCCATTTCTACAAATAGTAAGGAAGTCACAAAGCTAATCGAGGAGAGCGAGAGCCGCTGCAAGTCAGAGAAAGAAAAGCAAGTGCTGTCTGAGGTAATAAGGACACGAAAACCGTATCTGGAAAGCTCCCAGCGAGCTGTCCATCTGCTTGTCGATGAGCGGAAACACGACGAAGCCGAAGCGGCCATGGTCAATGAAACACTACCCGCCTTGGACACATATCATGCTGCTTGGGAAAGGTTCGTGGAGTTTCAGGAGGAAGAGTTGGACGTAGCCGTCAAACAAGCCCGGGTTGGTTACATCAGGGCCCGTCGCCTTGCCTCGTTACTGATTGGGTTGGCAGTAGTCCTAGCCATCGTGATTGCTCTATTCGCGACTCGCGAGACGGCTCGCGAAATTGCTGCGCGAATTGCCGCAGAGAAAGAAGTGAATGAACTTAACGCGGGACTCGAAGAAAGAGTGATGCAACGTACCAGCGAGCTGAGAATTGCCAACGAGGAGCTAAGGGTCGAAATCGACAAACGCCAGAGAGCGCAAGAGAGCTACCGACACGAGGTGATAGCACGTGAAGACGTTGAAATTGATTTGCAACGAAGCGACGAACGCATGCGGATGGCGGTGGAAGCGGCGAGAATAGGCTTCTGGGACTGGGATGTGATTCGGGACGAACAGGTCTGGTCAGATATCTGCAAAGAGTTACTGGGCTTGCGACCAGAGAGCACCACGAACTTTCAGGTGTTAATCAACAGCGTCCATCCCGATGATCGGAAAGCGCTGGGGGACGAACTGAAGGCGGCCATTGAGGAAAAGAGAGATTACGGTTTGGAATTCCGCGCGGTTTGGCCGGATGGCAGCGTGCACTGGCAAGCCGCCAAAGGGCGTGCCTTCTTCGATGAGACCGGGCATACGACTCGCATGGCCGGGATCGTCATGGACATCACCGCCCGCAAGGTGGCGGAAAAACAGATTCAATACCTAGCCTACTACGATGCTCTGACGGGACTACCCAATCGAACTCTTCTTGAGGATCGCATGGCCACGGCACTCGCTGGCGCTCGCCGACGAAACGACAAAGTCGCAATTCTGTTCTTCGACCTCGACAGGTTCAAAGACATCAACGACTCAATGGGGCACCCGGTCGGCGACGTACTCTTGCAACAAGTTGCAGAACGACTTAAGACATGTGCGCGGGAACAGGACACAGTGGCCCGCGTGGGGGGCGATGAATTCATTATCATGCTGACCGGACTAAAGGACGTACCCGACACAGCGATTGCCGCGGAGCGGCTAATGGATGCAATGATCGGTTTATATTCCATTCAAGGTCACGCAGTGGGTATCACGTGCAGCGTCGGTATCAGCATTTTTCCCGAACACGGTGCGGATGGCGAGGTCCTGATCAAGAACGCTGATGCAGCGATGTATAGCGCCAAAGAAAGTGGGGGCAACAACTTTCGATTCTTCACGGAGGATATGAACGCTCAGGTTATGGAGCGATTGGCCTTAGAGAACGGCTTGCGGCTGGCACTCGACAAGAAGGAACTCTTTCTCGTGTATCAACCGCAGGTGGATATCGCCAGTGGAAAGATCACAGGGTTGGAGGCGCTCCTTCGCTGGCAGCACCCGGAACTGGGGCTCGTGCCGCCTGATAAATTCATACGAATTGCAGAGAACAGCGGACTGATCCTGCCAATCGGCGAATGGGTGCTCAGGACGGCCTGCTCTCAGGTTCGGAAATGGCAAGACGAAGGGCTTCCAGCGGTGACGATAGCAGTCAATGTATCAGCGATCCAATTTCGCCAAGATGGCTTTTGCGAACTCATCCGGAGAGTGCTCGATGAGACTGGTCTCGCCCCGCACTACCTCGAACTGGAGCTAACAGAAAGTCTTTTGCTAGCCAATGCAGACGTGATGTTCTCGGTCGTCGAGGAATTGAATGCCATGGGATTGACGCTGGCGGTTGACGACTTCGGAACTGGCTATTCCAGCTTCAGCTACTTGAAGCGGTATCGGGTCAGCAAGCTCAAAATCGACCGCATATTTATCCGAGATGTCGCCGTGAATCCTGATGATGCGGCGATTACGAGCGCAATCATCAGCATGGCGAAAAGCCTGAGGCTCAAGGTGATTGCCGAAGGGGTCGAAACCGAAGCGCAAATGTCATTTCTGCGGGCACACCGGTGTGACGAAATTCAAGGCTACTACTTCAGCAAGCCTTTATCGGTAGATAAAGTTGCCGACAGATTGCGAGGCCACACTCTGGAACTGCTCGCCCGAGCGCAAGGCAGCACATCCTAACTGGCCCCGGGCTAAGGTTAACGACCGCAATGAGCACAATGCGATTTGCACGAGGCCGCTGTCGCGTGTTTGTGTCTTCCCGCCGATGCTTTGCGCCGGGGCACTTGTCGAGAGGAAACTAAAAGAGATTTTTTGACAATTGCGTAACTATCCCGGAAGAGATGTGCTCAGTCCGGAGAGCAAATCTTGTCTCGGGAATGTGTGCGGATTACGTCAATGGCCCTGTCGATCGCCCGTTGACAGATAGTAATGTCTGATCGCATCGATTTTGGGTAATCGGCGCTAATGTCGAGTTCACAGGTTCGATATTTGTTTAATGCTTTTGTCATAACGCTGCCTCTGGCAGCGGCCATGCAAACGGCGTCGTGGCCTTGGTCTCCTTCGTCTTTTTGGAGCCCGAAGCTAAAGATCGCTAGAGCTTCATCGGCGGTCGGACCTTTGGTGAGCCAGAGAGCCAACATTTGCGAACCTAGCTGATGTGATAACTGGGAACAGTGTCCAGAAGGGTAGTCTCTTTCTGGATCACCCAGAGCCACGCACTTCGGATCGCTTTTTAACTTGCGCCGCGTTTCGAGGGTAGGATTGAGCAAGCCTTTAACTTCCAGCGGCACTGCGACTGGTTGAACCTGCCCTACGGCGCTTGCCATCATGGCGACGATGAAAAACGCAAATAGAGGTCGCATGCGGCCAGTTTAATCCTGTCCCTGCCGATTTCAAGCGGAGTCGTCCTGTACGTCCTGTTCGGCTGCTCACAGGAGGTTCGACGTTAGACCAGCCGGTAGGGCCGTCTGACGGACCAACATAGAACCAACCTCAGTTCAGGATGCTGCTTCGGCTCCTCGATCGTCTCACAGCAGGCGGATCGATGGATCGATGCTTGAAGCCGTCGCACGACTCGATTTAACGCCTTCGCTCAATGGTTCGGAGACGCTCAACTGCACGCCAAACCCGGTGGTCACCTCATAGGCATTGGCCGGTTTTCATTTGCATTTGCTTTTGCGTTTCCCTCCGAAAGAAAGTTTTCGGGGTCGGGGGTTGGGAATGAGCTCGAGCTGGACCTTGTTGGCTGGTTTGACGTGTCGGACCCGTCTCGTTTGCCGATTTTGCCGGTGCCCCTCCCCATGCGCCCGGCGACCGCTTTCACACCAGTATAGATTGCGATAATCAAGGCTGAGATCAAAAGGCTGGAAGAGGCCCGTAAAGATTGCAGGGATGCTGGGATTCAGAGACAGATTAGCGTTTGGATTGAAGAGCAGGAGAAGAAGTCGGCATAGGGAGGGAAGCTAAATAGGCGGGTCTACTTCGGATGTTGGTAATGGCTTTCAAACTTGCTTTTTTTCACTTAGTTTATGTATGTGGTTTTTCGTTCCGCCGTGTAGGGCACGAGGCAGGACGCGTCTTTCAATTCCCTGGAAAGCTGCTCAATGCGAGCGTGTCGCCGGAGGCAAACAGCTAGATCTTCGGCGCTCATGTCCAGAAACGTGGCCTCGGTGCTTAACAGTCTGGTCTGTTCCTGAATCAGGGCACGGATCTCGGTGGTCACGTCAAAAACTCGTTCGCGGCTCACCCTACAATGATCAGGTTTCGCGTTGGCCGAAGTCTGGTCAATATTGCTCACCGAGCCTGCTTACGCAAGGATTGATACGGTGCGGGAAGCGAGCGGCCATCCTGGTTTTCCACATTGAGGTACGAAATATCCGCCCAAGGCACATCCTGTAAAAGGTACGCAGGATTTCCGGGAGTCGGATAAGATTTCAAGTCCGCAGTCTTTTTCTTCCAGTAGACTGAGAAGATCGTGAACCTTTCGTCTTTTCCTTCCACTGAGACAAGCGCATTTACCTCTGGGTAGGTTTCCATACCTGACCTCATGTCTGGCATTCTAGCGCTGAAATGTGCGGTAGCGCACATTTAATTCTTGGTCCCGTTCCGATGCCATCTCGTACAGCGGCCTGAACGAAGAATCGTTTAAGGATTTGCCGCCTCTGGAACTTGCGGTTTTGGAGGCCAGCATGTATAAGTAAGTCTATGGATGTGATAGACTATTATGGCTCGCCGGCAAGCAGGTGAGCCTGCGACACTCGGCAGGCATTGAAGCCGGAAGCGAGCCTTGATCAAGGAATAGTTTCCGACGATTGGCTCTGGAGAAAACCCATGCGACTCGCAACAGATGAACGACTGGCGCCTGAGTCCAGCAGCGCATTGATCCTATCCGGCGCGGTCTCGAAAACGCCCGAGGAACTCGCCAATATCGTATCGCTGTTTGCCTCGTCCGATGGCTGGCTGGATCGGGTGAGGCTGCGCGCCGAACATCGCTGGTATGAGCGCCTGTATCAAGGTCCGGACCATGACATTTGGGTGATCAGCTGGATGCCAGGGCAATCTACCGGCCTTCACGATCACGGTGAGTCGTCGGGAGCCTTTGTCGTAGCGCTCGGTATTCTTGAGGAGCATCGTCCTGGCGACCAGCCCCTTGTAATAACTCCGGGCAAATCGCGCGCATTCGGTCCCGATTACATGCATGACGTCCGTAATGTTTCCCTCGCACCAGCCGTTAGCATTCACTCGTATTCTCCTCCGCTGACAGATATGAACGCGTACGAATTGGATGGGAATCTACTGGTTTTGCGCGAACGCGCGTCGGAGCGGGCTGAGAAGCTTGTTCAGGAATCGTATGCGCAGACGCGGAAAACCGCAAACCGGACCGGTGCGTTAGGCATCGAGCAGATGCTTTCAGCGGCACGCGCCCGATTGCGGCGCCTATCGCCGGATGAGGCTTATGAGGCGGTGGCAAACACGGAGACGCTACTCGTTGATATTCGTCCCGAAGGTCAGCGCGCGATCGAGGGTAGTATTCCGGGAGCATTGATTGTCGAGCGTAACGTACTCGAGTGGCGATTGGACCCGGCATCCAGCGCCCGGTTGCCGGTCGCGACCGATCATGACCTCCAGGTGATCGTGTTCTGCTCGGAAGGCTATACCTCAAGCCTTGCGGCCGCAGCTCTGCAGGATCTCGGGCTGTCGCGCGCGACGGATATAGTTGGTGGATTTCATGCATGGAGCGCAGCCGGTTTGCCGACTTCAGTAAAGGAGAATCTAGATGTGCGATGAGTACCGTATGGATGGGGACAAGTTCCGCATCGATTCGAGCGAGCGGATCGTTAACAATACCGAGATCGACCAGCAATGGGCGGACTGGCTCGCGCCCACGCGACGCTCATTTCTGTTCGGCGCCGGCGCGGCAGCAGTTGGTCTCACGCTCGGCGAAGAAGCTGCTCGTGCCGGAGAACCAGTTGTCTCGGATCCTCCTGTTTCCAGCCCTTCCGCTGCGTTTCTTGCGCTCAACGGGTTGATCAAGCCTTACGTTTCAGCGGATACCGGTGCCAGTGAATGGGGTTATGAAACCTTAAAGCAGCCCACGGTTCAGCCCAAGGGGCTGTGGCCAGGGACAGAGAACGGCCTGCCTGCAGAGCCACGTGCCTTTACAGACATCAAGAGCTATCACGCCCACTTTTATTTCGACGACGACACGCACGAGAAGGCCGCACTCATCCGTCGCTGGGCCGGCGAACGCTTTCCTGTAGAGTTGGGTGACTGGAATCTCGAGCCGCGCGGTCCGCACACGACGCCGTCGTTCTACTTCGGCTTCACCAATGACCTGCTGCCCGTAATTGTTCCGTGGGTGCAGCTGAACAGCCTCGGTCTGACGGTTCTATTGCATCCCAACACCGACGATCCGCGCGCCGATCACCTGTACTACACCCTTTGGGTTAACCGTTCGCAGCCTGTGAATGCCTACAATATGAAGACGCCGCGCGACAAGAACGGCAAGGCTCTCGTTGAAAAGATTCTGCCCAACGTAACGCCCACGGTCAAACTCGAGGTTTATCTGGCCCTGCACTACCTTATGTGACGGGTCGCTCACAAGGACTTGCAGGACTCCCAGAATGCACTTTCGGATGCCTCCCAAGGTTTCGAGGAGAACGAGACTACCCACCCCAAGAGCGATGCCCTTGGCGATGTTAGATATTAACGCATAGCTTTCCAGCGGGTGATCGCGCGGCCGGCGTATTACATCGTCGCGCCTTGAACGGGTATCACGTTCGAAATTTCGTAGGCCACAGAGTCAGCGAAAAGCAGGTTCCCCACCACCTGAAGCTGAAATTCGGTGCCGGGTGTCATTGTCGACCACATTGATGTGGGATTGGTGGTTTTTGCTCGTCCGGCCTTACCTTCCCGCACGGCAGCCGCGTCTGATTCCCAACTGTAGACATCCGCCCGCAAAAAGGGTCCGCAGCGCTGGCGTCCTCCGCCATGTAGTGAGGGTTCTCATAACGCATATCGATCAGGGCGGTGCCGATCTCAATTTTTCCGTTTTGGCTCCGACCGCCGCGAGTAGGGGAAACGGCGGCGCAAGTTGCCGAGCGAAGTGGTGAACGCGGAAATAGGCTCCGTCCACGCCTCGACGCTCGGCTTCCACGGCTAGATCAATGGACTGCAACAGCGCGTCCGCCGCAGTCTGTGCTTGTGACTGTGCAGAAGGTGTCCAGTGGCCGGATGAAAGAAAGCCAATTTTCTCCGTACTAGATCGTGCCTTTCGCTGCTCTCAAGACAGCTTTGTTCTGATTTGATCGTTGACCTTGAGAACAGCCTTTAGGTCGCTGACCGGAGCTCCAGTAAAGAGTCGCGTCACAAAATCGTGCGTGGGCGTTTCCAGCCTTTCCAGCAACTCCATACCGGACTTTGTGATGTAGGTAGACACCTGGCGCCGATCATCCTCTGCCCTTTCTCGGGTCACCCATCCTGCCTTCTCCATGCGATCTAGCAGGCGCGACATGTCGGGCGTCGCAGTCACCATCCGTTCCGATATTTCGTTCCGGCAAAGTCCATCCGTCCCAACTCCCCGGAGTATCCGCAAGACGTTGTACTGTGACGGCGTGATGTCAAAGGGCCGAAAGAATTGATCGACGGCATAAGACAGCTCGGACGCCGTGCGAAGAATACTCAGGTACACTTCCTGCTCGAACGATACGAAGGGCCGATTTTGCTTTAGAGCCGTAGCTAGAGATGACTTCTTCGCGTGGGCCATGGCTTATTCTCTCATTTCGTTTCAGCAGCCAATCGAGGCGGGCGATCCCGCCGGAGTTCCATCCGGAAATCGGCCCAACCTCTTTTAGCTGACGTTAAGAGGACTGAGAAAGCAGGATTAGTAGCCGATGGACAACTGACCCCGCTCATGAGCAGGTTTTTCGATCTCATCTACCAGCGCAACAGCATAGTCCTCAAACGAGATCCGGCTATCGCCCTTTTCGTTGGTGATCAAATTCGTCGTTCCGAGGCGGTATTTGCCGGTCCGCCGACCGGGCTCGAAGAATCCCGCAGGACTGAAGTAGGTCCAGTTGACATCCGAACCCTTGAGAATGCCTAGCGCTTTCTCGTGAGACGTGGCAATCGGCAGGTAGGCTTCGGGGAGATACCCGGAGGCAATCAGAGTCACACCCGGCGCGACTTCGAGGAGCCCGGCGCCGCCCACCACGATCAGACGCGATACCCTCGCCTTCTTGACGGCTGCAATCTGGCGTTCCGTTACTCCGAGGAGCGCGTCGGTATTGTCCTGCGGAGGAGCATACGCGCTTACGACCACGTCCGCGCCAGCGATAACCGATGCGATCGCATCGACGTCACTGAGGTCATCTTTTGCCGCCTTCACCGCCGAGGGCACCTTTGAGGTGTTACGGGCTACTGCTGTGACTTCGTGGCCGCGATGGGTGAGCTCCTGCAGAATCCGTTGGCCCGAGTTTCCTGTTGCACCATACAGTACGATCTTCATTTTGATTCTCCGTTTCCTTGTGGCTTGCATCCCCAATTGGGAGGCAATGTGTGTGACAACACGTATATGAGTGTTGCAACACGCATCTGGATTCAGGAAATTATAAAAATCTTCATTTTTCCCGGAGCTGGAGGTTTGATTTCCTCACCGTGTCCGATTGGAAAGCTCCGCGAGGACGGGCAAAGCGAGTTCCCATCCTCCGAAACGCTTGTTCATGCTTCCCTTGCACGCGAAGTACATTGCAGAAGATCCACATTACGGCGAGCGGGCGGGTGAATGTCTCGTTTTGACCGCTTTTATTCTGATTTCGTAATTACCACTGCCCACCTACAAAGACCGCGACACGGTGCACGCTGAGAGCCGATCTCGCTGCCTTCGAGCTGCAGCTCGCCCGGTGAACTAATTGTCGGAACTGTGCATTTTGGACCGGACGAGCCGTTCTTTCCAGGCCTATCCTGTATCTATCGAGCGGATGAACAGTCGTGGCGAGCGCGATGCTCTGGACTCGCGGAAAAGAGAACCTTATGACTCACGGCACCGATAAGGCGACACCCAAACTACGCAAAGCTGCCCAACCGCCGCTGTCACACGCTGGCGCGATCCCGGACTCAGACCGTGCCAAAAGACCAGCGCTCTCCGAGCCCTCTCCCACCGGCCAGGAGCTGGCTCCCGGAGATCGGGTCGAGGGTTTAGGAAACTTCGGAAAGCCGACTGGAGAAATCGGCACAGTTGAGCGAGCTAACGAAGAAGACGCGGTCGTCAAGTGGGATGATGACGGTCGCACGAGGCTCCACCAACCGTCGCTCAAGAAGATTTAGCCGAAGATCGGTCAATTATGACCATTCTTGCAGCGTTCCACGGCATAGCATCACGATCGGATAGTGCTTACAAGTTGTCGGAGACTGAAGGGCGCGGCCCCAAACACGTCGCTGTTTCTCCGCTTTCCACAACATGCCAACCCTCACTTGGGAGCACCTAAATCACTGAAGTTCAAACACAAGGAGCGAGTATGAATAGCGAAACTGAGAAACTCCGCAGCAAACAGGAGCAGGGAACGCAAAAGCCAACCGGATCAGTGGATACCTCGGATTCGAAAGGTAGCTCTTTGCCGACAAGCAAGAGCCAGAACAAACATCCGCAGAACAACCCTCCAAAGGATATTTCCAAGAAGAACCCCCCACAGGGCACCGACTCTCAGCACCAAGATCAAAAGAAAACCGAAGATGAGAAGCGGCGTGCTTCCTGAGCAATTCTCTTTGGGAACAAGCCTTGTAAGGAAGAAGCGCCCCGGCTTGAACGCTGGGGCGTTTCTGAACCTGAGGGCATCCCTCCGTGGTGCCGATGAGAGCTGCGATTTTGACCATTCGAGAGGAGCAGGTATTCACTGATATGGGTTCCACACTGGCGGTCGCGTTCTGTGCGGAGCGAGTGTACAAACGGGGTAGCCTGAGTGCCTTTGTAGTTTGACCAAGTTGGAAGCTGCCCCGGCGCCGGATGCGCATAGGTGGTCAAGGCGGTGCTCTTTCCCAGAGGTTTCCCGATCACGACACAAGAACCAGAACCTTCGAGCCTGCCTTGCCAGCCCGATGGGTAAGTGTCCCGGAGGCAGAAAAACACTGTTCGCTCGGGGCTTCGCGTAGGGACTGCTGGTGTGCAAGTAAGTAAAGGTGAAGAAATGTTATTAGTCGGTAAGACTGCGTGGGCTGGTATCGTTTTCGTATTGCTGACCACTGGGAATCCCGGACCACGCCCGACGCCACTGGCCTCGGGAGTCGACCCCCGCAAAGAGGCGCCAGCAGTTGCGCATCCGGACGATGGTAAAAAGAGACAAGAGACTCTCAAGGGCAAAGGACAGTATCGAGGGGCAGTCGATGGTGTGCTCGGTCTCCGAACCCGGGCGAGCCTTCCCGAATTTCAAAAGACTGAGAATCTGCCAGTCACTGGGCAGCTTGATGCCCAGACCGCCGTCAAACTCGGAGTCACCCCGGAGGGTCGCGAGGAGGCTGGCTACGAAACGATACAAGGGAAACCATCGGCAGGAATAAGACGGGCGAAAGGCCCGAGGCGAACAAGCAAGACAACAGAAAAAACAGCGCGCTAGGCAGGGATTGTCAGGCTGCTGGTCGGAAAAACTGACCCTCGATGCCTTTCGTACTGAACGAAAAGCGTCGTTTTGCCGGGCGGCGCTGCCTCAAGTCGGGCGTTCTTTGCTTTCACTGACCTCTTTTTCCTCACTTTTGTCGCGTTAACAGTGAAGGGCGAAGGGAGGTTTGCGTTGAAAACCCAACAGGTGATTATCACGGATCGCCGCCAGCGTCCACGAGAAGGTGTTACGGCAGAGATCGAAACCCTCACATACATTGTGCTGCGCAGGTATGGGATTTCTTGAGAATCTGCTGTATGTCAGACACTCGTTTCCCTTCAACTCAAGTGCTCGAAGCAGTTTCGGGCAACCACTTGAAGGTGCTTCGCATCTTTAAACTGAGTTTTCAGGGATTGCCTGATATCGATGGCTAAAGTCCCCGTCATTGCTTCGCAAAATACGGCGTGCGCTGGCGTACCGACGATCTAAAGACGCGGGTGCTAAGATTCCACTTTCCGCCATGAAGAAGGACCTCAACCCCCAACACGTACTAGCTTTTAGTTGTCCGACTTGCGGTGCTGCTCCGGGCGAAAAGTGTCTGCTCACCAGCGGCCAACCTCGCAATGAACCGCATCGAGATCGCCGATTACTCGCAAAAGATTTAGAAGTCCCGTCAACCCCCGCTCGCTGATTTGCCTGTAACGCGCCGGTGCTCCCGGAACGCCGCATGCTTGTTATGGGCGACACTTTCTTAAGCCACGGACAGTGGAGTCGCTTGCGGCCGTCATCATCCCGCTTGACGACTGCGTCCTCTTCGTTCGTCTGTTCAAACTGTACCCAACTCCCAGGTCGGCATTCCGAAGTTGCCCAAACCTTCGACGCGATCTCCGGGATTCAGTTTCCCCAGTGGCGGACGGCTCGGCGAGCGGACGTTTGGCGCGGTCGGAGTCAGCAGTCGTCCCGCGCTGCGACAGAGGCGGTTGGGGGGACTTGCGCAGCTTTGGCGTCAATTTATTGATACGACTCATATTCCATCTCCCAGAGGCTTCCCTTCGCCTGTTCATCCTCTCTATACGTAAATCTTGCGATCGGAAAGAATGGCTTCGCTGATCCAAACCGCTCAGTCCTGACGATTCGCGCGGCAACTTCACAGATCGCAAAAGCCGGAAACATTGCGGGGAGCTGCGATGGATTGATGGATTGGGGCGCAGAAGCTAGTCGTGGAGAACGATGTTGAGAAGTGAACTGTGGACCTGTAATTCATCGCCAGCGTGATAATCAATGAATCCCAATTTCCTGAACCTGTTCATGAAAAAACTGACCCGCGAGCGGGTTGTGCCTATCATTTCTGCAAGGGTCTCCTGACTCATCTTGGGGATCACAGTCTCGGGCTTACCGTCCTTGCCGAACTGAGCTAGCAATAGCAATATCCGCGCCAGTCTTTTCTCACTGGAATTGAAAAGCTGGTCGACCAAATCCTCTTCGTAGCGGATGCTCCGTGTCAGCAAATATCCAACGAACATATCGGAAAATGCGTGTTCCCGGTGCAGCACCTCCATCATGGCCTTCTTGTCGATTTTCATCACGGAGCAATCGGTTATTGCGGTCGCGGAGCACAGGCGGAAAGGTTGCCCCGTAAGGCAACCTTCTCCGAAGAAATCGCCCTTGTTCAGAATGCCGATTGTGGCTTCCTTCCCAATCCGCGATACAACGGTGAGTTTTACCTTTCCTTCCCGTATATAAAAAACAGCATCGGACAGATCGCCCTGAACGAAGATCGTCTGCTTTTTGGCGAACTCTGCGATCTTTCTACCGCCGTTGATGGTCGAAAGGAATGTCTTAGTATCGAATTTGATGAGTTTCTCAGCCGCTGCCACGGGTCTCACGATCGGCCCCCTTTCAAAGAGTTCGAATGCGCGGAACGTTAATTTTGTTATGAGGAAGGATGAATGAATGCGGATGAAGGACGCGAATCGTTGACGGCAAAACAGCGATCCGCTGGATGAAAATAATGATTCCATCTTCGGTGTGGAAAGTCAATCCGTCCCCTCTTGCTGTCCCCTCTTGCTGATCTTGCTGTTCGACATCGCGCCGACCTAGCCGATTCCGGTCATCCGCCAGCATCCGAACGAGCCCGAGCGGGGATTGTCCCTAATGCGATGGGGTTTGATTCCCTCATGGTCGAAAGACTCGTCCGGCGCCGCCCGGATGATCAGCACGAGGTCGGAAACAGCGGCCAGCAAGCCCGCCCTCTGCGATGCCATGCAATCCCGCCGATGCCTGATTCCGGCAGATGGCTTTTACGAGTGGAAGCGAAACGGAAAAACGAAACAGCCATACTGCTTCGAAGTCGGTGGAGGGGAATTGTTCGCATTCGAAGGACCGAGGGAGCGGTGGAAAAACCCAAGCGGTGAATGGGGGAAGACTTGCTTCCGCCGTCCCCCGTGCTCTGCTTCCGCCCAACGCCATTGAGCACCCGCAATACGTGATTCGGTTGGTCATTTCTTTTTATTTCCTGCTTGATGGATTCCAGATTCATCTGCCGCTCGGTTCGCCAGATGCGTACGAAGAGAATAGCAATCTCGCACTAAACCAGTGCCCCCGGGTTCCGACGAGGCGGGAATTTGGACTGGGTCAGCCAATAGTCATTGATGCTCTGCACTAGCTTTAAGAACGCCGTGAACTCGATGGGCTTGGTGACGTAGGAGTTGGCATGAAGGTCGTAGCTTTTACCGACATCCGCTTCCACCTCGGAAGAGCTGACAATCACCGTAGGAATGTTTTTCAGGTCCGCATCTAGCTTGATGTGCGCGAGAATCTCGCGGCCATCCATTTTAAGTCCAGCAAGATCAGGTCGGGGCGAGGAGCATCTGCATAGACTCCCCGCTGCCGCAGAAGGCAATTGCCTCCAAGCCGTCGTAAGCAATATGCAGATAAATGAGAGGATTCACATCGCGAAAAGCTTCCTGTATGAGTTGAACACCACCGGCATTGTCTTCAAACAGAAGAACTTCTATCGGCATTATGCTGTTCCGTTCCTTCGACGAACCCTTGGATTATCGGCGTGTCCCCGAAAGCGCATAAGGTAACATCTGGTCGTATGCTGGCGCCGACCGGCGCGGGGTGAACGTTGAAATCTCCCCTCGTTGGTGAAAGAATTCCCACCACGAAAACCTCGGATCGATTTGGGCTATTGGGAACAACACTCTTTCGCCGGGAGAGATAGCGATAACAAGGCTGAGATCAAAAGGCTGGGAGAGGCCCGTAAAGATTGCAGGGATGCCGGGATTCAGAGAAAGATTGACGTTTGGATCGAAGAGCAGAAGAAGAAGTTGGCATCCCAGGTAAGCCTAAATAGCGGGTCCACTTCGGATGTTGGTAATGGCTTTCAAACTTGCTTTTTTGCACTTAGTTTATGTCTGTGGTTCATTATCTCGACCTTGGCTATTCGCGGAATTGCGATGGCACCACTGCCCGTCCCCCATCCTAGCATGTGAGTTTGGTGCGGCCCTCGTATTCGGATTGATCGTGGACGGAGTGAAGATACCTGTCTTTGCTCGGCTTCGCATCGCTGAGCCGGAACGAAAGTGGACTACCGGAAGTTGTGCTCGGGCCGAGCACGATCTTGTCGACGCGAAGCCAGCATTCTCCCTACCGCAAGTATTGTTAATTTCCGAAGCTTACCGCTTACACTTTTGCTTGGGGCGGGTCGGCGACACTTCCCGGCGGCAAAACATCCGGCACGTCAAGACGGGCGACGCCAATCCGGTAGTCGGCCATCCCGTAGTAAACGTCGTAGCGGTTCGGTAAGCCGAGATCGTCCCGCCGGTCGATGCCGGTGGGGAACACGACGTGAGCAACGGTGCCGTGGCATTCCTGCGGCAGCGTTGGCGTCAGCACCGGCTTCGTCGAACGATATCGGATCACTTGGGGGTGCTCTTTCGAGAGCACCATCACGCCTGCCGAGTAACGCAGGTGGTGTGTTTCGTTGCTCGTATTCTCCAGTTCGCTGACGCCGTGGTAAACGATCAGCCAGCCATGCCGGGTCAGGACGGGCGGAGTGCCGCAGCCGATTTTGAGCCGCTCCCAGGGCGACACCGGACTTGCGAGCCGGTGATTTGAAAACTCGCCGAGGTTACTTGGTACACGGGTCTCCAAGGAAAGCGGGCGGTAGGAAATCCAGATGCTTTCGCGATCAAGGTCCACCTCACGGGATGCCTCGTCGCAGGCGGTTTCCTCCGGAAGAGTGCCGGGAAACAGCGGCCGGTGGAGAATCGCGAGCTCCGGTTCCCCGGACGGATTCGGAATGGCAACGGGGAATACGCAGGCGTCTTTGTCATCCACGTCGCTGGAGTCGATGCCATGATACGGAGCAAAGGTCGACAGCCCTATGCGCTGCCAGTGGAAGAGGTCCTGCGATATTGCCCGGGCGATGCGTGGCCCTCGGGGAGACAATGCTGTGTAAGTCATCACGTAGCGCTGCAATGGTTCCACGAACGTGATACGAGGATCTTCACAGCCGCCGCCGTCGGCCCGCCGCTCATAATCGGCCTCCGGCTCCAGCGCGATGCCGAGACGCTCGACGCCTGACGGATCGCCGGCTGCATTGAATCGCACTCGGGCAATGCCGATTCGCGAGTAATTGCCGTGCGCAACCAGCCGCGGGAAGAGATAAAGTTCACCGTCCGGGCCGCGAGCGGCAGCGGGATTCAACACACCTTCGACCTCCTGGGGGTTCCCCGGCTCCGGCTCCATCAACATTCCCATTCGTTGCAGCTGAAATCCGCCCATCAATTCCCGACTCCGGCTCATACTCTCAGGCTGCATGACCGCTGACCGCTAAACACGCGATGATTGCTTGGATAACCCGCTTCGTCTCATCGGGACCTTTAACTGGGATACAATCCACGCCTGCTTTTTCGGCAGGATAGTCATTCCCTCCCACGAACAAGGCATCGCCAATGTAAATCATCTCATTCAATGAAACGTGCAAGAGGTCGCGTAGTTTTCTGATTCCGTATGCCTTGTCAATTCCAGGCCTAGTGATATCAATGGATGTCGAGCCCCCAATTCGGACAGAGAACTCCGGAATCGACGTGTCAAGAATCGTCTGGATCTTTTTCCGCTTGGCGTAATCGGGATCCCATTTGTTTTTTTCTTCCAAGGGGGCCTGCTGACCCAGGGCGGAAAATGTTATCTGGCTTCCCCGGTCTTCGATTTGATCTCCCCAGAGCTTTTCGATCTTGAAGCCCGCAACTCCGATTGCCTTCATGAGAGAACTGAGAATCTTCTCTCGTTCATCTTTAGTGAAATCTTCTTCATAAAGTTTTTTCCAATCCCCCGAGTATTGGTAGAACTTTGTTCCACAGGTAGGAAGCAGGGATAGCCCCCTCAGGCGTTCGTCCTGTGGAAGCTTGGAGACCACCTGCTCTTTAAACTGCGGCCAATCGCCTCCGGAGATCACTGCCACTTGGACAATTCCGAGAAGGTCGTACAGGAGTCCTGACATTTCGGGATCAACATCCGCTTTACTTTCGGCAAGTGTACCGTCGAGATCAAACACAATTAGCTTCTTCACCGAGATTACACCTCTGAATTCTTGCATTTCACACTGGTATCGCAATCTCCAACAAGTTCACCGCACCGTGTGGCCGAAAAGTACACGCTCCGACCACCGCCGGCAAAAGCAAGACGTCGCCTTTTGCAACCGCATAAGTCGCGCCTCCATGATCGATATGCCCCGCGCCCTCAATACAGACCAGCACGCGCGGCACATCCGCGGCGCCGACGGCAAACGGGGATTGTCCGCGCAGGCGCCATAGCCAGAAATGGTCACAATGAAAGAGTCTCTCGCGTTCAACCGGGGTCTTCGTCTCCACCACGGGCGTAACCCGACCAACCGAATCTTCCGAAAAATCAATGCAAGCCATCGCCTTATCGACTTGGAGCGCCCGTGGCTTTCCCGTCTTCGCGTCAACATGGTCCCAGTCGTATAAGCGAAACGTCACGTCGCTGTTCTGCTGAATCTCGAACACTACGACGTCGCCGCCCAGAGAGTGAACCGTCCCAGCCGGCAGGAAAACGGCATCGCCGGGCTTCGGAGTGAACCACGTAAGGTCGTCAGTCACCGTCCCGTTCGTTATCGCCCGCCGAAGAGCGGTTGCAGTCGTGCCTGCCTTCAGCCCGGCATAGATGCGGCTTTGTATCCCAGCGTCCAAGACGACCCATGCTTCGGTCTTCGCAGTCTCGCCCGCTGGTAGCAGGTCCTTGTTCGCATCCGTGGGATGCACCTGAACCGAGAGCATTTCGTGTACATCGAGGAACTTCAGCAGCAGTGGAAATCGGCGGAAACGTCCGGCCAGCTTTCCCAGCAATTCTTCGGGAAATTGCTCCAGCAGTTGACTGATGGTCTGTCCTTTGAGAGATCCATCGGCCACTTGGCTTGCATGCTCATCGCGGTCGCTGAGTATCCACGCTTCGCCGACAGGGCCGCTCGGCAGCGGCGCGGTGAGCAGGTCGGCCAAGCGCCGTCCGCCCCAGAGCCGATATTGATAGATTGGTTCGAATCGCAGGGGATACAGAAGTGCTTGGGTCGTGGTGTACCTCTTCTCGTCCGTCGACAGCAGTCCCATTTCAGCGATCATCGATACTCTCCGCCCCTGTGTTGAGCATGGTTCTCCTCCGTGACAGTTGTCAATTGCATGCGCTATGGAACTCTGCTAACTGCTGGAGGCAACTTCTTCTGCCGGCCGGAAGGCACCATCGACAAGTCATTGATGCCGCTGTAGATGGCGAGGGCCACAAAGATGGCAATAAGTCCGAACCAGAAGCGCCCATCATGATGCGCACGCCTCCAGTAAGGAGCGTGGCCATGATGAATCTCGCCCATGGGATGCGCGTGTTCCGTGTTGTTCATGCTCGCCTCCAGTTCAAGAGAACGAAGTGGGTGGAGCGTGAGCACCCTTTTCCGGACTCTACAGCCTCACTCAAACGCCGCTCATCGGAAAGAAGAGTCGTGTTTTGCCTTCGCGCAGCCAATATGCCGACCGGCCATGGTTGAAGCTAGAGCGGCTTTCATACTCACGAGTGATCGACATGGTTCAACCAACCCCGGGCCCTTCTTATTAGGTTTCCTGGAGAGGCTGACGTGGAGCTTGGAAGCTGTCCATCTCACACGTCAATCCAGGCGGGGTGAAACCTATCCGCGTCCGTATGAGTGTGATAAATAGCGACCACTGAATTTTCTATAGATATTTCCAGCCTCCACGGCGCCTTGCCGTCACTTTGAGACCGTCATGCCCCAACTAGCACTATGACGGCGCACGCAGAGAAAAACTGGTCGCTATTGCTCAGTGTGGGTGGAATCCGACTGGCTCGACCCATCGATCTAAGACCGCCGGTACAGCTCGAGTGACGAATCGAGCAGAAGGGACTACCAGATTCCGGTCCGAACCCCGCCGTCACTTTGTGGCGCCCATGAACGGCCAATAAATTGTCGTCGAGTGGCCACAATTGCACAGCTTGGGCGGGGATAGTTCTGCCACACTCTGGCTATGACAACGAAAACGATTCCGGAATACCTTGAGGGAGAGCGCCAAAAAGAAAGAGATGCTGAGCTACGTGCGGAAGAAGAAGCCGCGCGGATCCAGCCTCTGAACCACGGCCACCATCGCACTGCGAAACAGCCGAAGCTGGAATTGCCAACCACGGTTGACGCCACACCCGAACCGAGAAAAGCTGCGGCACGAGCCCGGAGCAAGCCACGCACTCCGCCAAAGACGGCCAGGAAAGCCCGCAAGGCTGCATGACCTCGAGGCGCTCGCGGGCAGGGCGCGACCGGCGCAATGGACCGATTGCCGGGTTCCTATGCGCACCTGCCGCTGTATTGAGCGACGAAGATCCCGTCGATCCCGTCGATCCCGGCGTGATCTGTGCGGTCAGAGCTCGGAGCAGCGCAGTCACGAAGTCGGGTGGCAACCTGTCAAATCGACTGCTCTCTGCTGCTCAAGGCGTGCGCTGTCCTCACGGGACAACTCGGGGAATTTAGGTCCCGGTGTAGCCTTGGGACCAAGAAGAACATTCAGGGAAACCGAACCTCAGAAGGGTGGCCATGATTGAAGCGCGGACGGTCATGGTGAAAATCAGCAGTGAGTTTACCTGACACAGAGCATTGGTGGGAAACAGTGCGCCGCGAAAATGTAGAGGAAACTCAGCCCGCTCCAATCTGAATAGCAAAGTTCGGAAGTTCTAGTTGGAAGTGGGCTCTGTACCCAAAGGGCCTTCTTCGGAAACTGGCGCACAGCCCTTGTGGTAGTTCTTGCCCCCGACCCTCATTAGGTCGTTTTCGTCACAGATCGTTACGTCCCCGCGCTGGCAAGGCTCAGCTTGGCAATTTCCACCCCGGGGAAACACGGAAGATGAGTTTGTCATAGTTATCACGAACGATACTCCTCTCCAGACCTGCCATACTGAGCAAGAGTGCACACCCAAGCCCTCTGGGTATCCGCAACCGCAGTATTGTTTCCCTGCCCGAACCTTTCTTCCACCGTGTTCTTTGCGTGGATGAGATCCGTGCCCGGCACGCCGCCGACATCTTCCGCAGTCCCGTGCTCTGCTTCCGTACTCGACTGAGAACCTGCAATATATGATTCAATTTTTCAGTTTCTTTTTTGATTTCTTGTTTGATGGATTCCAGACTCGAACTCGTGCTTCCCGCTCGTCAACGAGGAAGCCATGCGGGTTATAAAAGAAACCGCTGTCTTCGACAAGCCTTACGTCACGAAATCCGCCTCGGTGGCGGCAAGGAAGATTCGTTCACCGTGGTATCGACTGCTTCCTGACGATGAGGCGCCTTACCACGACAAAGGGTTCTAGCGGAACTGGAGGAGGAACGGATGCGAATCACTCGGAAGTCAGGAT
>Ga0302324_100006404_pt1 | contig 25376 bp, 22 predicted proteins | sample Palsa_T0_1_FD_201949 | JGI IMG/M metagenome (GOLD analysis project Ga0302324, IMG submission 201949) | Peat permafrost microbial communities from Stordalen Mire near Abisko, Sweden - Palsa_T0_1 | ecosystem: Environmental > Terrestrial > Soil > Palsa > Peat permafrost | place: Sweden: Abisko... | reverse complement strand
CGAACGAAAAAAGAATACTGCTTTCCCACACCGCGCGCACACCACGGCAAAACCGCTCTATCTCCGCTGGCGCTCGATCCTCAAGTCAGATACCCAGATAATGCTTTTGGCCGGTATAAAAGCGTCATTCGTCTGCAAGGCGAATCGATTCTCACCTTTGATCGTGGGAATCCGGCGTGCCGTCCGACCACTTGCCGACAGGGATCATGAATACAGTTAACCGGCCAGGAATCTCCTCACCGCCGATCATGGGAAAGCCCGGCATCCCCGCGCCCCAAGATTTGGGTTTCGTTCGTTCGGCCCAGAACATCAAATGCGGATGGAAGTGACCGGCCTGATCGCCCAGATAGCCTTGCTTCGACAGCATGTAGCACATCGTACCGGCTTCGAGCTCAGGCAGTTCCTTCTTGTCGAGAGCGGAGTTGATCGCGTCGAGCATCTGAATTTCCGATTTCCCCGCCAGGGCCAGCCGGGTTCTTGCGATGGTGATGGGGAGCTATGTTCGCGCGGCCGGTGGATTGAAGCAGATCCGCGCTCGGATCTTGGGATTCCAAAACTCGATCCCCGAACCCTGCCGTCCACGAGCGTTCCACGATGCACACGAAACCGTTCGCGCCCTTAACTGCCGTTTTGTACCCTTGCCGCTCCAGGACCATTACCTCCGCGTTATCTGCGATGCTGGTTGGGACTGCACTTTTCGCCAGGGCTATTTCGGCATTCCGGTCCGCAATCAAGTATTGGTCAATCGAGGCCATGTTGCGATAGGGAGTGTCAGTTTCTTGCGCCGGTACTACCAGGCTCAGCAGGAGCGCCGTTGGGATTATCTTTACCATCTTTACCATTCTGATCTCCTCCAACTTTCCTGGATTACGCTAGTGTGCCACATGAAATGCGTCTTGAGACCCGAATCAAGCCAGCCGGGAACACTCCAGGCGAGCGAATCGCACTCGGAGGTATTCAAGTTGACGTATCGCCGGCTATGGTGGTCGCAAACGCGACACACCTGGCTTTCCATCCGGTTTGCTGAAGCTATCGGCCGGTGAACGCTGCCGCGCGTTTCCCTAGAAAGTGGGCGACGCCTTCCCGGAAACCTTCGGCTCCAAAACTCCCACGCATTTCTTCCACGGCGATGTCGTAGCCTCGCCGAGATTCTGCAACAGCCCGGCATAAATCTGCCGTTTGTGCGGTCGCGGCGAAACCGTCGTGGCGAGCGCCCTCGGGGAAAAAACACGGCTCACCAATCGGATGCGCAGCGCCTCGCCGGCGTCCACCATCTTCGAGGTGAACATCAGCTCGATCGCGTTCGCCACCCCGACCAGGCGCGGAAGTCGCAATACAGCGGAGCGATGAACCCAAGCCCCATGGCACCCAACGCGTCTTCATCCACTTTGATGGGCCGCAGGCCCATGGGCACTCCCTGAACGGCCGCGGCCCTGAATGGGCTGAACCGAGCCGCGCGTTAGTGAGCGGTTTTATCGGCAAACAACAATGACGTTCTGTTTAGCTCGCGCCGCTCTTCAGGACGACTACTTTCGCGCTTGGATGCCCAGAGGAAGCTATTTGTTGAAGTACAAAGTCACATCCACCGTGTGACTGCGTTTGTCGACCTGCGTCTCCGCCCGCGTACTCTTCAAATCGTCGAACACCCCGCCTTCTTTCACTCGGGCGAGGAAACGATCCGGATACTCGACGTTGAACGGCCGGCCCGGCGCGATGCCCCACATCTTCCGGATTTCCGGCTCGCTGACGAGATCCAGTCCGACGATCTCCAGCTTGCCCAGCGTATACAGCGGCCCAGGATCGATCTGAAACTCGATCCCCACCGTGTGATCGTTATCGTTGACATCGCGCTTCACTTGCGACGCCGCGTCCAGGTGTCCCGCGCGCCGCTGGTTGACGCGAATCCGCTCCTGCGCGGCCTTCACCTCGTCGAAGTTCACGGTCTGATTGGTCTTGAGCTTCGCCAGATCCTTCCACTCCGAGCGCGAATAATCGGCGCCCACGAAGCTCACGCGATCCAGTTGATACGGCGGCCCGGGCGTCACTTGCACCGTGACCGTGACGCCGTCCACGTCCTTGGCCGGCGCGGTTTCGATCTTCGGAAACGCCACCCGCAACAATCCGTGCGCCTCATAAATGGGTCGAATCGTGTTGTCCAGCAGCAGCCGCACCTGCGGCTCCGAGTAAAGAACGCCGATCGCGACGCCATACATCGCCGTCTGCAGCGCTCCCGCCGGAACTTCGCCCGTGCCGGTGAATATCACATGCGCGATGGCCGGCGGGCCTTTGGCCGGACGAAACAGCACCGCCAGATCCTCGCCGCCATCCGAACTCAACTTGCCGGCCAGCGGTTGACGATATCCTTGCTTGCCCAGGAATTCGGGCTTGCCCAGGAATTCGGAAATCCACGCGACATAACGATCCACCACCCGTTTCGTGGCCGGGATCTTCTCTCCGAACAGCGGGTCTTTTTGCTTAAGCCAGCTCCGAAGCTGGGCGTCGGTGGCGGGCAGATCGTCGAAGCGAACGGGGTAAGTCTGGGCGACTTCCGCGACTTCGTACGTCGCGTCGTACCCTTCGTTATCTTGAGAAGGCGCGAACCGATAGCTGACATGATCGAACGCGCCGGTAGCCTCCAGCTTCCCCTGGGCCGCGTCGAATTCGGATTTGCCGGCCTTCTGGCCGACGCGAAGTCCAGCCACCGCGAAAATCTGCTGCGCCGTATAAGCGCGGTTGCCTTCCACGTTCAGATTTTCGACGGTGTAGGCGGTGGGCGCGGGAGGAATTGGCCGCATCTGCGCGGAACCTGCGCAGGCCGCCAGCGCCAGCAGCGAAGCGAACGCAACTATCCGGCCCCGTCTCATTCCAGTTCGACCGTGACAAACATCAGCCGTCCGGATCGTTCGATCTGCATCACCGCTTCGTCACCCGCCTTAAACTCATCCACCTTCTTTCTCAGCGCCTCCACCGTCGCCACGGGCGCCTTGTTCACCGAATAAATGACGTCTCCCGGCTGTAGCCCGGTTCCACTGGTGAAGTTGGTGGCGCTCGATCCCGCCGCCACCACCACGCCATACCCGTTCCGTAGACCGGGCAGCATGGCAGCCAGATTTTTGTCGATCCCGATGGCTAGAATACCGAGCTTCGGAACCAGATTGTCCTCCGGATTCACCAGGTCGGCAAAGCGCTGCGGATCGTCCACGCTGTCCATTACCGGCACCTCGATGGTTAGCTCATCCTGCCCGCGCAGCACCTGCAGCGAGAGCTTGTCCGTCATCGGAGAACGATAAATATACGCCTCAACCTGCCGCGCATTCCGCATCACTTTGCCGTTCAGGGTCTCCACCAGATCGCCCACCTTCACGCCCGCGCGGTCGGCCGGTCCATCGGGCGTCACATCGCCCACCAGCACTCCCCAGTCGCGGGGCAGACCCAGTCCCTCGGCCAGGGCTGGAGTCACGCTTTGCACCGCAATCCCGATCCTGCCGCGGTGCACGTGCCCCTCTTTGCGAAGCTGCGAGTACACGGTATTGACCATGTTGCTGGGGATCGCGAATCCCAACCCCTCGCTGCCTCCGGATTCCGAAAGGATGAAGGTGTTTATCCCCACCACGCGGCCTTGGGAATCGATCAGCGGGCCGCCGCTGTTGCCCGGATTGATGGGCGCGTCCGTTTGGATGTACGCCAGAAAATCGTCGGGATGGAGCTCGCGCGAGGTGGAGCTTACGATGCCCATGCTGACCGATCCTTCCAGTCCCCTGGGGTTTCCAAACGCCATCACCAGTTCGCCTTGCCGAACGGCGTCCGAGTTCCCCAGCGCCAGATGCGGAAGACCGGTCCGGGCTATCTTGATCACCGCCACGTCCATTTCGCGATCCATTCCAACGAGCTTCGCGTCCAGGAGCTTCACTTCCGGCTCGAACGTAGCGTTGCGTCCGCGCACCCGCGCCACCGAGAGCCGGACTTGGATGCGCCTGGCCCCTCGCACCACGTGCGCGTTGGTGACGATGAAGCCGTCGTCCGAAAGAATGATTCCCGATCCTGTGCTGCGCTGCGTGGAGAGCAATGCGGCCGTGTTGCCGGACTCGGACTCGTCGGCTGTTACATAACCGGTGGAGAAGATCTGCACCACGGCCGGCCGGACCCGGTTGACTAAACCTTCTAGCGAGATACTGAGTTCGCCCAGCGATACTGCCTGGGGTTGGGTGGTTTGCGGCGCTTCGGGTGAAGCGGTGGGTTTCGAATCCTGAGCGTGGGCCGCGGCGAATACCGCCAGCAAAGTGAGGAGCGGGAACGCAGTTTTTCTCACGTTTCCATTTTCCCCCATCGCGACAGAGCCGCGAGGGTGGGTGGCGCCTGAAGCCGGCTAGGGCAACCGTGCGCGCAGATTTCTCAAGCCGCGCAAACCCTCCTGCGAAACCTCAGAGTCGGTATCTTGCGAGAGCGCTTGCAACGGCGCCACCGAGTCCTGGCCACCGCTCGACGCCAGCACCTGGGCCAAGCCGGTCTTTTCGTCCTTCGTGACGCCCGGCTCCTGGAGGACCGGATAGAGCGCCTGCCGGACCGCTGGATCGCGGGCCAGTTCCGTCAGATATGCCCGCGAGACACCACGATAGGCAGCGGAGTTCAAATTGTTCAGCAGATACCGCAGCGGATCGAACTCGGCCATGCCCCGCTTGCCGAGACTCACCAGCGCGAACGCCGCCGACAGCCGAGGCTCGGTCTTGTTTTCGTTGTTGAAGGCGCGCTCCAGCGTGGGAAGGTCGGCAGGCACTCTTAACCTTCCCAGACCTTCGGCGGCCGCTTCGCGCAGACCCTCGTCTTTGTGGTTGAGATACGCGATGTAAACGCCGTGCAACGGGGGATCGGGCATCTGCGCCATAGCGGTCAGCGCCGCGCGCTTTACCTTCATGTTGCGGGAGCGATCCAGCACGTCGCGCAGGTCGTTGATGGCGGCCCGGTTCAACAACAATCCGGTGGCCTCAATGGCGGTCAATTGAACCTTTTCGTTCAGATCGTGCAGCAGAAAGGCGATGTTCGGCCCCGAGCTGGGATCGCGAATCTTTTCGATCGCCACCAGAGCCTCATAAATCACCGCGCTGTCTTTGGAGCGCACCGCCTGCTCCAGGTCCGGAAGCGCCTGACGTCCGCGCAGGATGCCCACAGCCCGGGCCGCGTTGGCGCGCGCGTCCAGGCTGGCGCCACCGCTTGCGACGCGGCCCAGGGCGCTAATCACGTCAGGGCGCGGCTGAATATATGGGTCGATCACCAGATCGTCGGTGTCGGTGAGCCTAGCTTTGATGGACGATCCAACCCGCCGCAGGGATGCGGTCAGGCCGGTCTTCACGTAACCCGGCACGTAAAAGTTCACCAGCCCATCGGTGGCGCGAATCTGGATTTCCGGGTCGTTGTCGCGCGTGGCTTTGATCAGCGCATCGAGACTGCGCTGGGTCCCGATGTCGACGATCGACTTTACGGCCTCCCGTCGGACGTCCACGTCGGGGTCCGCAAGATACGGCTCTAGTTTGGGAATGATTTCCGATCCGCCGCTCTTGCCGTACTCGCGAACCGCTTTGGCGCGCGCTTTGGCGTCGTCGGGGGGCGCGGCGGGCGGCTGAGCTTTACTTTGGCTGAGGGCGAGGCAGGCAAGAAGCGCATGGCATGCCAACAGCCGATGGCGGCCGCTCCAAGTCATAAACAAATTTCACCGATCAAATTCACCGAACAAATTCAACGGTCACCTTTTTGCTGATCAGGCCCGCCTCATAACCCAGGTCGAACATTTTTTGCGCCGCCTTGGGCACCAGGTCGCCGCAATCCACGGTGAAGTGATTCACGTACATCCCGACGAATTTTTCAGCCAGCCGGGGCTCCAGGTCGCGCGCGAATTGCATGGCATAGTTCAACGATTCTTCGCCATGATCCAAAGCATACTGAATGCTCTCGCGCATTACGCGGCAGCACTCGCTCTGGATGTCGCCCGGCAGGGACCGCAGCAGTACGTTCCCGCCCAGCGGCAGCGGCAGGTCGTACTCGTTCTTCCACCAGCGGCCCAAGTCCACTACGTTATGGAATCCGCTCTTGCCGTAGGTCAACTGACCCTCGTGAATGATCAGCCCCGCGTCGACGCTGTGCTCGGCCACCGCGTCCAGGATCTTGTCGAACGGCACCACCACTTCCTCGAAATCCGGCTCGAAGAGCTTGAGGGTGAGATAAGCGGTGGTCATTTTCCCCGGAATGGCGATTTTCTTACCCTTGATTTCTTCCGGCGTCATCGGCTTCACGCTCACCAGAATGGGACCGTAGCCATCGCCGATGCTGGACCCGCTGGCCATCAACACGTACTTGTCGGCAATGTACGGGTAGGCGTGATAGGAAATGGCGGTCAGTTCGTAAGCGCCTTCCAGCGCCTTACGATTCAACGTTTCGATGTCTTCGAGGACGTGGCGGAAGGTAAGCAGCCGGGACCGGATCTTCTTGGTCGCCAGGCCGTAGAACATGTAAGCGTCGTCGGAATCGGGGCTATGCGCACAGACGATTTCCGTTACGGTGGTGGATGCCATAGGAGAGCAGACCACCACTATAGCAGACGCGCTGGAGGTTCCTTGGCGGATTGGGAGTTGGGGATTGGGGCCTGGGGGTGGGGGAGGGTGGACGAGTGTGGTGTGGCGCATTGTTTCTAAAATGGGCGAACTTCCGGCGAAACCTGCAGGGATGGTTTGAGGGTGGGTTGCGCATCAGGGGTATTTTTGTGTTTGGTGAAACTCAATTATTTTTAATGTTGAGGAGCGGGAGGGAATTGGAATTCACTGTCGGCAATCGTGGCGGGGCACTGCATTTGGATGGAGGATAGCAGAGTAGGGTCCAGCAGAGGGAGGTCTCTGGCGGAAGTGGTTGGTGGCGTGATGGTTAAGGTTGAGCAGTTGGCGTGACCCAGGCCGTTTATCCGAGGAACTCTTGCGGCGCGCAGTTAGAACGAGTAACCGGTACCGCCGCAAGATCGCGCCGCCAGCCGTCTGGGATTACTTTTGGATCGATTTGGTGCGAAGATGTAAAAACTCGTGGTTTTTCCGCTGCTCTTGGAAGTGTTTTTACCGCCGTTTTTTATCGTTGTCGAGAAAGTGGCGCCTTTGCCCCACAAAGAACGCGCCACGGCTTTGCGCGGGTTGTCTCCTTGAGACGTCCCGGCGCTTTTGTTCAGTTTCCCGACGTCGGCTTTAGCAGGCTGTGTCTAAAGTCCGAAAAGACCGCTTGCTTAGGCGCGCGGCTCAGTAGATTCCGCGTGTTACAGAGCCGCGACCGTAAGGGAGCCGGTTTCGACACAGCCTGTTAGCAATCCATCCTGTGACTTTCGCAACACTGGAGAAAATCCACACGGCAACTGTTGTATTCGCCGGGATTGTGGTATATGATCTCTTCGACGCGCGTTTGCGCACTCGGCCGTGACCCGCCGTTGTCGCCTAGTGGCGAATAAACTCTCGCGGGGCGAGCTTTCTCCGCCTCGTTTCTATAAACCATCAGTTGAAAGCCGAAAGGAGATGGCTATGAGGCTGCAGCTTCTTAGGCACTCGCGCAAAACGGAGCGCGGCGCGAAGCAGTTCCTGACATCCTTGGCGGTGCGCGCCGCACCCTTTGCACTTCTTACCACCGCACTCGCTGTGACTTGCCTGTTACCGGCGTTTGCGCAGGATCCGTCTGCCGTTCTGGCAATCACCCGTGAGGTTGTCAAGGAGGGTCAGAGCTCTGTCCACGAAAAGACAGACGCCGATTTTCCCAAGGTCTTGCGAAAGGCCAAGTTCCCCTATCATGTGTTAGCGCTAGGCTCGATGTCGGGCGCAAACGAGGTCTGGTTCATCATCGGTTACCCATCCTTCGCGGATGTCGAAAAAGGTGGGAGCGAATTCCAGAAGCAGCCGCTCAGGGGGGATTTTGAGCTGCAAGATGCCCGGGATGGCGAACACCGCGTGAGTTCCCGGAGCATGACCGCGGTTTACCGCAAGGACCTCAGCTATCATCCGGAGCTTGCCAGTCTCGGCAAGACCCGATTCGCCAGCATCGGCAGTTATCGCGTCAAACTTGGCCACACAGAAGACATGATGGCGGGCGCAAAGGCCATCTATGGAGCCTGGGAGAAGGCGAACCTTCAATTTCCTGTGTTGACTTATGAGGTTATCGCTGGAGTCCCGGATGGCTTGTTTCTATTCATCGAACCGATGGAATCCCTCAAGACTCTGGATGGAGTACCAGCGCGAGATCGGGCCACGATGGAAGCTATGGGCGCAGAAAACTTCAGCCGGTTCACGAAAGCCACGGGTGACGTGTTCACCAGCATGGAGACCAATCTTTTCTCGGTTGACCCCATGCTGAGCTATATGTCCAAGGAAGTGGAGGACGTAGACCCCGAGTTCTGGAGACCGAAACCGGCGGCGAAGCCCGCGCCTGAGAACCAACCCAAGGAGAAAAAGTCAAACTAACTGCGCGCGCTCCGCGTTACGGGTTGTCCGCGTGTTTCGGCACACTGCGTTTGATTCGCATGGCGCCGGAATGGAACACGTGCGATACCTTGCCCGAAGCAGCGTCACGGCTAAACATAGCGTCGTAAGTATTTGCGCATCCGCTCCCTGACGGTCGCGGCTCTGAATGGGCTGAACCGTGCCGGGCCGGTTAGTTAGCGAGCGCTTTTATCCGCGAGCAATAAACTAATGCGCGCCTCGCAAGCTTCGATTAATACGAATCCCGCCACGGATGACGAAAATTACGCCTCTTGCGCGACCCAATTTCGACGCTGGCCGAACCGTCCGCACCAGCAGCGCGTGCCTGGTCCCCCAATCCCTAGCACCTAACCCCGGCGACCGAATGGGAGCCGTCACGCGTAGATCCCCGGCGCCTCATGCCCGGTCTTCTCCACGTACTCCACATACGAACCCAAATACACATGCGGACTCCGATCCCGCCCGCTGTCGCCGCCCAGCTCCAGCACCCGCGAGCTCAGCCCCCGCAGAAACGTCCGGTCATGCGAAACGAAAATCATGGTCCCTTCAAATTCCTTCAGCGCCTCCACCAGCATCTCCTTCGTCGCCAGATCTAAATGATTGGTCGGCTCGTCCAGCACCAGAAAATTGGGCGGATTGTAGAGCATCCGCGCCATCGCCAATCGGGATTTCTCTCCTCCCGAGAGCGCGCGGATGCTCTTGTCCACGTCGTCGCCCGAAAATTGAAAGGCGCCAGCCAGGGTGCGCAGCGAACCCAGCCCATCCCGCGGAAAATCCTTCTGAAGCTGCTCGATAACGGTCAGCTGGGGATCCAGCACATCCAGCGACTGCTGCGCGAAATATCCCATGCTCAAACTCGCGCCCAAACTGACCGTCCCGGCGTCCGGCTCAATGGCGCCCGCGATCATTTTGAGCAGCGTCGTTTTGCCCGCGCCGTTCTTGCCCATCACCGCCCAGCGCTCGCCCCGCCGCACCGTCAGGCTGAATCCGTCATAAATCACGCGCGAGCCAAAACGTTTGTGCAGATCCTCGATCACCGCCACCTGGTCGCCCGAGCGCGGCGGCACGCGAAACTCAAACTTCACCACGTGGCGCTTCTTCGGCAATTCCACCTTCTCGATCTTGTCCAGCGCTTTGATCCGGCTTTGCACCTGGGCGGCCTTCGCGGCGTGCGTCCGGAACCGGTCGATGAAGCGCTGCTCCTTGGCGAGCATGGCTTGCTGCCGCGCGAAAGCCGCCTGTTGATTGGTCTCGCGGATGGCCCGCTCCCGCTCGTAAAAATCGTAATCGCCGGAGTAAGTGACAATCTCGCCGGCATCGATTTCGGCGATTTTCGTCACAATCCGGTTCATGAATTCGCGGTCGTGCGAAGTCATCAGCAGCGCGCCCGCATAAGACTTGAGGAAATGTTCCAGCCAGATGATCGACTCCAGATCCAGATGATTGGTCGGCTCATCCATCAGCAGCACATCCGGCCGCCCCAGCAGCACGCGCGCCAAAGCCACTCGCATCTTCCAGCCGCCCGACAGAGCACCCACGTCGCCATCGACCTGGCCGTCTTCAAAGCCCAACCCGTGCAGCACTTCGCGCGCCTGCGCCTCCAGCGCATATCCATCCAGATGCTCGTATTCTTCCTGCACCGCGCCGAAGCGTTCCAACACGCGATCCATCTCGTCCGCCCGCTCGGGATCTTCCATGGCGCGCTGCAATTCCTCCAGCTCATGATGCAGATCCCCGGCGCGCCCGCTACCCGCGATGGCTTCATCCAGAACCGATCGCCCTTGCATCTCCTCCACGTCCTGCCGAAAATACCCGACGTGCAGCCGCTTGGGAACCGTAACCGCGCCCTCGTCCGCTTCCTCCTCGCCCACGATCATGCGGAAAAGCGTCGTCTTGCCGGAGCCGTTGGGTCCCACCAGCCCCACCTTCTCACCGGGATTCAATTGAAACGAAGCGTCGACAAAGATCAACTGCTTGCCGTACTGCTTATTGATGTTGGAAAACGAAATCACTACTCCATCATCTCAGCAAGCTTGAGCACGGTCGCCCAATTTCTTGCTGTGCAAATGGTGGAGAGCTTCGAATCGAAGTACGCGTTGGTCAATTTGGTCCGCCCCATGCCGTTGGGAAGATGCAGATAGATGTCTTGCCCGCGCACGTGGAACACGTCGGACGACGATCGCTCCGTATCCAATCCCGCAATCGCGGCGGCGTTTGGCGCAGCGGCCAAAAAGTAAAGGTGCAGCGCCTTCTGGTCCACGCCGGCTTTCAAAAAAGGATTGTCGCGGATGGCCTGGCGCAATTGCATCGACGTCCGAAGAATCACGGGAACTCGAAAACCAAATCGCTTCTCGATTTTCGCCGCCATGGTCTCCGCCAATCCTTTCGTGCCCGCCGGCGCTTCGAAAATCACGTTCCCGCTCTGAATATAGGTGCGCACGCCGGTACACCCGGCATCCGCAAACAACCCCGCCAGCTCCTTCATCGGCAGCAGATGCTTGCCAGCCACATTGATCCCGCGCAGTAGCGCTACGTGTGTCACCAACTTCTATATACCCCATGCCACACGATTTCCGCCACGCCCGGGTGCTTAACCGTTTTGGGGGGGTCGCGGCTGAGGGGAAATCGCGCTAAGAAGCAGTGAAACATGTCGCGTACACACGAGTGTGCACGCTGCACGCAGGAGTGCGTGCGCCACGGGTTTAGCTCCCCCAAAACGGTTAAGCACCCACAAAACAGGGAAAAGTAGTCGGTAGAGTTCATGCGTGCTACAATCCTGCTTGTTCGCTCGATTTTACGATGCCGTGTTCCGAAATTGGCGTGAGTGTGGAATCGCGAGGGAATTGAGTTTCGCGCCTTTCGGCGCCCCGGTATGGCATTCGCGAATAATGTCCAAGGTTCCGAAGTTAAAGACAGGCATATTCCGGCCGACAACCTGAGCTACCCAGGTCACCCGGTAATTCGCGAGATTCTCGACCGGAGGAATCGTTCCCAAGCTCCTACGCCAGCTCACCCCCCCGCCAAACTTGGGTTGGTTGTAGAAGGTGGTGGGATGCGGGGCGTCATTTCGGGCGGCGCCCTGGTGGCGATGGAGCGCCTGGGGCTTTCGGACGTTTTCGATGAAGTCTACGGAGAGTCGGCCGGGGCCATCAACGCCTGCTACTTTCTCGCTCATCAGGCGAGTTTTGGAATCACAATCTACCTTGAGGATCTCCCGTCCCTGCGATTCGTAAACCCACTTCGGCTGGGCCGAATGCTGGACCTCGATTATGCGATCGATGAAGTTGTGGCCCATGTGAAGCCGCTCGACGTCGAACGCGTTCTGCAGTCCCGGTCCCGATTGTCCATCGCCGTAACAAAGGCCGACGACGCCACAACCAGGATGGTCGACGTTAAGAAAGAGCGCATTCCCCTGCTTGCATTGCTGAAAGCCACCAGCGCCATCGCTCCGCTCTACAGCCGGCCGGTGCTGCTGGACGGCACGCCTTACGTCGATGGAGGCATTGTCAATCCGATCCCGGTGGCCCGCGCCATTGAGGACGGCTGCACCCATCTGCTGGTTCTCCTAACACGCACGCCGAGATTTGTTTCGACCGGTTATGGACGGCTGGGTAAATTCTTCGTGAAACGGCTGTTCACCGGATGGGACGATCGTTTTGTGCGTGCGTTCTTTAACGAGCAAAGCGGCGCTTATAATCGGACACGAGCCATCGCTTTCGGCCGCACCGAAACCAAACCGGGCTTGAACATCGCCGTTATTGCACCCAGCGACGACTGTCCGCCGGTCTCGCTGACGACGGTATCCCGCCCGCGCCTCATTGAAGCGTCCCGTTTTATGGAGGCGCGCACCACCGATTTGTTTACCGCCGCCGGGCTGTGAAACGCACCCATGCAGAATTTGGCCTGTCCGAGCCACCCGGTCATCCGGGAAATTCTTAACCGGCGGCGCAATTCGGGCCCATCCGGAACGTCCATCAAGCTGGGGCTGGTAGTGGAGGGTGGGGGGCTGCGCGGGGTGATTTCGGGCGCGGCCCTGGTCGCCATGGAACGCCTGGGGCTTACGGAAGTGTTCGACGAAGTGTACGGCGAGTCCGCGGGCGCCATCAACGCCTGTTACTTTCTTGCGGGCCAGGCAGAGTTCGGAAGCAGAATCTATTTCGAGGATCTTCCTTCCCTTAAGTTCGTGAACCCTTTTCGTCCAGGCAGAATGCTGGACCTGGACTACGCTATCGACATGGTGGTGGCGCGCCGCAAACCGTTGAACGTCGAGCGAGTCCTGCAGTCGAGGTCCGAACTCTTCATCGCTGTCACCAATGCGAACGACGCTTCCAGTAAGTTGATTGACGTCCGGAAGTCGAACCTGCCGCTCCTTTCGCTGCTGAAAGCTACCGGGGCCATCGTGCCGCTTTACAACAAGTCCATTCTTCTGGATGGTGTCGCTTACGTGGACGGCGGTATTTCCAATCCCATCCCCGTGTTGAGCGCGATCGAAGCGGGCTGCACGCATATCCTGGTGCTGTTGACTCAGCCGCCGGAATTCGCTTATCGGAAATTGGGCCGGTTACAGACCGTCGGAGCCCGGGCGCTTCTGGCGAACTGGGATGCGCGTTTTGTAGAGAAATTCTTTACCGAACGGCTAACGAAATATAACCAGGCAAGAGGCATTGCATTTGGGCGCATCCAGACCAGTCAGAATCCTCTGATCGCGGTAGTGGCGCCCGCCAGCGACGATCCTGCTGTATCCAGAATGACATTATCCTCGCGGCGTCTCAAGGCGGCGCTCGACCGGGGGATTGAAAAAACTCTTGCGGTTTTCCAAGGCTAGCAGGCTGGGTCGAAACCGGCTCCCTGACGGTCGCGGCTCTGTAGCGCGCGGATAAGCAACCGCCTCGAACTACCGAGCCGCGCGCGTGAGCAAGCGGTCTTTTCGGATGTTAGACACAGCCGGCTAGTTCGCTTTCCCCGAAATTCCTTTAAACACCATAGACTCTTCATCCTTAATATGCCATAATGCTCAACTGCACCACTGAGATGACGATAGGATTGTTAGCCGAATTTCGCGCGCGGCGAGGCTGAGAACCATGGCCGTATCCGATTCCGCCGGGACCGCGCAAGCACCGATTTTGCGGGCAAAACCTCGGCTACAGCTCTTCATCAGCTTCTCGAACGGCGACATCAAGCTGAAGGAGGATCTGGTCGCCGCGATCTACGACCCCGAGATCGAGATCTTCAATCCAGATCGGGATATCCAGCGCCAGGACGTGTGGACAGCCGAGCTTCAGGACCGAATAGAAAACGCCGATTGCTTCCTTCTTCTCTATACCGAAAAGTCGAGCCAGTCCGAAACCGTCCAGTGGGAATACGACGAAGCCGTGCGGCTGCGCAAGCTGATCTGGGTGGTGAAAGACACCCGGGCCAGAGTAATCGCTCATTTCGAATCCATTTTTGAGGAAAAAGAAGCGATCAAGCTCATTCCGGGAGAGGAAGAATCTTGTTTCCAGCATATTCGGGACCTGCTGGACGAAAGGTTCCCGAAATTCCGGGGAACAATCCAGGCGAACAACTGTCCCTATCCCGGCGTGAGCCCTTTCGGACTGAATCCTGCGTTTACCAAGGACTTCTTTTTCGGCCGCGAATGGGATATCCAGGAGATCCGGCGAACGGTGATGCGGGATCCTCACCTGCTCCTTTTGTATGCTCCTTCCGGAGCGGGCAAGACTTCGCTTCTGCATGTCGGCCTGGCGCCGAGGCTCAGCGATTGCTGGTACGGGGGACCGATCAACGGACGAGACACCGCTTCGGCCGACGAATTGTTTAAGACGGCGTATATCCAAATCACGAAGGAAGCGTTGCCGCCGGGAGCAAACGTCATGGATTCGTTGCGTGCCGCTCTCAACGAAGTCCCTCAGCCGAAATGCGTGTTGTGCTTCGACCAGATGGAGACGTTTTTTCTGAAGGCCTCCGATGCCGAGAGGAACCAATTCCGCGTCAAATTGCGCGCCCTTCTGACCGACCGGCGTCCAAAGGCGCTTACCGCGATTCTGTCCTTTCGCAAGGAGATTCTCGCCGATGTGGAAGCGCCGCTGAAAGCGCAGAGATTCCTCGAATGGAATGGTATCTATTTGCGGAGGCTCTCTCCACGGGATGCCCTGGATTGCATGGTGGAACCGGCGCGGCGGCGGGGAGTTGGGTTCGATAAGGCGCTGGCGCGCGCGCTGGTAAAAGCTTTACCCCGCGATCCGGGTGACGACCTGGCCGTTAGCCCCATGGACATTCAAAAGGTGTGCGAGCGGCTGTGGAACAATATCGCGGCAAGGTCCAGAACCAGCGGCGCTACTTCTCTCATTCTGGAACATGACCTGGTGGACGAAAAGGGCGTTGAGATTCCGGGCGCCGATATCGACGAGAAGGCCGCCACCTTCGTGGCGCTGGTGCAGCGCCATTACCTGAATACCCAGATCGCCAAGCTGGTGAAAGAAGGCCGCAGTGCCGACCTGATCCGGGTGTCTCTCATGCAGTTTGTCGCGCCAGACCGTAGCCGGCGAAGGGTCAAGGGAAGCGCGGATGGAGACCCCCGTAAGGTGGGGCGATTGTCCTCAGAGGTAGTAGAAGAGCTGGTCAACATCCATCTGGTCGAGAAATGCGGAGATCGCGCGGAGTACGAATTGGTCCATGACGCGCTCGCGGTGGAGATCAGCAAAGTCTGTGGGAACGATAAATGGGTGGCCGCCTTGAGCCGTCTCGAGATGGAACTTACAGAGACGGCTGGAAAACTTGCATTCAACACTCATTCGGATTTGCTGCTCGATCTGGAGCCTGTGAGACAAAAGAAGGGAATCGCTTTTGACGAGGCACAGGTCAAGTTTCTGCTGGCCTGCGCTCTGGGAGACCGGCGCACAACGGCGGGCACGGTGCAGATTTCGCTGGAGGGCTGGGCCGGCCTCCTGCTCGAAGACGCTGCACAATCCGGCGCAAAGCTCGCTGCGCTGCTGGAGGTCTTGACCGACGCTTTGGCGCAGGACGATCCCAAGGTAAACGCCGATGCGCTCAGTCTGGCTGTCAGTCTCTTGGGGGGAGCACATGCCGGCGCAGTGCGTCCGGGCCTGCTGTGTCTGGGACCGAAGATTCTAGACCTCGCTCTGCATGGCGCGGACGATGTCCCGGCGAAAGCCTGCGCACTGCTGGTGAGCCTCAACGATGCAGAACAAATCGACCGTCTTTTCGATATCTTCGAGCATGGAGAGCAGGATCGCCGGGAAGCCCGCAAGGCTCTGGGGCTAGTCCGGGATGCCGTCGATAAAAAAGAAGGGCCCGGAACGGCCTACTGGACAAGATGGCGCGCGATGAACTCGGGCCGAAAAGTGTCCGTTCTGAGGCGGCTCCTCGGGTCGCGAATGAAGACCGCCTTTATTGCCATGGCCGTCATCATCTGCGTCTGCGCCCCCGTGACGGGCGTCGGGGCGGCAATTCCCTTCATGCCGATGGGTTACTGGGGTGCATCGCTCACTCTGGAAGGCACGAAAAACAGTTGGATCACAGGCATCTTCCATGGAATGGCCGGCGGTCTGGACTGGGGACTGGGAGTCACAGCGATGTTGCTGCTCTATTCGCTGGTCTGGAAAGGAGGCCGGATTCCGAAGGGCGCGTGGCAGACGGCTCTGCTATCTATATACGCTCTGATCGGAGGCTTCCTGGGCGGCGTTCTCAATTTCATCATTATCGGGCCGGTTTACACTTCGGAGGGTCTTTACCACGCAGGCTGGACGTTCCATGAGTATCCAGTTTCTCCGACCAGGGAGATGCTATGGCGTTTTATGGATCAAGGCGCGATGCACTGGGGGACCATGCATGGCTGGATCATGCCCCTGTTCGGAGCGTTTCTGGGTCCCGGTATCGCGTGGAGCCTGATGGCGGTCCTCCACGATCCAAAACAGCGATTTAGCGCCGGGGGGTTTGGCAGCGCAGGCCGTAATCTTCGATCTATCTTCGTCATCGCGGGGAGTGTGCTGCGCGAATCGTGGCGCAATGCGATTTGGCTCGCCGCGGGCGCGTACGTCATCATGAAATTCGTCCATCCCGGGCCCGGGGTTTGCGATCTGATCGGAAATCCTAAAGCCATTAGCGCGGGCTGCGATCCGCACGCGCTTCTCGCCCCGTTTTGGGCGCGCAGCTTCGGCCTGGCTTTCATCATTCTGGGTGGAAGCCTCGCTCTTGAAATTGCCTTTCTATTCAGTTTGATCACCGTACGTTCCGGGTTCACGCTGAATCGGAATCCCAGCTTCCTCCTTTCTACCGAGGTTCGCGCAAGAACCGACGGAGAAATCGCCCCTCGCCGGGGCGCCAACGCTGCTTAGCATTCACAACCAAATCCGAGTATCCTGGACGCGTCTGGGCTATCGAATCCACTGGTCTGACGCTGACGGCCATCGCTTCCCGATCAACACGATTCGAGAACTTCAGCTTTCAACCAAATCACTGTGGCGTTCAACTGGCAGGCCGCAGTGTTAATTAAGATTGGAAACGATCAGGAGTTCCAAACGTCGCGGCCTTAAACGCCTCTTGGAAGCTTGACGGCCGCAGCGGGATATGAAAGCAAAATCAAGGTGCACCGTCTGTGCAAGATCATAACTCCCCTGCATGCGTACCCACGTCTCTGCGGGGCTGCCAAACGCCTTCGCAAGCCGTCGTCGTCCGCCCGCTCAAAGGCGACTTGAAAGGTTTTTGGGCGTGATCAGTGGGAGCGGCGCGCACCCGGACAACAGGTAATCGATAAACGAGCCCCTTAAATGAGCGCTTCAATCCATCGGCAACCCGACGTAATTCTCCGCCAACGCCGTCATCCCGGCGCGCGAGCTGGTGACGTAGTCCAGCTCGGCGATCTGGCGGCGATGGTCGAAGCCGTCGGAGCCCGGAAACAAATGCAGCATCGAAGTCATCCACCAGGAAAAACGCTGCACTTTCCAAACACGCCGCAAACATTTCGCGGAGTATTGTTGCAAAAGATCGTTCCGCCCCGATTTGTAGAACGCCTCCAGAGCCTCCGCAAGCACTCGCACGTCGGAGATCGCCAGATTCAATCCCTTCGCGCCCGTGGGCGGCACAATGTGCGCCGCATCGCCGGCCAGAAACAAGCGGCCGAACTGCATCGGCTCAATCACGAAGCTGCGCATCCCGGTGACGCCTTTCTGAATCACCTTACCGCTGGCGGGAATCCAGCCGTCGTCGGTGCGCATGCGCTTGCTCAGCTCTTCCCACACCCGCTCATCCGGCCATTGCGCGAGATCTTCATCGGGCGTGCATTGCAGGTACAGCCGGGTGACCTGTGGGGACCGCATGCTAAACAGCGCGAACCCGCGCTCGGTATAGGTGTACACCAGCTCTTCCGACGTGGGCGCCGCTGCCGCCAAAATGCCGAGCCATGCAAATGGATAAACGCGCTCATAGACCGTGATCGCGCCCTCGGGGGTCGATGGCCGGCAGATTCCATGAAAGCCGTCGCAGCCGGCGATGTAGTCGCAAACGATTTCACACCGCGCGCCATCTTTTTCGAAGCGAATCTTCGGAAGCGGCGAATCCAGATCGTGAACCGAAAGATCGTTCACCTCAAAAATGATCTGGCCGCCCGCGTCCATCCGCGCCTGGACCAGATCCTTCACTACCTCTTGCTGCGCATAAACCGTAATGGAGCGGCCGCCGGTCAGCTCCGCCATGTCGATGCGGTGACGCCGTCCGCCGAAGCTGAACCAGACTCCGTCGTGCCGCAAGCCTTCCCGCTGCAATCGTTCGCCCACGCCCGTGTCGATCATCAAATCCACCGTGCCGTGTTCCAGCACGCCCGCGCGCACCCGGTCTTCGATGTACTGGCGGCTGCGGCTCTCCAAAATCACCGACTCGATGCCGCGCAGGTGCAGCAGATGAGACAGCATCAGACCGGCGGGCCCGGCCCCCACAATACCGACTTGAGTTCGCATATCTTACTTTCTAACTTCTATCTTGCCTTCTAACTAACTTCTATCTTGCCTTCTAACTTCTATCTTGCCTTCTAACTTCTATCTTGCCTTCTAACTTCTATCTTGCCTTTCTAAATTATCAGCCGGGCGCCAAGCGCGTAGAATTGAAATGATGAATACGCACCTGGACGCTTGGCCGGAGCTTCCGTTGGCCGCCTGGCAGGATAGCTACGACACGCTGCACATGTGGACGCAGATTGTCGGCAAGATCCGCATGACGCTGACCCCTCTGATCAACCATTATTGGAACGCGACCTTATATGTGAGCGCGCGCGGCCTGACCACATCGGCCATCCCGTATCCGCGCGGTGTCTTCGAAATCGAATTCGATTTTATCGCGCACAAACTCGTGATCGAAACCAGCGAGGGCGACATTCGAGCGCTGGAACTGGCGCCTCGCACCGTGGCGGATTTCTACGCGGAGGTGATGAGCACTCTGGCAGCGCTCAAGATCGACGTGAAGATCCATGCCCATCCAGACGAAGTTCCGAATCCGATTCCGTTCGCCGAAGATCGCACGCATAAGTCTTACGACCCCGAATACGTGGATCGCTTCCACCGCCTTCTGATTTCAGTCGACAAGGTGTTCAAGGACTTTCGTGCGCGATTCATCGGCAAATGCAGCCCGGTTCATTTTTTCTGGGGCAGCTTCGACCTTGCGGTCACGCGCTTCAACGGGCGTCTTGCTCCGCCCCGGCCCGATCCGATGATGCAGGAAGCGTACTCGCACGAAGTGAGCAGCGCCGGATTTTGGCCCGGCGGCGGCGAAATCAAAGGTCCCGCGTTTTATTCCTACACTACGCCCGAGCCGGCCGGTTTCAAAACTTCCATCGTCGCTCCGAAGCCGGCGTTTTATCACCAGGGAATCGGCGAGTTCCTCTTAATGTACGAAGACATCCGCGGCGGCGCGTCACCCGAATCGGAGCTGATGGAATTCCTGCAATCCACTTATGAGGCCGGAGCAAACCTGGCCGGATGGGATCGAGCCGCGCTCGAAAGGCCCGGAGAAAATCGAACGGCAACCGGAGGCTAACATGGCGAAACAATGCACGCATTTAAATCAAATCAAGATTACCCAGCCCACGAAGCACGTTTGTGAGGAGTGCGTCAAAACCGGCGATTCCTGGGTGCATCTCCGCATGTGTCTGGAGTGCGGCAAGGTGGGCTGCTGCGATTCATCCAAGAACAAGCACGCCACCAAGCATTTTCACTCCTCGCACCATCCCCTGATGCGGTCCATTGAACCCGGCGAACGCTGGATCTGGTGCTACGTGGATGAACTGGCGGCGGGCGAACTGGAGAGTTGATGGCCCCTCCCGAAGTGGTGGTGCGCGGAAGCGCGGCGGGATTCACGCAGGAGATCACGGTCGGACCTCACCGCCTGTTTTCGGACGAACGTAAAGAGCAGGGCGGCGAGAATGCCGGCCCGTCGCCCTATGAGTTGTTGGCCGCGGCGCTGGGCGCCTGTACCTCGATGACGATCGTTATGTATGCGCGCCGCAAGCAATGGCCGCTCGCCGGCGTCATCGTCCATTTGCGGCATTCCAAAATGCATGCCATCGATTGCGCCGATTGCGACACAAAAGAAGGCATGCTCGACAGTATTGACCGCGAAATTGAGCTAACCGGAAACCTCACCGAAGAACAACGAATCAAGCTGCTCGAAATCGCCGACAAATGCCCCGTGCATCGCACGTTGATCCGCGGGATGCACATCCACACCCGCCTTCATAACGAGGGCCCGGAGCCACGTCTCGCTGAGCCCCAACCCTGAACGCGCGCGGTTGGGTAGAAAGCTGCGATACGGCTAGCAGCTTGTGTCGAAAAGTCCGGAAAGACCGCTTGCTCACGCGCGCGGCTCGGTAGATTCCGCTCGTTACAGAGCCGCGACCGCTAAGGGAGCGGTTTCGACACAGGCTGCTAGCCTTCGGCTTCGAGCGCCCCAAACAATGCCGCAAACAAAAGGAGCGCTGCGATGGGCGCCACCACCGTGGGCAGCCATTGCGGGATGGAGGAAGGGCCCGAGCGGATATCCTTTGGAAATCCCGATCGCCAGTTTTTCGAGCCGGCACATTCCGCGTGGAGATGGGAGGCCCGCCACCATGGCTCGGGGTTTTTCGTCCGGGTCAAGTGGCTGCTGCGTGCAAATCTCAACGAAGGCTTCCACTCGGGCCATGGTATCTGTTCGCCACCTTTGCCCCAAGTGCAGGTTTGTGGCGGACTAAGAGCGGAGCACCCCTACCTTGGGCTCAGGCACCGCGTTAAGGGCGGCACATGGAGGAGGCCACCGGCTGAGTTACGCCCCCAAATCATTGGTAAGTCAACATAATCACGGGACTTGTCGAAGTGCCACCATTAGCGTCCTTCACCACCACCTGAACCAAGTATAGTCCCGGTCCGTTTACAAAATCGACCGTCGCTTTGGGGTTGGTTGGCGACTGCAGGAGGGCCGGCTGTTTGCCGCCCGATACTACCTCGAACAGATACTGCAAGCTTCCCGAGGCGCTGGTCGACCCGCTGGCGTCCAGCACCACCGCGGCCTGATCGGTCGTCAAAGTGAGCGGGGTCACGACGGCGGTTGTGGTGCCCGGTGTCGGGCCGACGCCTGTCCCGGCCGTGATCGGACTGCCGACCACGCCGTGGATCAACTGCGATCCGAAATGCACCGGTGCGCCACCCGCGAATTGCAACGTGATGTTCGAAAATCCGACGCTTGTTCCTCCGGTGACGGCGACAGTTAGGGTAGACGCCGCAAATGGCGCCGGACTCCCATCTTTCGTAACGCTGGCCGGGCCAGTTACTTGGAAGCCGCCGGTAGCAATTTGCGTCACTGTGCCGCCCTCGATCGTAATGTGGTGAGTGTGCTGCATTCTTGAGGTTGAGCCCGACGTTGAATCGATATTCGAAGAGTTTCGCGTGTAGTCGGACAGTTCCATCGTTAAGGTCGCTGTAAAATCGGCCGTGGATGCTGCTCCGTTCAACGTCAAACTCCACGGGCCGCGCATTTCCCACGGACCCATCGGGCTGCTCGTCGACGGCGTATAGTCGTTAATCACCCCACTGAACTGCGTAGGCAGCGGAGTTTGGGCCAGAACGCCGGTGGCTAACGCCAGCATGACGACCGCACAGCAACAAGTTTTTTTCTTCATAATAAACCTCCAATTTTGAGAATCGCCGAAGCGCAGGTACAGAATCGATCGCATTGGCCGCCAGCGTCAAACTGCAATGCGCGGAACCGCCCATTTACCGTCAAATGCCGTCTTTTGCAGTCCCCAAAGCTATAGCGTTACAATCGAACGCGGTGGGCCAATCATTGTCAGACACGCCACCGTCCGAGAAACCGTCGGAAGACCGCCTGGACTCTTGGAAGGCAATCGCGGCGTATCTCGGCCGCGATGTGACCACGGTCCAGCGCTGGGAGAAGCGCGAGACCATGCCGGTCCATCGCCATGTCCACGACAAGCGTGGCTCCGTCTACGCCCTGGCCCCTGAGCTGGATGCCTGGTTGCAAAGCCGCCGGCGTGGTTTGCCTGATGAAGGTTTGGCTGATGAAAAGGACGAGAAACAGCAAGTTCCCGAGGCGCCCGTGGAGGCCGAGCCTGACCACGGACCTGGACCGACACTGCGGGCGCGCAGATGGCTTGCTCTGGCAGTGGTTGGCGTACTCGGCCTGCTTGCGGTCGCATACGTCATCTCCCGAAGCCGCACACCGAATGCCGCGCAGCCCAAGATCAGGTCTTTAGCCGTACTGCCTTTGAAGAACCTATCCGGAGATCCAGCGCAGGAATACCTTAGTGACGGGATGACCGACGCGCTCATTGACCGCCTGTCCAGGATGCACAATCTGCGCGTTATTTCCCGCACATCGGTGATGCGATTCAAGAATCCACAGCTCTCGGTGCCGGAGATCGCCAGAACGCTGAACGTGGATGCCATTGTGGAAGGATCGGTACTGCGGCAGGACAATCGGATTCGCGTCACAGCGCAGTTGATTCGCGGCGCAACCGACGAGCACTTCTGGTCGGAAACCTACGATCGCGAACTGCGGGATGTGCTAAATGTCCAGAGCGAGCTGGCGCAGTCGATCGCTGAAAAGGTCCAAGTCACGGCCACCGGGGAGGAACACCAGAGGCTTACGGCAGCACGCTCTGTCGCGCCTGAAGTCTATGAAAGCTACCTGAAAGGCCAGTTTGCTTACAACAAAAGCAACAGCCGGGCTGGCGAGGAGGAAAGCATCGGTTATTTCAAGCACGCGATCGAGATGGACCCGACGTTTGCGCCGGCTTACGTCGGCCTCGCAGCTGCTTTCGACGATCTCGGCACGGTTACTATCGGAGCTCCTCCCGAGGAGACCCGCGCGAAAGCACTCAGCGCAGTCCGAAAAGCCCTGGAACTAGAGCCGGACCTCGTTGACGCGCATCTCACGCTCGCACGCCTGCGGCAGGAACAGTGGCACTGGGCCGAGGCCGAGGCTGAATACAGACGCGCCCTGGAATTAAGCCCCAACAACGCTGATGCTCATGCCGCACTTGCTTCGTGGCTGCTATGCCAGGGACGTACGGACGAGGCTCTGGCCTGGGCACGGCGTGGCCGGGAGCTCGACCCTCTTGTGGTCTCCGGCGCTGACATAGGGTGGATTCTGTTTGGGTCTCGTCGCTACGCTGAGGCCATACGCGAGATGCGTAGCGCGTTGGCGGTGCAACCGGATGATGCAAGCTCCCTTTTGTACATTGGATTCGCGCTGATCGCCAACAATCAATCCGGAGATGCGATCCCGGTTCTGGAGAAATCGATCGCTATTTCGCACGGTAGCCCCGCCGCTGTCGGCGTGCTGATCAGGGCATACGCCCATGCCGGACGGCGCGGGGACGCTCTGCGGCTCCTCGCGGAACTGCAAAAACGCAAAAGTGCGGGTTACGTTCCCGCCGCCGCTTTTGTAAACGCATATTTGGGGCTTGGCGAAAACGAGCAGGCTTTCGCCTGGCTCGAGCGGGCCTATAAGGAGCACTCCAGTATCATGCTGTTCCTTAAAGTACATCCCTACTTCGACCCCATCCGCGCCGACCCTCGATTCGTGGACCTGCTCCGCCGCACTGGGCTTGAATAAAGTGGCTGGCCCGCGCGGGCCCGGGTTGCCGGTGTCACGCTGGTCCTGTGGCGGCAACGAGCCGGAGGCAGTTTTGGACTCTTGTCCGCGACCGCGCAGCCTTTGGCAGAACCTTAACCGCAATACTGTTCACTTAGTATGGTCGTGCCAAAGGATCGGGTCGAGTGCCGGGGATTGCGCCGGCACGCCGAGTAGGCCCGGGGAATTGCACCCCGAGCCTCTCACAGGACCGGACGTAAGCCTCTCGACTTATCCGGCTCGTACGACCCTTGAAGGCTGCCGCCTTCCGCCGAGACCAGCGGGTTCCTCCTGTTGCCAGTTGACCCTGATCGACCTCCACCTAGGAATGCTAAGGGAAAAGGCACAAGCGGCAGAACCGCGAGGCCGAAAGTACCGATGCGCAGGTCAGGAGCGGACTGCTCCGTAGTAGCGGGGAAGCGGGGTAATTCCCGTGGAGCGAAGGGGGCAGGCGAACACGCGACCTTTAGTCGTGTTTGTGTTCGGTGTGGAGTAGACTCGACTAAGAGTCGCGTGTTACCTGGCCGCAGGCCAGGTCGTTCGCTCTGAAGCGGAAATCGTGCTAAGAAGCAGTGAAACATGTCGCGTACACACGAGGGCGCACGCCGGACGCAGGTGCGTGCATTGCTAACGATAAGAATCTTCGCGTGCTGCGACGATTTTTCAAGCCGCACTCCTCAACTGGTTGACCTGGTTGAGGGTTGTTCGCGCCGCCGTCAGGATGGCTACCAGCAGGGTACGCGCATCGGGACTGACGTTGTAGCGATGGGTATGCGGCACTTTCCGGATTAAACTCTGCGCTAGCAGCCGGAGCCGTCCGCTGAGGGCGGCCGAACGGCGGCGTTTATCGGCGGCGGAATGAGCGGGGGTGTCGTAAAGGAGGGCCTGCAGGTCGCGGTTGCGGAATCCATTCAGCAGGAAATCGCCGTGATTGATGGCCTCCACCAATGGCCGGTCATCACCCAAGGGCCGCAAGGCCCGCACGCGCCGCCCTTGCCAGTTCACCGGCTTTTGGATGTCGGCGATCAGTTCCTCCAATCTGCGGCTGTCGTCGACGCTGGCCAAAGCGTCGATGAGCCGATGGTTGGTTTGCTGAGAGACCTCCGCTCTGCGGTGCAGATCGGCAATCCCTTTGCGCATTTTCCGCCATTGCAGATCATCCTCCGGTCCGCCCTCTGCGGGCCGATAGGTACGAAACACGTCGACGTTGTTGATGGTTGTTTCCGCGGCCCTCAACACCGCCGCGTCGGCCAGGATCACCTTGCTGTAGGCTTTGGTGGAGTTGCCATCCATCCAGAACTTGATGCGCTCGCCTTCCTCGTACTGCTTGCAACTGGTCTGGAGTTCGCCATGAAAGTTCCGGGGAATCCTGCCCGCCTGGGTAGTTCGTTTCCCAAAGAACCGCAGAATGTCGCTACTGTGGAAGCTCAGCAGGCCGTGTGCGATGAGCGCCGGCCCACCCCTCCTCTACTGGCGAACGGTAGTTCCCGGCGACATCCACTCGGGATCTGTCGACAGGTGTGCCGGCCCACCCCTCCTCTACTGGCGAACGGTAGTTCCCGGTGCTGGCGAACGGTAGTTCCCGGCGACCGGCCCATCCCTCCTCTGCTGGTGAACGGTAGTTCCCGGCGACATCCACTCGGGATCTGTCGACAGGTGTGCCGGCCCACCCCTCCTCTGCTGGCGAACGGTAGTTCCCGGCGACATCCACTCGGGATCTGTCGACAGGTGTGCCGGCCCACCCCTCCT
>Ga0302324_100006403_pt1 | contig 25383 bp, 25 predicted proteins | sample Palsa_T0_1_FD_201949 | JGI IMG/M metagenome (GOLD analysis project Ga0302324, IMG submission 201949) | Peat permafrost microbial communities from Stordalen Mire near Abisko, Sweden - Palsa_T0_1 | ecosystem: Environmental > Terrestrial > Soil > Palsa > Peat permafrost | place: Sweden: Abisko... | reverse complement strand
GAAAACTTTTGCCAACACGCCCTTCAGCATGGGAATCAACCTAACTCACAATCAGGATTTGGTTTCAAAAACCATGGCCCTGGCACTACCGGACCTTACTTTCAATGTGAACAATTTGTATCCCTTTAAACAAGTGAAAGGAAACATGTTTCTCCAGAATTTTTCAACACGCATCACGTCCAGCGCAACCAACCATATTACTAATGACCTGGGGGACATTGGTAAAAATCAAACCGACAGCGTAGCCCCTTTCAATACAAAAAATCTTCCCTTGTTTTTTAAAAATGCCGCCCGTGGTGTCAAGTTTAATATTCCCATTCAAACTTCTGTTAAACTGCTCAAGTTTTTTACGGTTACCCCCAGCGTCAACATCAATGAACTTTGGTATTTCGAAAAGTTAATTTGGGGAGTAGCTCCATCGGGGACCGGATATATTGCCAAGGACACGATACGCGGGTTTAACGCGATCACCAGCTATTCCGGAAACGTTGGGCTAACGACACGGCTTTACGGTTTTAAAGCGTTTAAAAAAGGACGCATCCAGGCTATCCGACATGTTATCAATCCCAGTATCGGCTATTCCGCCCAGCCCGATTTCTCGGCGGCCAAATATGGCTACTTTCAACAATTTGAATCTGTCAGCAGCACGGGAGTATCGCAAACTACTTTAAAATCACATTACGATGGATTCATTTATGGTCCTCCCCCGCAAGGCAAAAGCGGTGCCGTAAGCTTCTCGATCAATAACAACATTGAAATGAAAGTAAAGAGCGCAACGGATACGGTTGCCAAGAAGATTCCGCTCTTCAATACCCTTTCGCTGGGGAGCAGTTACAACTTTGCGGCTACCTCTTATAAGCTGGCACCCTTTTCCCTTTCTGCCAATACCAACGTATTGAATAATAAAGTAAATGTGAGTCTTAGTGGCGTCATTGATCCCTATAAATATCACCTTGACAGTATCGGTAAGGAAACCAAAACAATTTATCAGCATAAAACTGAAGAATATGCCTGGAGCAGCAAACTCAGTTTGGGCCAGATCGAAAGTTTGAGCTTTGCCTTTAGCACCAATCTTAACCCGAAAGGACAAAGCAAGGATAATTCGACCCGCAACAAGATCGCTAACTCCAATATGCCCGACGCCGATAAGCAGTTTTTAATCAAAAATCCTGATTCCTATATCGACTTTAGTATTCCCTGGAATCTCCGATTGAACTATAATGCTTCCTATTCTCATGTCGGGTATACGGCGGTGACCTTCACACAGAATGTAGGGTTCTCTGGAGACATTTCACTTTCAGAAAAATGGAAAGTACAGTACAGATCGGGGTATGACTTTACCAGTAAGCAGTTCACGGCCACCAGCATTTCCCTTAACCGGGATATCCACTGCTGGCAGATGACCCTAAACTGGGTTCCCTTTGGGCGCTTTCAATCGTATAACTTCACCATCGCAGTAAAATCAGCGATGCTGCGTGACCTGAAATTAAATCGGACTAGGTCCTTTCAGGATGCTTTTTAAGAAACCGGAAGAATGAATTAGTTCGGATGCATCCACCCTTCAATTTCCTGAAGGGTGGCGTTTTCGACACTTTCCAGTTTCAACTTTTTTCGCATTCCGGCGAGGTCGTTGAAAAGCTTTGATGGTTTTGTTTCCTTTAACTGGACCATGGAATGAATACCTAATTTTTGAAGAATCGGTATCAGCTCTATGCGAATACCCGCGGTTTCAAAATCTTTTATGTCGGCCGGGAGATCGTGTTTCTCCGGCTTCATCTGAGGGAAAAAGATCACGTCCTGGATCGATGAAGAATTGGTCAGGATCATGGAAAGACGATCAATGCCAATGCCCAGGCCGGCCGTGGGAGGCATTCCATATTCCAGGGCACGAAGATAATCTTCGTCCAACGCCATGGCTTCTTCGTCACCCCGGTTTCCCAATTCCAATTGTTCCTCAAAACGTTTCCGCTGATCGATTGGATCATTCAATTCCGAGAACGCATTGCAGATCTCTTTGCCGTTACAGATTGCTTCGAATCGCTCCACCAATCCCGGCTTGCTCCGGTGTTTTTTAGCCAGGGGTGACATTTCGATCGGGTAATCCGTGATATACGTAGGCTGAATCAGCTGCGCCTCGCACTTCTCGCCAAAGATCTGATCAATTAATTTTCCTTTGCCCATCGTGTTGTCCATCGGTACGTGAAGTTCTTTACACGTATCGCGCAACGTTTCCTCATCCATTTCTGAAATATCAATACCGGTAAAATGCTGAATAGCCTCAAACATAGTAAACCGTTTCCAGGGTCGCTTAAAATCAATAACGTTCGATCCCGCTTTTATTTGTGTTGTTCCGTGCAGATCAAGGACTGCCTTTTCGATCATTTCTTCGACCAACTCCATCATCCAATAGTAATCCTTGTAGGCAACATACAATTCAACCTGAGTAAATTCAGGATTGTGAAAACGTGACATTCCTTCGTTCCGGAAGTCTTTGGAAAATTCATACACACCCGAGAACCCCCCCACAATCAACCGCTTAAGATAAAGCTCATTAGCGATCCTCAGGTACAGCGTCATGTCAAGGGTATGATGATCAGTTTTGAACGGGCGGGCGGCAGCTCCCCCATACAAGGGCTGAAGAATGGGAGTTTCCACTTCCAGATACCCTTTCCCGTTTAAATAGTCTCTCATCGAATTTACCAGTTGGGTGCGTTTAACAAAGGTTTCGCGCACGGCAGGATTAACGATCAGATCAACATATCGCATACGATACCGTTGCTCGGGATCGCTGAAAGCATCGTGAAAAAGGCTCTTCCCCTGCTCATCTTTTGTTTCCTTGACGACGGGCAGCGGCCGCAAGGACTTCGATAAAATAGTAAACCCAGTTACATGAATGGATATCTCCCCGGTTTGCGTAGTAAAAACAAATCCTTTGACCCCGATGATGTCACCGATGTCCAAAAGTTTTTTGAAAACAATATTATAGAGTGTCTTGTCTTCACCGGCACAAATATCATCCCGGCGAAAATAGAGCTGAATCCTGCCCGACTCATCCTGCAACTCAACAAAGGAGGCGTTGCCCATGATCCTGCGCGTCATAATCCTCCCGGCAACGGATACATCCTGATATCCGGCCTTCCCTGGATTAGCGTGAATTTCCGCTGCAGAGGCATTGATCTTAAACAGTTCAGCCGGATAAGGGTTAATACCCAGTTTGACCAGCTCTTCCAAACTCTGCCGACGGATGATTTCCTGTTCGTTTAGTTGCATGATTCTCCCGAATTGATTTTACGTGAAGGGCAAAAATAACTAGCTACCGGGTCAGGACGAAGAGATTATCTGGATTATCAGCGTGATTTTCTCCGTTTTAATTCTTTGCGGATGAGAACAAGTTCACGGCTACTCTGCCCGGCCACCGATGTATTTTCTGCCGCCCTTCTCAATAAATAGGGCATTACCGACTGCACAGGACCATACGGAACATATTTAACTACATTGTACCCAGCCTTTACGAGATTGAACGAGATATTATCACTCATACCCAGCAATTGGGCAAACCAAACCCGCGTGTCGTTTGGGTCCAAGCCGTGTTGCTCCATAAGCCGGGCGAGGTAGTGGTTACTAAACTCATTATGAGATCCACTTACCAACGATATTCGCTGCCTATTCGCCAGGCAGAACTCCAATCCATTATCAAACATTTCATCAGTGGCCTTCTTCGTCGGATGAATCGGGTCTGCGTACCCGAGCTTCTTTGACCGTTCGCGCTCCTTCTCCATATAGGCCCCGCGAACAATTTTAACACCCAAATAGTAATTACTCTCGGCGGCCTCACGATGAGCCTCCCTCAGGTTGTCCATCATGTCCGTGCGGTACATTTGGAAGGTATTGAAAACGACAGCTCTCTCATGGTTATACCGGCGCATCATCTCATACGTCAACGCATCAATGACACCCTGGATCCATGTCTCTTCACCGTCAATCAGCACCGGTACATTGAAATCAAATGCTTTTAGACAGATTTTATTAACACGATCTTTCACGCGGCGGAAGGCCGTCTGTTCTTCGGCGGATAACAATTCTTTCCTCTGAACTTTCTCCAACAAAGCTACATGAGCAAGACCGGTAACTTTGAATACGCAAAATGGGACGTTTGGATTATTTTTTGCTTTCTCGAACGTGTGTAAAATTTCATCGGTTGTTTTATCAAAACCGCCCTCGGTCTTTTCACCTTCCACCGAATAATCAAGAATTGTTCCAATGTGAAATTCACCTAGTTTTTGGATCGTCCCCTCACTTTGCTCAACGGTTTCGCCTCCGCAAAAATGATCAAACACCGTCTTTCTGATCAGGCCCTTTACCGGAAGGTGTAAGTCCAACGCAAGTTTTACAGACCGGGTGGCTAAAGCCGAAATGGTCGGATTATTCACTAACGTAAAAATGAGGTTGGCTTTTTTTAATTCATTGTCTGATTTGTACGAAAAGGCGATGGCCGTGTCATCAAAAAGGACGTTGGACTGAACTTCCATAGAAATGGTTTGCAGCACAAATATAAGAGGGTTAAGTATTCTTAAATGAAGATCAGGTTAAAGGCAATAATTGACTTAATTTGTTCAATAATCCGACTCCGAAATGTTTCCTGAGCACATTGTCATTCAATCCCGCCCAGCCGGTCTTTTGAAAGACTTCTTGTCGCCAAAAAAATATTCAAAAGTAGCCGTGTTAATGGATGAGCATACATTCCGGGACTGTTATCCGTTCATCGAGGCTGACCTTCCAGTACATGAAAATTTCATCGTCGCGGCCGGCGAGGAACATAAAAGTCTGGAAACTTGCGTCTCGGTTTGGCAAAAACTCACCGACCATGCATTCGACCGGTATAGTCTTCTGTTGATTTTAGGGGGCGGGGTATTGGGAGATCTTGGAGGTTTTTGCGCTTCCACCTACAAACGGGGAATTGATTTTGTTATAATGCCCACTACCCTGTTGGCGCAGGTAGACGCAAGTGTGGGTGGCAAACTCGGCGTCGATTTTCATCATTATAAAAATCACATAGGACTGTTCCGGGAACCCACGGGCACACTCATTGCCTCCGACTTCTTAAGAACACTTCCGGAACGCGAACTCCGTTCCGGGTTTGCCGAGGTGATAAAACACTGCCTTATTTCCGATAAGGCTATGTGGAGCAAGGTGTGTTCCAAGCCTTTGGAAGGGCAACTGTGGAATGAACTTATTCTTCATTCCGTGGGATTTAAGTACTCGATTATTACCCAAGATCCAAAGGAAAACGGATTGCGAAAGATTTTGAATTTCGGCCACACAATAGGCCATGCCCTGGAAAGCTATTTCCTTGTCCTCGGGAATCGTATATTTCATGGTGAAGCCATAGCTGCCGGAATGGTTTCAGAAGCTTTTATTGCCCACCGGAAAAATTTAATTCAACCAGATGAATTGGATCAGATAACGACGTATTTGACGCGAATTTTCGGCAAAGTCAATGCACCACCCTATCATCACCTAATGCCATTTATCTCCCAGGATAAGAAAAACAGGGGCGGTAAAATAAAGATGGCTTTGCTCGAAGGAATTGGGAAGGCCGTTTGGGACGTTGAGGTTAGCGAAGACGAGGTAAAGGCATCGCTGGAGTACTACAGTTCACACTAAACGTAATGCATGTCATCGTCGAGCATCTCTTTTTCTTTCTTCAGGGCACTTTTAAGGTTTTGTGTCTTTTTGGCAATGAAATCTTTGGTTTTTCGCTTGCGGTCACCCGTCAATAACCACGCCGCCAGAATCGCACCCCCGGCGATACCCAACCCAATTGCTATTCTTCTTGTGGCACTCATTTCTATTAATTTTTTTTTAATCTATCAGTTCCTCGGGTATAACCGAATTCGAAAATAATTTGTTTCATCCGGAATAAAAAAATACCAATTAAATTTAGGTTCCAGCTCTTAAATTTTAGGATTACGTGAGTTCAGCCATTGCCATCTCCCGCAGCCCCCTCCTGCAAGGAACGGCTGGTTTATTGCCTTCCTCCAAAAGCATCAGCAACCGGGTCTTGATCCTCGACGCCCTCTCCGGCAACCAATCAGTCGTTAGTAATCTTTCCTCTGCCCGGGACACCCAACTGATGCAGTCCCTTATTAACAGTCGTGACGAGATCATTAATGTAATGGATGCCGGCACAACCATGCGGTTCTTAACGGCCTATTTTGCTCTTACCGGTAAAAAAAAGATCCTTACCGGTACTGAACGCATGAAACAGCGACCTATTGCGTTGCTTGTGAATTCGCTCCGTGAGTTGGGTGCGACCTTGGAATATTTGGGAACACAAGGGTTCCCACCTATCCGGACCACTGGCTTCCTGGAGCAAAAGACTGCCGCGGTTTCCATTCCCGGAAATGTAAGCAGCCAGTACATCTCTGCATTAATGATGGTAGCACCACTTTTGCCAAACGGACTTGCCATATCCCTTCACGGAAAAATCGGAAGCCTCCCCTATCTGAAAATGACAGCCGCTTTGATGAAAGAATTTGGCATAGCTCCCGAATTTTCTGATCAAGCTATTCAAATGCCGCATGCCGCCTATCGTCCCACAACTCTCACCGTTGAAGCAGATTGGTCGGCCGCCAGTTATTGGTTCGCTTTCACCGCATTGGCCGAAACGTCCGAAATCAAATTGCCAAACGTTGCAAAGCCCTCGTTACAAGGGGACCAGGTAATTGTCGAAGTAATGGAAAAACTTGGCGTTAAAGCGGCCTTCCATGAAAAAGCGGTCTCATTAACCAAACAGGCAAGCGCCCATCATCTCGAATGGGATTTTACTCAATGTCCAGACCTGGCCCAAACAATTCTTCCGGTTTGCGCTGCCAAAGGGATTACCGGAGCATTCATGGGGCTGGAAAGTCTGAGGATCAAAGAAACAGACCGCATTGCTGCACTACAAACCGAACTTGCTAAAATTGGGGCGACTCTTACCGAAGAGGGAATTGGGCGCTGGAAATTGGAGCCTGGTACCCTTGGGAGTTCCATCGTAGTCAAAACCTACCATGATCATCGGATGGCCATGGGCATGGCACCCCTGGCGACCCTGATTGATTTAAAAATTGAAGAACCCGAAGTCGTGAATAAGTCGTATCCCGGATTTTGGGAGGATATGAGATCGGTGGGGTTTAAAATCACTAAGTTTTAGTTGTTGGTTAATCGCTGTTCAAAAGTAACTCAATTTGTGAGCTACTCATGAACTGATTAATTTAGGAGGGTCTACAAATGGATCAGGTGACCAAGTTGGTCCGTAATCTGGCTGCTCGTCGCTGGTGGACGGATGTCCATCTACGAATAACCAACAACGAACAACGAATTCTATTTGATATACCTGTAGTCATGCCCCGGCTTCACCTGTAGCAGCACTTCGTAAATAAGGTTAATGACATTTTCGACATCTTCTTTATGAACCGTTTCCACGGTCGTGTGCATGTATTTTAGGGGCAAGGAAATAAGTGCCGAAGCCACCCCCTCCGCCGAATAAGCAAATGAATCTGTATCCGTACCGGTCGATCGGGTAACAGCCTGACGTTGAAAGGGTATTTTTTTCCTTTGTGCGAGCTGAATGATCATCTTCAAAACATTGTTTTGGACGGCCGGTCCGATGCAAAGCACGGGGCCTAACCCACACTTCATGTTGCCACTTTCTTTCTTACTGTACATCGGCGACTGGGTGTCATGTGTGACATCTGTGCAGATGGCGAGGTCTGGTTTAAGTCGGCGGGAAATCATTTCAGCTCCGCGCAGGCCAATTTCTTCCTGAACAGCATTAACAATATAAAGACCAAAGGGAAGTTTTTTCTTTTTTTCAAAAAGGCGCCGTGCGACTTCGGCGATTATATACCCGCCCATCCGGTTGTCCAAAGCACGGCCGGTCAGATAATTTTTATTCAGTTCGATCAAATCAGCTTCGAAGGTAATGACGGTGCCGACGTGCACACCCAGCGCCTCCACTTCTTTTTTCGATTCGGCACCGATGTCAATAAAAATGTTCTTTAGCGTAGGGGCCTCTTCCTTGGACGCATCACGGACATGGATGGCCGGCCAGCCGAAAATACCTTTTACAATACCTTTTTCGCCAAAAATATTGACTCGCATGGAAGGCGCGATCTGATGATCAGAGCCTCCGTTTCTTCTCACATAGATATACCCTTCCTCCGTGATATAGTTGACAAACCAGGAGATTTCATCGGCGTGAGCTTCAATCACGACTTTATAAGAATTTTTTGGATTTATTATTCCGGCTACGGATCCATACACATCCACCATGTGACTATCAATGTAAGGCCTGACATAGTCGAGCCAGATTTGCTGTCCGGAGGATTCAAAGCCGGTGGGAGATGAATTATTGAGATAATCGAAGAGAAATTTTTTGCTTTTTTTATCCATGTCACGACCTGATTAATTTTCAAATTTATGGAAATAATGAGAAATTATAACGTTCACATTTTTTTTCCAAGTCAAATAACTCTTCGTCGCATAACAATCAAACGTTCAGAACGAACAACGAACCACCCTACAACGATTTACCACTTACAACGGAATATTCCCATGCTTCTTCTTCGGCAGCACGGCCACTTTATTCTCCAGCATCTGAAATGCCCGGATCAATTTTTCCCGCGTCTGATCGGGAAAAATAACTTCATCGATATAACCTCGGTGTGCTGCCCGGTACGGATGAGCAAACTTTTGCGTATAGTCTTCTACTTTCTCGTTTAGTTTCGCCTCGGGATTTTCCGATTCGGAGATTTCCTTCTTAAAAATAATTTCAGCCGCTCCTTTGGCGCCCATCACCGCGATCTCTGCCGTAGGCCACGCGTAATTTAAGTCTGCACCAATATGCTTGGAATTCATCACATCGTACGCACCGCCATAGGCCTTACGGGTGATCACGGTTATCCGAGGCACGGTTGCTTCACTGAAAGCGTAAAGAAGTTTTGCCCCATTCGAGATGATGGCGTTCCATTCCTGATCCGTACCGGGCAAAAATCCGGGTACATCTTCCAGCACAAGCAAAGGAATATTAAAGGAATCGCACAGCCGAACAAAACGCGCTCCTTTTACACTTGAGTGAATGTCCAATACGCCGGCCAATGACGCCGGTTGGTTTCCAACGATACCGATGCTTCGGCCAGCGACTCGTGCAAAACCTACGACAATATTTTCCGCAAAATTCTTATGGACCTCGAAAAAACTCTCTTCGTCCACCACACCGGAAATAACCTCCCTCATGTCATACGGTTGATTGGGGTTCGAAGGGATTAGTTCGTTTAACACGGGGCGCAATTCATCTCCTGCGGTATAGACTTGACGCGGCGCATCATCCTCGCAATTCTGAGGCAGATAGCTAAGCAGTATTTTAATTTGAGCAATACATTCGACTTCATTGGCGCAGGCAAAATGAGTAACACCGCTTTTGGTACTGTGCGCGGAAGCTCCCCCCAATTCCTCGGCCGTTACATTTTCATGCGTCACCGTTTTCACAACGTTGGGTCCTGTGACAAACATAAAGGATGTCCCCTCAACCATAAAAATAAAATCGGTCATTGCAGGTGAATAAACAGCTCCCCCGGCACAGGGACCCATGATGGCGGAAATCTGAGGAATCACACCCGAGGCCATAACGTTGCGGTAAAAAATATCAGCATACCCGCCCAAGGAAACCACGCCTTCCTGGATGCGAGCGCCTCCCGAATCATTCAACCCAATCAGAGGAGCTCCATTTTTCATCGCCAGCTCCATGATCTTTACAATTTTTTCCGCATGAGTTTCAGAAAGTGAACCGCCAAACACTGTAAAATCCTGCGAAAAAACATAAACCAATCTTCCATTCACATTACCATACCCTGTAACCACCCCATCGCCCAAATAATACTCTTTATCGAGACCAAAGTCTTTGCTGCGGTGCATAACGAACTTACCCAGCTCTTGGAAAGAACCTTCATCCATCAGCAGTAGGATGCGTTCTCGGGCAGTGAGTTTTCTCCGGGTGTGCTGCTGCTCGATGCGCTTTTCCCCGCCACCCAATAAAGCTTCCTGATTTTTACGCTCCAATTCGGTAAATTTTTTCCGGAGTGACTCCGAGCTGATTTTTCGCGTCGTCATGAGTATGAATATGTCTTCAAATATAGGGATAGTTGGTTGGGAAATGATTGAGTGCTCCATCTCAAAATATCTCACAAACTAAGTAGTGTGGGGCTAAAGCCTTTTTAAATGGCTTCTGGGTACTTAGCGGCTACAGGTCAAGGCAATCCAGGCCTGAAAATTCAGACGATGACAATTCAGGCCATAGCCATTCAAATCAGAATTATTCAGCTGACTTTCGGGTCGAGGAGTGAATCAGCTCAATGAGGATAAGGTCAGAGATCAATTCAGATTAAGTTGGAGTGCCCTTCAAAAAGTATGAATTAAATAAGTTCTCTCAGTATCTTGGTAGGTTAAGGATTAAAAAGTATCGTCGTGAGCAGAGTGGCCATTATTGATCTGGGGACAAACACGTTTCATTTGCTGATTGCCGAAAAGAATGGCCCATCTCGTCCCATTATTTATCGGGAAAGGCTTCCTGTGAAAATTGGGATGGGCGGAATCAATGAGGGACTGATCACCGACGCGGGGACGACACGGGCGGTAGAGGCTATGAAAATATTCAAAAGAACCCTTGATGAAATGGATGTACAGGAGGTGTTCGCGGTTGGTACCAGTGCTTTGCGAAATGCAAAAAACGGAAAAGAGATTGTCGCGCAGATTCAATTTGAAACCGGAATTCCAATCCGGATCATCTCCGGTGATGAGGAAGCCGAATATATTTGCCTCGGAGTCCGCCGTGCCATAGCCTTAGGAAACGATCCCTCACTGATCGTCGATATTGGCGGAGGCAGTGTAGAGTTTATCCTGGGCAACCACCGGGAGATTTTTTGGAAGCAGAGTTTTGAAATCGGCGCACAGCGGCTGTTAGAGCAGTTTCAAAGACACGATCCTATTCTTCCGCAGGAAATAAACGAACTAAATGCCTATTTAACCGGTGCGCTGAAATCGTTGGCTGAACCCATGCAGAAGTTTAACCCCTCAATTCTCATCGGGTCTTCCGGTACGTTCGATACGCTTAGTGAGATTTACTGCATTCGTCATTCTATACCCTATCGAAGCATCGATCCCGAAACGCCATTAACATTAGAAAGTTTTCATCAAACATTTCACGAGCTTAAAATCAAAACAAGAGCCGAGCGACTTCACATACACGGCATGATCGAAATGCGGGTGGACATGATTGTTGTGGCGTGTTGCTTGGTTGAATTTATCTTGAGAGAATATTCGTTCCGTGCAATCCGTGTTTCGACCTATTCATTGAAGGAGGGTGTACTTGCCGGATTGCTGGCTTAAACTCAAAGTCCGTTAACCGGTTTGTCCTTCGGATACTTCACTTCGTACTTAAAAAAAATATTCTTTGTCTCACTCGGTTGAAGAGTCAGTTCCCAGATCAGCTTACCGCTATCCTTATTATAATTCGCACCGGTGATGTCCGTCACGCTAACTTCGATCTGGCTGTTTTGAGATACAGGCACCTGGTCTTCCACGATAACCTTGATGGCTTCTGTTTTGGCATTTCTCACAGAAATCTGCCAGGCATAATTTTCCTTCTGATTTGCTCCTATCAGCCTGCGTGAGGTTAGCTCCTTTAATTTCTCGCGCCTGACCACGATCCGTTTGTCGCGTCCCAGCGAGACGGAAAAGGTGTCTTTCGTGTTGTTCGGATCAATAAATGTATTACCTACAAATGTTCCTTCGAAGAAAATATTCGCCTCTCCCGGAAGGAGGTTGTATTCTTCCCATCCGGTGACGCGAGCCAACAAGAACGCATCCGGATCCAGTTTTGGAGCGACGGCATAGCGATAATCGGCATTTACTTCATAGTTTCGGATATCTACTAAGGTCGGTTTGGCAGAAGAAGGCACCGAATACGGAAGTGAGATATTGAACTCCGTGTTGAGCGAAGTTTGGAGTGTACTGACATAGTCAGCAGTGGATCCAGCCTCAGGCAATTCTTTATCATCCTCCGAGTCTACCGCTGCGGGAGCTGCTGTTTTCATCGCCATCCCCCGGCTTTCCTTCATGTGGAATGCATAATTAACCGGAGCGTTAAAATTCAAATACCAAGCGAATAATTCTGGTTTTAATCCGCTTTGATTGGGATTTGCTGTGGACAGTTTCAATTTGACGTTTTTCCAATCTTCTCCCGTGCTCTGGCGAACGTTCGCCTTGTAACTTAGTTGAATCGGACTCTTCGTATTCATCGCACGCAGATCATACTCTGGATTCCAACTGGCATTGGCGACCACATAATTTACTTCCATTTCAACGGCGGTCGGCACCTCGGCGGAAACACGCACGACAATTTCGCTGGTATTTCGCGAATACAATTCATTTTGAACGTTGATCTGTTTCTGAAGTTTGGCAACATGTTCATTGATTGTTTTTATTTTCTCGTCCGCCTTCACACGGGCCGAAACGATCTCTTTGAGACGGCTCACAAAGAAATCGGCCATCTCTTTCAATTCCGCGACGGTCAGGTTTTGATTAGCACCTCCTATTTTCTGGTTGCTCATTAACAGTTGTTCTTCTTTCGTGAGGATATCTTTTTGACTTTGCTCAAGGACCGCCTGCTTTTGAAGGTATTCAACCGAGTCTTTTTGCCATTTTAAGTCCTTAGGCATATTAAATTCATTGAGATAATTCTGCTGGTGACTGATGCCCAGAATAATGAAGCTACCTTTGCCGGTCACTTGAATGCTCGCCGGATCAAGGCGTGAAGTCAGCCCGGTTATAATTAAATTGGTTCTTCCGACGTCAAGGTGAGACCTTACTTCGCGGGTCACCTGAGCTTTGCTGAGAAACACGGTGACCTGGGTTATACGGGAATCCACGGGTTTGTCTACTTGGCTAAAACCAACCAGGGTAATCAGCCATAGCGCTATGGAAAGACATTGCTGCTTCATGTAAATATCATTTAGATGATACTACGATGTGGATCGGAGACAATTTCCATATTTTAGAACGATAATTTTCCGAAAAGCTTGAAAATTGCGAGCAATAAGAGATTTTTGTTTATGAGCGATCCCCATTTCCTGTATTCCAAACTCTATCAGTTTGCCTTTGCCATCTTTCAAAAGATAGGTTGCCCTGAAGACCAGGCCCGGCAAGCAAGCGAGGTGTTGCTGAGCGCCGACTTGCGCGGTATTGACTCCCATGGTCTCGCCCGGCTGAGCGGATATGTGAGACTATGGGAAGGTAAAAGGGTAAACGCCAACCCTAACATTAGAATTGTTCATGAATCTCCAAGTACCGCAGTGGTGGATGGTGATAAGGGGCTCGGTTTGGTGGTTGCTCCTCGCGCGATGGAGATCGCTATCGAAAAAGCGAAAGCCTGCGGCACGGGATGGGTGGCCGTGAAGAATTCCAATCACTTTGGAATTGCAGGGTATCATGCGATGAAAGCGCTCCAACTCGATATGATTGGAATGGCCATGACCAATGCGAGTCCCCTTGCGGCGCCGACGTTCTCCGTGGAACGCCTGCTAGGAACAAATCCAATATGCATCGCGATCCCGGCAGGAAATCAGCCCCCCTTTGTTGCTGACTTTGCGACGACGACAGCCGCAAACGGAAAGCTGGAGATTCTCCAACGCAAAAATAAGGAAGCGCCGGAAGGCTGGGTGCAAACCAAAAATGGAAAATCGACGACCAACCCAAATGAACTGAAAGAGGGGGGAGCGCTCCTTCCCCTGGGAAGCGACCGGGAGCATGGAAGCCACAAAGGTTTTTGCCTGGGCGCTTGGGTGGATATTTTCTCCGCCGTTCTCAGTGGGGCAAACTACGGCCCTTGGGCACCGCCGTTTGTAAGTTTTCTTGCCCCTCCACCAGATCCGGTCGGAGAAGGGTTAGGTCATTTTTTTGGCGCGTTGCGGGTCGATGCCTTTCGCCCGGCCGAGGAATTCAAACGGCACATGGATACATGGATTACCCGATTCCGTGAAGCAAAAACAGTCGAGGGTGAGGATCACGTTATTATTCCGGGTGATCCGGAGCGGGAATCCGAACAACGGCGGATGAATGATGGAATTCCTATTAATCAAAAAGTAGTTGACGACCTGAAAGAAGTGGGTGAAAAATTTTCAATCCCGTTCTAGAACGTGAAATAAACCCGGGCAACAATGGGAGAGCTGAAGACGCTCGGTATTCTGTACAACACATCGTACATGATCATAGCATTAATAGCACCTCGCCTGCCCGTTGGAAACATATACCCGAGCCCCCAAAGCCATCGGGAATGATAAGCATGCTCCAGTTCATTGTTGCTATTGTAGGCGGGCGCATTAATCATATCAAACTCGGTCTGAAAAAAAAGCGGATTGAAATTATATCTCATAAAAGGGCCAAATCCATATTGTGTGTAGGAGCCGTTGGGGGTGAGGCCAAAATTGGTGTAATTGTAGCGCTGATACGTGAACGTCGCTCCAACTGAATATTGACTGGTCACGCGGTATCCGATAACGGGGAACACAGAATAATAGGTGTAGCCGGTTCCGGCGCCGAATCCTCCGCCACCTCCAAAATAAATTTTGTCCAGGAGACTTTGGTCGGAATTTTTAGTGGGTTGATTGTAAGAGTTGTTGCTTCTGAACTGGGCCAAAGCCCCTAAAACGGTCAATAAAGATAAGAGTAAAGACAACAGCACCCGTTTCATACTATCTTTGGTTTATTCTTCCTGAATAACGAATACATCCTCGGTTTCTTTTTTCATCAGGTATTTTTCGCGGGCAAATTTCTCGAGCAATTCCTTATTCGTCATGAGCTCGTTACGATCTTTCTCAACCTCTGTTAATTTCTCTTCATAATACCTCTTTTCATCCTCCAGCGACCGCAGTTTGGAACCCATTTTATACCGGGAGACCAAATCATTGGAATCCAGAAATACCATCCACAACAGGAACGAAAAGCCGGTAATAAAATAAAAATTCTTGAAAATGGGGGGGATCCTCTTCAACATAGTTTAAAAAATTGATGGACGAAGATAAGGAATCCTTTGGAAATGAAACAATAATACCCCCAGAGGGGTTAGGTGGTTTAAGTCGATCACGACTTTTTGAAAGATTATTTTAACAATCTCCAATCCTCCATTTTCTTTAATTGTCCTCCTTTTTCAAAAAGCCGGATGCATAACAGACCCGCTTTTTTTAATTTTAATCTAAATCTATATTGATCCTGAGTGACCGGATCAATATACGTTCCCTTACAACCAAACGGAGTTATGAGCATATCCCGGATAACCGTTGCTCCCATAATTTTCTCCTTACTGCTTTCGTTCCAGACCACTTCTCCTTTCATTTCCGTATTCAAATTATAAATCAGAATTCTCAGCGTGTTGTTGTTATTGGACCAAATGCCACAAATTCGGGACTCCATCTCATTCAACGCAAAATGCAGCCGGAAGACGAGGGCTACCACCAGCCCCATGGAGACCATAATCGCTAAAAAATAAACCATAATTTCATTCGTGATCATAATTCTTGTTTAGCGACTTAAAGCAAAAAGTGCTCTTAGAAAATTCTGCAAATAAATGTTCAATTATAGCCTAATTAGGCGTGTTTCATCCATTGTGTATTTTGGAGTTTTTCTAATAATGAACAAACAATCCCGTTTTGGGATTTATTAGTCATATCGGGTTGCAAGGGACTGCACCGTCAAGAGCAGCTTCGCGTGGGGCAGTGTGAACTGGATTGTTTAAAACTTCTTCCCGGGAAAATAAGCGGCTGCTCCCAGTTCTTCTTCGATCCGAATAAGTTGATTGTATTTTGCCATTCTATCGGAGCGTGAAGCCGAGCCTGTTTTAATTTGTCCGGTGTTAAGGGCCACCGCGAGGTCGGCAATGGTAGTATCTTCTGTTTCGCCCGACCGATGTGACATAATGCTCTTATACGAGTTCTTCCTGGCTAGATTTACGGCAGCAATCGTTTCGGTAAGGGTGCCAATCTGATTTACTTTTATGAGAATGGCATTGGCCACACCTTTATCGATTCCTTCTTGCAGCCTTTGCACATTCGTTACGAACAAATCATCTCCCACCAATTGCACCTTGCTCCCCACACTGGCGGTCAATGCCTTCCATCCGGTCCAATCATCTTCGGCCAAACCGTCTTCGAGCGAAATGATCGGGTACTTCTTACACCAGTTCGTCCAGTACTCCGCCATTTCCTGAGGTTTTAATTTTTTCCCCGACGACTTTTTGAAATGATACAATTTGGTTTTGCTGTCATAAAACTCTGACGCAGCCGGATCTAGCGCAATAAAAATATCGGACCCGGGCGTGTACCCGGCTTTCTCAATCGCTTTGAGCACAACTTCAATCGCTTCTTCATTGGAGGAAAGGTTCGGAGCGAATCCACCCTCATCCCCCACATTAGTGGAAAGAGCTTTGTCGTGCAATACCTTCTTAAGGGTGTGGAAGACTTCGGCACCCATCCGAACCGCTTCGGAAAAGGAGCTGGCGCCCACCGGCATGACCATAAATTCCTGGAAGTCAATCGCGTTATCAGCATGGCTTCCCCCATTGAGAATGTTCATCATCGGCACCGGCAGTGTATTGGCACTTACGCCACCGACATAGCGATATAGGGATTGACCGGTCTCCATGGCGGCCGCTTTGGCCGCAGCGAGAGACGTCCCAAGAATAGCGTTGGCGCCCAGGTTGGCCTTGTTGGGAGTACCATCGAGTTCAATCATCACTTTGTCAATCAGGATTTGCTCGGATACTTCAAAGCCCACAACCTCCGCCGCTATTTTAGTATTCACATTAGCCACCGCCTTCAACACACCTTTGCCCATGTATTTCTTTTTGTCGTCATCGCGGAGTTCGACGGCCTCGTGGGAGCCTGTAGAGGCGCCGGAAGGAACGGCGGCACGCCCAAACGCTCCAGATTCGGTGTGCACATCTACTTCAACAGTGGGATTTCCGCGACTGTCCAAAATTTGCCGCGCATGAATTCTCTCGATTAAACTCATTAGATTATGGAATTTAGATTGTCTACCTTATTGCAATACCGGCTCTTTCATACCAGCCCTGATCATTTCGACAAATTGATCAAATAAATATCTTGAATCGTGCGGTCCAGGCGAAGCCTCCGGGTGGTATTGCACGGAGAATGCTTTCTTATTTTTCAGACGGAAGCCCATGATCGTGTTGTCGTTGAGATGGAGGTGGGTCACCTCGGCTTCGGGGTGGTTCTCGATATCCTGCTCCCGCACTGCAAAACCATGGTTTTGAGAAGTCATTTCACCCAATCCGGAAATCAAATTTTTAACTGGATGGTTCAGTCCGCGATGTCCATGATGCATCTTGTAGGTAGAAATACCACTGGCCAATGCAAGGAGCTGATGGCCAAGACAAATTCCAAAGAGAGGCCTATCAGCATCCAGAATTTGCTTTACGGTCGTGATGGCATAATTCATCACCGAGGGATCACCGGGGCCGTTGGAAATAAAATATCCGTTGGGAGTCCATTCTTCCATTTCCTGAAAAGACGTCTTCGCCGGAAATACCTGTACATAACATTTACGTGCGACAAGGTTTTTCAAAATACTTGTTTTGATACCAAGATCCAGGGCTGCCACTTTCATTGGAGCGTTCAAATCGCCGACGAAATACGGTTTCTTTGTGCTTACCAGGGAAGCCAGTTCAAGTCCTTCCATCGATGGGATTTTCATTAACTCGTTCATCAACTGATCCGGCGAAAGTACAGAAGAGACAATGGCATTCATGGCTCCCGCGCTTCGAATATGACGGACCAGCATGCGCGTATCCACATTGGATATACCCACTACGCCGTGCTTCTCCATATATTGCTGCAGACTTTCCTTGGCCGTCTTGCGACTGAATTCTTCAGAAAATTCATTGACGACGAGCCCGCTGATTTTCGGGCTTCCCGATTCCTGCTCTTCGGGAACGGTTCCGTAATTACCGATATGGGCCGTGGTGTTGACGATTATCTGACCATAGTATGAGGGATCCGTATAAATCTCCTGATATCCTGACATACCGGTATTAAAACAGATTTCACCTCCGGTTGTGCCTTTTTTGCCTGTGGCGTTGCCTTCCATCAGGAAACCATCGGCGAGGAGGAGATATGCTTTGCTCATTCGTAATGGTTGGTTTGGCAAAAGTACATTCCTATCATCGGTCGGCCTAAAAAAGACGTGTTTAAAATTAAACAACCGTTACCGATGGGATTAATGCCATAAAAAAGGGATTGAATTTTCATTCAACCCCTTCTCCATGTCGTATGTTATCCCTTTCACTTTTTATCCTTTTTAGCGACTTTTTTCGGTTTTTTTTCACCTGACTGTGCCTTTGGTTCCTTCGCCGGAACCTCTTCAGTTTCGGTCACCACTTCCGTTTTTTTTCCGACTCCACGGCTTCTGCGTGTTTTGGCCTTCTTGGCATCCTTATCGGTCTTATAAACATCGTTAAAATCAACAAGTTCCAGCAGGCACATCTCGGCGTTATCCCCCAAACGTGCATCTCCCAATTTAATGATCCGGGTATAGCCTCCCGGACGCTCGGAAGTTCTGCCCGCCACTTCGCCAAATAACGTTGTTACCGACTCCTTATTTTGCAAATAGGACATGACGGTTCTGCGAGAATGAGTGGAATTGGTCTTGGCCTTTGTGATCAAAGGCTCTACGTATTTTCTTAACGCCTTGGCTTTGGCCAGGGTCGTCGTTATCCTTTTGTTGAGAATCAAAGACGTGGCCAAGTTGGAAAGCAATGCTCTCCGGTGGCTTGCAGTACGCCCCAGGTGATTAAATTTCTTCCCGTGTCTCATTAGTCTTCTTCGAGTTTATATTTTGCGAGGTCCATACCAAACGTAAGGTTTTTCTCGGCTACTAATTGTTCCAATTCAGCCAGCGACTTCTTTCCAAAATTTCGGAACTTCATCATATCTGAAATTTCAAGCTGGACCAGTTCACCTAAAGTCTTTACATCCGCCGCTTTCAGGCAGTTGTAGGCACGCACGGAGAGATCAAGGTCATGCAGCGGTGTTTTTAACAATTTGCGCATATGAAGCATCTCTTCATCCACTTGTTCCACTTCACTATCCTTTCCGGTCTCGAGCTCGATCGACTTATCCGAGAACAAGCGGAAATGCTGGATCAATATATGAGCTGCTCCTTCCAGGGCTTTCTCCGGATGTATAGATCCGTCCGTTTCAATGTCAACCAAAAGTTTTTCATAGTCGGTCTTTTGCTCAACGCGGGTATTCTCCACACTATATTTGACATTTTTCACCGGGGTGAATATTGCATCGATTGGAATGAAACCGAAGACCTGTTCAGAAGGTTTGTTTTCTTCCGCCGGAAGATACCCCCTTCCTTTTTCAATGGCCAACTCAATTTCAAAGTGTGCCGATTCATCCAGGTTGCAGATGACGTGGTCAGGATTTAGAATTTCAAATGCATTCGTCACCTTCGCAATGTCACCTGCCTTGAATTGTTTCTGCTTCTTGATATTTACGGTCACCTTGCTATCAAAGTCGTCGGACACTTTACGAAAGCGTACTTGTTTGAGATTGAGGATAATTTCCGCCACGTCTTCAACAACTCCTTCGATGGTAGAGAATTCATGCAATACACCCGGAATTTTGATCCCCGTGATGGCATATCCCTCCAGCGAGGACAAGAGGATTCGCCTCAACGCATTGCCGATGGTGACACCGTATCCTTTTTCTAGGGGTTTAAATGTAAAAAGACCGTGAAAATCATCCGACTTTTCCATGACTACTTTCTCCGGCATTTGAAATGCTAATATTGACATATCAATTTTGATTTAAAGGTTAAAATTTATTTAGAGTACAACTCCACAATCAATTGCTCGTTGATGTTTTCAGGGATATCCTCGCGCAAGGGCAAATTGATTAATTTACCAATCATGCCTTGACCATCCCACTCCAACCAATTGTATTTTTTCGCTGATTGAACAGATAAACTATAGGTAATCGTTTCAAGTGATTTTGATTTTTCCCGTACCTCAATGCTGTCGCCAGGTTTCAGGCTGTAGGAGGGAATATTGACGACGTCCCCGTTAACCAGGATATGTTTATGTCCTACGAGTTGGCGGGCGGCCCGGCGAGTCGGAGCAATACCCAGCCGGTAGACCGTGTTATCCAAACGTGCCTCCAGCATTTGAAGGAGCACTTCGCCGGTCACGCCTTTTTTGCGGGTTGCTTTGTCAAAGGTGTGGGCAAACTGTCTCTCCAGAACGCCATAGATATATTTTGCTTTCTGCTTCTCCGCTAACTGGACAGCGTACTCCGATTGCTTGCGTTTTTTGCCCTTACCGTGCTGGCCAGGGGCATAATTTTTCTTCTGTAACGCCTTGTTATCTCCCATGATAGGTTCGTTGAACCTTCTGGAAATTCTAACTTTAGGGCCAATGTATCTTGCCATGACTTGGGTATAAGCTCTTTAGTAAATTAAACTCTTCTTTTCTTCGGAGGCCGGCAACCGTTATGTGGCATTGGGGTCATGTCCTTGATCGTTGTGACTTCAATACCGGCAGCTTGAATCGTCCGGATGGCCGATTCTCGACCCGAACCCGGACCTTTGACAAATACCTCAACCTTACGCAAGCCCAATTCAAAAGCCTTGGAAGCACAATCCTGCGCTGCCGTCTGTGCGGCATACGGCGTATTCTTCTTTGAGCCTTTAAATCCCATCTTTCCGGCGGAAGCCCATGAAATCACCTGCCCCGCTGTGTTGGTCATGGAAATGATGATATTATTGAAAGTGGCCTGGATATGGGCGTGCCCAACTGCCTCCACGTTCACTACACGTTTTTTGCTTTTGTCTTTCTTTTTTTCAACGGGTGCTGCCATATCAAATTTTATTCAATTCGTTACTTAACCTTTAGTTGCCTTCTTCTTATTAGCTACTGTTTTGCGTTTGCCCTTGCGTGTGCGCGCATTATTTTTTGTGCTCTGCCCGCGCACCGGTAATCCGCGGCGATGACGAAGTCCTCGGTAACAACCGATGTCCATCAGCCGTTTTATACTCAGCTGTATCTCAGATTTAAGCGAACCTTCAATTCTATACTTTTCCGTAATGATGGCCCGGATGGCGTTCGATTCTTCATCAGTCCATTCCTTTACCTTCTTGTCCCAACTAACACCGGCTTGTGTCAGTATCTTTTGGGCCGACCTGCGTCCAATACCAAAAATGTATGTGAGTGCAATTTCGCCTCGTTTGTGATCGGGAATGTCAACACCAGCAATACGTGCCATTATAGTTATTCGTTGTTAGTTTTTTCGTAGTTCGTTATTCACCTCTTGGTCGTCCGTAGTCATTTGTTTATACTCATGACCACGACTTCACCTTATCCTTGTCTTTGTTTATACCTGGGATTTTTTTTATTGATAACATACAGTTTCCCCTTGCGGCGAATGATCTTACAATCGACACTGCGCTTCTTGATCGACGATCTAACTTTCATACCTATTTATATCTAAACGTTATTCTTCCTTTTGTCAAATCATAGGGCGACATTTCCAGCCGTACCTTGTCTCCCGGCAAAATTCGGATATAATTCATCCTCATCTTTCCGGAAATATGCGCCAACACCTCATGTCCATTCTCCAACTGTACCCGAAACATAGCGTTGGACAAGGCTTCCTGAATTGTTCCATCCTGTTCTATTGACTTTTGTTTCGCCACGGGTACGAATAATTTTCTTCTATATATTCATGCGTTGTCAAAATCTCCGTTCGCTCTTCATAAATCGCCACCATGTGTTCAAAATGCGCGGACGGTTTCTTGTCCAGTGTCCGGATCGTCCATCCATCCTGTTCCTGCACAACTCTCTTTGTTCCCAGATTAATCATGGGTTCAATCGCAAAAACCATTCCGGGAACAATCTTCACTCCTTTTCCGCGCTTGCCGTAGTTGGGCACCTCTGGATCTTCATGAAGATTTCTACCTACACCGTGACCTACCAATTCCCTAACTACTCCGTATCCAAACTTTTCAACAAAATTTTGAATTGAGAAACCAATATCACCAATCCTGTTCCCCGCTTTCGCCTCACCGATCCCGATAAAAAGGGATTCGTACGTGCGGGTCAGCAGGTCCAGCACTTCCCGAGGCACACCAGGTAACGGATAGGTGTACGCCGAATCGCTATGAAACCCTTTGTACAAAACTCCGCAGTCCACGGAGATAATGTCTTGGTCTTTCAACTCATAGTTTCCCGGAAATCCGTGTACGACAGTTTCATTCACTGAAATACACAGCGCGGCCGGAAAGCCGTGATAGTTTTTGAACGAGGGGGACCCCCCATGGTCACCTATAAACTCTTCAGCGACTTTATCCAGCTCTTTGGTTTTCACTCCCGGTTTTACCCGCTTTGCTACTTCCCCGTGCGCCATGCCTAAAATCCGGGCGCTTTCTTTAATGATCTGAATATCCTCCGTCGTTTTGTAGTGAACCATTCAAAACTTAAGCCGCAGCAAACTGAGAACGTCCTTTTACCCTACCCGACTTCATCATTCCTTCATAATGCCTCATCAGCAAATAGCTTTCGATCTGCTGGAGTGTGTCGAGCACAACTCCCACCAAAATCAAGAGCGAAGTACCGCCATAGAAATGCGCAAAACTTTGCGTAATTCCGGCCTTCACTGCAAAGGCCGGCAAAATGGCTACAGCGGCCAGAAAAATAGCACCGGGTAAAGTTATTTTTGACAAAATGCTATCGATAAATTCCGCCGTTTGTTTTCCGGGTTTTATGCCGGGAACAAACCCACCGTTGCGCTTCAAATTATCGGCGATATCGTTCGATGGCACGGTGATAGCGGTGTAGAAAAAAGTAAAGATCAAGATCAACGAGGCGAACAAAAGATTGTATTCCCAGGAGGTAAAGTCGGCAAACGTGGCACCGACATAGGCTCCAATGTCACTATCTCTCCATATTCCCGCAACCAGCGGAGGAATAAACATCAGCGCCTGCGCAAAAATGATCGGCATAACACCGGCCGAATTTAATTTTAGCGGAATGAAATCTCTTTTTCCACCGTATAATTTATTGCCCACTACCTGCTTGGCATATTGGACCGGAATCTTTCGGGTGGCCTGTGTCAGGGCTATCACGCCGATAACCACAAAGAATAAGGCCAATATCTCAATAACAAACACCAACAAACCACCCATTCCCTTATTTGTAATTTCCTGATAGATAGCCGCCGGAAAGCGAGAAACGATACCAATCATGATCAACATGCTGATTCCGTTCCCAATACCTTTATCGGTAATTCTTTCCCCCAGCCACATGCAGAACATGGTTCCCGATACGATGATGACAATCGATGAAATGGTAAAAAACAGACCCGGGTGGTAAATCGCATCAGCGTTGATGGTGACGTTGAGATATCCGTACGATTGAGCCGCCGTAATCAGGATGGTTAGAACCCGGGTGAACTGATTTAATTTTTTTCTGCCACTGTCTCCTTCTTTCTGAAGTTTTGCAAAATGAGGAACCGCAACGGTCAGCAACTGCACCACAATGGATGCTGATATGTAGGGCATAATCCCTAACGCAAAAATAGATACCCGGGTAAAAGATCCGCCCAGGAATGTGTTGAGTAAGTCAAAAATGCCTCCTTGATTTCCGGTGAGCTTGGCCGAATTAACGCCGGGCAGAACAATATAGGACCCCAATCTGAAAATCAGCAGGAATCCCATGGTATTCAAAATCCGGACCCTAAGGTCTTCGATTGAAAAAATATTCCGCAGGGTGCTAATGAACCTCTTCATAATTAACTTTGGAGACCGTTCCGCCGGCATTTTCAATGGCTTTAGTTGCGGTGATCGAAAAAGCATGCGCTTCCACATTTACTTTTGTCTTCAATTCGCCCCGACCCAGTATTTTTACTTTGTCTTTTTTGCCCACGATCCCATTGTCGATCATCAATTTCACATTGAGGGCAGAAGCTTTTGTCTTTTGCGCCAGTTCTTCCAGCGCATCCAGGTTGATGGCTTTAAAGTAAACTTTGTTGTTGTTCTTGAACCCGAACTTCGGAATCCGCCTTTGCAAAGGCATCTGTCCGCCTTCAAAACCAAATTTCTTGTGGTAGCCTGAGCGGGATTGCGCACCCTTATGACCACGGCCAGCCGTACTCCCTCCGGAGCCCTGACCACGGCCGAGGCGTTTATTATTTTTTGTCGAACCGGCTGCCGGTTTTAATTCGTGCAGTTTCATTTATACAGGTTTTACGCTTACCAAATGGCTTACTTTTTTTACCATACCCTGAATCTGGGGTGTGTATTCAATTTCAACTGACCGATGAACCCTGCCCAAACCTAATGAATGAATAGTACGCTGCTGAGTCTCTGGTCTTTTAATCATACTCCGGGTCTGGGTAATCTTAACTTTGGCCATATTAATTAACCGTTAAAAACTTTAGACAAGGAAATACCTCTGTTGCGGGCGATCGTTTGAGGATCTCTCATCGTTGTTAATGCCTTAAACGTTGCTTTAACAACATTGTGAGGATTAGAAGACCCTTTGGACTTGGCCAATACATTATGTACTCCGGCACTTTCCAATACGGCACGCATAGCGCCACCCGCAATTACACCGGTACCGGGAGACGCAGGTTTGAGCAATACAAGTCCGCCGCCGAATTTTCCAATGGACTCATGGGGAACGGTGCCTTTGATGATCGGAACTTTCACCAGATGCTTCTTGGCATCATCAATACCTTTGGTAATTGCATCCGTTACTTCGTTGGCTTTGCCAAGGCCATACCCTACGACACCATTGCCATCTCCCACCACTACAATCGCTGCGAAACTAAACCTCCGGCCCCCTTTTACCACTTTCGCTACGCGCTGAATGGCGACTACCTTTTCTTTGAGGTCGATCTCACTGGCTTTTACCGTGCTGACGTTACTTTGTGTCATTTCGTGTTTTAGAATTTTAAGCCCCCTTCTCTGGCACCTTCGGCCAAAGCTTTGACATTTCCATGATATAAGTATCCACCGCGATCAAAGACAATGTCCTTCACACCGGAAGCCACGGCTTTTTCGGCCACTTTCTTACCTACCGTTCTTGATATGGACAGGTTGACGCCACCTTTTTTATCCACCTCCACGGAGGATGCGGCCACAATGGTATGGCCTTTAATGTCATCTATGATTTGCGCATAAATGACTTTATTGCTTCGAAATACAGAAAGCCTGGGCCGGGCAGTCGTACCTTCTACCTTCTTGCGTACGCCCATTCTAATCCTAGTCCTT
>Ga0302324_100006402_pt1 | contig 25383 bp, 24 predicted proteins | sample Palsa_T0_1_FD_201949 | JGI IMG/M metagenome (GOLD analysis project Ga0302324, IMG submission 201949) | Peat permafrost microbial communities from Stordalen Mire near Abisko, Sweden - Palsa_T0_1 | ecosystem: Environmental > Terrestrial > Soil > Palsa > Peat permafrost | place: Sweden: Abisko... | reverse complement strand
CAACGAAGCTGGCCTGAGTAGACGCCTGAGTCTCGGTGCCCGTTAAGTGCCCAGAATATCCCGTTTTGAGAGGTTTTTACGGCTGAGAAGAAGGGCTAAGTCGTTTGAATCCGGCAGAGCCGGTTGGAGTTTGGCGCGTTATGAGCCCGACGAGCTACCAGGCTGCTCCACCCCCGAAGACATGATAGCGAATGCTGGCGGAAGATGCTAATTGGCGGGCGGAGGGCGCCTACCGGTTGGATGTTCAGGCGAGCGACGCGACGGGAAAAAGCACGGAGTAGCGCACGGCGAACTTTGTTGTGGAATAGAAATCCAAATGTCGCCAGATACGCTCGAAGCGAGACCCGGCTAAAGACATGGCGGTTTCAGTGCAAAAGCGTGCGGAATCCAGCCTGGACAAAATGGTGGTCGTGAGTTAGTGCCGCCGTCAGCCGTTCGTCCTCCATGATTAGAAAACTGGCGCAGTCCGTCGGACTCCAACTCTTGTCCGCCATAACTTGATACCGATGGAGCGACCTTGCGAAGAGTGCTGTGGTTTGTGGCAGTATCGTGAGCCCAGAAGAGTCACGAAGAGATTGGACTGCTCTTGCAGCCGCCTGGCGCAGCCGCGGACCGAAATCACTGAAGTTGTTGAGAAACTCGGTGAGAGCCATTTCGCTCGTTATGATCTCGCTCGGACTGTATTTGCACGCACGGGCAGAGGCTTTTTCGTGAGGTTGTCGCGGGGACTTAGAAGCGCAATCCAATAACTCGTATCAGCAAATACTCGATCCATCAGGATGGCTTCTGGCCGCCGTAAAGATAGCGATCAACGTTTTTCGAGAGATCAGCTGGTACGTTTTGCCAATCCGCCTCCGGCACATCGTCGGCGATGGCCTCGAACGCTCCAGCGAGGCTGGCCGCGTGATTCGAGGGCGGATGACCATGGTCGACTCGCGCGCTTGAAGAAGTAGCAGGCCTTCACGGACGACCTCTTCGGCCGAGTGATAGCGTCCGCTGCTGACTCGTTCGGCAATGAAGCGCTCGATCTCGGGACTCAACGAAATCTTCATGATTGAACCTAACAATAGATTACCAGAGAACCGCGTAAAACCGTAGAACGGTGAGGCCGAGATACCCGCCCTTCCCAGAAGCGGAGAAGGGTTGGACACCGACAAAATATCGCGGGTTGACGAGGGCGCTGTGCGGCGATTCAGGGGCGGGGCGGCATCGGGCGTTCGTGGATGAGCATCCACGATGTGCCGAACTTGTCGCGCAGCATGCTGAAGCGGAAGGCGAAAAAGGTCTCTTGCATGGGCATGAAGATTTCGCCGCCGTCGGAGAGCAGAGCGTGGATGCGCTCGGCCTCTTCTGAGCTGGCGACGCTGAGCGAAAGATAAACGCTGCGCATGGGTTGAAAACGCTCGGGAGGAACATCGTTGCCCATGATGTCTGTCTCGCCGATGGTCATGCGGGCGTACAGGATCGCGTTCTTAGAGTTGGGCGGAGCGGTACTTGGGTCCGGCATTTCGGCGAAAGTCATCATCGCGGTGACTTTTCCGCCGAGATGCTTTTCGTAGAAGCGGAAGGCTTGTTCGCAGTTACCGCCGTAGTTGAGATAGGTGTGCAGCTTCATTTTGTTGTTCTTCCTCTTGGTGCTGTAAGTGAACCGGTGATTTCAGCGCGCGCGACCCGGGCAGTGCTCACTCCGATTGTGGTTAATCGGCGGACCCTGCACTTCGTGATGCGGGTTGGTCGTATTCGTCATGACGGCGGACAAAATCCATGGTCTTCTGCTCGTTGCGTCCTTTCGGAGCGCGGTCAAGGATCATCAATGTGCCGATTAGCTCCTCCGGGCCGCGTCCGTAGCTCGAATAGGTGTGGAAGATATCGCCGGACTCATCTTTGTAGAAGGAGCTAAGGCCAGGCAACTCGGTGTCAGCGGGCTTGGCTGGAACCGGCGTCTCGCTGAAGTTATAGATGGCCTTGCCGCTGGCTAAGTTCTCTTTGGTAAACGAGACGTGATAGTCGTAATTGAAGTCGCTACCGAACGCGGAAACCCAAGGGAAGCGCCAGCCCATGCGTGTTTTGTAGGCTTCGATTTCAGGCAGCGGAGCGCGCGACACCGCGGTGAGAGTGACGTCGTGATGTTCGAGATGCGGCAGGGCGCCCTCGAAATGATCGGATAGGAAAGAGCAGCCGGGGCAGCCCGCGGTCCAACCCGGTCCGAGCATGAAGTGATAGACGATGAGCTGAGTGCGGCCATCGAACAGGTTGGCGAGAGTCTTGTTTCCGTTGGGCGCTTGGAAGGTGTAATTCTTATCGACCTTGACCCAGGGTAGAGCGAGGCGCTCGGCGTTGATCTGGTCCCGCAGGTGGGTGGCTTCCTTTTCCCGGAGCAGCAGGGCTTTGCGGGCGGTGAGCCATTCTTGCTGGGAAACAACGGGATGTTGGGACATGCGATTCCTCCATAGAGCGGCTTGACAACTAAGGTTGATATCAACATTATTGAGCGATGTCAAGAGGCGGCACGGTACCTTACGAGACGACGATCCTGGTTCGCGACTGTTGCCTGTGTTTGCACGTGCAGCGAGCGGCGAGGGCGCTGGCCCGGCGCTTTGACGACGCGCTGCGGCCGCTGGGCCTGACCAACGGACAATTCTCGTTGATGATGTCGTTGAATCGTCCCGCGCCGCCAGGCATGGGGGATGTGGCGTCGTTGCTCGCGATGGATCGAACGACACTGACCGCCGCACTTAAGCCGTTGCAACGCCGCGGCCTGGTGAAGGTGACCGCGGACCCGGCCGACCGCCGCGGCCGATTGTTGATGCTGTCGGCGAAAGGGAAGAGGTTGCTCGCGAGAGCGGTGCCAGTTTGGGAGCGTGCGCACGCGGACGTCGAGTCGCACGTTCCAAACGGCGGCGCGGCCGCCGCGGCTCGCTTGCGCAACGATTTGCGGGCACTTTGCTAACCATCGCGCGTCACACCTTTCGGTGCCGGACGCGGGGGTTTTGATTCGTCGAGGGTTTCAAACCTGGCCTGGTGGGAATTGCGCTGACGCGATGGAAGTGCGCCCCACGTGCCGGATGTGCACGTGGGGCCTGTTGTCTGGTGCTGCCCATCGACAACCTCGTTTTACGGCGTATATAGCTCGGCGCTGGTGGGTGCGCTGCCGCCTGCGGCCAGCACCTGGCCGTTCTGCAGCAGCGTTGCGGTGTGATTCGCGCGTGCGTGATTCAGGCTGCCAGCGCTCGACCACGCGTTCGTGGACGAGGTATACAGATGGCAGAGCGACTGCGGCACATAGGTGGTGCCGACGTGGGTGGTACCACCAACCAGCAAAACCTCACCGCTATTGAGCGTCGTCAGGGTGTTGCCACCCGGGGGATTCAGGCCAAGATTGTGGGTCGCGGTCCAGCTGCCGGCGGATGGTGCGTAATACTCGGCGACATAACTCGCAAGATTTCCTCCGTAGATGAGCGCGTCGCCGTTGAGAAGCGCGGCGATGCGGGTGCTGGGATGGCTGAACACCATCGTAGAGGTAAAGGTCCAGACACCGTTGAGATAGGTTTCGGCGGTGTTTTCGTTCCCTGAGCCCACGCCGCCTGCCATCAATACTGCGCCGTCTCGGAGAAGTGCTGCGTTGGTCGAACGGGCGGTATGGAGGTTGCCGGTGAGGGTCCACGTTCCCGTGGCTGGATTGTAGAGCTCGGCGCTGGCGAGGATGGAATCCTCAGCGGCGTAGCCGCCGGCAACGAGTACCTGGCCGTCGGGGAGGAGCGCCGAGCCGTGATCGTAACGCGCGGTTGTCAGGTTTCCGGTTTTCGTCCACGTGCCGGTGCCCGGGTTGTAGAGTTCGGACTCCGCCAGGATCGTTCCACCGCTGGTGCTGGAGATGCCGCCAGCCACCAAAACATCGCCGTTGGGGAGTAACTCCGCGCTGTGACCGTGGCGGGACTGGGCCATGCTGCCGGTGACCGTCCACTTTCCGGTGGCTGGGTTATAGAGCTCGGCGCTGGCCAGCGTTTGATCCGCGGCGCTGATGCCGCCGGCAATCAAGACCTGGCCATTCTGAAGTAGAGTTGCGGTGTGCGTGGAGCGGCCGGTATTCAGGTTGCCGGTATTCGCCCAAGTGCCTGAAGCTGCGGCGACAGCAGGCAAGGATGCAGTAAATCCAATTACGATTAGTATCGTCACAACCAGCGGGCAAACCACTGCACTTCTAGTGGAACATCTGAAATTCATTGGAGCCTCCGGTAGATAGCAGGCGAACCGCGCACTCCATGTAGTCATGGTAGTGCCGATATGGTGATCGCCTGTTTCCCGATCGCCCCATGAAATTGATTCGGGAGTTATGCTGCGCAACGCATATCAGGTGCGGGCCACAGGTTTGTCAACGAGTTGTAGAGAGATTGTCAACGAATTGAATATTTGACGATATCGCGCGGCCTACACATCGGGATCTTTTAGCGGTCACAGCGATGGTCTGCGCAGCAGGCGTTGTTGGCCGGGCCTACGCCAATATGGAGCTTGGCGTCCGCGTTGTGGGCACCTATCATGGCGGGCGATGAGCACACAAGTGGAGATCGATTCGCAGCCCGCCAGCGCGATTTGTGGGTGGCTGCGGGCGCGGCACGAGGACATGGGTGCTTTGCTCGCCGAGCTCGTCGCTATTCCCACTGAAAATCCGCCGGGGAATAACGATCGCCGTTGCGCTGATTTCCTGGAAAGCCGCATACGCCAGTCCGGTCTGGACTGTGAGCGATTTGTGCGTGCCCTCCCGGAAATGGAAACCGGCGATGATCCGGGGTGCCTGCGGGCGAGTTTTGGAAGCGGGGAGCGGTCGCTTTATTTCCACGGGCACTACGATGTGGTTCCGGCACAATCCGCGGAACAATTCCAGCCGTATCGCAAAGGGCATTTTCTGTTTGGGCGCGGTTCGTGCGACATGAAAGGCGGAATCGTCGCGATGCTCTACGCGATTCTTGCGATCAGAGAATGTGGCGAGAAGTTTGACGGCAAACTCCGGCTGACGCTGGTTCCCGATGAAGAGACCGGCGGAGCGCGGGGGTCGGCGTGGCTGGCCCGGCAAGGACTGCTGGGGGAAAACGGAGTGGGGATGCTATTGGCAGAGCCGACCAGCGGGGTGGTGTGGAACGCGAATCGCGGCGCGATTTCGCTGCGGGTTCGGGTGCTGGGAAAGTCGGCGCACGTCGGCTTGCAGCATCAAGGAGCGAACGCGTTTGAACGCATGCACTTTGTCGTGGGGCGGCTGCAAGAATTGAAACGCGAAGTGGAGCAGGCCACCACCCGGTACGAAGTGGGCGCGGAACAAATGCGCAACTCAATTTTGATGCTCGGCGGACAGAGTGGCGGCGGCGCCAACTTCAACGTGGTTCCCGAGGAGTGCTGGTTCACGATCGACCGCCGGCTCAATCCGGAAGAGGAGTTCGAGCAGGAAAAAACGAAGTTGTTCGAGGTGCTGGAAAGTTGCAAGAAGGAGGGGATTCCCCTCGATTGGGATATTCTGCAGGAGGGCCATTCGGCCGCGTGCGGGCCAGACGAAGCGTTAGGCCTCGCGCTGGCGGGGTCGGTGCAAGCCATCAGCGGTGAATCGCCACGCTTTGAAATGTGCCCCGGTTTGTTGGAGACTCGCTTTTACGCCGCGAAAGGCATACCGGCTTACGCCTATGGTCCGGGCCTGCTTTCGGTGGCGCATGGTCCGAACGAATACGTTGACCTGCGAAAGGTGAGTGACTGCGCAGCGATCTACGCACTCACCGCGCTGCAAATATTGAAGCCTTAGCGTGCCGGTCATGAACTATCGGGTGCTGTGCTAATTCATTTCTGAGGAGGCCGCTCCCATGAGTGCACTGGATAACTCAGCCCTTTCCCGCATCGGGCAGATCGCTATTAACGCGCACGACGTCGATCGCGCCACCGCATTTTATCGCGACGTACTGGGATTGCCGCATCTCTTCCGCGCCGGGCAGTTGAGCTTTTTCGACTGCGGCGGCGTCCGCTTGATGCTCGACAAACCGGAGAAGCCGGAATTCGACCATCCCAGCTCTATTATTTACTTCCAGGTAGCCGACATCCAAGCCGCGTACCAGCGCCTGAAATCCGGCGGGGCCAAATTCGAAGACGAGCCGCACCTGCTGGCGCGCATGTCGCAGCACGATTTGTGGATGACCTTCTTCCGCGACACGGAAGGAAACCTGCTGGCGCTGATGAGCGAGGTGGCTCACGGCTCTTAGCCAAGGCAGGGCGAATGATGGCAGCGGCTAACCGCGATTTCCTGGTGGATCTCGGAGTCAGATATCCAATTATCCAGGCGCCGATGAGCGGAGGCTCAACTACGCCGGAACTGGTTGCGGCGGTATCCAATGCGGGCGGGCTCGGTTCGCTGGGAGCCGCGTATCTCACACCCGATCAGATTGCCTCCGACGTTCGCGCCATCCGCGCGCTTACCGACAAGCCGTTCAACGTGAATTTATTTGCGGGCGGTTACACGCCGGAATTGCCGGTCGACGGCGGCGCAATGTTGGAGGTACTGGCGGAGATTCATGATTCTCTGGGTTTGCCGGCGCCCGCGCTGCCGGCGTGGCCGCTAAATTTGTTCGATCAACAGTTGGAAGTGATTCTGCAGGCGCAGCCGGCGATTTTCAGCTTCACGTTTGGCATACCCGATGCGGATGCACTGGCGCGTCTCAAGGCACGCGGAATCGCTACCGCCGGCACCGCGACCACGGTGGAGGAAGGGCGTCGATTGCAAGACAGCGGCGTGACAGCGATCGCCGCGCAGGGAAGCGAAGCAGGCGGGCATCGCGGAACGTTTGCCGGGCCTTTTGAAACTTCCATGGTTCCGACGCTCGAATTGGTGCGAGGTCTCGTTGCAGCGGTCTCGACGCCCATCTTTGCTTCCGGCGGCTTGATGGATGGGCGCGACGTGGCGGAATCACTTGCCGCCGGCGCGGTCGCCGCGCAACTCGGTACAGCATTCTTAACTTGCCCCGAGGCCGGCACGCCTGCGTCCCACAAAGAGGCCATACTTGCTGCGCGAAGTGACACCACCGTCATTACGCGGGTCTTCTCGGGACGCCCCGCGCGCGGACTATCCAACAGTTTCATCGCGCGACTCGAAGGAAAACACGAGATCATTCTGCCGTTCCCGATGCAAAACGCATTGACCCGCCCGATGCGCACCGCCGCTGGGAAGCAAGACGCTCCCGGCTTGCTCTCGCTCTTTGCAGGCCAAGGCGTGGCGCGCGCACGCGCCTTGCCCGCGGGCGAACTGGTCAAGCGTTTGGTGGCCGAACTGAACGAGGCGCGCGCCGCCGGCGCCTGATGGTTGTGGCGCGGGTGAGAGACATGCTCATCGCATTTCGCATGCCGCCCACTTGAGTTTTCTTCGCGAGAGTCATTCGACAATTACGGTTACAAAAGCTGCTGAGTACCGGGATCATAGCCCGCCAAAGTGAGTCGTGGGCAAGTTTTCGATCGCGCTAACGGGGAGTGGAGCCGAAATGGCGTTAGAACAGTTGCTCGCGTTGAGAATTTCGACCTAAGATGGGCTTCGGTTCGCGGAGGGAATTTGCGCTTTTACACTCGAGAGGAATCGGAATCCTGGTTGTCCGGTCGGGAACGAACGAAGCCGGACTTGATTCCGGGAGTGCTCGTGGAGCGCATCACATACTCGCCTGGGGCGCATCAGCTTTTCTTTATCGCACGCTGGATTGCAACCACATTGACGTACGCCAGCCAGCCCTGCTGCTGATTACCGAGTGGGGCATTTGGGGAAGCAGTGAGAACTGGCATCTACACTACACCTTGCGTTAAACGTACGGCGACCGGCGTTTGCTCGATGAAGCTCCCGGACATCTATTTCTGGAGTACGAGGCACAAGAGCTGGCGACCTTCCTGCAAGTCGCGATGCTGAACGGTTGGTGAGGCTACATTCTCACGCACGCAAACTACGTTAACGCGTTCTTCAGCCACGGCGAATACATTGACTTCTTTAGTGACAAAGACGCGAATCTTGCGGACATTCGCAAGGAACTCGGATCAATGCGGCCCACGGCGAATGGCACGACGAAATCCGACTCCTGAAACTCGCTAGCTGGAAACTGACCCGCTATCAGAAAGTACAAGCTGTTGACAATTCCCGTACCGGCCTTTGACACGGACGGGACTCCTCGGCGCTATAATCACGTTCATCTCCCAGGTGTAAACGCAGTTGTACACGTTGTAAACCAGGCCCCCAAAATTTCAGCGGGCATCGCCGAGGCTCTCCTCGGACTCAGCCCCGTTCGATTAGCAAAGGAGAAACAAAATGAAGCGCCATAACTTCGCAAAGGTACAAATGCGGTCGGGCCAGTATTCCGTGGGCGCCACAAGTCTTCGCGTTACGAGTTCGATCATCCTCGCAGGCGTTCTTCTGTTGTTGACATCGACCTCGGTAATGGCGCAAGGTGTGCCGTTTCTTCCTTCGCCGGTGGAGACCGTAACCACGGTCGCGCCGAACGGCGACCTGAACCCGTACGGAGTTGCCTTTGTTCCCCCTCAGTTTCCGGCGGGTGGGATCATCAGTCCCGGCGACATTCTGGTTGCAAACTTTAACGCCTCCAGCAACCTGCAGGGTAGCGGAACAACGATCATCGACGTGGTCGCGCAGGTAGGAGCGCCGAGCCCGACGCTTTACTTCCAGAGCGCAGTCCCGGCAGGTCTGACCACGGCACTCAACGTTTTGCGCGCTGGGTACGTATTGGTCGGCAATTTTCCGTCGCCCGACGGCACCTGCGGCAGCGCCACACCCGGTTCGATTATCGTGATCGATAAGAACGGCAATCAAGTGGGCAACATCACCGGCCCTTCGATCCAGGGACCGTGGGATGCGACCCTGTTCGACGAGGGAACCAAGGCGAAATATTTCGTCGCCAACGGTTTGACCGGCACGATAGTGCGGTTGGACCTGGCGGTCAGCGCGACTGGCGGGGTGACGGTGGTGAAGTCCACGCAAATCGCGTCCGGTTACATGCATGCGTGCGACCCGGTGACGTTTGTGGATGCGCCGACCGGCTTGGTCTACGATCCGATCAGGAATGTGCTGTATGTGGCGTCGAGCGACGATAACGCCGTGTATCTGGTACCCGACGCTGGAGAGTCACAAAGCGATCACGGCACCGGAAGAATCATCTACAAGGATAACGCGCACTTGCATGGTCCGCTGGGAATGATCATGGCGCCGAATGGCCATCTGATCGCGGCGCAGAACGACTCCATCAATGCCAACCCGGACGAGCCCAGCGAGCTGGTCGAGTTCACGGTAAGCGGCGAGTTCGTCAAACAGTTTTCAGTGAACCCGGCGTTTGGCGGATCGTTCGGACTTGCGGTGATGACCAGCGGAGGCGTCTCGAAGTTCGCGGCGGTGGATGACAACGTGCCGGACATACTGGTTTGGAGCCATTTGCTGCCGTAGCCAGCCGGGAAGGGAGTTGAGGACTAAAAAAAGGCCGGGCGCCACGCCCGGCCTTTTTTGTGCTCGGAGTGACGAAGGCGCTTTGACTGCTGCCGTTGATGCTGGCGATGATCGCAAAACGGATTAAACGCTGGATCACGATTTCACGCGCACCAGTACATCATCAGACTCCGGAGGAGTAGACTTCGGTTAATGCGCACTCAGCTCCACGTGGCGACAACCCTTTTGGCCCTTGGATTGGTGGCCGCGCTGGGATCGCGCGCGTTTGGCGACATGCCAATTCCGGACGCCCGCTCGGCGGGCGCCGAGACTTTCGATAGCGCTCGTGGCTATTTTGAGCGCGCCAGGCGCGTCGGATTTCCGGCGGCGGGGAACGGGCCGCCCTATGTGTTGGAAGCGGTGTTCAAGGCAAAGGTGAAAGAGGGGACGAACGAAGACGGAAAATACGTGGACACGTGGATAAGCGCCGACGAATGGCGCCGAGAAGCCTCGATCGGCAAGAGCCGGTATGTGCGATCCCAGCAAGGCGACAGACGCTACCAGATGGCGGAGGGACCCGACGTCACGCTGCTGCGCCTGGTGCTGAGAGCGATGGAACCGATTCCAGCGATCGATACATTTGTGGAAGGCGACTGGAGAATCAAGCGAGACACCGTGGGCGGGGTCACGGCTGTTCGGGTGCTCGCCGGGTACGAGAGTCCGGACGGCAAATTGGATCCGGAACAATCCCGGGGCTATTGGTTCGACGAAGACGGGAAATTAGTGAAGACGTACTTTCGTGGAATCGAAACTCGACGGTCGGATTTCCAGGATACTAACGGCGTAGCGATCGCGCACGACGTCCAGCTGTTGCTCAATGGCGCGCTAGGAATGGAGATACGTGTGACGCATGTGTCGCCAACGGAGGCGAAGCCGACGGACTTCTTCGAGCTGCGCAAGCACGAGTGGACCCGAGCTTTCACTGATGAGGTGAGATAGAGCCCAAGCATTAGAAGCGCTTGGGCCGAAGTCCCACGACCCGAATCACTCGCTCGCGGGTTGTTACTGGTAGCGCAGCGCGACCATGGGATCGACTCTGGTGGCGCGTCGCGCGGGGATGTAGCAGGCGAGCATTGCGACCAGGATGAGCATCAAGGCTACCCCGACGAAGATGATGGGATCGTTGGCGCTCACCGAAAAGAGCAGGCTGGACATCAAACGCGCCAGGCCGATCGATGCGGTAAGGCCGATGGCCACGCCCACCAGCGCGATCTTCACGCCCTGGGTCAACACCATGCCCAATACATCTCTGCGCTGCGCCCCTAGAGCCAAGCGAATTCCGATTTCGTGGGTGCGCTGGGCCACTGAGTAGGAAATCACGCCGTAGATTCCGATCGCTGCCAGAGTGAGCGCCAACGCGCTGAATAATCCGAGCAGAATCAGGGTGATTCTGCGGGTGGAGACGGAGCCACTCACCAGCGCGTTCATGGTGGAAATCGCGAAGAGCGGCTGATCGTGGTCGATCGATGCGACTACGCCGCGAATCGCGGAGGTGAGCGCGGCCGGGTCGGTTCCGGACTTCACGATCAAAACCATGTCGTTGTTGGCGCCTTGCCGGAACGGAACATAAACCTCGAGCCTTGCTGGATTTGCGAGGCCGTAGAGTTTGGTGTCGCCGACCACACCGACGATGGTGATCCAATCCTCGCCTGCATGGCCGAACCTAAAGCGCTTTCCGAGCACATCGCCGTTGGGAAAGTAGCGTTTGGACAGCAGCGCGTTGATCATTCCCACGTGAGGCGCCTGTTCGTTGTCGGATGGGGTGAAGGTGCGTCCGCGAAGCAGAGGAATTCCTAGCGCAGTGACGTAGCCGGAACTGACGACGTGAACGTCGGGATGGGGATAGCTTCCCGGTTTCAGCTCAGCCATGCCTTCGATGGAGATGTCCGCGCGAGAATGGGAGTCAGTGAGCGGGGTGACAGTCCCGACGGCGGCGCTTTCTACGCCCGGAAGGGCGCTCACGCCGTCCAGCACTTGCTGCCAGAAATTGATGATGGCCGGATCGTTGGAATATTGCTGGGTCCGCAAATCCATTTCCATGGTTAGGACGCGATCCGGGCGGAAGCCTGGATTTACTTCCATCAGGCGGTAGAGACTTTTGGTCATCAGGCCTGCGCCGACCAGGAGAATCAGCGCAAGGGACATCTCGGTGATGGCGAGCGCGCGGCGCAAGTTGTTTTGCGCCACTCCGGCGCTCGCGTTTCTTCCGGCTTGTTTCAATTCCGACTGCACATTCGGATTGGTGGAATGCAGCGCCGGCGCCAATCCGAAAATAAACGCGGCGAGCACGACCACTCCCGCAGCAAATAGCAGCACCGCGCCGTTCACGCTTACAGCGGCGCCCGAGAGCATGTCCATGGGAATCAAGCGCGCAATTCCGCGAATGCTGCCGATCGCCAGCGCGACGCCCAAAGCGCCGCCAAAACACGCCAGAACGAAACTCTCGGTAAGCATTTGGCGGATGATGCGGCTGCGGCTCGCGCCGAAGGCGATACGCAGCGCGATTTCCTTGGTGCGGGCCGCGCCGCGAACCAGAAACAAGTTCGCCACGTTGGCGCAGGCGATCAGCAGCACAAACATCACCGCGCCAAAGAGGACCAGAATCGCGGCGCGAGTGTCTCCAACAAATTGGTCGCGAATCGGTGTGAGCGACACGCCAAACTGGTCGTTGGTCGCGGGATAGTCCTTTTCGAGGCGCGCGGCGATGCCTTCCATCTCGGCGCGCGCCTGGGGGAGGGTAACTCCCGGCGCGAGCCTGCCTATGACGTCGAGGTCGCCGCGCTCGCCGCGTTCCTTGGCTTCGGAATTGTTGGTGGTCCACACACCGATGGGGACGATCAGGTCGGTTTTGTCGAGGGCGTGAAAATTGGATGGCAGCACGCCGACGATGGTGAAGCTGCGGCCGTCGAGAGTGATAGTTTTGCCGACGGCGTTGGGGTCGGCGCCGAGGTGTGACTGCCAAAGATCAAAGCTGAGCAGCAGCACCGCAGGGGCGCCAGCGTTTTCTTCCGCAGCATAGAAATCGCGACCGAGGAAAGGGCGGACCCCGAGCATCGAAAGAAACGGCGGAGACACGGCATAGCCGTTGATACGTTCCGGCTGAGAGATGCCGGCGAGATTGATACCCACCTGGCGAACTGCAACCATCTGCGAAAACGTACGGCTGGCGGCGCGCCAATCGAGGAAGTTCGGATACGACACGCTGACGGTGCCGACTTTCGGGGTGGTCTCGTTGAGGACAATCAGGCTCCCGGCGTCACGGTACGGCAGGGGGCGCAGGAGAACGGCGTAAAGCACCGAGAAAATCGAGGTGGTGGCGCCGATGGCGAGGGCCAGAGTGAGAATGGCGACAACGGTGAAGCCGGGGTTCTTGGCGAGTACGCGCAGGCCGTAGTGGACATCCTGGCCTAGCGTTTCGATGACGTGCACGCCGCGCGCTTCCCGACAGTCCTCTTTGACTCCATCCATTGCGCCAAATTCCAGGCGCGCGCGCCGCATCGCTTCGTCAAGCGGCAGGCCGGACTGGACGTATTTCTCAACCTGGCGCTCGAAATGAAAGCGCAGCTCGTGTTCGAGTTCGGTTTCGACGGCGCGGCGGCGGAAAAGGGCGCGAAGCCGAATTGCCAGGTCACTGAGCATCACATGCTCCTTATGCCGTTCCTAATACTTGGGCGACGGCGTCGGTCAGCTTCTTCCATTCGGTCTTTTCGGTTTCGAGTTGTTTGCGTCCGCTGGGGGTAAGGTCATAGAATTTGGCGCGGCGATTATTCTCCGATGCGCCCCAGAGCGCTTTGATCCAGCCGCGGCGTTCCAGGCGGTGCAGGGCGGGGTAGAGCGACCCTTGCTGGACCCGCAGGACGTTGCTGGAGACGTGATGGATGCGTTCGGAAATGGCCCAGCCGTGCTGAGCGCCGAGGGCGAGAGTGCGGAGGATCAAAAGATCGAGAGTGCCTTGCGGAAGATCGATGCGCGGATCGGGCATGCGTTCCCCTACTGCTTCTACAGGGAAAGATAGCACCGCTCTTGTCGAAGCGCAAGAGAACGGAGAGCCGCCGGGGCGGATGGGCGATGGCGCGGGTGGGCGATGACTCACCGAAGAACTTCGATAGTATGATCCCCAGCTTGAGTTAGACCGGCCGGAGGTGAAGATGATGAAACGTCCGGCAAAAGTGAAGAAGCTTGGTGCAAGCAAAGCGGTGACTGATTTCCTAGGGGGCTATGCCCCGGAAGTACGCAACCTGGCGCTGGCGGCTCGCGCGTTTGTGTTGCAGGTAGTTCCCGGCGTCATTGAGCAGGTGGATGCCGGAGCCCGAATCATCGGGTATAGGTGCGGTCCTAAATATGGGGACACCGTGTGCATCATCATGCCGACTAAGGCGGGAGTGAATCTGGGGATTGCTTTTGCGATGGAGTTGCCGGACCCCCAGAAGATTCTGGAAGGCACCGGTAAATTGCATCGGCACGTCAAGCTCAAGCAGGCGGCGGATTTGGAAGCTCCTGTGTTAAAGGCGCTCTTGCAGGCGGCGCTGGCACGCCGGGAAAAGGCCGGGTGGGAAACAGGGAAGTAGGAAGCGGCTGGCGGTGTTTGCCACTGGCACAGTGAGGAGTATTTCTTGAGTCGATGGATGAAGTGGGCGACGTGCCTGGCGTTCGCAGCCACTGTGTATCTGATTCTGACGGAAGCGGTTTGGGCGTCGATTCGGCTGCCGGGCCTGGGCAACGTCGGCTTCACGCTGGTGTTTGTGCTGTTCGCGCTGTTGCATTGTGCGACGACGGAAGGTCTTTCCCGAACTGCACAGTTTTTTGTGATCTCCGCCGTTGTCGCGTATGGGATGGAGGAGGCTGGCGTGCGGACGGGATGATTTATGGTCCGTATCATTACAGCGATGCGCTCGGCGCGAAGTCGGGCCATGTGCCGATCATCATTCCGCTGGCTTGGTTCATGATGATCTATCCGTCCTGGAGGGTAGCGCAGGCACTGCTGCGGGGAGTGGACATGCGTTCCATTGCCGGCGTGACGGTGCGGGCGGTGATTACTGCGGTTGCCATGACCGGATGGGACATGGTGATGGACCCAGGTATGGCGCGGGCTGGTACGGGGGTGTGGGAACGCGGCGGGCCGTATTTTGGAGTGCCACTTAGAAATTATCTGGGGTGGATGGCAACGACGTTTCTAATTTACTGGGCGGTGGGCTGGCTCTGGCGGCGAGGGGAGTTGAGGACGAGTGCTCGCGGAGTGTTTGCGGCGCTACCGGTGATTGTGTATGCGTTTTTCGCGATTCGATATATGACTCCGAATGAAATTCCAGCGCTGCAGATGGTCGCGGTGTTCTCCATGGGCATGCCTGGGTTGGTGGCCCTGGTGCCGGCGCTGGTTAACGAGGCTTAGCGGCGGTGTGGTACTGGCATTGCCGGCGACGGCACGCGTTTGGGCTGCCGCCAGGGAAAGGCGGGGCGGCGGCTGAAAACCACGACAGACCACCCTCGAGTCCGGTAGATATCGGACACACTTTACGGCCAACCTTTTAAAATGGTTTGACACTCCAACTGTACTAGTGTAGTCATACGGTATGCTATTCCACGTCAATCCGTCTTCCGGTGTGCCCATTCACGCGCAGATCGAAACACAGGTGAAGAACGCGATCGCCGCGGGCGCGCTGAAGGCGGAACAGGCGCTTCCTTCGGTGCGCAAGCTGGCAGCCGAACTGGGGATCAATCCGAATACCGCGGCGCGCGCCTACCAGTACCTGGAGCGGGATGGAGTGATCGCCACGATTCCCGGCGGGGGCACGTACGTCGCGGATGGCGTTCCGCGATTTCTGAAATCGGAGAAAGTGCGGCGTCTGCGGCCGTACGCCCGGCAGATCGCCGTCGAGGGTACGCAACTTCGGCTGAGCGGCGAGGAAATTCTGAAGATCGTGCAAGACGAATTGAGCAAGCTGGGAGAACGCAAATGACCGAACTGGCCATCGGCACGAAGGACCTGACGAAAACGTACGACACGATCCGCGCGGTGAGCGGAATCGACCTGAATGTGCCGAAGGGCGGGATCTATGGTTTTCTCGGGCGCAACGGAGCCGGGAAGACCACCACGATCAAAATGCTGCTGGGCCTGGCGCGGCCCACCGCGGGTTCCATTCAAGTGCTGGGAATGGACGCAAGCAGCGACCTGCTGGGCATTCTGCAGCGGACTGCGTTTGTCAGTGAGAAAAAGACGCTTTATCCATCGTTGACTCCGTCCGATCTGGTGCGCTTTAGCCGCGGGTTTTACCCGACGTGGTCCGGCAGCGCCGTGGAAAAATACGCGCGGCTGTTCGAGATTCCGATGAAGCAGCGCTTCGAAAAACTTTCCAACGGCAATCAAACCAAGGTGTGGCTGCTGCTGGCGCTTTGCCAAGGAGCGGACCTGCTAGTTTTGGATGAGCCGACGTCAGCGCTGGATCCGGTTTCCCTGGACCAACTGATGCGCGTGCTGGCCGAAGATACCCTCGATCGAGGATGCACCATCTTTTTCTCGTCTCACCAACTGGAAGAGGTGGAGCGGATCGCCGAATACGTTGGGGTGATCGACGGCGGCAATCTGCTGATCGAGGCGCGGCTGGACGACATCAAGAGCGAATTCCGTTTGATCATCGCCGCGGGCAACTCGCTTCCCGCGGAGACGTCGGCACAGGTCTTGTCCGTTGATGTGCAGGACGGCTTCTACCGATACGTAGTCACCAAGGATGCCGACGGTTTCGCGGCCGGGCTGTCGCGAAGCGGCGCAACGGTGACGAGCATCGCACCGCTGAGTCTGCGGGAGATTTTTTTGCATTTGGTTCGAAAGGAGCAGCCATGTACATCTGGAAATGCTGGCGCGACACGCGTTCTTTCTTCATCGCTTTCCTAGTGGTCGCCGCAGGCGCCATGCCCTTCATTGGGCTAACGAGCCGTGGCTCCAATATGGTGCGAGACGTGGGAATGACCGCGGTTTCGGGGACTTTCGGCTTAATCACGATGATCGTCGCCCTGGGGTTAGGGGCGATCGGTGCGACGCATGAGTTCGCGGAGCAGGCGACTCACTTCTTGTTCACCCAGCCGCGCAGCCGGCAATACTTCGTATGGGCCGGCTGGTCAGTTGGCGGTATCGAACTAGCGATCATTGCGGCGGTGGGTCTGTTGGCAAGCTGGGCGACTCTCGCGGTCTACGGAATCCGTCCGTTCAGCGCGCCTCTGCTCGGCTCGATCCAGGAACGGAACATCGTGGCTATGTTTTTGTACAGTTTTTTTGTGTATGCGCTTACTTACTCGCTGACAGCGGTGCTGCGCAGCGGTTTGAAGGGATTGGGAGCGAGCCTGGGAACGCTGACCGCGCTTAGCGCGTTTGCGGTGCTGATGCGTGTGCGGTGGAACATGCGTCTGCCGACGCCGGTAGAAAAGATCGGCGGCCTGCCGCTCGCAGCGAGCTACGTGGTTTGGATGTCAATCGCGCTGCTTTTTGTCTATGGCGCGCAGGTTGCTATGGAGCGCGCCGAGATATGAGGCGCCGGGTGAATGCGGGTTGGCGTACTCCGTTTTTGCGTCAGGTACGGAAGGGTAGAGGATAGACCTTAAGTAGGATACCGGGCTTGCGCAGTTCGCTAGCTGCGGCGTACAACTCGCACGAGCCGAACCGAGTTACCGAGGGATGCTGGTCCGGCGTTGCCCCACAGACTCCAATCGGGCCGATCACCTGGCGGCGGCCAAGCACAGTCTGGATTACCATTTTTCGAAACTCACAGATAGCCTCGCGCTGAGGTTAGTTGTTCCCCCCGGTGTGTTCCCAGATACAGGTTGTAGTTCGGTCATGTGGAGTTTGTTTGAGATTGACGGAGGCGATATGGGACCTCGGGCCGTAACGTCCACTTTTGCTATTGTGCTGGTCGTCATAGGGTGGCCCAGGTTTTCGAGGGCGCAGGACGCCCGACAGAATGTCGCTTCGATCGATGATGTGGCCGGCACGAGAGCACGGCTTACCGGGACAGTGCCTCCCTGGCTTGGCAGGGCCACCAAGGGGGGCTCGGCCGACGAGAACAACCGCGTTGTGATCGCGGCTTATCTCCGATGGAGGAAGCAGACGGACCTCGAGCAACTTGTCGAGGATCAGACCACCCCCGGCAGTCCCTCCTACGGAGGATTCCTCAGCCCCGAACAGTTCCATGCGGCCTATTCACCCGCGGCCGAGGATGTGACCCGGGTACAAGAAGCGCTGCGGGGTCTGGGCCTCAAGGTCGAGCAGACTCCTGCAAGCGGGCTGTTCGTCGTGGCCAGCGGCACGGTGGCGCAAATCAAGCGCGGTTTCCAGGTGAGCCAGGACGTCTACTCCTATCGGGGCAAGAGGCTGCGCGCCAACGCGGAGGATCCGGTGCTTCCAGGGGTGCTGGCGGGTGTGGTGACGTACATCGGCGGCTTGGATGACAGCCGGTTGCTGAAGAGGCCGGCTCGGCCGCAGGATCCAGGCTTCGGAATGCCCACCACGCCACCGCCGGCGTTAATGCCGCCCTAGCGGCGCACCTAAACGTTTCCCGTGCAGCCACTATTGGGGTGACGCCCGGGCAAACCTGGAAACAACCATCCCCTTTCCGTACGGAGACGATGATCTGCCTTGGCTCGAATGCGGCTATACGCCGCAACAGATTCGCGAGGCTTACGGGTCGAACAAGGTAAGTGAAACGGGCAAAGGGGTTCGAATTGCGATCACCGATGTCTATGCGTCGCCGACTATCGTCGCGGACGTGAACCGATTTTTCACGAAGCAGAGGTTACCGCTCGTGACCCGCGAAAACTTCCAACAGATTCTTCAGCCTGGAGCGACCACAGTGCCTGCCGATGACCCGTGCGGATACCAAGGTTGGTGGCAGGAGGAAACACTGGATATCACCGCGGTGCACATCATGGCGCCCGATGCGTCCGTTGTGTACGTCGGAGGCGCATGCGACGAAGTCGACTCGGTGGATGAGGGCGTGGCGATCGAGCCGATCTATCAGGTGATCGACGCCCGATTGGCCGATATCGTCACAAACAGCTGGCTTTACTATGGTGAGGCGGACGTGACACCGGGAGAACTACTGAGCGATAACGCGGAGTTTCTCCAGGCAGCGGCCGAAGGAATCAGTCTACTATTTGCGTCCGGAGACAACGGCGACCTGACAGAGCTGGGAATTGCGACCGCGTCGGGAAGCTGGCCGGCTGCCAGTCCTTACGTCACCGCAGTGGGCGGGACGAGCCTGCTGCTGAAAAATGGCTCTGGCGAAAAAGCCCAGTACGGATGGGCAAACTACCAGGCCGGGTTCTATGACCCGTTGATTAGTCCAGATGGAACAAGCGTGGCTGACCAGGGACAGGGATGGACGCTGCCCTTCAGTTGGGCATTTGGGGGAGGAGGGGGGCCCAGCTTGGTGATGCCTGAGCCTCGTTATCAGAAGAGGGTGGTCCCCAGGATACTCGCTACCCAGACTTACTTGGCCGATGGCACACCTGACCCACTGAGTCCGGCCCGCCGTGTGACACCCGACATTGCCATGGTGGCTGATCCGTTCACCGGCATTTTGGAGGGAGAGACTTACGCCATTTCTACTCCGCCGGTGGATCCAGGCTGCTTGCAGTTATCGCCGAGCACGGAGTACTGCGAGTTGCCGATCGCAGGGACCAGCGTCGCCAGTCCACTCTTCGCGGGGGTACTCGCTCTTGTGGATGAACACCGCTTCCGGCGGGGCAAGGGTCCGGTGGGGTTCGTCAATCCCGCTCTGTACCGGCTGCCGATCGAAGCGGAAGGGTCGAACGCGCCGATCATCGATATAAATGCGCCGTCCGAACCGATTGGCGCGCTTGAAGGTATTTTGGGATGTAGCCAGTTCGTAGTGTTTGAGACGATGGACTCGTATCCCGATAGCAATGGCAACGTGATTGAAAATGTGGATTCGTCACTGCGCTCCGCTCTGGGCTACGACAACGTTACTGGCCTGGGCGCTCCCAACATCCCCGCGCTCATCGATGCGCTGGGAAAATAGCCCTATGTCATGCGGTTGTACCGAAGCGTGGCCTCGGCAACGGCAGAGGGTGACTTGTATCGTGCGCCGATCAGCGTAACTGGGCCCTGGAATTCAGAAACTGCTCGAAGGAGGCGTGAGACTAAGGAAGATTTTCCGTCGCTACCGTAAGTCTTGCCAGTTACTAGGTAGAAATACGTATCAAATTTACGCATTGCTACGCATGCAGAGGTGTATCATCCGACTGTTTACGCCGTAACTTTTGGCGTTGAAACGGAGGTGTAGATGAAAATAAGTAAGAGTTCGATTATGTTGGTCGTCTGCGCGTTTGTAGCTCTGCTGTTTCCGCCTCAATTATCCGCCCAGGGGCACTGTGACCATAGCGGTTTTCCCGGCCCCAAGCTTGTGGAATTCGATGCTCCGAATGCGGGTACCGCTCCAGGCTTGGGCACCCAGCCCCTTGCCAACAACTCTGACTGCGCGATCGTCGGGTACTACCAAGACGCCAACGAAGTGTTTCATGGCTTCCTGCGTAAGCCTGACGGGAAAATCATTGCACTCGATGCACCAGGGGCAGGTTCGGTGGCAAGCTCTGGCCAGGGGACTGCCGCGTATAGCATCAATGACTTCGGTGTGATTGCCGGGCTGGTGCAGGATGCGAACAACACAGTGCACGGCTTCGTGCGCTATCCCGACGGCGGGTACTGCGTTTTCGACGCTCCCGGCGCGGGCACCGGGGGAGACCTGGGCACCTACGCTTTTAACATCAACTCACTGGGGACGGTTGCAGGGGAGTACTTTGACGCGAACAACGTAAGCCACGGCTTTGTACGTTGGATCGACGGTCACATCGCAACTTTCGACGCCCCGGACGCCAGCGCCGCGGGCGGTGGCACAGCGGTATGCGAGGAAACGTGCATCAGCCTGGAAGGTGCGGTAACGGGATGGTATTACGACGCGAGCAGCGGGGTGCACGGGTATGTCCGCCGGCCGGACGGCCACATCATCGACTTTGACGCGCCGGGTGCCTCACCGCTTCCGTTCTACGGCACCATTGGCTCCAGCATCAATCAGGAAGGGACGGTCGCGGGTTACTACGTTGACCCCAATAATGTCGCACACGGCTTTCTCCGCAGGGGCGATGGCGGATTCACGACAGTCGACGACCCGAATGCCAGCATGATCAGCGGGGAGGGCACTGGACTTTTTTCGATCAACTTTTTCGGAGCCTTGGCGGGATCGTACTTTGACGCGAATAGTGCGCTACACGGTTTTGCGCGTTCGTCGTCCGGCACTTTCTCCGAGTTCGACGCTCCGGACGCCGGAACCGGCAACTTCCAGGGCACTCGTGCCTCGACCAACAACTTCGAAGGCGAGGTCACCGGGTGGTACACCGACGGCAACAACGTAAACCACGGTTTCGTATGGAGACCGTAACATTGGCATTGAGCTAGAGTCTCTGCGGGCAGGCCCGCGACAGTGTGGTCCTGCCCGCAGGGATAACCCGCTGATATAGATCAACGCCCCTAACGAATCCCGAGCTGCCCTCGAACGCTATCAATCAACTTTTTGGAGTCATAACCAACGCCGGCCTTGAAGACCGTCTCGACGTTTTCGATGTCGTCGATATTTTTGGAAGGATCGCCTTTAATTAGGACCATGTCTGCCTGTTTTCCGGGCACGAGTGTCCCGATTCGATCTTGCTGGCCGAGATATACCGCGCCATTCTCCGTGGCGATCTGAATCGCCTGGACTGGGGTGAACCCCGCCTCGACGAGCAGTTCGATTTCGCGCTGATCGCCGAACCCTGGCAGCGCGCCGCCGTTCCCGGTTGGGTCCGGGCCGCCAAGCAGCAGGCCACCTGCCTTGACAAACGCGACTTCAAAATCCATTTCCTTGCGCATTAGGCCGGTCATCGGTGCGTCTAAAGCAACCCTGCCACGCGCGGTGAGGTAGCTTTGCGCCGACTCTGCGGACATCGCGTCCAGCACGCGCTGCTGCAATTTGGGCCGGCCCGGCACGCCTGCTTCGAACACCGGCAACGTGGAAGTCACTGCCACGCGGTGGGACACCAAGTTGCGGATCAGCTCCTGAACCGGCGCTCCGTTCACGTCTTGTTTTGCCCAAGCGGTGCTGCCGCCTGTTGGGCACACATCCGGCTTCTTATCCGCGACGAATTCGGTGTCTGCAAACACCGGTCCGTGCTCGAAATCATCGATACCCAGTGCGATAGCGTCGGGCCAGGTGACCGAGCATAGATGGCCGGTCAGTTTCAGCTTGTGCGCGTGGGCCTGCCGGATCGCCGCGCCCAGCTCTTCGCGGGTGATGTTCATGTAGGCCTTGAAGGACGTCATGCCTTCCGCCGCCCAGTAGTCCACCGTGCGCTTCGCGTCGTCTGGCCCGGTGAGTTCATGCATCTGCGCGAAGATCGTGGGCGCGCCTTCCAGGTATGGCGCGGTGGCGTCGATACTCGGTCCCGGCATCAAGTTCGCATCGATGCGGCTTTTCACTTTGAGGTCGGCGTACGGCTCGATACTACCGGTGGTGCGCATGGTGGTCACGCCCGCGGCCAAATAGAGCCGCGGCCCCGAGAAGGGAATTGGCGCCACGATCAGCCCAGGCTCACTAAGCTTATGACTGGGACCGTATTGCACGGCTGCCGAATCGGTGTAGTAAAGGTGGTCGTGCATTCCGACGATTCCGGGGAACACGGTGTCGCCGGAACCGTCGAGGGTATGCGCGCCCTGAGGCATTTGGGCCGAAGCGGCGGGACCGATGGACTGGATCTTGCCGTTCGCTATCACCAGTGCCTGGTCTTCCTTCGGCGCGGTGCCCGTGCCGTCGATCACCCGGACGTGGTTCAGAACGAAGACCGGCGTATCGACAGTCACGAAGGGCGCGACATCGGCCGCATTATGGTTTTGCGCCGCAGCGATAGCAGCAATCAGTAAAGATCCAAACAGAACTGGAAGACGCATCCGCACACCTCGCAAGAGTTGTCGCTTAGAATTCGATCGAGGCCGCATTCTATCCCAGCGGTTCGGGAACCGGAACAGCTGGGCACACGGCTGCTGCGACAGTGGACGGAGTGCGTTGACGCGGCACGGGGCCGGTGTTAGATTCTCGCCCGCACGTCTCAGAAAACGGTTCCGGGCCCCGAACGAGCATCTCGAAAATCTTAGGAGACACCATGAAGAAATTGCTGTCGATGATTCTGTTTGCGGCGAGCCTGTTGGTCGCGAGTCCCACTTTTGCGCAGAGCCCGAACTATAGTATGGGACCTGTCTGGCGGGTGAGCTATTACTCGATCAAGCCCGGAATGTCCGATGCATTTTGGAAGGACTTTCGTGAGAATTTCAAGCCGTTGTATGAGGAGTTCAAGAAGGAAGGGTGGATTACCGATTACAAAGTGTACTTGAACCCAGTGACAGACCATCCGGGCGACTGGGATGTTGCGATCGCGACCGCGTACCCTAATTGGGCGGGTATCGACCAACTTGAGGCCAAAGCGGCGACCGTCGTAGCCAAGCACTACGGCAGCCGCGAGGCGGCGATGGAAGCGGCGAAGAAACGAGTCGACTTGCGGGAACTGGTTGCCAGCCATCTGGCGGAAGAGGTCCTGCCAAAGTAGCCAAGAATCAAAATGCGGGCATGAGCAGAAACGCGCCCACCGTGCTGGGGTGGACAGCTGCATGTTGTGCAGGTCCATCCAGTGCGGTGCGCGCAAAGTCCCGACGAGGCTCGGTGGCTGGCGGAATCGTAACAACACGCGTCTCTCACCGAAAAAATCGCCACGAGGCCGAAAGCCGCCACGCAAACGCTTCGGTAACTCGAATAGCCGCGAGTTAACGGCGGCTGCGACCCCACATACTACTGCTTGACACTCGCCAAAAGCTTACTTTCATCAGCGGTGGGAGCCTCGGATCTCCCTCCCAGGTACTTGGCCAAAAATTCTTCACTTGCCGCGAAAAACGCCAAACGATTCACGGGCCGTGCGAAGCCGTGTCCTTCATCGGGGAACACGTAATACACCACGGGCTTGTCGTTCTTGCGCATCGCCGCGACAATCTGATCGCTCTCGGCCTTGTTTACTCGGGGATCATTCGCGCCCTGACCGATAAGCAGCGGCACTTTGATCTGGTCGGCTTTGAACAGCGGCGACTGGCTGTTCAGGAATTCCTCGGTGTCGCCCATGCGCTTGTGAAATGTAGAGAGCAGCGTTGACCAATAGGGAGGCGTGGTCTTCAGCAGCGTGTTCAAATTCGATGGGCCGACAATGTCTACGCCGCAGGCAAACGCATCCGGGGAGAACGCTACGCCCGCCAAGGTTGCGTACCCGCCATAGCTCCCACCCATGATGCAGACTTTGTTCGCATCGGCTAGCCCGGTTTTCACTGCCCAGTCCTTGCCGTCCAGCAGATCGGTATGCATCGCGCCCGCCCACTGCCGGTCGCCGGCGTTTACGTATTTCTTTCCGTAACCGGTAGAGCCGCGAAAATTGATCTGCAGAACGGCGTACCCGCGGTTGGCCAGCCACTGCGCGGTTCCGCTCAGGCCCCATTCGTCCCGTGACCAAGGCCCGCCGTGAACAAACAACACCATGGGTAGATGCTTGGCTTCCATGCCGGCTGGAGTAGTGAGATAGCCATAGAGTTTCATCCCGTCACGCGCGGTGAACTCGATGGGCGTCATCGGCGCCAGCTTGTATTTCTCGAGCGCCGGCCGGCTGCTGAATAGCAGCGTCGCATGCTTGCTGGCGCGGTCGTATAGATACCAGTAGACCGGCGCATCGTCGCTGTTGAAAGTCACTACCCACTTATCATTGTCTTGATCCGCGGCGATAGCATCGATATCCCCACTGTGAACTTTGCTGAGAACCTGAAAGTCCGCCTTCACCGCGGGATCGATGAAGTCGTATTCCGTGCGCTGCCGGGTGAAACTCACCGCTTCGAGCGCGTTCGTCTTGGGGTTGGTGATGGCGGTGCTGACGTCGAAATTTGGGTCTTCGGCGATAACCCTTCTCTTGCCGCTGGCAATGTCGATCTCCAGCATCCGGGCGGCGTTCACATCCAGGCTGGTGTCGACCCACAGCTTTTGGTTGTCGGGCGTAAAGCCGACCACGTTTCCGAAGGTCTCATCCGCTCCCCAATGGATCAGCTCGCGCCAGGGCGACTTCACGTCGTCGCGGACGCGGACGATCGTGCCGCCGTCCTTGGTCTGAACTTGAGCAGCGCGAATCTGCTGGGCATTGTCGGCCGTCCAGATGGCGACGTCCCCGGGATTTTCGGCATCCATTTCCACCTTTCCGGTTTTCAGATCAATCCGGTAGACGTCAAACACCTGGGGATCGCGCTTGTTGATCTGCACCAGCAGGGTGTCTGGCAGCTTCCAGTCATAAGCGATGATGTCGGCGCGAGCCTTTTCGAACGGGGTGAGGTCTACGGTGTGCTTGGTGGCGATATCGGTCTGATGAACCCGCCAGTTCTCGTCGCCGCCGCTGTCTTGGGCATACAGAATGTGCTGGTTGTCGCCCTGCCAAAGAAAATTGCGGATGCCCCGATATTTGTCGTCGGTGGCGGCGCGGTCATCGTTCTTGCCAATGGTCCGAATCCACACGTTCAGCACGCCATTCACCGGAGCGAGGTATCCCAGTCGGGTCCCATCCGGCGAGATTTGCGGACTGGCACGCTCCGGATTTCCGAACAAGACGTCGCGAGGAATCACCGGCGACGAGAACTTTTCCTGCGCCCGCAGGGGCCCGCAAAAGAATCCCAGAACGATCAAAACGAGTATGGTGCGTTTCAGTGCGGACATGACGACCTCCAGTTAGCAGAGCCAGCATATTCGCGGGGACCGGAATGTTCAATACCTGGGAGTGCG